>Ga0194119_10002331_pt1 | contig 32383 bp, 27 predicted proteins | sample TA2MahC100mmetaG_FD_148620 | JGI IMG/M metagenome (GOLD analysis project Ga0194119, IMG submission 148620) | Freshwater microbial communities from Lake Tanganyika, Tanzania - TA2015018 Mahale Deep Cast 100m | ecosystem: Environmental > Aquatic > Freshwater > Lake | place: Tanzania: Lake...
TAAAGCCTTTGCACAGGGTGTATCTTTCGGCCATCACCCGACTACTGGTTGACCTACCCGCCACAGCCCACGGTCAGGCGGCATCTGATGCCCGATAACAGATAACAGATAACAGATACCCGATGACTGATAACCGCTAACGCCCAGACCCTCTAAACATAATTCTTCACGGAGCAAGCCCATGATCACCCTGTATACCTGGCCTACGCCCAATGGCAAAAAGATCTCGATTCTGCTTGAGGAACTCAAGCTGCCCTACAAGGCTGTGCCCATTGATATCGGTGCAGGAGATCAGTTTGCGCCTGACTTTCTCAAGATTAGCCCGAACAATAAAATCCCTGCGCTTTTTGACTCAGAAGGGCCCGATGGCAAACCGATTTCTATTTTCGAGTCTGGCGCCATCATGATCTACCTTGCAGGCAAGACCGGAAGGTTCCTGCCCAAGACCGACCGCGAACGCTACGATGTGCTGCAGTGGCTGATGTTTCAAATGGGCGGCCTCGGCCCTATGCTCGGGCAGGCGCATCACTTTCGGCTCTATGCGCCTGAGTCAATTCAATATGCTATCGACCGTTACACCAAAGAGGCGCATCGGCTCTATGGGGTGCTTGATAAGGCACTGGAGAAAACGGGCTATCTTGCGGCCGGGCAGTACACCATTGCCGACATGGCCTGCTGGCCCTGGGTGGGCTCGCACAACAACCATGGGGTTGCACTTGACCAATACCCCAATGTGCTGCGCTGGTTTAACAAGATTGCCGAGCGGCCAGCGGTGAAAAAAGGCAGCGCGCTTTTCGCTGACCTGCGCAAACCCATTACCGATGAGAAGGCCAAGGCGCGTCTCTACGGGTATTCGATTCCAAAATAAGAGACCGCATACGCCCCAGGCAGCAGCCCAGGAACCCGCGCTATTGCGCCTTTACAGACCCTGAGCTTACAGGCCTTGCTATTGCAGACGGTCTTTTTTTCGCGTGGCAGACAAAGGCAGGGGCACCACGGCAATACCCTCTTCAAGCAGGGCACTAGCCTCCTGGGCGGTGGCCTCGCCAACAATCGGCCGCTCGGGCACCTCTTGATAATGCATACGACGGGCCTCTTCGGGAAAATCTTTTCCGACATAATCGGCCTTCTCGGCCAGACTCTGCGCCATGGCAATGATCTTGGACCGCAGGGCAATCTGCTCCTGGGTAAGGGTACTTGCCACCGCAGGCTTTGCGGGCGCCTCAGCATGCTGAGCAGGTACCGCCTGCAGCCCCAGGGCCACATGCGGCGCCGTGGGCATACGTCGTACCGTTGGGCTTTCGCAGAACGGGCACTGCAAAAGACCCTGCGCCTGCTGGGTATCGCATGCCGCAAGCGAGCCGAACCATCCCTCAAAGCGATGGCCGCAGTCGCACTCTAAGTTGAATACTTTCATGAATGTTTTGTCTCAGTACCCCCGCATTGTAAGCGCCCAAGAGGTTCTGCGCTCTGTATCTGCATTCGATACGATTGTTGACACGCGTACCCCGCCAGAGTTCGCGGAAGACCACATTCCCGGTGCGATCTGTCTGCCAGTGCTCAATACCGAGGAACGGGCAGAGATCGGCACCCTCTATAAAGAAGATGCCTTTCGGGCCAAGCGCAGGGGCGCGGCGCTGGTGGCGCGCAATATCGCCGAGCATCTAGTCAATACCCTTGCAGACAAGCCGCGCGACTGGCTGCCCCTAGTCTACTGCTGGCGGGGGGGCAATCGTAGCGGTGCCATGGCCACGATCTTTGCCAAGATCGGCTGGCGTGTCGCTCTGCTAGAGGGAGGCTATCGTGCCTATCGGCGCGAGGTAATCGGCGCCATTCGCGAGTGCGTAGCGGCAGTCCGGTTTGTCGTGGTCTGCGGCGTTACTGGCTCTGGTAAGACCCGGTTTTTGTCGGCGCTTGCGCGTCAAGGACACCAGGTGCTCGATCTTGAGGCCCTGGCTTTGCATAAAGGGTCCCTGCTTGGGTTTCATCCCGATGCGCCGCAGCCCAGCCAGAAGTATTTCGAATCCTTACTCCTGCAGGCACTGCAGGGCTATGCCACCGACAGGCCTGTGTATGTGGAATCAGAGAGCCGCAAAATCGGCCAGGTGCAGCTGCCTGAGGCCCTCATTCTAGCCATGCGGGCAAGCCCTTGTATCTCGCTGGCGCTCTCGCTAGAAGACCGCGTGGGGCTGCTCTGCGAGGAATACCAGCACTTTTTTGAATCGCCTGAGGCCCTGAAGGCCCAGATTCAAAAGCTTGTGCCCATGCATGGTCATGCGGTCTGTGATACCTGGTGCGCACTAATCGACCAGCGGCAATGGCAGTCGTTCGTGGAGGCGCTCTTGGTGCAGCACTACGACCCGAGCTACCAGCGGTCCCTGCTAAAAAATTATCCAGGCGTGGCCCAAGGAAGGCTAGTGCAGCTCTCGGGCTTTCAACCCGAGGACTATGACTCGGTTGCAGCGAGCTTTTCGGGGTAACGCTCCACCTTAAATCGCTTCTCCTGTTCGCGCAGCCAGTTGGACCAGGAGGTCTCGGCAGTGACCCGTTCCATGCCAGTAAAGAGTTCTCCGAGCCTAGCACGAATGCGGGGCGCATCTTCGGCCGCGATACTGGTGGTGGTCCAGACAAACGCCAGGCTTCCTTCGCCAGGGCCCAGATCGATTACCGAGGGCTTTAGCCGGGTGAGGCCCGCAGAGAATACCTGCCGTGCAACATCTCGCTGGCTGTTGGGGTTGGTGAAGTCCAGTACCTTGATGAGACCCTCGAGATTGTCTCGCGAGATGTCGAGGCGCTTGAGCCCCATGGCCCCAAGACTGGTGCGCTGGGCCACAAGCTCTGACGACTGCGACAGGGCCTGCTGCATCTGGGCAGCCCGCTGATCGGCCTGGTCGCGTGCCAGCTGCGCTGACTTCACCCGGGCCAGCTCTGCCCGTATCTGCGGCGTTACCTGGGCAAGCGACAAAGGCTCACTGGCATAGTGCTTGTCTACCCGGGCACTTACCATAAGCCCGGGCCGTACCTCGATGGCCTCTGTGTTTCTGCCATCGGTGAGCACGTCAGGGGAGAACACCGCCTGTCGCAGGGGCCCATGGTTGAGCGCTAAGGCAGCCTCTGGGCTGGCAGAAGCCGTGCCCGCCACGTTATAGGGGCCGGACCGGGTAACCCCTGTAAACGAAACCACCGAGAGCCCGAGCCGCTGCGCGGCAGGCTGCAGGGTGTCGCTCTGCTCATAGACCAGATTGGAGAATGTCTCAGCCTTTTCGCTGTCAGGCTTAACAAGAATGAGCAGAGAGAGGTCTACCCTTTCGTCGGTGCGGTAGTCGGCCTGGCGCGCCTCAAAGTAGCTCTTTATCTCGTCATCAGAGGGCTGGGCATTAGCAAGTTGCGCCTGGGCAGAGAGCCGCACGACCCAGATCTCGCGCAGTTCGGTCTCCGACTGGGACAGGCGTCTGGCAAGACGTCGCGAAACAATCTCTGTCTGGCCAATGGCGCTGGGATACTTTTCGGTGAGCAGGTCTGACCGCAGTCCCGCCTCAAAACCCGCGGAGGTGAGACCACGGGCCGCAAGGAACTGCTTGGCAAGCTCAAGATCGAAGCGGCCATCGGTCTGAAACTGCGGCACCTGCGCGATCATGGCGGCGATCTGAGAATCCGGAATCACCAGCCCTGCCTTGCGTGCTGCGGCTAGCGTAACCTCCCGGCCCACGAGTTCGTCAAGAGACTCCACCCGACTCGCCGGTGTATCGAAGGCCGAGAATGGCACCTTCCCCCCGAACTGCGAGACCATGGCCTCCACCGACCGACGATGGGTTTCCTGCCATACGGGCGTAGTGATCTCTCGGCCATCAACTACCGCCAGGGTGGAAGCGCCAGACCGCGGTGATACCAAGTCCCAGGCCCCGACAATCACGAACGAGGGCACGATAAAAATCAGGAGAACGACCTGCATGATGCGCCGGTGTCGGCGAATAGTATCGAGCATAGCGTGCGGTCTGGATCAGGAAAGCTACGAAGGCAAATTAGCAAGAGGGGAGAAAAATGGCGGAGCGGACGGGACTCGAACCCGCGACCCCCGGCGTGACAGGCCGGTATTCTAACCGACTGAACTACCGCTCCGCGCTACGAAACCGAGATTATACAACGCCCACACGTCTGTCTCCTCGCTGCATAACACGAGACCTGACTCACTACTGCCGGGGGGATTACCTAGGAAAGATGGTGGTGGGTGCTGAGAGGTTCGAACTCCCGACCTACGCCTTGTAAGGGCGCCGCTCTACCAGCTGAGCTAAGCACCCATCTTTTTTGAGCGCGCTAGTTTAATGCGTCTTTTAGGGCCTTGCCAGGACGAAACTTGGGAAGCTTGGCAGCCTTGATCTTAATGGCCTCGCCAGTGCGGGGATTGCGGCCGGCGCGGGCAGCGCGCTTTGATACAGCAAAGGTGCCAAAGCCCACCAGAGTAACAGCGCCACCTTTTTTCAGGGTTCCGCGAACACCGGCAAGAAATGCATCTAGCGCCCGGCCTGCGGCCGCCTTGGAGATGTCTGCCTGTTTGGCAATATGCTCGATCATGTCTGTTTTGTTCACGGCGTCATGTCCTTGTTCTGTGATTTTTGTATGAGAACTCCTAGAGGGGAATTAGACTGCATCACCCTCCATGGGTCAAGCAATGAGAACGCCTCAGACATATGAACTGACTAACACTCGCCGTAAAAAAGGGTAAGTACCTAGTGCTTTACTGCCTCGGGAGTGCCCGTAGGCAGGTCTACCGCAGGCTGCCCTGGAACCGCTGCCGACGCGGTGTCTTCATCAGCCAAAGGCGTTGGCGTTTGGGCGAGCGCGAGTTCGAGTACACGGTCGATCCAGCGCACTGGGATGATCTCCAGAGAGTTCTTCACGTTGGCGGGAATCTCCGCAAGGTCGCGTACGTTCTGCTCGGGAATAAGTACCTTCTTGATGCCACCGCGGTGGGCTGCCAGAAGCTTTTCTTTCAAGCCACCAATCTGCAAGACCTCACCGCGAAGCGTGATCTCTCCGGTCATTGCCACATCGGCACGCACCGGAATGCCCGTCATGGCAGAGACCATAGCTGTCGTCATCGCAATACCGGCACTGGGACCATCTTTGGGGGTTGCGCCTTCGGGGGCATGGATGTGCAGGTCGCGCTTCTCGAAGTGTTCTTCGCGAATACCGAGCCTGCGGGCCCGGCTGCGCACCACCGAACGGGCGGCCTCTACCGACTCTTTCATGACATCGCCGAGCGACCCGGTGCGAATGATATTGCCCTTACCGGGCATAACGGCTGCCTCGATGGTGAGCAGTTCGCCACCAACCTCTGTCCATGCCAGACCGGTGACCTCGCCTACCTGGTCTTCCTTTTCGGCCACGCCAAAGGTGAATTTCTTTACCCCTAGGAAGTCTTCAATGTTCTCCGCCGAAACCGCCACCGTCTGCGCGTCTTTCTTGCCCAAGACCTTGCGGGTAACCTTGCGGCAGATCTTAGAGAGTTCACGCTCAAGCGCCCGCACGCCGGCCTCGCGGGTGTAGGAGCGAATGATCTCGCGAATGGCATCTTCGGCCACGGCAATCTCGCTTGGCTTGAGGCCCGTATGCTTAATCTGCTTGGGCAAGAGGTAACGCTGCGCGATATTCACCTTCTCGTCTTCGGTGTATCCCGACAGACGGATCACCTCCATGCGGTCAAGCAGTGCGGGTGGAATATTGAGCGAGTTGGCCGTTGCCACAAACATGACATCGGACAAGTCGTACTCTACTTCTACATAGTGGTCGGTAAAGGTGTTGTTCTGCTCGGGGTCAAGCACCTCTAACAACGCACTCGCAGGGTCACCACGGAAGTCCATGCCCATCTTGTCGACTTCGTCGAGCAGGAAGAGCGGATTACGCACGCCCACCTTGGTGAGGCTGGTAAGAATCTTGCCGGGCATGGAGCCAATATAGGTGCGGCGATGCCCACGAATCTCGGACTCATCGCGCACGCCGCCCAAGGCCATACGCACAAACTTGCGATTTGTCGCGCGGGCCATCGACTGACCGAGAGAGGTCTTACCCACACCTGGGGGGCCAACCAGACAGAGAATGGGTGCCTTTACCTTATCGACCCGCTGCTGCACGGCCAGGTATTCGAGAATGCGCTCTTTTACCTTCTCTAGGCCAAAGTGTTCTTCCTCGAGCACCTGTTCGGCCGCGGCGAGGTCGCCATTGACCTTGCTCTTCTTGCGCCAGGGCAGGCCGACCAAAGCGTCCACATAGTTGCGCACCACGGTGGCCTCGGCCGACATGGGGGACATCATGCGCAGCTTTTTAAGTTCTGTCTGGGCCTTATCACGGGCCTCTTTGGGCATACGGGCGGCCTTGATCTTCTTGTCGATCTCGTCGAGTTCGTTGTCCTCGCCCTCACCGAGTTCTTTTTGAATGGCCTTGACCTGCTCGTTTAGGTAGTACTCGCGCTGGCTTTTTTCCATCTGGCGCTTCACACGGCCACGGATGCGCTTTTCAACCTGCAGAATATCAAGCTCGGTTTCGATCTGGGCCAGAAGCTTTTCCAGCCGCTCGGCAACAGGCAGTACCTCAAGCACCGCCTGCTTTTCTTCCAGCTTCATGGGCAGATGGGCCGCGATGGTGTCTGCCAGGCGGCCGGGCTCCTCCATGCTTACCAGGCTGTTGAGGATCTCTGCCGGAATCTTTTTATTCAGCTTTACAAACTGGTCAAACTGGGTAAGGATCGTGCGCCTTAAGGCCTCGACCTCCGGGCCCTGTTTCTGCTCGGGCGTGATGGGACGGCAGACCACCCGCAGATGGTCTTCAGCCTCGTGCATATCCAGAAGCTCTGCCCGCTGCACGCCTTCGACTAGCACCTTTACGGTGCCATCGGGCAGCTTGAGCATTTGCAGAATACTTGCCAGGCAGCCGATGGCATAGATGTCGGGAGCGCCGGGTTCGTCCTGGGTGGGCGACTTCTGCGCCGCCAAGAGCACATGGCTGCCCGACTCCATAGCCTTTTCCATAGCCCGAATCGACTTGGGCCGCCCGACAAAGAGCGGAATAACCATGTGCGGAAAGACCACCACATCCCGCAGGGGAAGCATGGGGAGGTCTATGGGTTCGTGGGCGAGAAGTTCTGGTTTGGACATAGAAGGGCTACCTTTGGATAGCTAGATCGACGTTGAGAGGCATTTATAAAGCCCAGATGGGGCCCCTCGGGCAAAAAACAAGCCTTAACTGCGCTTACTACCGGCAACTTTGGGGGATTCACCGTAGAGAAGCAGCGGCTTTGCGTCATCAAAGATGGTGTTTTCTTCCACCACCACCTTTGACACGTTCTTCTGGCCGGGGAGTTCATACATAGTGTCGAGCAGGGCCTGCTCCAAAATGGAGCGCAGCCCCCGCGCTCCAGTGCGCCGCTTAATTGCTTTTTGCGCGATGGCTGCCAGGGCGGCTGGCCGGATCTCGAGCTCGACCCCTTCCATATGAAAGAGCTGCTGATACTGCTTTATAAGCGCATTCTTGGGACCGGTAAGAATCTCGATGAGTGCAGGCTCGTCGAGCTCATCAAGGGTGGCCACAACCGGAAGGCGACCGACGAGCTCAGGAATCAGGCCAAACTTAATAAGGTCTTCGGGCTCGGCGTCACGAAAGAGTTCACTGAGCTTGCGGTCGCTCGGCGACCGCACCTCTGCACCAAAGCCAATAGAGGTCTTTTCAGTGCGGTCGCGAATTACCTTATCGAGCCCGTCGAAGGCACCACCGCAGATAAACAGAATATTGGTGGTGTCGATCTGCACAAAGTCTTGGTTGGGGTGCTTGCGGCCACCCTGTGGAGGAACCGACGCCACCGTGCCCTCGATCAGCTTTAAGAGCGCCTGCTGCACTCCCTCGCCAGAGACATCACGGGTGATCGAGGGGTTGTCTGATTTGCGCGAGATCTTGTCGATCTCGTCGATATAGACAATGCCGTGCTGGGCGCGCTCAACCTCATAGTTGCAGTTCTGCAAGAGCTTTTGAATGATGTTCTCGACATCTTCGCCCACATAGCCGGCCTCGGTCAGCGTAGTGGCATCGGCAATGACAAAGGGCACATTCAGAAGGCGCGCCAGAGTCTGGGCCAAGAGCGTTTTGCCCGATCCGGTGGGGCCAATCAGCAGAATATTGCTTTTGGCAAGCTCGATGTCAGACGACTTACCGTGGGACCGCAGCCGCTTGTAATGGTTGTACACCGCCACGGCCAGGTTGCGCTTGGCCCGGTCTTGGCCAACGACATACTGGTCGAGAATGCCTGAGATTTCTTGCGGCGTGGGTAGCGCGTCTTTAGGGGGGTCGGCGTCCGCCCCGCCGGACTGCTCGTCGCGAATAATGTCGTTACAGAGGTCGATGCACTCATCGCAGATAAACACCGAGGGGCCCGCGATGAGCTTTTTTACCTCGTGCTGGCTCTTGCCGCAGAAAGAGCAGTAAAGAAGTTTTTCTCCCGCCCCCTTTTTTTCTGCCATTGTCGTCTCCGAGCCTTGTTGATACCGCCTGGTTACCGCCCCTATGACTGCTGCTTATTCTTGATGAACCGCTCTTGCCTACCGCCTGACTGAAACGACTTCGCTCGATAGGCCCCGCTATTCTCGCTGAGAAATTACCCGATCAATTAGCCCATACTTTAGCGCATCTTCGGCGGTCATGAAGTTGTCCCGATCGGTGTCCCGGGCGATGGTCTCAAGGCTCTGCCCCGTGCGCTCCGACAGAATCTGGTTGAGCTTATCGCGCAGGGCCAGAATCTCGCGGGCATGAATCTCAATATCGGAGGCCTGGCCCTGCACTCCGCCAAGGGGCTGGTGAATCATCACCCGGCTATTGGGCAGAGCAAACCGCTTGCCCTTCTCTCCGGCTGCCAGCAAAAAAGCGCCCATGCTCGCGGCCATGCCGATGCAGAGCGTGCTCACTGCGGGCTTGACAAACTGCATTGTGTCAAAGATCGCCAGGCCGGCAGAGACCGAGCCGCCGGGCGAATTGATATAAAGAGAAATATCCTTGTCGGGGTTTTCGGACTCAAGAAACAAGAGTTGCGCCACCACCAGGTTGGCAGACATATCGTTAATGGGACCCACCAGGAACACCACCCGTTCTTTGAGCAGCCGAGAGTAGATGTCGTAGGCACGTTCGCCGCGCCCCGACTGCTCGATTACCATGGGCACCATACCCAGTGCCTGTGGGTTTTGCGACTCTCGAATCATTGCGACTGTCTCAGGCATGGGTTAAGGCTCCTGCAAAAAGGGTTAGAACAAAAAAAGATGGGGCAGCAGCACCGCGCGCCTAGCCCGCCTCTTTCATAAGTGACTCGACATCCAGTGTCTTCTGCGATACCTGGGCCGCCTGCAGCACCCAGGACACCACATTGTCTTCTAGAACAACCGCCTCTGCCTCCGACCGGCGCTCTTGGTTTGACATAGCCCAGCGCACAAACTCCTCGGCGTTTTCGTAAGACTGGCCCATCTCTTGGAGCATGGCCTTTACGGCATCCTCGTTGGGCTGCAGGTTCTGTGCCTTCACAATCTCCCCGACCAGAATCCCGAGCCGCACTCGCTTGGTGGCCTGCTCTTTAAAGAGCTCCGGCGGAAAGGGCGCGTCTTTTACGTTCATGCCGCGGCCAGCCATATCCTGGCGCGTTTGCTCAGCCATACGCTCGGCCTCCGCATTCACCAAGGCAGAAGGCACATCAAAACTAGCCTGCGCCAGTAGGGCATCCATTACGGCCCGTTTTCCTTTGTTCTTTGCCCGTGCCGAGACCTCGCGGCGCAGGTTTTTTTCCACATCGGCCCTGAGTTGGGCGAGGCCGCCTTCTTTGATGCCAAAGGCTGCCGCAAAGCTGTCGTCGAGCGCGGGGAAATGGGGTTCGCGCACCTCGTGCACGGTTACTGAGAACTCGGCCAGCTTTCCGGCCAGATTGGTGGCATGGTAGTTCTCGGGAAACTGCACGGAAAACACCTTAACGTCTCCGGCGGTCATGCCGACCACGGCTGCCTCAAAGTCGGGCAGCATCCCGCCCACTCCGGCGACAAACTCAAAGCCCTCGGCCCTGCCACCCTCAAAGGGCTCGCCATCGACCTTGCCCAGAAAGTCAATTTTCAGCTGGTCGTCTTTCTGCACCGGACGCGAGACAACCGTGTAGGTGACCCGCTGACGGCGCAGGGTGTCAAGGGTGCGGTCGAGGTCAGCCTCAGTAACCTCACACTGCACGGTTTCTATCGACAAGGCCTCGCGGTTGGGCATGGGCACCTCGGGATAGACCTCAATCGTGGCCTCAAACCGCATCGACTCGGGCTGGGCTGCATCGGGCTCCAGAGTCTTGATCTGCGGCGGGCCTGCCGGCCGCATCTGCTGGGCTACGACTGCCTCACTATAGGCCTTGCTTAGGGCATCCCCTACCGCCTCAGACCGCGCCTGGGCGCCGTAGGACTGCTCAACGACCTTGAGCGGGGCCTTGCCAGGACGAAATCCAGGCACCTTAAGCTTGCGGCCCATCTGCTGTAGCTGCTTGGTGGTGGCCGCATCGATCTCGGCCTTGGAGACCACAAGGGTGAGTCGGCGCTCGAGACTCGAAGGGGTGGGCGTGGAGGTACTCGTCATAGGGTCATCTTTACAAGGGTCAGAAACAAATGGTGCGAAGGGGGGGACTCGAACCCCCACACCTTGCGGCGTCAGGACCTAAACCTGGTGCGTCTACCGATTTCGCCACCTTCGCACGGTGCGATTTATTACAGTTCAACCTTCCATTGTACTGAATGGACCGATGGGCCCACCAAGCCGTCTAGAATGCGGGGTATGACCAGTCGCGGCCTCGGCCAGGCCTTTCATGGCGCCCATCATTACGAAAATTTTCCTGTCGCCTCCTGGCTTATTCCCGGTGCTATTCGGCCCTCTGTGGTTCAGCTCTATCGGTTCGCCCGCACTGGCGACGACTTAGCCGATGAAGGCAGTCTGAGCATATCCGCCCGCAAGGCGGGCCTGGCTGCGTTACGGGCAGGCCTTTGGGACCAGCCGATAGCAGAGCCTGGCCAGCACGAGGAGCTCGGCCGGGCAGGCATTAGCCTGCCTGCCCTTTACCTACTGGGGAAAAAGACCGGTCAGGTCGTCAGCCATCACCCCTCCGGAAGACCATGGGCCGATCAGCTCCTGCAGGCCTTCGAATACGACGCTGCGTTTCTGCCCTTTGCCGACTGGCAGTCGGTACTGCAGTACTGCCGAAAATCGGCGGCACCGGTGGGCAGGCTGATGCTCGGGCTTTTTGGCCTGTGGTCAGAGGCTAACGAGGCCAGCCCAGCCGACAGCCTCAGCGCAGCGCCCGAGGCAGTCCTCGAAGAGGCGCGTGTCTTTGGCAAGGAGGCGATCTTTGCAGAAAGCGATGCCATCTGTATTGGGCTGCAGCTCGTAAATTTTGCCCAGGACCTGCACCAAGACCTGGCACGGCATCGGCCTACCCTGCCGCAGACAGACTGGCCGCAGGCCTGGTCATGGCAGCCCATCGGCCCCGCCCCACAAAGCCCACAGACAATACAGGCAACTCAGTCCTTAGAAACACCGCAGGCACTGCAGACACCGCAAATAGAATCCCAGCTCCGACGCGGCCTGTTGCGGGGCGATACGCCTGCCGAAGAGAAAATACGCATCACCCGGGCCATTGCCGTGCGTGGCCTGCACCAGCTCGCGCGGGGCCGCGACCTGCCCAAACGGATCGAGGCAACGCGCATCCCGCATGCCCGAAGGCTGGCATTCGAGGTGGCCCTTACCCTGGATGGGGGCACCGCCATTGGCGAGCGGCTGATGCAAAAGCCCCTTTTGGGCTGGAAGGCCTCGACCCGGCTGTCCCGGCTCTGGCTAGCGACAGTGCTGATTAACCGCCTGCCGCGGATGTTCTTCAAGACCCCGTTTTAAGGCATAAGGCTGGAGCATGACCCCACAGGACTACTGCGCGAAAAAAGCGGCCGAGGCGGGGTCGAGCTTCACCGCCGCCTTTCGGCTTCTGCCCACGGACCGAAGGCAGGCCATGGAGGCCCTGTATGCCTTCTGCCGTGAGGTGGACGATATCGTTGACGAATGCAGCGACCCGGCCTTAGCCGAGGTGAAGCTGCACTGGTGGCGACAAGAGCTCGACCAGATTGCCGCCGGCAAGAGCCAGCATCCGCTGGGGCAGGCGCTGCATCCCTCAATTGGCCGCTACGGGCTCAACATGGCTGATCTGCATGCGGTGGTTGATGGCATGGAAATGGACCTGACTACGGGCGCCTACGCTGACTTTGCGGGTCTCGATGTTTATTGTGACCGAGTGGCCGGCGCCGTGGGAAGACTCTCGGCACGGATCTTCGGAACCATATCGGACCAGACACTGGCCTATGCCACCGAACTGGGGCTTGCCCTGCAGTACACCAACATCCTGCGCGACGTGGGCGACGATGCCCGCAAGGGCCGGGTCTATCTGCCCGAGGCACTGCTTGCTGCACACGGTAGCTCCGGCGAGTCGGTGCTTAGCCTCCAGGCCTCGGCCGCACTTACCCAGGCTCTCGTCGATATGGCCCAGAGGGCGCATGCGCGGTACGACAAGGCGCTCGACCTCCTGCCCCGGTCTGAGCGAGTGGCCCAGCGCCCCGGGCTGGTGATGGCTGCGGTCTATCGCGACCTGCTGCGAACGCTGGAGGTATCCGACTTTGCCGTGCTCCACCAGAGAATATCGCTCACCCCTGCGCGCAAGCTCTGGGTGGCCTGGTGGGCTGCCGCCGGCCGCATGCCGCGCTAGCACCGCCTGCGGCTAAAGCCCCCCAACGCCTTCCACCCGACCATCCCCTTCAGAGGACGCCGCAGCCATCCATGTCGCTCCCTCCTTTTTCAGCGTCGCTGCCAGACGGCTCCCCATCCCAGCTGCCGTTTCGGGTGGCTGTCGTTGGCGCAGGCTGGTCAGGGCTGGCCTGCGCGGAGGCGCTCAGCGCATCCGCCCAGGCGGGCGGTGCGATTCGCGGTGGGCGCATGGCAATTACCCTGATCGAGGCAGCGCCGCAGGCGGGCGGGCGGGCCCGAGGGCTGTCTTGGCTTCCAGAAGGATGGGCTGACACAGAGGCCCTGCCTATCGATAACGGGCAGCATCTGTTGATCGGCGCCTACACGGCCACGCGTGACTTACTCAGGCGCACCGGGGTAGCAGACGAGGCCTGGCAGCAGTACCCGCTGCACTGGGTCGTGCCAGGCGCTGCCCATGCCTCTGGCACAGACATTCACCCTGACCTTAGACCTGGCCTGAACCCTGGGCTTGCAAACCAGCACAGGCATCAGCCCCTTCGCCAAGAGGCCCACGCTCGGCTTCTGGTCGTGCCCTCCGATGGCGGCGTGAAGCGGCTTCTCAAAAGCGCCCTGCCCCAGACGCTGCCTGCCGGCTACGCAGGATGGCCGCTTGCATGGCAGTTGAGCCTGGCCAAGACTCTGGCCCGCGGCTGGCAGACCGACTGGTCTGCCCAGGGCACCGCCGAGGCATGGTGGAAGCAGCAGTCTGTACCCCCGGAACTGCTGCGCTATTTTTGGAAGCCCATGGTTGAAGGCGCCCTCAACACGCCTTTTGCCGAGGCGAGCGCGCGGGTGGCCCTGCAGGTGATTAAAGACAGCCTGCTGGGCCCTGCCCATGCCAGCGACACGCTGCACCCCGTCCAAAGCCTCACCGCGCAGGCAGTTGGCCCGATTACCCAGGCGTTACAACAAAGGGGGGTGCAGTTGGTTTTTGGCTGTCGGGTTGTCGGGATAACTGCCAGGCATCACAAGGCTGCTGATTCCGTAACGGCTGTAACCGAGGCCGGCCCTGCCACCGGTGCAGATCCTGCACATTCCGCCCACCCCGCGAAGCCCAACGACGCCCTCGGCTGGTTCTTGCAGTTTCATCCCACCAGCCAGACCAAGGCGGCCGAGAGCGGGCTTACCGAGGCGCTGTTTGACGCAGTGGTGCTGGCGCTGCCGGCCCGGGGCTGCCGAACCATCGCCTTCGATCTCCCTGACTCTCTCGGCCGAACGCGCTCTGGTGAGTATGGCGCCGCACGGGACGGGTTGAGCGCTTTCGCGCAAGAAAGACACCGCTGGGATACCGTGCATGGCCTAGGAGTGACCACCCTGTATGCCGCCCTTCGGCCAGACCAGGCAGCGCGCGCAGGCCTGTCGCCCGAGGTGCTGCGGCCTGTTTCCGTTACAGCCAGCCGGCCCCACCCGGAAAGCGGCTCGACCGTTGACTCTACAGACAGTGTCGCGCAAGGTGATACGGGTAGCGGTGTCGCAATGGTTCTAGCCCGGCCTGAGGGCCCCCAGGGCCAGGTGATCGCCGCCGTGGCGAGTGCCACCGCGCGCGAGAACGAAGCAGAGACCCACCAGCTGCTTCAGGCAGCAGTCAGCGAGGTTCTCGCGCCCCGACTGGGCGACGACACATTTGCCAAGATTCCTTTACGCACCACCCACGACTACCAGGCCACCTGGGCCTGCACCGCCGACCACGTCGACAGCGGCGCAGCCTGGGGGCCGAGCGCACTGGGCCCAGCGGGGCTCTATCGGGCGGGCGACGACCTCACGCCAGGCTATCCTGCCTGCATTGAGTCTGCGGTGCGTGGCGGCGTGCAGACCGCCCAGGCTGTTATCGCGCAGGCCATGCGCAAATAAATGCCCCGGGCGCGTCCTCGCCGATGCTATCGAGCACGAGCACAATAACCAAAGGGCCCCGCATGCCGAGCAAGCGGCTCTAAAAAAGCCGTTCCAGGGCCTCTGACAGACGCGCCACCGGCCAGACCTCCAGGCCCTCTATCTGCCGTTTCGGTGCATTGGCCGCCGGCACCAGGGCATGCGAAAAGCCCAGGCGGGCCGCCTCTTTCAGGCGCTCCAAGCCACGCGGGGCGGGCCGCACCTCGCCGGCCAGGCCGAGTTCCCCAAAGACCACCAGACCACGTGGCAGAGGCCGGTTACGCAGCGAAGAGACCACGGCCGCGAGAATGGCAAGATCGGCCGCCGTCTCTTGAATACGCACCCCCCCCACGGCATTAAGAAAGACATCCTGGTCATAGCAGGCGATGCCCGCATGGCGGTGCAAAACAGCCAAGAGCATGGCAAGTCGTTGCGGGTCGAGACCCACGCTAAGCCTTCGCGGATTGGGCACATGGCTGGTGTCGACGAGGGCCTGAACCTCAACCAGCAGAGGGCGACTTCCTTCTTGGGTGACCAGCACACAGGCCCCTGGCACGAGAGACTGGGCAGCCTTGTCGCCATGCGACTGGCCCAGCTGGCCTTCGGACAGAAACAATGCTGAGGGATTGGTCACCGCCTTAAGCCCGGCCTCGGTCATCGCGAAGACCCCGAGTTCATTGGCCGTACCAAAGCGGTTCTTGACCGCCCGCACCACCCGAAACGAGGCCTGGGCATCACCTTCAAAATACAAGACCGCATCGACCATGTGCTCCAGCACGCGAGGGCCCGCCAGGGTGCCTTCTTTGGTGACATGGCCAACAAAGATCACGGCATTGCCGCTGTCCTTGGCCCACCGGGTGAGACGCGCCGCCACGTCACGCACCTGCGAGACCGAGCCCGGCGCCGCCCCGAGTTGTTCGGTAAAGAGCGTCTGAATCGAATCGATCACCACCAGCGGTGGCTTGAGTCGCTCGAGCTCTGGCAAGATCAGTTCTAGCTGCGTCTCGGCGAGAATCTTGACGCGGTCTAGGCTTTGGGTGGGAAGCCCCAGACGTCGGGCCCGCAGCGCCACCTGGGCGGCAGACTCTTCACCCGTCACATACAGCAGGCTCTGCTCTTGCGATAAGGCCGCGGCCATACGGGCGAGGGCCTGCAAGAGGAGCGTGGACTTTCCAATTCCTGGGTCACCGCCAAGCAGCACCACCGCACCGGGCACCAGCCCGCCCCCGAGCACACGATCAAATTCGTCCATGCCCGTCGACCAGCGGGCCAGGCTTTCCGCCGCGACTTCGGAGAGCGGCTGCAGACTGCTCGAAGGCGCCAGACTGCGCGCTGCCGCCTTAGCCGATGTCTCCTGCAACCGCCCGCCTTCAAGCGTGTTCCAGGCCCCGCAGCCGTCGCACTGCCCCTGCCAGCGTGCATGGCCCTGCCCACAGGCATTGCATACAAAGCCCAGCTTCTGCTTGGCCATCAGCCCTTGCCTGTCCCAGACATAGCCCCGGGTATCGCCAGGGCATGGCGGGCCACGCGGGGGGTAATCGCGGTAAGCAGTTCATAGCCTACCGTGCCACAGTGGCTTGCCACCTCGTCCACCGCGAGGCCGGCGCCCCAGAGCTCCACCCGGCTTCCCACCCGTGCCTGAGGTACGGCAGTCAGGTCAATCGTGAGCAGGTCCATAGACACCTGCCCCGCCACCGCGCAGCGTTTTCCATCGACCAGCACCGGCGTGCCGTCGGGCGCCGTGCGGGGGTAGCCATCGGCATAGCCCACGGCCGCAACCCCTATCCGCATAGGCCCAGAGGCACGAAACCGCATGCCATAGCCCACCCCATCGCCGGCCTGCAGATGCTGAATGGCAATAAGCTCGGTCTGTAGGGTCTGTGCGGGCCGAAGCCCAAGGTTCGAAAACACCGGGGCATGCCCTCCCCGGTCGAATCGAAAAGGCGAGGCCCCATACAGGGCGATTCCGGGCCGCAGCCAGCCCATGCGGGCAAAGGCAAGGTGAATCACCGCAGCAGAGTTCGCCAGGCTCAGCGGCTCGCCGGCACCGTGGCCCAGACGCTCAAGCGCCCATTCAAACCGCGCAAAAGGCTCCTCAGAGGCAAGGGGGGACTCCGCCTGGGCAAAGTGCATCATGAATCCCACCCGCCCCACGCCCAGCGTCTGCCGCAGGCTGTCAACCAGTTCGCGCAGAGGCTCTAATCCCCCTCGCGTGGGGAACCCAAGCCGATTCATGCCCGTATTGAGCTTTAGCCAGACCCGGGCGCCTGACTGTAGATAGGCTACCGCCGGCGCAGCCGCAGAGAAAAACGCCTGGGCCTGCTCGGCCTGATGCACGGCCAGGTCAAGCCGAAGCTCTGCGGCTGCCGACAGGTCTTGGGGCCGGAATAAACCCTCAAGTAGCAGAATCGGCTTTTCCCATCCCGCGCTACGCAGGTGGGCCGCCTCTTCTATTTCGAGCACCGCGATGCCGGCCGCCGCCGAAAACCCCTGCAGGGCCTGTGAGAGCCCATGGCCGTAGGCTCTGGCCTTGGCTACTGCCCAGATGGGCGCATTGGGCGCGAGCGACTGAATCCGGGCAAGGTTGTGGGCCAGCGCGGAAGCGTCGATGCGGCAGATCAGAGGGCGGGTCATGCGCGTAATCGCTTGAGGGCAAGAAGCTCGGTCCAGGTCTGACGCCGGGCGGCAGCGGTTGAAAACTGGCCTGGCGCGGGCAGGCCAAGCAGCCAGGTGCCTGTCGGGCTTGCCGAGTCTGTCGGGCCTGCCGGGTCTGTCGGGCCTGCAAGAGCCACGGGGCCTGAGAAGGCCGCTCCCCAGACCAGCACCACCCGTGGCAGAGCATCCGACAGACGCCCCTTCTGCTGCGCAACCAGCCAGTTCTGCAGCGCCTGCAGGCTGAGCGGGCCTTCGGCCGTCGCGTCGCCGCGCTGCGCGCCGGTTTGTCCTGCGGACTCTGGCAGCAGATGATCTTCCCAGTGCAGTGACAAGGACCCCGCTGGGGCCAAGGCCAGAGCAGCCGCGCGCCGCAGGGCCTCACGCTGGACGGCTGAGACGGGCGCGCTCGCAATCGAAACCGACCAACACTGAATGCCTTCTGAGGGAAGGGGCAGCGCCCCTGCCACAGGGGATTCGGAGTCAGGCTGGCCGGCATCGCCAGGGCCATCGCCAGGGCCATCCCCAGGGCCGGATATGCCGCGAAACCGCCATACGGGATGGAGCTCAAGGATCTCGCGGGCGTAAACAGAGAGAGCCGACCGACCAGGAGATGACATAGCTAGGAACGCAGATCAGGCGCGAGCGCCTGGGCCATAACAAAGCTGCCCTCCTGAGAGGCATCGGTCGCAATGGCCCGGGCCCTTGCCTCACGCAGACCCTGGGCCTGCAAGGACAGGGCTCGCTGCATCAGCAGGGCGTCTTCGCGACTGCCTTTTTCAGCAGGGTAGTAGCCCTTACGCCGGCCAATCTCGGCAAAGCCATTACGCGCATAGAGTCGAATCCCAGCGTCGTTGGAGGGACGTACTTCCAGAAGCATCGAGGCGGCCCCCTCATCGGCCACGCGGGCCAGAAGCCGCTCTAGAAAGGCCTGGCCCAGACCACGCCGCTGCCGCAGAGGCGCAATCGTGAAGTTCAAGAGATGGGCCTCGTCCAGCACCCGCATGTAGATGCAGTAGCCCACCATGGCCCCCTGGTCCACCAGCTTGAGCGCGGTATAGCCTGCTGCCAGGGCATCCCGAAAATTGCCGGAGGTCCAGGGAAAGGCATAGGCCTGATTCTCAATCACCATGACCGAGGCAAGGTCGTGGCTGGATAAAGGCTGCAGCTGCAGCGCCGGGCCCTGCTCGCGCTCGGCCCTGGTCTGGGCAACCTTTGAGCGCACATACAGTGGCTGGGCCATGATCGGCGGAAGAAATAAGGCCGCGGGGTCGGGGGCGTCGACGACCACCGCGAGGCTCCAGGCGGCAACAGACTGCAGAGACAGGTCGCCTGCTCCTGAAGCGCGATAAGGCGGCGCAAAGGCGTCTGGTTGTGGATCGCGCAAAACGCCCGGGGCCTCGTCGGGGAGCGCTGAGACGATCTCGGGTTCGCTGGCGTAGCCCATGGGATAGCCCTGGGCGTTACGCATCACCGAGGCAGAGTAGTACTCACCGAGCCGGGCATCAAAATAGATCGCGACAGGGCGGGCGGTATCCAAATCCCCGGCCAGACCAGGCCTACCCGAGGCATCTGCAGCATCCTTGCCTTGGGCCTTGCCATGGGCATAGGCCATGGCAAAAAACCCCGAGACACAGGCTACCCCCACCCCCAGCCCGCGGGCCATTCCCTGCACCAGACCCGCCGCAATCCGCAGGCCGGTAAACGAACCCGGCCCCTGGCCCAGAACAAACCCACGCACGGACTGCAGCGACAGGCCCGCTGCCGCCAGGAGTGCCTGGGCCTCGGGCAGCAGATCAGAGGCCTGGTTCTGTCCGGCAGGAAGGATGCGGCCCCGCCAGTCTTCGGCAGACAGCGCAAGCACCAGACTGCCTGCCCCTCGGGAACAGTCCACCGCCAGCAGCGGGTAGCGAAGGCTCATGATGCTGGCACCACCATGGCGACCGCCTGGCAGGCAATGCCCTCGCCCCGGCCGGTAAACCCCAGCCATTCCGTGGTGGTGGCCTTTACATTCACGCGGCTGCAGCCGCAGTCAGCCTGGATATTGGCCACCATCTGGGCAATATGCGGCGCCATCTTGGGTGCCTGGGCAATGATCGTGGCATCAATCTGCTGTGGGGCCAGACCCAGACCCTTGAGTTTGGCAACCACATCGCGCAGTAAGACCCGGCTGTCGGCATCCTTGTAAGCCGCCGCACTATCGGGAAAATGCCGGCCGATATCTCCCAGGCCTGCAGCGCCCAGCAAGGCATCACAGATGGCATGCAGCAGGGCATCGGCATCGGAGTGGCCCAAGAGACCCTTCTCATACGGAATCTCCACTCCCCCGAGAACCAGACGCCGCCCTTCGACCAGGGCATGCACATCAAAGCCTTGGCCGATCCGTGGCCAGGCAGTCGGCAGTGCGGGTGTGGTCATATCAGAGAAGCCCGTAAAGTCTTTTTCATAAGTGAACTTGCGGTTGGCCCAGTCGCCTTCCACCAGTATCGGACAAACGCCGAGATTCTCGATGGCGCTCGACTCATCGGTGGCGGTGGGCATGGCCCGAAGCGCATTGGTAAGCGGCGCTAACCGAAACATCTGCGGCGTCTGGGCAAGCCAGAGGCCCTCCCGGGAAAGGGTCTGGGCCACCTTGGGGACAACTGCGTTATTCCCAGGAACCAAGTCCCGCCCGGCCTGACGGTGCTCACCCGGACGATCGATCGGGTCATCCTCCCCGACCGAGCTCTGGCGCTTCACGGTGTCGGGCACTGGCAGGGCCAGAAGCCCCCCGCTCTCGCTCTTATGCAAGGCGGACCAGAGCCGCATCAGGGCATCAGACGAAAGCTCCGGCCGTGCCGCGTCGTGCACCATTACCCAGTCACGATCGGCCTCGGGGCCCAGCGCCGTGTGCAGCAGGGTTAATGCCGCCAGTACCGAGTCACGCCGGCTGGCTCCACCGATGGCGCAGGCCATGAGGGGGAAGTCATTCCCTAGTACTGCCCGCAGCGCTGCTCCTAGCCCTTCTGCCTCCCAGTGGGAATCCTCGGGCGAGACCACCACCAGAATTCCGGCAAAGGCGTCGATCCGGGCGATTGCTGCCAGGGCCAGCGTGCTGCGTTCGAGCATAGTGGGGCCAGGGCCTCCGCCACGCCAGTACTGCTTGGGCAGCCCCAGCCCCGCCCGCAGGCCGGCCCCGGCTGCCGGAAGCACGCCCCAAAGGGCTGATGACTGCGATAAGGACGGCGACGAGTGCGCAGCAGAGCGCACCGCACGGGCACGCCAGGACTGCAGCAGGCCATGGGCCTCTTGGGCAGCGCCGGCATTCTGGGCAGCATCGGCGCGCAGGGGCGTCCGCAGAAAATCAGTCATGCCCCTAAAATTAACAGAATGACGTCACTCGCCGATTTTCCAGGCAATCCCTGGGGCCTGCAGCCGACCAAGCCGGGGCCTGTCTTTTCTCTTCCCCTACCCCACGGCTCTGCCGATGGGCTGCTGCTGGCCGACTGGGTGGCCGAGTCTCGCCGACGCCAGGAAACAGGCGCAGCCAAGCCCGCGCGACACCAGGGTGCGGGCTTTCTGGCAGTCACCGACACCGCCCTGCGGGCCCAGCGGCTTGCCCAAGAGGCGGGGTTTTTCGCGCCACACCTGCGGGTGCGGGTGCTGCCCGACTGGGAGACACTCTCGTATGAGGCCTTCTCACCCCACCAAGACCTGATCTCAGACCGTCTGCTTGCCCTCTATGAGGCCATGACGGGACAGATCGATGTGCTCATCGTCGCCGCGGCCTCGGCCTTGGTGCGCCTGCCGCCCCCGGCCTTTCTGGCAGCCAATACGTTCTTTTTTAAGAATGGGCAGCAGTTGTCGGTCGAAGGCCTGCGCCTGCAGATGCAGACCGCGGGCTACACCCCGGTAAGCCAGGTCGTATCTCCAGGGGAATATGCCCTGCGCGGCGGCATTATCGATCTCTTTCCCATGGGCAGCAGCCTGCCCTACCGGGTCGAACTCTTCGACGATGAAGTCGCCAGCCTGCGGGTCTTTGACCCCGACAGCCAGCGCAGCATTCACCCCGTGCCCGAGGTGCGCATGCTGCCCGGGCGGGAGTACCCGCGTGGTGAGCAGTCCGCCCAGCGGTTTCGGGCTAAGTGGCGCGAGGTCTTTGAGGGCGACCCTTCCAAGTGCGCCCTTTATAAAGACGCGGGAAACGGCCTCTTTGGCGCGGGCATCGAGTACTACCTGCCGCTTTTGTTTGAAGAGCCGCTCGCCAGCGTGGCCGACTACCTGTCTGCCGATGCCCAGGTGCTCCTCGTAGGCGAGGTACAAGAATCATTTACAGCAAGCATGCAGGAGGTGCGCACGCGGTATGCCTTTTTAAAGCACGATATCGAGCGCCCAGTGCTGCCGCCCGAAGCAATTCTGCTAGCGCCCGAGCAGATCAACCAGACCCTTGCGGTGTTTCCACGCATCAGCCTGCATCGCGAATCTGCCGAGGCACCCACCCGGCCCGTGCCCGATATTCGTGCCGACCGCCGGGCTGATCCCCCTCTGCTACGACTGCACGGCGCCATCATTCATGCGCGGGCGCAAGGCCAGCGGTTTGTGCTTGTGGCCGAGACCGAAGGCCGCCGTGAGACGCTGTTAGAGCTGCTCGCCGAATCGGGGATCACGAGCTTATCGATCGATCACTGGCAGGCACTGGTGGGACCCCAGGATGCTGCGACCGCTCAGCCCATCGGGGTCACTAAGGCTACTGCAACCACTGAAGCCACTGATGCCTCGGCCCCAGAGGGCCAGACGCCCCTCTGCCGCCTGGTGGTAGCGCCGTTGCAGCAGGGGTTCAGCGCACCGTGGCTTGGCCTGACCATCGCCACCGAGGCCGAGCTCTTTGCCGATCTGCAACGCCGGCAACGCCACGGCCAGCGCGACCGGCAGACCAATGTCGATGCCATTCTCAAAGACCTCTCCGAACTCAAGGTGGGCGACCCCGTGGTGCATCTTCAGCATGGGGTGGGCCGCTACCAGGGCCTGGTCAACCTCGACCTCGGCGACGGGCCCAGCGAGTTTCTCCACCTGCTCTATGCTGGCGACGCGGCCCTTTATGTTCCTGTCTCGCAGCTCCATGTCATTAGCCGCTATACCGGTGCCGACCCCGATTCGGCGCCACTGCACCGCATGGGCAGTGGGCAATGGGAAAAGGCCCGATCCAAAGCCGCCAAGATGGCCCGCGACACCGCGGCCGAACTGCTTAACCTCTATGCCCGACGGGCCGCGCGCAAGGGCCATGCCTTTGCCTTTCAGCCCTCAGACTATGAGCGGTTCGCCGATGGCTTTGGGTTTGAAGAAACCCCCGACCAGCGCGCCGCGATTCATGCCGTGATCCAAGACATGATCTCCGAAAAACCCATGGACCGACTGGTCTGTGGCGATGTGGGCTTTGGCAAGACCGAGGTGGCGCTGCGGGCCGCCTTCATGGCGGTCATGGACGGCCGCCAGGTGGCTGTGCTCTGCCCCACCACTCTGCTGGCAGAGCAGCACTACCAGACCTTTAAAGACCGGTTTGCCCAGTGGCCTGTGAAGATTGCTGAGCTCTCACGGTTTCGTTCTAACAAGGAAATCGATGAGGCACTAGAGGGGCTGGCCCAGGGCAAGGTCGATATCGCCATTGGCACCCATAAGCTCTTTTCCACCAAGACCCGGTTCGACCGTCTGGGCCTGGTGATCATCGATGAAGAACACCGGTTTGGGGTGCGCCAGAAAGAGGCACTCAAAAACCTGCGGGCCGAGGTCGATGTGCTGACGCTTACTGCCACTCCCATTCCCCGCACGCTGGCCATGAGCCTGGAAGGTATTCGCGAATTCAGTGTGATTGCCACTGCGCCACAAAAACGCCTAGCCATTAAGACCCTGGTACGTCGCGACAATAACGATACTGTGCGCGAGGCTCTCTTGCGGGAGTTTCGCCGCGGGGGCCAGGCCTATGTGCTACACAACCAGGTGGAAACTATCGGTCACCGGCTCGAGGCGCTGCGTAACCTTGTGCCCGAGGCCCGCATTGCACTGGCCCATGGCCAGATGCCCGAGCGCGAACTCGAGCAGGTGATGCGCGACTTTCACCAGCAGCGCATCAATGTGCTTCTCTGCACCACCATTATTGAGACGGGCATTGATGTGCCCTCGGCCAACACCATCGTGATCTATCGGGCGGACCGGTTTGGCCTGGCCCAGCTGCACCAGTTACGCGGCCGGGTAGGACGGTCGCACCACCAGGCCTATGCCTATCTTCTGGTGCCCGAAGAAGACGCCATGACGGGCGATGCCAAGAAGCGGCTTGAGGCCATTCAGGCCATGGAGGAGCTCGGCAGCGGCTTTTATCTTGCCATGCACGACCTAGAGATTCGCGGGGCCGGTGAGGTGCTTGGCGACAACCAGTCGGGCAACATGACCGAGGTGGGCTTTCAGCTCTACACCGATATGCTGCAAGAGGCCGTGAGTGCCTTGAAAGCCGGACGTGAGCCCGATCTTGAGTCGCCCCTGGCGGTCACCACCGAGATTCAGTTGCACCTGCCCGCGCTGCTGCCGGTGGACTACTGCCCCGATATTCGCGAGCGTTTATCGCTCTATAAACGGCTGGCCAATGCCACCGAGCAGGACATGGTCACCGAGATTCAAGAAGAGCTGATCGATCGATTTGGAAAACTGCCCGATGCTGCCCGAGGCCTAATCGAGACCCATCGCCTGCGCCTAAAGTGCCAGCAATGGGATATCCGCAAGATCGATGCGGCACCGCAGGCGGTGGTGGTGACCTTTGGGCCGAAGGCCCCCGTCGACCCCGTGCGCGTCATGCAGATTATTCAAAAAGATGGTCGGTATAAGCTCATTGGTAACGACCGCGTGCGTGCTAACCTCAATTCAGAAACGCTCACCGAGCGGCTATCGGTGCTTACACAGGTACTCGGACAGCTCCTCACCATCTCTTAAACACCATGGCCAAAAAAATTCTTGTCGTTACCCCGGGTTGTGATCCCCAGGGGCACATTCTGCCCATCACCGAGGCGCAAAAGGCACAACTGGAAGACGAGACCATGCTCACGGCCTCGGGAGTCTCCGACACACATGGGCTGGGCAATCACGATGGTCCAGGGTACGGCGTTTCGACGAGCAGGATGGGAGGCGGTGAAGCCCGCGGATCGGCGGGCAGTACGGGGGACGAACCCTTGGGCTATGCCGCGCTCACATTTGAGGCGCTCTCGCCCTGCTGTACCGGGCCGGTGGTTCAGGCCATGCCCGCCCTGGCCGAAGCCCTGCACCTCGACTGGGCCTTTATCAACGAAGGCCAAAAACTGCCTGACTTTAAGGTGCTCGCCATGGACATGGACTCCACGGTGATCAACATCGAATGCATTGATGAGATTGCCGACTTCTGCGGCAAGAAGGCCGAAGTGGCAGCAATTACCGAGGCCGCGATGCGTGGCGAGATTGCTGACTATGGCGATAGCCTGCGGCGCCGTGTTGCCTTGCTTAAGGGCCTGCCTGAATCGGTACTACAGAAAGTGATTGATGAACGTCTGCAGATCAACCCCGGGGCCCGCGAGCTTGTGGCCGCCGCGAAGGCCGCCGGTCTGCACACCCTCTTGGTCTCCGGTGGGTTTACCCAGTTCACGCGCCATGTCGCTCAGACGCTGGGATTCGATCAGGTGAAATGCAATGAACTAGAGATCCGCGACGGAGTTCTCACCGGAGACCTGGTGGGCGAACTGGTAGACGGCGCCGTGAAAAAAGCCACCTTTGAGGCCGCCTGTGCCGCGCGGGGCGCCGCACCTACCCAAGGCATAGCGATTGGCGATGGGGCCAATGACCTGCCCATGATGTCGGTAGCAGGAATGAGCGTGGCCTACCGGGCCAAGCCCTCCGTGGCCCAGAAGGCAAACCGCCAGATTCGGTTTGGGCGGCTTGATAGTGTTCTTGTGGGAATCGGGTAGGTTGGCATTATCAGATCAAGGCTTCCAGCCCCTTGCGTTCCAGCAGGTTCAGAAGCTTCTGAGAAGGGCCGCTGAAGGTCACCATACGCGCCGTGCCGCAAACGCTACGCTGCAGGCCGCGCGAGTAGCGCCTCCCAGCGAGCCATCGCAGCCGCAATCTCACCTTCAAGACCCTTGGCCTGTGCCTCAATCTCAGGTACCGTCAGCGGCGCATTCTTATAAAGATTCGGGTCAGCAAGCTGGGCATGCAGCGCCTTGAGCTGCTCTTCGAGAAGCTCAATTTTCTCTGGCAACCCCTCGAGTTCTTTTTTCTCTTTGCTGTTGAGCTTCAGCGCTTTAGCTGGAATGCTAGCTGGTGTAATAGCTTGTACATTTGCCGGCGCCCCGACCGTGCTGGATCGCGCGGACGACTGCGCTGGCGCCAACGAGGCCATCCGCCGCGCGCGCTGCGCGACATAGTCTTCATATCCGCCCTCATACTCCAGCCACTGGCCCTGGCCCTCGTAGGCCACCATGCTGGTCACCACGCCATCCAGAAAGGCACGGTCGTGGCTGACCAGCAGCACAGTGCCATTAAAGTCTTGCAGCAGGCCCTCAAGCAACTCGAGGGTTTCAATATCGAGATCGTTGGTGGGCTCGTCTAAGACCAGCACATTGGCAGGCCGCGCAAAAAGCCGTGCCAAGAGCAGGCGATTGCGCTCACCACCCGACAAGCTCGACACGGGCGAGCCCGACCGCTCGGGCGCAAACAAAAAGTCCTGCAGATAGCTCTTGACGTGCTTGCGGGTCGGGCCAATTTCGATCCATTCGCTGCCCGGGCTAATCGTGTCCTCGAGGCTCGCATCGAGCCTAAGGCCCTCGCGCATCTGATCAAAATAGGCCACCGAGAGCCGACTACCTTGCACGATCGTGCCCGACTGCGCCGCCAAGGTTCCCAGAATCAGCCGCAGCAGGGTGGTCTTGCCCGCACCGTTGGGGCCAAGTAACCCCAGCTTGTCGCCGCGCAAAACGGTAAGGGTTAGGTCTTTCACCACCAAGGGCTTGCCGGCATAGCCATACGACACCCTCTGCAGATCGGCCACCACCTTGCCGCTGCGCTCGCCCCGCGAGACCTCAAGCCGCACCTGGCCCACCTGCTCTCGCCGTGCCGCCCGTTGGCCTCGCAGAATCTCCAGCCGCTCTAGCCGCGCCATACTCTTGGTGCGACGGGCCTCAACCCCCTGACGCGACCAGGCTTCTTCTTGGGCCAGCAGCTTGTAGGCGCGGGCATTGGCCAGGGCTTCGGCCGCCAGCTGATCTTCTTTGGCCCGCTGATAGGCCGTAAAGTTACCGGGAAATAAACGCAATACGCCGCGGTCAAGTTCCAAAATATCGGTGCAGACACGATCAAGAAAAGCGCGGTCGTGGGTCACGAAGACCAGCGCACCGTTAAACCCGAGCAGCACCGTCTCAAGCCATTCGATGGCCTCAAGGTCCAGGTGGTTGGTAGGTTCATCGAGCAGCAGTACGCCCGGCGCCTCCGCCAATACCCGGGCAATAGCCACACGTTTTTTCTGGCCCCCTGAGAGCGTTGCCACAGGCAGGTCACCCGCAATTCCCAGTAACGACACCTGCGCCTCCACGCGCCGCTCCCAGTCCCAGGCCTGTAGCGCATCGCACTGGGACTGCAAGGCATCAAGGGCATGGTGGTCGTCCTCGGTCTGCATGGACAGACTTAAAGACTCATAGGCAGAACGCGCTTCACGCGCCTGAGTTAGGCCCTCGGCCACCGCATCAAAGACCGAAGACTCGTGGGCAAAGACTGGCTCCTGGGGAAGGTAGGTCACGCGCAGCCCCTGCTGCAGCTGCAGGCTGCCATAATCCAGGTTTTCAGTGCCTGCCAGAATCTTTAACAGAGACGACTTGCCCGTGCCATTGCGGCCAATCAGGCCGACACGCTGCCCGTCTTCCAAAGAAAAAGCCGCCTTCGCGAGAAGGGGCACATGGCCGAAGGCAAGGTCTGCATCCGAGAGAACGATGACTGCCATAGTGGCGGGAGTATCACATGTTCGTGCAGACTACTGGCTCCATGCATACCGTCGTCGCATTCAACGTATTCATTCGCCGCTGTCTCTCTGGCCTGGTCGTTGCCGGCCTGAGCCTCGGGGCAGGCTGTGCGGCACAGACCGATGGCTCTGCTGTCCCGAATCCGGTCCGGGCCGCGCAACCGTCGACTGGGCAGAAACAGGCCGCACCAGCGCTGCCGCCCACGGAACAACTTCTCGGGCGCCCTTTTCGGGTATGGAAGGAGTCCAGCCCGACGCTTATTGTCTTGGGCATTCACGGGTTTAATGACTACAGCAAGGCATTCGCACCCCTGGCCGAGGCCCTTCAAGGCACGGGGGCCAGAGTCTATGCCTATGACCAACGGGGATTTGGTGAAAATGCCGACGCGGGCCAGTGGCCGGGCGATCAGGCATTAATTGCTGATATCCGCCAGGCCGCAGCCCATCTGCGCCGCAGCTATCCAGCGACTCCACTGGTGGTGGTGGGCGAGAGCATGGGGGGTGCGCTCGTGCTGCGCGCCTCCTCTGAGCCCGAAGGCCTCGAGTCCGATGCAATTGTGCTCTTAGCACCTGCTGTATGGGGCATGCAGATCATGCCCTGGTATCAGCGCTGGGGCCTTGCCTTCATGAATACCGTGATGCCCAACATGACGTTTACAGGCAATGGCATTCAGCACCTTGGTATTCGACCCACCAACGACCCAGAGGTGTCACGCGACCTTTCACGCGACCCCTTGTTTATCAAAGAAACACGGGTGGCCAGTCTTTATGGCATCAGTCTGCTCATGGATAAGGCACTGGCCCATCCGATTCGGTTTCCAGTACCTACCCTCGTCATGTATGGCCTCAACGACCGCATCATTCCACCAGCCCCCACCTGCGCCTGGCTGTCGCGGCTATCGATGCAGTCTGAAAAGATTCCAAGCCATATGGAATTTATTATTTATCCCGAGGGCTGGCATATGCTCACCCGCCAGATACGGGCCGAGGACGTAAAAAGAGATCTGCGCCTCTGGCTGCAGACATTTGCCAATCCTCAGGCCAAGGCGATTAAGCAGAACGGTGTGTCGGCGGCTGGCCCGTCAGCCAGGTCACCCAGCATAGGCCTAGTCGCTGCGCGAAAGGCGGTCTGCGAGAAGGCTGGCCTTGTCATACCCTAGCCCCGCGGTCTTCCCGGTCCGTTGTCTCGAGATCCCTTACCGTCAGTTTAGCCCTGATCAAATTGCCTGGTGTTAGGGCAGAAGGAGTTCTCAGCATTACCTTGCGCGCCAAGCCAAGCCGCACCCAGCACTCCGGCTGAGTCACCCAAGTGATTCACCACGATGGGCGTGTCGAACTCTCCGCCGAAAATCTGGCTTCTCACCTGCGGGGGCCCTTTTTGGCAGAGCCCGGGGTGGGCAGAAAGTCCGCCGCCCAGCACCACAATATCGGGATCCAGAATCGAGCAGACTCGCCGCAAGCCCTCGCCAAAGGCCCAGAAAAAACGTTTCTGCAGATCTATTGCGTGTTGAACTGCTGAGGCAGCCACAGGATCATTCTGGGCAGGCGTAACCTCAAGAATTTGCTGGGCAGACCATTGCAGTCCAGTGGCATCGTAAAACGCTTTCTGCAGGCCACTGCCCGACAAGAACGTCTCCAGACATCCACGTTGTCCGCACCAGCAGAGAGGCCCTAAAGGGTCAATACCCACATGACCCCACTCCCCGGCAAGCCGATTTCTGCCCGCATGAATCCGACCATTAATCACCAGACCCGCTCCACAGCCGGTTCCCATAATGACGCCAAAGACAACGGAAAAGCCTCGACCCGCCCCTTGCTGGGCTTCAGCCAGTGCAAAGCAGTTGGCATCATTCTCAATAACTACTGGCCCGTCTAGAACCCGTTCAGCCCAAGTCTGAAAAGGCAAGCCATTGAGGCAGTTGGTATTCGAATTACGCAGCCGACCTGAAGCCGGGGATACCGAGCCTGGGGTGCCAAGACCCATGGTAATTGAGCGTCTAACGCCTTTGGCAGCAACTTCGTCAGACTCTTGCAGAACCATCTGCTTTAGCTGTCTCAGGGTGTCACCAATAGCCTGAACCTGTTTGTCGGGGTCGGGATGATGGGGAGTTGGCAGCCGACGCCTCGAGAGCTGCTGACCCGTCTGGCTCAGGGCCACCGCCTCAATCTTGGTACCGCCAAGATCAAAGCCTAGGTGGGTGATTGCAGAAGGGAAAGCTGCAGATCCCATCGGTCTAGAAGAGCCCAGTGAAAAACCCCACAATCGTAGGCCACAACTGGTAAATGGCTACTACAACTGCAATTAACAAAACCAAGCCTAAGGTCAGCATGGCAAGCAGTGTCTGGATGTAATCCTTCAATAGCGCTGCAATGAGCAGTTTGGTGTCCCCAAAGCCTCTCAGAAGGCCGTGCACAAGCAGAGACCATGGGAAGAATGCCATCACCATGGCCGCCAGTATGCCAAACCGCCAGAAGCTCAACTCCGAGTAAGGGTTGGTCGTTGGGTTAATCTCTGGGTTGGTCGTTGGTTCAGTCATCTGCTAGTCACCAAACCTCTCTCGCATTGCCTTACCAAGTCCGTCGACACCCTTTGCAATCAGTGTCCTTGCCACAACACCACGGACAAACTTTTCCTCGTCCATCACCGTCAGGCAAACATGCACATGCACCACCTCGTAGTTCCAGGTTGGCACCTGCCTGAGTGTCTCGAGCGCGCTCCTATCTTATGACTCTTTTCGCTAGGAAAACGAGCGAAGACCTCCCATCCCCATGGCGCTCATAAAGACTCAGACCATTCCCCTCGAAAACCCCATACATGGCTCTTTTTCTTTCAGTCGGCGTATTTATCTCGAAGGTAAAGTCGTTTCCTTTAATAGACCCCGCTTCGATACTGCCAGTTTTGCCAGACAGTGGAGTAAACGAACCACGAAAATACTGTTTGCTCTGACGTATAACCAAGCGGGCTGTTGATGTTGAAGGGTTAATCGCGTCCTGCACTTCCCAAGTTCCATCTAGTGACGCCGGGACAATCCACAGAAAACCGGCCTCTCCAGTAGATGATCGGAATTCGCTATCGGGCTGCCATGTCCCCATTCGAAAGGTATTAGACACAATCCTGGTTCCAGGCTTCATAGCCAGCAGCGTAGGCTTGAGCTTCAAGTTGAGATTCTCACCAAGGTACAGCGTAACCACGGTCGCGCGAGAAAAATCCTCGATAAAAATATCACCTTGCCTGAAAGACGCAAGGTCTGATACCTCGGCGCGCTGGGCATTTCTCACTGACAACTCAACCAGATCTTTGTTGTATTCAATACCATACGAACGAACCCCACGGGTTTTTGCCGCTTCTATGGGGATGATTCCGTCTCCAGAGCCCAGGTCGTACAGAACGTCATTTTTGGTGACCTTGGCCTGGTCAAGCATGAGATGCACGAGCTCTGTCTTTGAGGGCACCCACATTACGTCTTTGCCATGCGCGCCCACCCTTATCTGATACTGGTCATCACCATACCGAAAGCTCGCACACCCGGAGAGCAGGGTGAGACCTAGAAAACATAAAGGCAGCACAACGCGTAGGGTGGAATAGTGCATATGTAAAAACCTCGATAGTGAAAACTAAGCGGAAAGCGAGAACTGTCTTCCGATTGCGGAATTAAGTGACATTAAACTGTCACCATAATAAGACCGAAATAAGTGATTCTACCGTTCAGGATCAGTCCCCTGGGGCTAAACCGCTCAGTCGAAGAATTCGCTTAGCAACGATTTAGGCTTCTTATGGAAACCGCACCTCGAATCAGGGTATGACCTTGACTCGCCACACTGAGCAGGCCTAATAACGGGAGGAGCCTTCGTCCCTTCCCTTCAACCTGCTTGCTGGCATTTCACTTTATTAGTAGAGTGCAATGCGATTCACTGCGCCATGAGCCCCATGGAGAACCAGATAAAAAATCATTGTGCCAATACCCTAGCATCAACGCTCGACCATCTTGTTGTGGCTGCCACAACGCTGGATGCCGGGGTGAAATGGTGCAAAGAAACTTTGGGCGTGACGCCGCTACCCGGAGGCAGTCATCCTCTTTTTGGCACCCACAACCGTCTCCTGCCGCTCGTATCGCCCAGCCATCCTCTGGTTTACCTAGAGATCATCGCGATCGACCAGACTATTCCAGCAGACAAAGCCCTACGACTGCCCAGATGGTTCGACCTTGATGACCCCACAATCCAAGCCCAGTTGCAGGCAGAAGGACCACAGCTTCTGCATTGGGTTGCACGTGTGCCTGATCTAAGCGCGGCCCTTCATGCCTGGGCTAAGCTCGGAATTAATCGAGGGCCCATGATCGAGGCGTCACGCCCAACACCCAACGGCCTCTTGCGCTGGAAGATCTCAGTTCGTGAGGACGGGCAGAGGTTGTTTAACGGCATTTTGCCCACGCTCATTGAATGGGGCACGGATCACCCACGCAAAAGCCTTATCGGGCCGACATTCTCTCTGAAATCGCTTACTCTCGCCCACCCACAACACGACCTTCTTCAACGGGCTTTCAGCGCTATAAACCTTCAACACATTAACTTGACAAGCGGTCCGCCGGAGATACTTACGGAATTAGTCGCGCCCGACGGTAGCCTCAAAACCCTGCGCTATCTCGCCCCATAGTGCGAGAAACCTGTTGAACCCCGCAAGGATTGGTGACAGAGGCATTGGAGTCAGGACCCAAATCACCGCGCAAGACGCGATCACCTAAACAGGAGAAATCCCATAGATCAGCCACATGTAAACCTCTTGCTGGGCCTCGCGCCTCGCATACCTGCTAATTTCCACGCCATCGCCAACCATGTGGAGTGAGAAGAACGTCTGCAACGAACAAGGGCCCGACCCAGAGGTACTGAAGATCTTCAAAAAAAGAGGGCTTTCGGCCTTCTATCTTGTGTCCAACGAACTGGGCGATCCACCCGCTCACAAAAAGAGAGAGGCAGACCAACAACCGAAAGTCTCCCATCAGAACAATGAGCAGCGTAAGCAAGAAA
>Ga0194119_10002334_pt1 | contig 32361 bp, 30 predicted proteins | sample TA2MahC100mmetaG_FD_148620 | JGI IMG/M metagenome (GOLD analysis project Ga0194119, IMG submission 148620) | Freshwater microbial communities from Lake Tanganyika, Tanzania - TA2015018 Mahale Deep Cast 100m | ecosystem: Environmental > Aquatic > Freshwater > Lake | place: Tanzania: Lake...
GTTCTGTCCGGTTTCTCCGCGTGGCTTGCGCCAGGCGTGTTGATGGCACCGCTAGGCGTGCTTCTTTGGGGACTCTATTTGCGGCGACGCCTGGGTGGCGTGACGGGTGATTGTTTGGGGGCCGGGATTGAAGTCACGGAATCTGCCCAGTTGCTGGGCCTCCTCATTTGGCTCGGTGCGCTCTAGACTGCGTCTGTTCTGGTTAGGAGTTGGAAATGACGGAATTTCAAGTGGTGATCCCGGCGCGTTTCGCGTCCACCCGCCTGCCGGGCAAGCCGCTGGCGGATATTGCTGGAAAACCCATGGTGGTGCGGGTGGCCGAGCGGGCGGCGCAAAGTGGCGCGGCAGGCGTGGTGGTGGCAACCGATCATGCCGGCGTGTTCGACAGGGTGCAGGCCGCCGGGTTCAGGGCGGTGATGACCTCGCCCGACTGCGCCTCCGGCACCGATCGCCTGGCCGAAGTGGCCGCGCACGAGGGCTGGGCGGACGACACCATCGTGGTCAATGTACAGGGCGACGAACCGCTGATTGACCCGGCGTTGATTCATGCTACGGCCGAACGACTGGCCGCGCGGCCGGAGGCTGCCATGGCCACGGTGTGCCATCCCTTGCGTGAGGCCGACGAGGTGTTCAACCCCAATGTCGTCAAGGTGGTGCTGGATGCGCATGACGATGCGCTGTTGTTTTCGCGCGCACCGATCCCGTGGGCCCGCGATGCCTGGGCCGGGGCGGCGGGGACGGACGGCGAGCGCGTCATCCCAGCCGATCTGCCGGTTTTTCGTCATGTTGGCCTGTACGCCTATCGGGCAGGCTTTTTGAAGATTTATCCGCGCTTGTCGCAACCCGCGCTGGAACGATTGGAGTCGCTGGAACAACTGCGCGCGCTGTGGCACGGCTACCGCATCACGGTGATTTGCGTCGCCCACGCCAGCGCGCCGGGGGTGGATACGCAGGAAGACCTTGAGCGGGTGCGTGCCATGTTTGCCTGATTCTCCTTGGCATTCAGCCCGAATTGGATTACGGTTCGTCTTATGTGTCGCCGATATCGTTGCCTTTTGTTCCTGATGTTGCTGTGGCTTCCCGTCAAGGGTGTGCTGTCGGCGGGCATGCCGTTTCAGGTCATGGCGGCGCAGCCGGTGGGGGGTGAGGTGGCACATCATTGCCATCTGCAGGTGGTTCCGGAGTCGGTTGAGGCGGCCCCTGCGTTACCTCTCGGGCACGAGAGTGCTGGCCATGGCGGATATGGCCAGAACATCATCTGTCACGGCTTGTGTGCCGTCTTTCTGGCCACGGAATTTGTATTTCCGTTAACCGCTGAGGCGGTTGATGTGCCACCGCCTTCACGGGCGGCCTTTCGCTCCTATATCCCGGAATTTCCTGACCGTCCTCCGGTCCTCTGATCGCTCCTGAAGAATGGCGGCCTTGTGCCGCACAGGCGACTGGCGTGGGCCTTGTGCCTTGTGAGACCACTCGCGTTCTGATCGTTTTTGGCCGACATCGCGTCGGTTAATCAAGGAGTTTTGAGATGAATACCGTTCGTTATTTGGGGCTTTTCATGGCGCTTGGCGTCACCTCGGCATGGGGGGCGGAACCGGCCCATCACCATCACGCAGATCACGCGATGCCCATGGCCATTCAGGCAACCGGAGAGGTTCGTGGTCTGAATCTCAAGGCGGGCAAGATCAAGCTGAAGCACGATCCGATCCCGGCCTTGGGTTGGCCGGCCATGGTCATGGACTTCAAGGTTCAGGACGGCCAGTTGTTGGGTGGCCTTAAGGTGGGCGATGCGGTGACATTCAGCTTTGTTTCTGGGGAGGCCGGAAATGTGCTTACGGTTATCCAGAAGCAGGGAAAATAAGCCGTATTCAGCCCTTCTGCTGTTGCTCGCCGCTCTGAGTCTTGGTGCGGCGGGCGTGCGGGCAGAGGTTCCGGCCGATGGCTTGCCTGGCAGCAGCCTGAAACAGATGCTGGAATGGCTGGAGGCTCATCATCCCGAGCTTGCCGCATCCCGGCTGGAACGCGATGCCGCCGCCGCTCGCGTGCAGCCGGCAGGGGCCTTGCCCGATCCCATGCTTGCCGTCGAATGGCGGGATATCCGTTATGACAGCCCGACGCTGGATCCGACGCAGGTGGGGTCAATGCGCTATCAGTTTCGGCAGTCCATTCCGCTGTGGGGCAAGCGCGACCTGCGTAGTCAGGTGGCTGAGGCGGGTGTCAGTCAGGCGATGGCGCAGCAGGGGCAGACGCGGCTGGCGTTGCGCAATCGCCTGAAGCGCGCTTACACAGAATGGGTGGCTGGCCGCGAAATCTTGCGCCATTTGGATGAATTACAGCCGCTATTGGCGGATGCCGAGCGCTTGCTGCGGGGCCGTTATGGTGCGGGTCTGGCTGGGCAGACCGAGGTGCTGCGTGCCCAGATGGAATTGGCCAGCCTGAAAAACGATCGGGCCACGGCCCAGGCCGAGGTGCAGCGCGCACGGGCGCGCATCAATGCCTTATTGTTGCGGCCGTCCGATGCGCCGCTGGCAGAGCCGGCCGGGTTTGCTTCGCTACCCAAGACGCCTGACTGGATGCGTCTGGCGGGGCGGCTGGATGGGGAAAATCTGCAGTTGCGAGAACTTACGGCGCAAGTCGAGACGGGTATGCGCACGGCCGAGCTGGTGCGGCGCAACCGTTGGCCAGACCTGACCGTGGGCGTGGCCCCCATGCAGACAGGGTCGCGCTTTGATACCTGGGAACTGATGCTGGAGATCAACCTGCCCCTGCAGCAGGAGTCCCGGCGCCAGCAGGAACGCGAGGCGGGCTATCAAGTGGCGGCGGCCGAGGCCCGTCGTGCCGCGCTGGCGGCTAGTCTGAAAGGTGAACTTGCCGAGTTGGCGGCGGGCTATGACGCGGCCCTGCATCATTTGCATGTACTGGAAACGACGCTGTTGCCTCAGATCGAACTGACCTGGCGTGCGGCGCATGCCGCCTACGCTGGGGGTGGCGGTGATTATGCGGCATTGATCGAGGTGCAGCGGGCGTGGAAGAAGGCGCGCATTGATGCCGTGATGGCTGCGCGTGATGCGCATCTATCCCTGGCCGAGATCGAACTCCGCGTGGGAGGTGAGCTATGAACAAATGGATAGTTGCGGCGCTGTTGGCCGTCGTGGCGGCGGGCGCATTCTGGGGTGGGCGGATGAGTCATCTGGATGAACCGCCAGCACCCACGCCGGGGGTGGCAGAGGGACGCAAGATCCTCTACTACCGCAACCCGATGGGCCAACCCGACACCTCGCCGGTGCCGAAGAAAGATCCGATGGGGATGGATTACATCCCGGTCTATGCAGGCGAGGAAACCCGGAATCCGGAGGATGAGGGCGTGCTCAAAATCAGCCTGGCGCGTCTGCAGAAACTGGGCGTACAGACGGCAGCGGCGGAACAGCGGGTGTTGGCCACACCCTTGCGCGCGGTGGGGAGCCTGGTCGTGAACGAGCGTGGCTTGCATACGCTGACGGCGCGGTTTGGCGGTTGGGTGGAGCAGTTGCGCGCCAACACCACCGGTCAGACGGTCAAGAAGGGAGAGCCGCTGATGGCGGTGTACAGCCCGGAGTTATTGGCTGCGCAGCAGGAATTGCATTTGGCCCTGGAGGGAGAAAGGGCGCTGGCCAATGCGGATGCCGACACGCGTCGTCGTGCCGCCGCGCTGGTTGAGGCGAGTCGCCAACGGCTGGATTTATGGGCCATCAGTGCCGAGCAGTTGCGCGGGGCCGAGGCGGGACGCTTTGCGCGCCAGCTCTGGCTGCACGCGCCCGCTTCCGGCGTGGTGCTGGAAAAAGCCGCCGTGGAGGGGCGCCGCTTTATGGCTGGCGATCCGTTGTTGCAAATAGCTGACTTGTCGTCGCTATGGCTGCTGGCCGATGTGTTTGAGCAGGACATAGGGCGTGTTCGTGTGGGCCAGGCCGCGCAATTCACTGTTGATGCCTTCCCCGGCGAGGTGTTCCGTGGCCGGGTCGATTTTATCTATCCGACGGTCAATCCACAGACCCGTACCGCTCAGGTGCGTATCGAGCTGGCCAATGCCAGCGGGCGGCTGCGGCCGGCCATGTTTGGCCAGGTTGAGGTGTTGACCGGCAAGGTGAAACCGGTGTTGGCCGTAGCGGATTCAGCGGTGCTCGATAGTGGATTGGCGCAAACCGTGCTGGTTGATTTGGGCGGGGGCCGTTTCGAGCCACGCGTTGTGGGGGTCGGGGCCCGGGCCGATGGCTGGGTGGAGATCAGGAAAGGCATCAAGATGGGCGAGCGTGTGGTGACGCGTGCCAACTTCCTGATTGATTCGGAAAGCAACCTCAAGGCAGCGCTGGCGAGCATGACTGCGCAGCCGGGAACGGGGTCCGCGTCGAAGGAGAAGGCACGGCCCGCCAAACCCCAGCACGAAGGCGATGCGAAGGTGATGGCGGTGGATGTCGCCGCGGCGACGGTGACGCTGGCGCACCAGCCCATTGCCAGTCTGAAATGGCCGGCCATGACCATGGATTTTGCCTTGGGCGATGCGGCGCTGGCCAAGCAGATCACGCCGGGCGCGAAGATCCATTTCTGGTTCGAGGAGCGCGGCGAGGGCGAGTGGACGATTATTAAAGTCCAGAAGGGAGGCTGACATGCTGGCCCGTCTGATCGAGTGGTCGGTGCGCAATGTCTTTCTGGTGTTGCTGGCGACAGGCTTCGTGGTGGGCGCGGGCGTTTATGCGTTGCTGAAGACGCCGCTCGATGCCTTGCCCGATCTGTCCGATGTGCAGGTCATTGTCTATACCGAGGTTCCCGGGCAGGCGCCGCAGGTGGTGGAGGATCAGGTGACCTATCCGCTGACCACGGCCCTGCTGGGTGTGCCGAAGTCCAAGGTGGTGCGCGGCTTTTCGTTCTTCGGGGTGTCCTTTGTCTATGTGATCTTCGACGAGGGTACGGACATCTACTGGGCGCGTTCGCGGGTGCTGGAATATCTCAACGCGGCAGCGGGTCGGCTACCGGTCGGGGTGGTGCCAACCCTGGGGCCGGATGCTACGGGCGTGGGCTGGGTGTATCAGTTTGTGGTGCAGTCGATGCGGCACAACCTGGCTGAGTTGCGTTCAATTCAGGACTGGTTTGTGCGCTTCCAGTTGACGCCGGTCGAGGGGGTGGCCGAGGTCGCCAGCTTGGGCGGGTTTGTGCAGCAATATCAGGTGGTGGTCGATCCGCACCGATTACAAGGCTACGGCATCACGCTCACGCAGGTGGCGGACGCGATTCGCGGCGGCAACCGCGCGGTAGGTGGGCGCGTGCTGGAGATGACCGAGACCGAATACATGGTGCGCGGTCAGGGTTATCTGAAGGGCGCGGCAGACATCGAACAACTGGTTCTGAAGGATTCACTCGGCACGCCAGTGCGGATCAAGGATGTGGCGCGGGTGGAGTTGGGCCCGGACGAGCGGCGGGGCATCGCCGAGTTGAACGGCGAGGGCGAGGCGGTGGCAGGCACGGTGATGGCGCGTTATGGCCAGAATGCGCTGGCCGTCATTGACCGCGTCAAGGAACGGCTAGAGCAGATTAAACCGGGCTTGCCGGAGGGGGTGGAGGTAAGCAGCGTCTATGACCGTTCCGAGCTGATCCGCCGTGCAGTGGCGACCCTGAATCGCACCCTCATCGAGGAGGTGCTGATTGTGGCGGTGGTGTGCATGGTGTTTCTGCTCCATGTGCGTTCGGCCCTGGTGGCGATATTGATGTTGCCAGTGGGGGTGCTGATCGCCTTTATCGCCATGCGGGCGCAGGGCGTGAACGCCAACATCATGTCGCTGGGCGGTATCGCCATCGCGGTGGGGGCGATGGTGGACGCGGCCATCGTGATGATCGAAAACGCCCACAAGCATCTGGAGCGTGCGGCACCGGATACCCCGCGCCTGACCAGCCTGGTGAACGCGTGCAAGGAAGTGGGACCGTCGCTGTTTTTCTCGCTGCTCATCATCACCGTGTCCTTCCTGCCCGTGTTTACGCTGGAGGCGCAGGAAGGCCGGCTGTTTGCACCGCTGGCCTACACCAAAACCTACGCAATGGCGGGCGCGGCGATCCTGTCGGTGACGCTGGTGCCGGCGCTGATGCTGTTGCTGGTGCGTGGCCGCATCCGCCCCGAGACGCAAAACCCGGTCAACCGTGTCCTCATCGCGTTGTATCGGCCGGTGATTACGGGGGTGCTGAAAAACAAGCTGTTGACGCTGGCGCTGGCGTGCGCGGCGCTGGCCTCTACGCTTTGGCCGTTGGCGCGTCTGGGCAGCGAGTTCATGCCGACGCTGAACGAGGGCACGCTGTTTTACATGCCGACCGCACTGCCGGGAATGAGCGTGACGCAGGCGGCCGATTTGTTGCAAAAGCAGAATCGCATCCTGAAATCCTTCCCCGAGGTCGAATCGGTGTTCGGCAAGGCCGGGCGCATGGCCAGCGCTACCGACCCCGCGCCGATGGAGATGTTCGAGACGATCATCAACCTGAGGCCCGAGGCGCAATGGCGGCCGGGTCTGACGGTGGATGCTCTCACCGCCGAGATGGATCGCGCCCTGCAATTTCCTGGTGTGGCCAATTCTTGGACCATGCCGATTAAGGCGCGCATCGACATGCTCTCCACTGGCATCCGCACGCCGGTGGGAGTCAAGGTGTTTGGCGCTGATCTGGTCGAGCTGGAGCGCTTGGCGCGGCAGGTGGAGGGGAGCGTCAAAACCGTGCCGGGCGCGGGATCGGTGTATGCCGAGCGAGTGACCGGCGGGCGTTATCTCGACATCACGCCCGACCGTGCGCAGTTGGCCCGCTATGGATTGTCGATTGATGCGGTTCAGGAGACGATCGCTCTGGCGCTGGGTGGGGAGTCGTTGACGATGACCGTGGAGGGGCGCAAGCGCTACGGCGTTGCGCTGCGTTATCCACGGGACTTGCGCGATCATTCCGAAACCATCGCCCGCGAGGTGCGGGTGGCCACGCCCTCCGGCGTGCAGATCCCGCTGGGGCAAGTGGCGCGACTCTCGATTGCCCAGGGCGCGCCCGGTATCCGCACCGAAAACGGTCTGTTGGTCGCTTATGTGTTCGTCGATGTGCGCGAGCGTGACATTGGCTCGTTTGTGGCCGAGGCGCAGACCAAGGTGACGAACGAGATCAAGTTCCCGCCCGGTTATTACGCGCAATGGAGTGGCCAATACGAATACATGCAGCGGGCGTTGGCCAAGCTGAAGATCGTCGTGCCGGCCACCCTGTTCATCATCTTCGTGCTGCTCTATCTCAACTTCCGCCGCCTCACCGAGACCCTGATTGTGATGCTGTCGGTGCCTTTCGCGTTGGTCGGCGGGCTGTGGTTTGTCTGGTATCTGGGCTACAACCTCAGCGTTGCCGTCGCCGTGGGTCTGATCGCCCTGGCGGGCGTGGCGGCCGAGACGGGTGTGGTGATGCTGCTCTATCTTGATCACGCCCTGCGTGATGCCCGTGCTGAGGCCGAGGCGCGCGGCGAGAAGCTCGATGTTGCGGGCCTTTACCGCGCCATTGTGGCTGGCGCGGTCGAGCGGGTGCGACCCAAAATGATGACCGTCACGGCCATCATGGCGGGCCTGTTTCCCATCCTGTGGTCCACGGGTACCGGTTCGGAGGTGATGCGTCGTATCGCGGCACCCATGATCGGCGGCATGGTCACCTCAACGGTGTTGACGCTGGCGGTGATTCCGGCGATTTATGCGCTGATCCAACAAAGGAGACTGCAACCATGAGCCATGCAACGCATTGGGAGGCGGTCTATCGCAACAAGGCCGTCGATCAGGTGAGCTGGTTCCAGCCGCATGCCGAGACCTCGGTGCGGCTGATTGAATCGCTCTGCCCGGAGCGTACGGCGCGCATCATCGATGTCGGCGCCGGGGCTTCGGTGCTGCTCGATGATCTGCTCGATGCGGGCTATCGTCACCTCACGGCGCTGGATATCGCCGCCCCCGCGCTGGCGGTTTCCCAGTCGCGGCTGGGTGAACGCGCCGTGCAGGTAGATTGGCGCGTCGGCGATGTGACCACAATCGCCTTGCCCGAGGCCGGCTTCGATGTGTGGCACGACCGCGCGGTGTTCCATTTTTTGACCGATGCAGCGGACCGTCGTCGTTATGTGAGCCAAGTGCTGCGCGCGGTGCGGCCCGGCGGCTATGTCATTGTCGCTACCTTTGGCCTTGAGGGTCCGCTGCAATGCTCAAATCTGGATGTTTGTCGTTATGCCCCGGAGGGCTTGCACGGTGAGTTTGGGGCTGCGTTTGAACTGCTCGGTCACCGCGCGGAGTTGCACCGCACCCCGGCGGGGCGTGAGCAGGCGTTTGTGTATTGTTATTGTCGCCGGGGGTAATACGCCGCGCTTTCATGATGGCTGCACGATCGCCGCTGTTTGTTTGCATTGGCGTTAATTATCCGACCGTTGTCGGCCGGATTGCGGCTACCTTTGCAGGGAATAACCTCGGCTTATGTTCGAATTCAAAAAATTGACTGTCATTGCGGGGGCGGTATGAATACCCTAGTGGCCGGTAAAAGATCGTTTTGTCTTGTCTTGACCTGTCGTTGAACAGGTTGTTTTGTTCCGAATGGAACGCACTTTTGAGGTTTATCTATGCGTATTATTCTTCTCGGCGGCCCCGGCGCGGGCAAAGGTACCCAAGCAAATTACATCAAGGAAAAGTATGGTATTCCGCAGATTTCCACCGGCGACATGTTGCGCGCCCATGTGAAGGCGGGTTCCGAGTTGGGTGTGGCGGCCAAGAAGATTATGGATGCCGGCGGTTTGGTGTCCGACGACATCATCATCGGTATGGTGAAAGAGCGCCTGACCCAGGATGACTGCAAGGCCGGCTACCTGTTCGACGGTTTCCCGCGCACCATTCCCCAGGCTGAGGCACTGAAGGCTGCGGGCGTGCCGATCGACGCTGTGGTTGAGATTGATGTGCCGGATGCGGAGATCGTCAAGCGGATGTCCGGTCGCCGTGTGCATGTGGCCTCCGGTCGTACCTACCATGTCGTGTTCAACCCGCCCAAGGTCGCCATGAAGGACGATGTCACCGGCGAGGACCTGATCCAGCGCGACGATGACAAGGAAGAAACCGTCATGAAGCGTCTCGACATCTATCACGCCCAGACGGAGCCGTTGGTCAAGTTCTACAGCGACTGGGGCAACACCGGTGCAGCGAATGCGCCCAAGTACATTCGGGTCTCTGGCGTAGGCTCCGTGGATAGCATTACCGGTGCCGTGTTTGCCGGTCTGGATGCGCTGAAGAAATAAGGCATGACCCCAATCCCGGCATTTACCGAGGCCGACTTGGCCCTGATGCATGAGGCGCTCCGTGAGCGCTTCGGGCATGCGGTTGAGATGGATGAGGTCGAGACCGAGATCCGCATCAGCCCGGCGGATCGCGATCTGACGCTCTGCCCGGCCCTGTATTGGGAAGAGGGTGGCTGTCGCTTTGTGTTGTCCAAGACGGGGCCGAATCAGTTTCGTTCCATGTTTTTCTGGTCGGTGCGGGATCGTTTTGCCACTGGCCAAGAGGAATACGACAACCTTGGCGATTGTGTCGTGACGCTGCTCAAGATGCAGGAAGAGGCCGATGCCGCGCGTAAGGCCATGCCGGAAGGGTTTGACCCGCGTGGAGTGGAGTCCGTGTAATCAAGCATTAACAGGGGGTGACACTTGCGCCCTCTGCTCTGGAGTGAATGAATGGAAAAGAAAAACGCTTTTTATGCCCAGTCGGGTGGTGTGACCGCCGTCATTAATGCCTCGGCCAGTGGCGTGATCGAAACCGCACGCAAACACGCTGACAAGATCGGCACGGTGTACGCCGGCCGTAATGGCATCATCGGTGCGTTGACCGAGGATCTGATTGATACCGCGCTGGAAAGCGCCGACGACATTGCGGCGCTGCGCCACACCCCGTCGGGTGGTTTTGGTTCCTGCCGCTTCAAGCTGAAAAGCCTGGAAGCGAACAAGCGCGAGTACGAGCGCCTGATCGAGGTCTTCAAGGCCCATAACATTGGCTACTTCTTCTACAACGGCGGTGGCGACTCTGCGGATACCTGCTACAAGGTTTCGCAACTGTCCGAGGCCATGGGTTATCCGATTCAGGCCATCCATGTTCCCAAGACCGTGGACAACGATCTGCCCATCACCGACAACTGCCCCGGCTTTGGTTCGGTGGCCAAGTACATTGCCGTTTCTACCCTTGAGGCCTCGTTCGATGTGAAGTCGATGGCCAAGACCTCGACCAAGCTGTTTGTGATTGAGGTCATGGGTCGTCACGCGGGTTGGATTGCGGCGGCGGGCGCGCTGGTGGCTGATCAGGGCATCCCGGTCGTCACCCTGTTCCCCGAGATCGAGTTCAACGAAGAGAAGTTCATCGACAAGGTTCAGTTGATGGTGCAGAAGTTTGGCTATTGCACGGTCGTGGTTTCGGAAGGCTGTCACTATCCGGATGGCCGTTTCCTGGCCGAGCAGGGCACCCGCGATGCCTTCGGTCACGCCCAGTTGGGCGGTGCCGCACCCGTGGTGGCCAATATGGTCAAGGCCCGTCTGGGCCTGAAGTTCCACTGGGCTGTGGCGGATTATCTGCAACGCGCCGCCCGCCACATCGCTTCCAAGTCCGATGTGGAGCAGGCCTATGCCCTTGGCCAAGCGGCGGTTGAATTGGCAGTTGCCGGTCACAACTCGGTTATGCCGACCGTGGTGCGCAAGTCTTCCAAGCCGTATGTGTGGGAGATTGGCCATGCACCGCTGTCTCAGGTCGCCAATGTCGAGAAGTTCATGCCGCGCGATTTCATTAGCGACGACGGCTTTGGCATTACCGACAAGTGCCGCGAATACCTCTATCCGCTGATTCAGGGTGAGGACTATCCGCCGTACGAAAACGGTATGCCGAAATATGTGACGCTGAAGAATCAGTCTGTCGCCAAGAAACTGGCGGCGTTTGAACTGTAACAGGCGCGCATGACCATTGATCGGGCGCGTGAATTGTTGGCGGTGCAAGTGGGCTTTGGCGGGTTTTACAACGGAAATTCCGCCAAGCTGATTCTTTCTGAGATTCAGAAGGAACACGGGCAGGTCGCAGTGGACGCCTTGATCGGTGAGATGGGTTTGAATCAGGTGTTCGGTTTTCAACCGGGCACCCGTTTTGTTGGGGGTATGGCCTACCCCCAGGGGTGAGTCTGGTTTTTTGGGTTTTTTTCGGGAGCGTGTAAATGAATGAGTATTTGATATTTTCCCTGCTGGCAGCGGGCCTCGCCCTGCTGTACGGGATGGTTACCATTAAGTGGATTATGGCCTTGCCGACGGGGAACGATCGGATGCGTGCCATTGCGGCCGCTGTTCAGGAAGGTGCACAGGCCTACCTGAATCGTCAATACACCACCATCGGCATCGTTGGCGCGGTCTTGCTGGTCGCCATCTTCCTGGCCCTGGGCTGGCAGACGGCCATCGGTTTCGCTCTCGGTGCCGTGCTTTCGGGCGTCACCGGTTACATCGGCATGAATGTGTCGGTGCGCGCCAATGTGCGTACCGCGCAGGCGGCCACCCAAGGTCTGAATGCCGCCCTCAATGTGGCCTTCAAGGGCGGTGCCATCACCGGTATGCTGGTGGTCGGCCTGGGCCTGTTGGGCGTGGCTGGTTACTACACCTTCCTGATCAGCACGGGCATGGAGTCCAAGGACGCCACGCATGCGCTGGTGGGCCTGGCCTTTGGTAGCTCGCTGATCTCCATCTTCGCCCGTCTGGGCGGCGGCATCTTCACCAAGGGCGCCGATGTCGGCGCTGACCTGGTGGGCAAGGTTGAAGCCGGCATCCCCGAGGATGACCCCCGCAACCCCGCCGTGATCGCCGACAATGTGGGCGACAATGTGGGCGACTGCGCTGGTATGGCCGCCGACCTGTTCGAGACCTACGCCGTGACCATTATCGCCACCATGGTGCTGGGCGGCCTGATGATCGTTGATTCGCCGGCAGCCGTGGCGTATCCGCTGGTCCTGGGTGCGGTGTCCATCATTGCCTCGATCATTGGTACCTACTTCGTCAAGGCGCGTGAAGGCGGCAAGATCATGAACGCCCTCTACCGCGGTCTGGCCGTGTCTGGCGTGCTGGCGATCCCGGCCTTCTGGTTTGTGACCAACTGGATGTTCCCGGCCGGTCTGAACATGACGGACGGCACCACCGTGTCGAGCATGAGCCTGTTCCTGGCCTCGATGATTGGTCTGGTTCTGACCGCCGCGATGGTGTGGATCACCGAGTATTACACCGCAACGGAATACGCCCCGGTTCGTCACATTGCCCAAGCCTCGACCACCGGTCACGGCACCAATGTGATCGCCGGTCTGGGCGTGTCCATGAAGTCCACCGCGCTGCCCGTCATTGCCGTGTGTGCCGCCATTTATGGTGCCTATGCCCTGGGCGGCCTGTATGGCATCGCCATCGCCGCAACGGCCATGTTGTCGATGGCCGGCATCATCGTCGCGCTGGACGCCTACGGCCCGGTTACCGACAACGCCGGCGGCATTGCCGAGATGGCCGAGTTGCCGGAAGAGATCCGCAACATTACCGATCCGCTCGATGCCGTGGGTAACACCACCAAGGCCGTGACCAAGGGCTATGCCATCGGTTCCGCCGGTCTGGCTGCGCTGGTTCTGTTCGCTGACTACACCCATGCCCTGACCGCAGGTGGCCAGAGCCTGACCTTTGACCTGTCGAACCACGAAGTCATCATCGGCCTGTTCATCGGCGGCATGGTGCCCTACCTGTTCGGCGCCATGGGCATGGAGGCCGTCGGCCGCGCTGCCGGCTCCATCGTGGTGGAAGTGCGTCGTCAGTTCCGCGAGATCCCCGGCATCATGGCCGGCACCGCCAAGCCCGAATACGGCACCTGCGTGGACATGCTGACCAAGGCCGCGATCAAGGAAATGATGATCCCCTCCCTGCTGCCCGTTGTTGTGCCGCTGATCGTTGGCCTCACCATGGGTGCTCAAGCCCTGGGCGGCGTGCTCATCGGTACCATCATCACCGGTATCTTCGTGGCCATCTCCATGACCACCGGCGGTGGTGCCTGGGATAACGCCAAGAAGTACATTGAAGAAGGCAACCACGGCGGCAAGGGCTCTGACGCGCACAAGGCGGCAGTGACCGGCGACACCGTCGGTGACCCCTACAAGGACACCGCCGGCCCGGCCGTTAACCCGCTGATCAAGATCATCAACATCGTCGCACTGATGATTGTGCCGCTGCTGGCCTGATCGCCTGCAATCGGCAGATAAAGCTGTAAGTAAAAAAGGCCGGGCTTGCCCGGCCTTTTTCTGTTTGGCAAAACCGGATTAGCAGTGTCGATGCATTGACTTGAAGTGTCGAGTAGAATGCCCCGGTTCGTTTCTTTTCCAGATACTGAGGAACACCATGCAAATCAAAACAATTTCCGTCGCCCTGTGGATGGCCTGTGCCACTTCGGTGTCGGTGGCTGCCGAGGTATCAACAAGCGCCCAACCGCACCTCCCGCAAACCCCAGAGGCCTGGCTGCAGCGCATGACAGATTTCAGCCAGAACGGCATCGCCTTCAAGGACCCGCGTGCCTTCATGGCCTGGTCCAACGCGGTTACCGAGCCTGGGCTCTATCCGGTGCTGGTGCAGGGCATGATGAATCCCGCCCTGTCGCTGCACATGATCAACAGCGCCGTTAGCCCGGCGGCCGTTCGTAACATGGCCAGCTTTGTTGATCCCGCTATCCCTGTGCGCTGGATGAGTGCTGCGGTTGATCCGCGTTTCTATGCTCAGATGGCGACGCAGTTTGCGGATCCGGGCAAGATGATGCGTTGGGTGATGCTGCCGATGGATCCTCGTGTGGCCCAGACGGCCGCTCAGATGATCAACCCGGCCCAAGCCATGAAGTGGGTCATGCTCCCGGCGGATCCGCGGGCGTGGAATGTGGCGGGCAATCTGGCCAATCCAGCCGTTTATGCGGGAATGGCCGGTGTGGCAATGAATCCGAATTCCTATCCGGTGGCGGCTCCGCTTGCCGGTGTTGCGGCCCCGGCCGCCGCTCCAACGGCCATGGTTGTAGCCCCAGCGGCCCCGGCTGCCGCTCCAGCCGCTCCGGTTGTAGCTCCAGCAGCCCCGGTCGCCGCTCCAGCGGCCATGGTTGCCGCCCCAGTCGCTCCGGCCACAGCCACAGCGGCTCCGGTTAAAGCGCTAACGGCTACAGCGGCCCCGGCCGCAGCACCAGCCGCCAAGGTTGCAGCCCCGACCGCAGCACCAGTAGCACCGGCCGCTCCAGTGGCTCCGGTTGCGGCCCCAGCGGCCATGGTTGCCGCCCCAGTCGCTCCGGCCACAGCCACAGCGGCTCCGGCCGCAGCACCAGCGGCTCCGGCCGCAGCACCAGTGGCCCCGGTCGCAGCACCAGTAGCCCCGGTCGCAGCACCAGTAGCCCCGGCCGCAGCACCAGTAGCCCCGGCCGCAGCACCAGTAGCCCCGGCCGCAGCACCAGTAGCCAAGGTTTCCGCTCCGGCCCCAGTGGCTCCGGTTGTAGCCCCAGTGGCCCCATCCACCGCTGGGGATGGCAACAAGGTCTTGTCGACCGACATGCTGTTTCAGCCCGGAAAGAGTGATGTAAAGGCGCTGACGCCCGCGGGCAAACAGGCCCTTGATGCCGTCGTTGCGCAGATCAAGGCGGCCTCTGATGTGGGTCAGGTGGTGGTGATGGGTCACGCTGACCCGACCGGCCCGGCCAAGGGCAACCAGGCCCTGTCCCAGAAGCGTGCCAAGGCGGTGAAGAGTTACCTGACGGCGCAGGGTATCAAGCCCGAGCTGATTGCGACGAGTGGCCTGGGCGATACCCAGCCGCTGGTGAAGTGTGACCCGAAGGCCGCGGCGGCGGACAAGATCGGTTGTAACGCGCCGAACCGTCGTATTGAAGTGGAAGTGCGTAAGCTGGCCCCGAAATAGGGCGTTAGCGGAACCCCTCAGAAACCGGCGCTGGCGCCGGTTTTTTTTACGCTTCGGCGTTGTCCGTGACCCGCTGCCATGAGTTCTCGTTCAACACCACTTCATAGCGCGCCCATTCCTGAAAGGCCTCCAGGCTGCATAGACCAGTCTTGCGTCGGCAACGCCCGGCCATGCCCCTGAAGCGTACCGCCGGGCCAAGATCCGGATCGTCCAGGAGGGCCTCAACCCAGCGCACCCCCCAGTTCTGGCCGTAACTGCCGTTGCTATACCAAGCGCCTTTGCGGATCGAGATCATGTGGTTAGTTCGCGATAACCGTCAGGCTGGTTTTGACGCTGGCATCAGGATGGGCAAGCTGTTGCGCCCAGTCGAGCCATGGTGAGACGAGCGCGCCTCCAGCCTGTTGTCGTAAGTGCTGCAGGGGTTACGGCCCAGTCCGGGAAGGTCGGTAAGACGGCGATCTCGTCGCCGACGGCTTCGTAATACGGTTCGCTGTGGATCAGGAGATCACTCATTGCCGCTAGTCATTACCCCCACAGCCGCAGTCGCCCGGTTGGCCGGGCGGGGCGCAGTATTTTTCGTCCTCGATCTTGTCGCGGTTGCTGAGATATTCCTGACGAATCGCCTCGGCCTTGGTCTTGAGCCGTTCCATGCGGGCCTCGTAGGCGCCGTCTTTCTCAACCAAGGATTTTTCGTTGAACAGGACATGGCGCAGGAAGGTGAAGGCAAACTCGAGCAGTTTTTCGTCATCGGCAACCAGTTCGGCCATCTGCTCGACCGGGATGTCGTAGGTGTTGTTGAACGATTCGCTGATGACGAAGGCGCGGAAACGATCGAGGTCGTAACAGGCCATGAAAAAGAGCTGGTTCGATGCGGCTGGTGGGCGACCGATGCCGGGGCCGGCAGACTTGCGCTTCAGGACCAGCTGCCGCCAGCCGCGCGATTTCTCGTCGTAATCCGCGACCCCTTGTTCGGAACGGTAGTCGTCGATGGTCAGGAAGCGGTTTTCCTGATGGCCCAGGCAATGCTTCTCCTGCACCAGCGCGTAGGCGGTGCGATCGACATATTCGTCCGAGTTGCGCAGCGAGAGCAGGGCGATGGGGTAATAGCGGCAGGCATTGGGGCGGTCTTCATAGACGCTGCAGCCTTCCGGAACCATGAATTGGCAGGCAGAGCCCCCTTCGATCGGGTTGAACTTGACGCCGGGCATGCCGTCCTTGTCCATCTCGTAGGGGAAGGTGTATTGCTTGAGGAATTCACCCGAGGAGATGCCGAGACGGTTTTTCAGACGCAGCACATCATAGGGGGTGAGGGTGATGTCGATGTTGGAGCAGCAGGCGTTCCAGCATTTCACATCGCGGTGACAGCGGAACTGGATGGTCTTGTCGCCCTCCAGCATGCTGGGCACCACGGGCGAATCCTGAAAGGGCGAATCCTTGCCGATGCCTTTGAATTGTTGATCGTATTGGTCGAGCATGATCAATTCCTGAGTAAATAAGTAGGGTAATTATAACCGAGCGTGTGGCTTGTGGACCTTGGTTGGCAGAAAAGCCGCCACAAGATCAGGAGGCTAGAAGGTCAACAAGCGACACCCTCAAGAAAAAACCGGGCGCCTTGTGAGCGCCCGGTCTTTAGCAAGTGGCTACTTAGTGAGCGGCCGGCTTGAACAGCTTGGACTTGTCCACCAGATCAACATGGGCGCGCTTGAAGCAGGTCCAGGTCTTGGTAGCCTTGTCATAGATGGAGTTCACGAAGCAGTGCCAGTTCTCTTCATCGACAAAGTTCTTGTCCATGCGGTAGTAGAAGCCCGGGTAACGGGATTCTTGGCGGAACTCGATGTGCTTCATGTGAGCTTCGGCCGTCAGGATGCGGTGATAGTTTTCCCAGGCACGCAGCAACTCGTGCAGGTCCTTGGCGCGCATCTTCTGAGCGTCTTCCTTCAGCATGCCCAACTTCTCTTCAGCGATACCCAGCATGACGGTGTTGGTCTTGTAGTAGGTGGCGACGCCGGCAACATACTCGTCCATGATCTTCTGCAGACGGAACTGCAGCATCTTCGGGGTGATGTAGTTCGGGTTCACATCGATAGCAGTCGTGTAATCCTTGAACTCGAGGTAGTTGCGGACCGGCTTCCAGATCAGTTCAGCGATCTCTTCAGCAGACTCGGAGAACTCCGGCTTGAAGTCCTTGTTGTCGAGGCAGTACTTCACCATCGACTTGGCAGCCATACGGCCTTCTGCGTGCGAACCGGAGGAGAACTTGTGACCGGAAGCGCCCACGCCGTCACCGGCGGTGAACAGACCGTTCACGGTGGTCATGCCACGGTAGCCCCAGTTCCAGCCAGACGGCAGGTGGGCCGGAACGCCCGGCAGAGCCTCGGTGGTCGGAGCACCGACATCATCCGGACCGGAGGTCCAGATGCCGCAGCAACCGGAGTGCGAACCCAGCAGGTACGGCTCGGTCGGCATCAGTTCGGAGTTCTTCTTCTCCGGCTCGATGTTCTCGCCAACCCAGATACCGCACTGGCCGATACACATGTCCAGGAAGTCTTCCCAGGCTTCGGCTTCGAGGTGCTTCACTTCGCGCGGGGACAGGGTCTCACGCATCTTGGCCAGAGCGGTCACGGTGTCCATCCAAATCGGACCACGGCCTTCTTGCATTTCCTTCAGCATCAGGTGGTTACGCAGGCAGGATGCCGGCACAGCCGCTTGACCGTAGGGGGGGTAGTCGTTCAGCAGATCCTTGTTCTTCTGCATGTAGACTTCGCCGAAGGCGTTGGTGGCTTGGGCCTTGAACAGCAGGAACCAGGCACCGACCGGGCCGTAACCGTCCTTGAAGCGGGCCGGAACGAAACGGTTTTCCATCATGGTCAGCTCAGCGCCAGCTTCAGCGGCCATGGAGTAGGTGGAACCTGCGTTCCACACCGGGTACCAGGCGCGGCCGGTACCTTCACCCACGGAGCGGGGACGGAACAGGTTCACGCAGCCACCGGCAGCCAGCAGGATGGCCTTGGCCTTGTAGATGTAGATCTTGTTTTCGCGGACGGAGAAACCGGCAGCGCCAGCGATGCGGCTCTTGTCGTTCTTGTCGTTGATCAGGTGCACGATGAACACGCGCTCCTGGATGCGATCCAGGCCGATGGCCTTCTTGGCGGCTTCAGCGACGATCCACTTGTAGGATTCGCCGTTGATCATGATCTGCCACTTACCGGAACGCACGGGCTGGCCGCCGTCCTTCAGGGAGGTCATGCCCTGGGCGCCGTCGTGACGCTCACCGGTTTCCGGGTCGGTCTTCCAAATCGGCAGGCCCCACTCTTCGAACAGGTGCACGGACTCGTCCACATGACGGCCCAGGTCATAGGCCAGGTCGTCACGGGTGATGCCCATCAGGTCGTTGGAGACCATGCGCGCATAGTCAGCCGGATCCTGCTTGTCACCGATGTAGGTGTTGATGGCAGACAGACCTTGAGCCACGGCACCGGAACGGTCCAGAGCGGCCTTGTCAACCAGTTTGATTTTCAGGTCTACGCCAGCAGAGGCCTTGGCGGCGTCAGCCCAACGCATGACTTCATAAGCGGCGCCGCAGTTGGCCATGCCGCCACCGATCATCAGGATATCAACTTCTTCCTGGACGATCTCGGGATTGTCAAAAGTACCAGCCATTATCGTTTCCTTTCTGGTTAATTACTTGCGAATCAGTTCGGCAGGGTTGCCAGCGCGGTAGCCATTCATCTGGTTGAAGAAACCGGTCTTCGAGATGTTGGCCATGTCAGCGTTCGGCTTGCCACCGTACGGATCAATGGAGCCTTCCGGGGTGGTGCGGATCGGGAACTTGAAGCGCTTCAGGGTGCCGTTGCGGAACTTGATGGTCCACATGATGGAATCGGAACCACGCAGCGGCTGCACGGAACCGCCCAGCGGGACGATGTCGGCGTAGTGGCGAGCTTCGATAGCCTGTTGCGGGCAGATCTTGACGCAGGAATAGCATTCCCAGCACTGCTCCGGCTCTTGGTTGAAAGCACGCATGGCGTGGCCGGTTTCAGAACCGTCCTTGTCCAGCTTCATCAGGTTGTGCGGGCAAATGTACATGCAAGCGGTCTTGTCTTGACCTTTGCAGCCATCGCACTTGTCGGTACGAACAAAAGTAGGCATTAACTTTACTCCTTGTTAGCTAACAATCCGTGCAGGAAGAATGTCCAGCACGGTCCATCTAGAGCCTGAGAATCACCTTGGCCGGGCGTATCGCGAGTCCGCTTCCGGCGCTCTCAAATCCTAAATACCACAGGGGCAAGGGGGATCGAACGAACCTCCTTGCCCCACATTAAAATCAAGCGGCGGAATGGCCCTTGAGTTCAATCTTTACATTCTGCTCGGCGGTCAGGCCGGCGTAGTACTTCTGCAGAACCTTGGCGACTTCCGGACGGCTGAACTCGACCGGCAGATCTTGTCCTTCCGACAACATGGCGCGAACCTTGGTGCCGGACAGCAGGATGCGATCGTCCTTGGTGTGCGGGCAGGTGCGCTGCGAGGCCATGCCGCCGCACTTCTTGCACCAGAAGGTCCAGTCGATGTTCATGTTGGTGGTCTCCAGCGAACCCTTGGGGATTTCGTCGAAGATCTTCTGGGCATCGAAGGGGCCGTAGTAATCACCCACGCCGGCGTGGTCGCGACCGACGATCAGGTGCGAGCAGCCATAGTTCTGGCGGAACAGGGCGTGCAACAGGGCCTCGCGCGGACCGGCGTAACGCATGTCCAGCGGGTAGCCGGCCTGGATCACGGTGTTCGGTGCGAAGTAGTTTTCAACCAGGGTCGAGATCGCCTCGCTGCGCACATCGGCGGGGATGTCGCCCGGCTTCAGGGCGCCCAGCAGAGAGTGGATCAGGACGCCGTCCATGGTCTCGATGGCGATCTTGGCCAGGTATTCGTGCGAACGGTGCATCGGGTTACGCGTCTGGAACGCCGCAACCTTGGACCAGCCGGCCTTTTCGAAGGCAGCGCGGGTCTCGGCCGGGGTCATGAACTGATCGCCGTACTCTTCCTTGAAGGTGCCGGTGGACAGGACTTTGACCGTGCCAGCCAGATTGTACTGGGCCTGGTCCATGACCATCTTGACGCCGGGGTGGGCGAGGTCGGTGGTCTTGTACACCTGCATGCACTCGTGGGCCTTGTCGATGGTGTACTGCTCGGTGACCTTCATGGTGCCCATGATGGCATCGGATTCAGCGTCGATCAGGGCGATCTCGTCGCCGGCCTTGATGCTCGAGTCGTTGGTCGACAGGGTGACCGGGATCGGCCAGAACAGACCGTTGGCCATTTTGTAGCCGTCACAAATGCCCTGCCAGTCGGCACGGGTCATGAAGCCATCCAGGGGGGTGAAGCCACCGATGCCGAGCATGATCAGGTCGCCGGTTTCGCGCGACGACATCTTGACCTTGGGAAGCGAGGCGGCGCGCGCCAGTTCGGCTTCGCGTGCAGCGCCTTCGAGCAAGAGGGGCTTAAGTTCGCCGCCGCCATGGGGTTTCACGAGCTTGGACATCGAGGTTCCTTTTAGTTGGGTGGGATGCAGCATTTGTCGCTGCATGGGTCTTACAAAGATCGGACTAACTGACTCAATGGGCGGCGAGGATAGCACGCAGTATTAGGCTGTCCTAATCCATTGTTCTTATTTGCAAATAAACTTTTTCGATGCCGGCGAATATTTGTAACACCATGAAATATAACATAAAAATAACGCATCCTGGTTGGCGTCCGGCGTGTCCATGGGGGTGTCGGCAGGGACGCAGGGATATTATTTTCGTCTTTAATGTCGTTACAATGAGTTCGTCAGGCACAAAGTGGCCAGGATGGACTTGAGGAGAACGCAGTGCTTGATTCACGGCATCGGGTGTGGGTGTTTGTCTTGCTGGCTGGATTGCTTGCAGGTTGCGCGAATGGCCCCATTCAGCGCAAGGATGGTCGCCAGAGCCAGCGGAGTTTTGCGATTGAGAACCTGGCCAAGTCCGATGTGGATCAGGTGACCGAGATCCATCAGCGCGAGGTCTTGCGCCATCTGCGGGTGTTGACCGAGAAACTGTATCGCCGTAACCCGGCGGAGTTCCGCAAGGCGGGCCTGCCCTCGGTGGAGGCGGCGACCGAACAGTTGTTCGCAAACCTGACCGTGTGGGCCACTTCACCCCTGCGCCGATCCGACTGGGAACGCGATTTCCGGATGGCCTTTCGCGAGGATTTCGCCGGTGACCGTGTCCATGCGTATATGTCAGCCATGCTGGCCATGGTCATGACCGCCTATGATCACAAGCAGGCGTTTTTCATCACCGATCAACTCGATGCCCAGAAGCTCTACAACAGCGCGCGTAATATCGAAACAGCGCTCTGGAAGCTCTCCAACGCGCGTGCCTTGGATGGCCTGACGCCGGTTCTGCTGACCAACAGCATGGATGGCGAGATTCAGAATCTGAGCTTTGAACGCGAATTCGGAAAACTGATCGCCGCTCAGGACCTGTTGGCCTTGGTGATTGAAGACAGCAGCAACCGGGTCATTTCTCGCACGGTGCAGAATGTGGCCGGTTTCGCGTTCTTGCCGCTTTAAGGGGGTGTTTGGGGGGTGTATGGACCTGATCCTGTGGCGACACGCGGAGGCCGAAGACGGGTTGGATGACCTTAAGCGCGCCTTGACCGACAAAGGCCAGCGTCAGGCGATGCAAATGGCGCAATGGATCAAGAAATACCTGCCCGCCACGGCGCCGGCGACGCTACGAATCCTGGTGAGTCCGGCGCTCCGCACGCAACAGACCGCCCGAGCCCTGGGGTGGCCCTTTGTCACGGTGAACACCTTCGCCCCCGGGGCGACGCCGGAGGGATTACTTGAAGGCGCCATCGAGGGCATGCCTCCCCAGGGCGCAGGGCAGGTGCTCATTGTGGGCCACCAGCCGACCCTGGGCGCCTTGGCCTCCCACCTCCTGACCGGTCAGCCCGGTCAGATGTCCGTGCGCAAGGGCGGACTGCTGTGGCTACGGCTTAACACCTCGCACCCGCATCCCACCGGCGCAAAGGCTCGCCTCAAAACCGCCACGCTTCTGGCGGCGATGACGCCGGGCCTGCTTTGAGCCCGGTGCGACCGGTCAGCCCCTTTCTTCTTCCTGGATATTCTTGTTGATGCGCCACCAGATAAAGAGGCCCATGCTAATAAGAAACACGATGGTGAAGAGCGACAGCAGACCAATGTCCGTAGCGAAGAGCAGTTTCATCAAGACATCCATACTTCTTTCTCCTTTGAGTAATCGCCTGATGACAGGCGTGGGTTAAAGATGCTTTAAAGAGGGCCTTAAAGAGGCTTATTTGAGAGGGCTTATTTGTTGGCCGGTTCCGGCGCTTTGCCGGCCTGCATGCCGAGTCCAACCTTGTGGTGAGGCTCATTCACGAGCGTGTCGGCGCCATTGCTCGCAATCCATGCGGTCACCAGACTGGCAACCACCGCCGTCGCGGGTAACCCGATCAGCAGCCAGACCATGGGTTCTTTCCAGGGGGATCTTTTCTCACTCATAGAGTCCTCACTTGATAAAGCTCGACTTGGTTTCCCTGAGCAGACCAGGGGCATCTTGGGCGACAACCTCAAACTGAATTGGGGTTGACGGGCGCGAGATCGACAGACGCGGGGCCTCCAGCGTCACGACAACCGTTTCGGTGCCCAGAGCGGGGATGTCGGTTAACTGACCCCGGGTGACCTTCAGATTCGGTATGCCCTTGGCGCGAACCTCAAAGCGGTGGGCCTTGGCATCCATGTTGATGATTTGCAGGCGATAGAGGTTTTCGATCTCACCGCTCGGGGCCTCGCGCGAGAGGCTGTTGCGATCGCGCAGGACATCGACCAGCAAGGGGACGCGCATGGCCATGGTGTAGCCCACGGCGATGAGAATGGCCGTGAAAACGGCGATGTAGAAGAGGATGCGTGGCCGGAAGATATGGCGCTTGATCTCGCTGTCCGGATAGATTCCTTCGATGGCGTTCTGGGTCGAATAGCGGATCAGGCCCCGCGGGGAGCCGACCTTGTCCATGACCTGGTCACAGGCGTCAATACAGGCGGCACAGCCGATGCACATATACTGCAAACCGTTGCGGATATCGATCCCGGTTGGGCAGACGGCGACGCAGATGCCGCAGTCGACGCAATCACCCTGTGCCTGCGCCTCGCCTTTCCGGCGGGCATTGCGCGGCTCGCCGCGTTTGCCGTCATAGGTGATGATGAGCGTGTCCATGTCGAACATCGCGCTCTGGAAGCGAGAATACGGACACATGTATTTGCAGACCTGATCGCGCATGATCCCGGCAAACCCCCAGGTCGCGAGGGCATAGAAGAGGATCCAGAAGGTCTCCCAGGGGCCAAAACTCAGGGTGATGAGTTCTTGCCAGAGGACAGTGGCCGGTGTGAAGTAAGCTACCAGGGTGAAGCCGTTCCAGAACGAGAACAGGATCCAGGCGAGTTGTTTGCCGCCCCGGCGCAGGATTTTTTCGCCATTCCAGGGTTGGTCCGTCAGTTTTTGTTGCCGTTTGTGATCGCCTTCAAAGAGCCGTTCAATCCAGACGAGGATCTCGGTGTAAACGGTTTGCGGGCAGGCATAACCGCACCATAGGCGGCCGGCAATGGCTGTGAACAGGAACAGGCCCAGGGCCGAGATGATCAGGAGTGCAGCAAGCCAGATGAAATCTTGCGGCCAGAACACCCAGTCAAAGAGATAGAACTTGCGGGCACCGAGATCAAACAGGATGGACTGGCGACCTTCCCAGGCCAGCCAGGGCAGGCCGAAATAGAGAATTTGCGTGATCCACACCAAGGCGACACGCCAATTGTTGTAGAGGCCCTGTACCGCACGGTAATAAATCCTCCTGCGGGTCTCGTAGAGGGAGATTTCTTCGGACTCTTCACCTTGGGTGGGTGGAGTGTGCTGGTTCAATTTCGCTTCCTTTGGCAAAACGGTTGTAGCGCTGATTATCCACACTCTCCGGGTCTGCGTGCCCGTTGGTAAAGGGTTTTCTTCTCACCCCTTACCAACGGTGCCGGGGCTTGGCCCAGCACCGCAGGAGATTGCCTTATTTCTTGCTGAGGCTCATCAGATAGGCCGTCAGGAGGGTGATCTTGTCATCCCCCAGAGCGGCTTGCTGAGCGGGCATGCCACCGACGCGACCCTTGACGATGGTCTCGGTAATGGCGGCCACCGAGCTACCGTAAAGCCAGGCATCGTCAACGATGTTGGGGAAGCTGGCATCCGGCATGCCCTTGCCATCGTCACCGTGACAACCGGCGCAGGCCGCGTACTTGCCCTTGCCTGCGGCGGCCATGGCCGCATCATGGGGCTTGCCGCCCAGGGCGAGGACATAGTGAGCGACTTCCTTGGCGCCTTGCTCGTCACCGGCCAAGCCACCCGGCATTTCGGCCTGACGGCCACCGCTGATGCTGGCCTTGATCGCCTCCGGCGAGCCGCCAAACAGCCAGTGCTTGTCGGTCAGGTCGGGGAACTTGCCGGCGGCACCCGTGGCGTCCGAACCATGACACTGAGAGCAGTAGGTCAGGTAGAGGCGCTTGCCCATGGCATTGGCGGTCGGATCGGCCGCGATCGTTGCCAGATCCTTGCCCTTGAAGGGCTCAAAGACCTTGTTGAACTCGGCATCCACCGCATCCTTCTCAGCCTTCCAGGCGCCACCGGAGGACCAGTTCCAAACGCCATTGAACTTGCCCAGGCCCGGATAGAGGACCAGGTAAAGAGCGCCGAAGGCGATCAGGCCATAGAACAGCCACATCCACCAGCGCGGGAGCGGGTTGTTGAGTTCTTGCAGGTCACCATCCCAGGCGTGGTGCAGAAGCTCTGCCTTTTCGCCCTGAGCGAGTTTGGCCGTGGTCTGGCTCTTGAGGATCCAGAGAGAAAAGAGGATGCCCAGAATGGCCAGGCCAGCGATGTAGTAATGCCAGAAATCGCTGACGAAGTCGGGAACAGCGTATTCGATCATTTTGATTCTCCTTGTCAGGCGTGACGGTTATCGTCAGTCGGATCTTCCTCAAAGGGCAGGCGACCCGCCGCTTCGAATTTGTCCTTGTTCCGCGTGCTGTAGGCCCACCAGATGATGGCGACAAACACCAGAAAGAACAGGATGGTGATGATCGAACCGACGATACCGGCATCCATGGTTATTTGGCCTTCGGTGCAGAGGTGCCCAGAACTTGCAGGTAGGCAATCATCGCCTGCATCTCGGTTTTGCCTTCCAGTTCCTTGGGGGCATTGGCAATCTCATCGTCTGAATACGGATGGCCGACCAGCTTCAAGGTGCGCATCTTGGCCTGGATGGAAGTCGCGTCAACCTTGGCCGTATCCAGCCACGGATAGGCTGGCATATTGGACTCCGGCACAACATCGCGCGGGTTCATCAGGTGCACGAAATGCCATTCGTCCGAATAACGGCCGCCAACGCGGTGCAGGTCCGGGCCGGTCCGCTTGGAACCCCACTGGAAGGGCCGGTCATAGACGAACTCGTTGGCCATCGAGAAGTGGCCATAGCGCTCGGTTTCAGCCCGGAACGGACGGATCATCTGCGAGTGGCAGTTGTAGCAGCCTTCGCGAATATAGATGTCGCGGCCTTCCAGTTGCAGGGCGGTGTAGGGCTTGAGACCTTCAGCCGCCACCATGGTCGATTTCTGGAAGAACAAGGGAATGATCTGAACCATGCCGCCGATGGAAACGGCGACAAAGGTCAGGATCATCAGCAGGCCGATGTTCTTTTCTAGAAGTTTGTGAGAGAACATATTCGAGTCTCCTTTGTTCGGTTAAGCGTGAACCGCTTCAGGAATGCGGGCATCGTTAACGGCCTTGCCAGCAGCGATGGTTTTCCACATGTTGTAGGCCATCAGCAGCATGCCAGCGAAGAACATGGTGCCACCGATCAGGCGGACATAGTAGAACGGATACATGGCGCTGACGGATTGAGCAAAGCTGTAGGTCAGCGTGCCATCGTCGTTAGTGGCGCGCCACATCAGGCCCTGGGCCACACCGGCAATCCACATGGCAGCGATGTAGAGCACGACGCCGATGGTGGACCACCAGAAGTGCACATTGATCAGGCGGGTGCTGTACATCTCTTCACGGCCGAACAGGCGCGGGATCAGGTAGTACATCGAACCGATGGTGATCATGGCCACCCAACCCAAGGCACCCGAGTGCACATGCGCGATGTTCCATTCGGTGTAGTGCGACAGGGCGTTGACGGTCTTCACCGACATCATCGGGCCCTCGAAGGTGGACATGCCGTAGAAGGACAGGGCCACGATCAGGAACTTCAGGATCGGATCGGTACGCAGTTTGTGCCAGACGCCCGACAGGGTCATGATGCCGTTCATCATGCCGCCCCAGGACGGTGCCAGCAGCATCAGCGAGAACACCATGCCCAAGGATTGCGCCCAATCCGGCAGCGCGGTGTAGAGCAGGTGGTGCGGGCCGGCCCACATATAAATGAAGTTCAGCGCCCAGAAGTGGACGATGGACAGGCGGTAGGAGTAGATCGGGCGACCGGCTTGCTTGGGCACGAAGTAGTACATCATGCCGAGGAAGGCGGTGGTCAGGAAGAAGCCCACAGCGTTATGGCCGTACCACCACTGCACCATGGCGTCTTGCACGCCGGCGTAGGCGGAGTAGGACCTGAACATGCCCATCAGGGTGGTGTCGCCGCCCAGGATCCACGGCAGTTCGGCCGAGTTGACCAGGTGCAGCAGGGCGATGGTGATGATATAGGCGCCAAAGAACCAGTTGGCCACATAGATGTGCTGGGTCTTGCGGATCATGATGGTGCCGAGGTAGAGCACCGCATAGGCGACCCAGATCACCGTGATCAGGAGGTCAATCGGCCACTCCAGTTCGGCGTATTCCTTGCCGGAGGTGAGACCCAGCGGCAGTGAAACGGCGGCCAGAACGATGACCAGTTGCCAGCCCCAGAACACAAAGGCGGCCAGACCATCGGATAGCAGGCGGGTCTGACAGGTACGCTGAACGACATAAAGAGAGGCCGCGAAGAGGCCACAACCACCGAAAGCGAAGATCACCGCATTGGTGTGCAACGGACGCAGACGCCCATAGGAAAGGTAGGGTGCCAAAGGCCCGAGGGCTTCGGTAAATGTCGGCCAGATCAGTTGCGCTGCAATCAGGACGCCTACGAGCATCCCTACGATGCCCCAAACGACCGTCATGACGGTGAACTGTCGGACGACCTTATAGTTATAGGTGGTCGCTTCCATCGCGTACTCCTTTATAAAGTCAATAAAACCACTTATTCATGAAGGGTGCCGCGGGGTGCGGACACATCGTGAATATCCCATGTAAACACACAAACACCTGCGCATTTGTGCGACATTTTGACGCGCAGCCATTCTAGCCAACTTTGCGGCATGAAAACCCTGATCCAGATCAGGGTTTGTTCATTTAATATCTGCGTATCCTGTTTTATTAGGGGCCGCGATGTCACCCGGGTTGCCTTAGACCTGGGCGAGCTGGGCGAGCCGATCGGCATCCAGGATGCTGATGAGGCGACGCTGATTTTCGATCAGGCCATCGTCCTGAAAACGAGCCAGCGTTCGACAGACGGTCTCTTCAACGATGCCGAGATAGGTGCCGATTTCGTTGCGCGACATGCTGAGGTTGAATTCCCGGCTGGAGTAGCCGCGTCGGGCAAAGCGTTGGGAAAGGGTGATCAGGAAGGTGGCCAGTCGTTCCTCGGCCGTTTTCTTGCCGAGCAGCAGGCTAAGACCTTGCAGTCGCTGAACTTCCTGGCTCAGGAGTTGGGTTAACTGCACGCGCAGCGAGGGAATCTCCTCGGTGAGTAGCTGCAGGTGATCAATGGGGATCTCGCACAGGCTGGTGTTCTCCAATGCCCGTGCCTCGGTGCTGCAGACGCCATCGTGGAGGTCGGCCAGACCCAGAGGATCCCCGGCGATGTGAAAGCCGGTAATCTGGCTGCGGCCATCGGCCGTTGAGAGGTAGGTCTTGATGGTGCCATAACGAATGGCGTAGATGGCCTTCAGGGGTTCGCCGATGCGGTAGAGCAAATCCCCCCGCTTGATCTGACGACGGTTCTTGGCGATGCGCTCAAGGAGGCGGGAGTCAGCCTCGGTCGAGTCCAATGGGGCACCCAGGCGACAGATGCCACAATTGCGGCAGGCGACGGCATTACAGTCCACATCAGAAACGACCGTCAGTTTTTTCGATTGTGCATTCATGGTTTTTGCGGAGGATCGTCATCATCCATCAAGATGCGGTGTGCCGGGCCTTCCATGTCCTCAAACTGCCCTGTCCTGACCGCCCACAAAAAGATTGCCGCGATGATCGCAACAATGGCGAGGCTGATCGGGATCAGAAGATAAAGGATACTCATGTCTTCATTCTACAAGCAAATTGATAATTGTCATGCGCTTTCGTGGCGGGGCTGCATCTGGGCCGGTGTGGGGGGCTGAGGCGTCGGGTGCTGATGCGTCGGGTGATTGGCCAGACGCAAGGCGTTGAGCACCACCAGCAGGGAGGAGGCCGACATCCCAATCCCCGCCATCCAGGGGGTGACAAGACCCATGGCGGCCGCCGGCAGGGCAAGGGCGTTATAGAGCACGGACCAGGCCAGGTTCTGCCGAATGATGCGCCGGGTTTTGCGGGCAATGCGCACGCCATCGGCCAGTCGCAACAGTTCTGATGACAACAGGATCATGTCGGCGGCGGCCTGAGCGGCCTCGGCGCCCTGATCGACGGCAATCGAGACCTGCGCCTGGGCCAGCACCGGCGCATCGTTGACCCCATCGCCGGTCATGGCGACGACCGCACCGGCGGCTTGCAGGTCGCGCACGGCCTTGAGCTTGTCCTGAGGGTGCATGCCGCCGCGCGCATCGGCGATGCCGAGTTGACGCGCCAGAGCGGCCACATTCTCGGGCCGGTCGCCGGAGTACAGGTGCAGCCGAACGCCGAGGCCCTTGAGTTGCGCGACCAGTTCGGCACAGTGTGGCCGCAAGCCATCGCCAAGGCCGAACCAGGCGAGTACGCCCTGAGCATCGGCGAGGGCGATCAGGGTCAGCCCCTCGGGGAGGCTAAAGGTCTCGCCAGGTGCCGCGAATTCCGGTGCGCCCAGGCGATAGCGCTGGCCATCAATCTCGCCCTCAACCCCGAGGCCGGGGTGATAGGCCAGATGTTGCACATGGGGTAATGCGTCTGAATCCCGGCCCTCCAGGGCGGCCTCGCGCAGGGCGGCGGCGATCGGATGCGTGGCCCCCTGTTCAAGGGCAGCGGCCAGTTGCAGGGCCTGGTCCTTGTCACCGCGCAGGATGCGGACCTCGCGCAGGCGGAACAGGCCATCGGTGAGGGTGCCGGTCTTGTCGAACACAAAGTCGGTGGCCTGGGCCAGGACCTCAAGGGCGTGACCGCGTGTTGACAACAGGCCGATGCGGGTCAGCCGGCCCAGGGCCGCCGTGAGGCTGACCGGGGTCGCCAGACCGAGCGCGCACGGGCAGGAGACGACCAGGACCGAGACGGTGATCCAGAAGGCGCGCGTCGGATCGACCACGGCCCAGTAAGTGGCGATGCCGGCGGCAACGACGAGGAGGGCGAGGACGAAATGGCTGGCGATGCGGTCGGCGGTCTGCGCCAGTTGCGGTTTTTCGGCCAGGGCGCGATCGAGTAGCCGGACGATGCTCGATACCACCGTGTCCTGGCCGGTGCGTTCGACACGGCAGATCAGCGGACTGCCGAGATTGTGGCTGCCCCCGATGACCTCGCTGCCGGGGTGTTTGGGGATGGGCCGCGATTCGCCGGTCAGGAGCGATTCATCGACGCTGGAATGGCCTTCGACCACGCGCGCATCGGACGGGAAGGTCGCGCCGGTTGCCACGAGGACAAAATCGCCGGGTGACAGACGCACCGCGCCGATGGCCTCCTCGGTGCGTGCGGCCGGGTAATCGGGCAGACGCACCGCGGCCGCCGGGATCAACTTGACCAGGGTCTCGGCGGCCTCGGCCGAGCGTTTGCGCGCGTTCATCTCCAGGAAGCGGCCGGTGAGAAGGAAGAACACAAACATCACCACCGAGTCGTAATAGACATCCTGGGAGCCGGTGAAACTGCCATAGACGCTGGCTGCAAAGGCCGCCCCAATCCCCAGCGCGACCGGTACATCCATGCCGGCACGGTAGAGGCGGAGATCACGCCAGGCCCCCTGGAAGAACGGCCAGGCCGAATAGAAGACCACAGGCAGGGTCAGCAGCAGGCTGGCAAAGCGCATCAGGGCCTCAATGTCGCGCGGCATGCTGCCGTCGTCGCCAGCGATATAGGTCGGCAAGGCGTACATCATCACCTGCATCATCCCCAGCCCGGCGATGGCCAGGCGACGGATGGCGGCATTCCGCTCCTTGCGGAACAGTTCTTCCTGGCGGCCCGTGTCAAACGGGTAGGCGTGGTAGCCAATGTCGCGAATCGATTCGAGGATCTGCGACAGCTTGATGCGCGTGTTGTCCCAACGCACCCGGGCACGGCGGGTGGAGAAATTGATGTCGGCCGAGACGACGCCGGGCAACTGGCGCAGGTGGCGTTCGTTGAGCCAGACACAGGCCGCACAGACGATGCCCTCGAGGATCAGGCTGGCGTCCTTGATGGCGCCATCATTCTTGACGAAACCCTCCTGAACCTCGGGCAGGTCGTAGAGGGCGAGGGCCTTGAGCGCGTCCAGCGCGGCCTCCGGCGTTTTGGGCAGATCGGTGCGCAGCCGGTAATAGTCGGCGTTGCCCGAGTCGATAATGGTCTGGGCGACGGCCTGACAGCCGCGACAGCAGGCGGACTGAGTCGCCTCTCCGCTGCGGATGGGGTAATCGGATCCTTCGGGGATGGCCTCCCCACAGTGATAACAGGGCTGGCCGGCAGCGGATTCTGGCATGCGTCTCCTTTGTGAACGGCGCGATTCTAACAGGGAGCGCAAGTGCAAATTCAAGGTGCGATTCACCGGCATCCTGAGCGGGCCGATATAAACTCTGCCCCATGCTCCCATGGCTTGATCCCGACACCCCGTTCCCGCCCGTCGAACAGGCGCGCAAAGACCCGGACGGTCTGTTGGCGGCTGGCGCAGACCTGTCGGTCGAACGCCTGCTGACGGCCTACCGGCAGGGGATATTCCCGTGGTTTTCAGCCGGCCAACCCATTTTGTGGTGGTCGCCGGATCCGCGTATGGTCTTGCCGACGGCGGGCTTTAGGCGGCACCGCTCATTGCAGCGACGGCTGGCGCGGGGTGGCTTCGATTTTCGCCTTGATACGGCCTTTGTCGAGGTGCTGCGTGCGTGCGCCGCCCCGCGGGCGACGCAGCCGGGGACCTGGATCGTGCCCGAGATGCAGGCCGCCTATCAGCGCCTGCATGCGGCGGGCCATGCCCATTCGGCCGAGGTGTGGATCGACGGACAACTGGCGGGTGGCCTGTACGGGGTCGCCATCGGCGCCATGTTTTATGGCGAGTCCATGTTCAGTCGCCACACCGATGCCTCGAAAATGGCACTGGCCCTGTTATGCGTCGGGCTTGCGCAGCAGGGCTGCAGGCTGATTGATTGTCAGATGCAGACCCCGCATCTGGCCTCGCTTGGGGCGTATCCCATCGCCCGTCCTGATTTTCTGCGCGAGGTGGAACGGGCGGTCATGCAACCGGCGATGAACTGGAATTGGGAGGCCGAGGCGATGCGTGATGTCCTCCGTTGAAGCGCCGCCGGTGGCCTTCTATCTCACTTCGCCCTATCCCTGCAGTTACCTGCCGGGACAGCAGGCCCGCTCGCAAGTTCTGGTTCCGGGGCCGGTTCCGCTCGGGCCGGCCTACGATGTGCTCATTTGCCACGGCTTCCGGCGGAGCGGCGATCATGTCTATCGTCCGCGTTGCGAGGCGTGTCGGGCCTGTGTTCCCGTGCGGCTGCCGGTCGCCGCGTTTCAACCCGACCGCAGCCAGCGCCGTTGCCGGCAGCGCAATGCTGATCTGGAGATGCGGGTGCTCGAGCCCCGTTTCGTCGCCGAGCACTATGCTCTTTATCGCCGCTACCAGTCGGCGCGCCACGGGGGCTCCGACATGGATCTGGATGACCGCGATGCCTACCGAGCCTTCATCGTGGCGACGCCGGTGCGTTCCCGATTGCTGGAATGGCGGCTGGCGGGGGAGGTGGTCGCCGTGGCCCTGATCGACCTCGTTGCGGACGGGCTTTCAGCGGTGTACACCTTTTACAGCCCCGATCACCCGCAGCGCAGCCTGGGGACCCTGGCTGTGCTCGAGCAGATTGCCTGGGCGCGAGAACAGGGCTTGCCCTGGCTTTACCTGGGTTTCTGGATTGCCGAGAGCCCAAAGATGGCCTACAAGTCGCGTTTTCG
>Ga0194119_10002337_pt1 | contig 32332 bp, 32 predicted proteins | sample TA2MahC100mmetaG_FD_148620 | JGI IMG/M metagenome (GOLD analysis project Ga0194119, IMG submission 148620) | Freshwater microbial communities from Lake Tanganyika, Tanzania - TA2015018 Mahale Deep Cast 100m | ecosystem: Environmental > Aquatic > Freshwater > Lake | place: Tanzania: Lake...
ATCGAAGCCAAAGGCGAGATTGTGCTTGCCGCGGATGGCGCGTAGCGTATGCGTGGTGGTGTAGCTCTCCTCGACGCGATTGAGCGGCATCCAACCGGGCACGCCGAAGCCGGTGTAGCCGTTGATGTTGATGTTCGGGAATCCCTGCTGCAGCGGGTCTGGCCCGCCGAGGCCGGGAATGCCGAGTACCTGCGAGAAATCCTTCCCAAATCCTGCCCGCGCACGGTCTGGTCCAGGCGGTTGTAGCCGATCACTCCGTCCAGCAACAGCGTGGGCGAAATCGTGTAGTTGTGTCCGGCCGACGTGTTCTGAATTCGCGTGTCGCCAAAGCCGGGATCGGCCCCGGGCGAGGGCCCCACACCGTCGCCGAAAATTCCCCGCCCGCCGACGAGCGCGTTCATAATGCCGTAGCGGCCCCAGATCATGTGCTTGGAGTTGCGTTGGAAATTGATCTTCGCGTCGTTGTAGGCGCGGTTGAATTGCGGCGTGGCGCCGATGGCGAAGTTGTTCAGCGGGCCGGCGATGTTCGGTTCCGGGTAGTAGCTTTGAATCCGCTGCGCAATCGGGCTGATGCGGTTGGCGGGAATCCGGCTGTTGGGGAACAGCGGGCGGCCGGCGCCGGTCTGCGTATTGCCAGTGAGCGGATCGAAGATGTCCCGTCCGGTGGCTGAAAAGTCGCCGGACCGGAGGTCGAACGTGGGGACGGAGTAGCGCCCGAAGCCGCCCGTGCGCTGCTTCGTGTTGTCGTAGCTGTAGAAGAAAAACAGACGGTTCTTCACCACCGGTCCGCCGATCGTGCCGCCGAAATTGTTGTAGATGCTGACGGGCTTCACCGTGGTTGGGGCGAAGAAGAAGTTGCGCGCGCGAAGGCGCTGGTTGTCGTGGAACCAGAAGGCGCTGCCGTGCAGCGTGTTGGTGCCGGACTTGGTCACCAGCGTAATCGCCGCGCCGCCCGCCATGCCTTACTCGGCGTCGCCGGCCGTCGTGGTGATGTTCACGGCCTCCACCATCTCGGCGGGCATCACGTAGCCGGTGTGATGCGGCAGCCGCACGTTGACACTCGCCGCGCCGTCGATGCGCGTGACGTTGGTGCTGGCATTGGTGCCGTTCACGTTGGTGCGCAGCGAGCGCGCTGGCGTGTCGGTCACCGCGTTCTGGAACAAAGCGGGCGTTGCGCCCGGCACGAGGTTGATCAGGCTTTGATAGTTCCGGTAGCCCGGCAACGGCAGGTTCTTCACCAGATCGGACCGCAGTTCGGTATGGGTGTACGCCTTGTCGGTTTGCAATTGCGCCGCTTCAGCCGACACGGTGATCTGCTCGATCAGCGCGCCCACCTCCATCACAAATTGAAGGCGGCTCAAGGTGTTGACCGTAACCGCGAGCCACGTGCGCGATTGCGTCTTGTCGCCCTGCGCCGAAGCGCTGGCATCGTAGGACCCGGCCGGCACATTCAGGATCGTGAACGCGCCGCGGTCATCTGTCGTGGCATCAAGCGATAGCCCCGTGCCGGTATTACGCAAAGTGAGCTTGGCGTTGGGCACGGCGCCGCCCTAAGAGTCGTCCACCAGTCCGACGACGGAACCATAGAGGGTCTGCGCGCGCAATGACGCTTCCAGGATCGTCAACAGCGCAAGCGCACACAGCAGAGGCAGTCTGAACATGCGAGGCTCTTTCCGTTCATTATGAAGGCTATAAGAGTTCTCGCCCGAGTTCAAGCGGGGACCTGGCGGACTAGGCGGGCACCTCTTCAAAGTGCGTCTCCGGAGCAATCGGCGCCAGCCCCGGAATCGTGATGTGCAACATCTCGTGAACATGCTCCACGAAGTGAAACTCCATCTCGGCGCGGATCTCGTCAGCCACGTCGTGCAGGTCTTTCTGATTCGCCTTGGGCAGAATCACGGTCGAAATACCGCTGCGCCGCGCCGCCAGCACTTTTTCTTTGACGCCGCCGATGGGCAGGACCAGACCGGTGAGCGTGATCTCGCCCGTCATCGCCACATCGGGCCGCGCCGGCAGCTTGGTATAGAGCGAGGTGAGCGCCACCGTCATGGTCACGCCCGCAGACGGTCCGTCCTTGGGCGTCGCGCCGGCCGGCACGTGCAGATGGACACCCCAGTCTTTGAACTTCGCCGGATCGATGCCAAATTCGCCCGCGTGCGCCCAGATGTAGCTTTGCGCGGTCTTGGCTGACTCCTGCATCACTTCTCCGAGTTGCCCGGTGAGGGTGAAGCCCTTGCTCTCGGGCAACAGCGCGGCTTCAATGTAGAGCACATCGCCGCCCACCTCGGTCCAAGCCAGCCCCGTGGCCACGCCCGGGCCGACGTGCTTGCGCGCCTGCTCCGGCATGAACGGTTCGGGGCCCAGCAGTTCGGCCAGGGTCTCCACCGTCAGCAGAAACGGCCCCGGCTTGCCCTCGGCAAAGTGCAGCGCACCCTTCCGCGTGAGCTTGCCGATTTGACGTTCAAGACGCCGGAGCCCGGCCTCGCGCGTGTAACGGCGGATCACCTGCGCCAGCGCAGGCTCATCGATCTGGAACGTCTCATCGGTCAGCCCGGCTTCCTTCATCTGGCGCGGAATCAGGTATCGCCGCGCGATCTGGATCTTTTGCTCTTCCGTGTAGCCGGCTAGGCGCAGGATCTCCATACGGTCGAGCAGCGGGCGCGGCACCGACTCGAGGCCGTTGGCCGTGGTAACAAACATCACCTTTGACAGATCGAAGGGCAGGTCGAGATAGTTGTCGCGGAACGTGTTGTTCTGCTCGGGGTCCAACACTTCGAGCAACGCCGAGGACGGGTCTCCGCGATGGTCACGGCCGAGCTTGTCCACCTCGTCCAGCAGGATCACCGGATTGCGCGAACCCGCCCGGCGCATGGCCTGAATCAGGCGGCCCGGCATCGCGCCGATGTAGGTGCGGCGATGGCCGCGGAGTTCGGCTTCGTCGTGCAGACCGCCCAGCGAGAAACGCTCGAACTTGCGGCCCAGCGCGCGGGCGATCGATTGCCCCAGCGAGGTCTTGCCCACGCCGGGAGGCCCGACCAGGCACAGAATCGGCGCCTTGGCCGTCGCGTTCATCTTCAACACACCGAGATGCTCCAGGATGCGCGCCTTCACTTCTTTCAAATCGAAGTGGTCGGCATCCAGTACTTCGCGCGCGTTGGCAATGTCGATTTTGTCTTCGGTCGTCCCGCGCCACGGCAGTTCGAGCACGTACTCAATCCAGGTGCGCGTGACGTTATGGTCAGGCGATTGCGCCGGGAGCCGTTCAAGGCGCTTCAACTCGCGCTCGGCCTCCTTGCGAATGTCATCCGGCAGGTCCGCCTTGGCGAGCCGCTCCCGGAGTTGAACCACATCGTCGTTTTCGGCGCCCTGCTCGCCCAGTTCCTGTTGAATGGCGCGCATCTGCTGGCGGAGCATGTACTCTTTCTGCTCCTTCGACATTTCGTCGCGCGCCCGCGTGTTGATCTTGTTGCGGATCTCGAGCACCTGCAATTCGTGAGACAGATAGTTGTGCAGCAGCCGGAATGTGTCAGCCATGGTCTGCGCTTCGAGCAGCGTCTGCTCTTTCTGCAGGTCGAGCGAAAACAGCGACGCCAGCAGATAGGCGAGGCGCATCGGCTCGGTGTCATCGTCTGCCAGTTGCTGGATTTCAAACGGCACCTGCGTTTGCGCGAGGTCCACCGCCTTGCCGGCAATCTCCACCACCGAGCGGCGCAGCGCTTCTACTTCGGGCGTGTGCTCCGGCGAGACGGGCGCTATCTGGACCCGGCCGACGAGATACGGCTGGGTCTCTTCGAGCTTGAGCAGCATGACGCGCTCAATGCCCAGCACCAGGATCTCCACCAGATTGGCATTCGGGCGGTTGATCTTGCGGATCACCGCCTTGGTGCCGTAGGTGTACAAGTCGTTCTGCGACGGATTTTCCACCGAGGAATCGCGCTGGCTGAGCAGTACAATCTCCTTGTCCTCGGTAGCCAACGCCGCTTCGACGGCCGCCATGGACCGGAGGCGGCCGACCGACAGCGGCATGACGATATACGGCAACAGCGCCGTATTCTTCATGGGCAGCACGGGCAGCGTCTGGATCTTGTCGTGGTTGTTATTCACATGCATATTGACGTGGTCCCGGGGCGAACGGATTCATTATGCCCCAGTTGGAACTTCCGCGCTGGTTTCAAAATGCAGTCCGCCGGCGATGCGGTTGGTGTCCACCACTACACGCTGACGGTCGCGCACGCGGCCTTCCAGGATGAGCCGCGCCAACGGCGTTTCGAGTTCCCGCTGGATGGCGCGCTTCAACGGCCGCGCGCCGTAGACGGGCTCATAGCCCACTTCCGCCAGATACGCGCGCGCGGCATCGGTTAGCTCCAGCGTGATGTGGCGGTCGGCCAAGCGCGCCCGAAGCCCGGCCAGTTGGATCTCGACGATCGTCTTCAGATGGTCGTGACCGAGCGAATGGAAGACGATGATTTCGTCGATCCGGTTCAGGAACTCCGGCCGGAAGTGCGTGCGCAGGTTCTCCTGCGGCAGGTTCGACGTCATGATGATGATGGAGTTCTTGAAGTCCACCACGCGCCCCTGCCCGTCGGTGAGCCGGCCGTCGTCGAGCACCTGCAGCAACACGTTGAACACGTCGGCGTGGGCCTTTTCCACTTCGTCAAAAAGGATGACGCAGTAAGGCCGACGGCGCACGGCTTCGGTAAGCTGGCCGCCTTCTTCAAAGCCCACGTAACCCGGAGGCGCGCCGATGAGCCGCGAGACGTTGTGCTTTTCCTGATACTCGGAAAGATCGATGCGGATCATCGCCTGCTCGTCGTCAAACAGCGAGTGTGCGAACGTGCGGGCGAGTTCGGTCTTGCCCACACCCGTGGGGCCGAGGAACAGAAAACTACCGATGGGGCGCTTCGGGTCTTTGAGCCCGGAGCGCGCGCGCAGCACGGCCTCGGATACCGCCTGCACGGCCTCTTCCTGACCAACCACGCGCTTGTGCAACTCCTCTTCGAGGTGCAGGAGTTTATGCATTTCGCCTTCGAGGAGCTTGGACAGCGGCACGCCCGTCCAGCACGATACCACTTCGGCGATGTCGTCTTCGTCTACCTCTTCCTTCAGCAGCCGCGGCACACCGGAGTCCGCCGCGCGCGACTGCTCGGCTTTGATCTGACGGTCCAGGTCATTCAGCTTGCCGTATTTGAGCTCGGCCGCTTTGTTGAGATCGTAGGCGCGTTCAGCCTTCTCGATCTCCACGCGCGTTTGCTCCACCTGCTCGCGCAGGGCGCGCAGTTTCTGCACCGATTCTTTTTCGGCCTGCCAGCGGGCTTTCAGCGCGTTGGTCGTATCTTTCAGCGCGGCTAGCTCCTTTTCGAGTTTGCCGAGCCGGTCCAGCGAAGCCTGGTCGGTCTCTTTCTTCAGGGCCTCGCGTTCAATCTCAAGCTGCATCGAACGGCGCATCGCTTCGTCGAGCTCGGACGGCATCGAGTCGATCTCGGTGCGCAGCCGGGCCGCGGACTCGTCCACCAGATCGATGGCCTTGTCGGGCAGAAAGCGGTCGGAGATGTAGCGGTTCGACAGCACGGCGGCCGACACGATCGCCGTGTCTTTGATGCGCACGCCGTGGTGCACTTCGTAGCGTTCGCGCAGTCCGCGCAGAATGGAGATCGTGTCTTCCACCGACGGCTGATCCACCAGCACACTCTGGAAGCGCCGTTCGAGCGCGGCGTCTTTTTCAATGTGCTTGCGGTACTCATCGAGCGTGGTGGCGCCGATGCAATGGAGTTCCCCGCGCGCGAGCATCGGCTTCAGCAGATTGCCCGCGTCCATGGCGCCTTCGGCCTTGCCCGCGCCGACGACCGTGTGCAACTCGTCGATGAACAGAATGATCTGCCCTTCGCTCGACTGCACCTCTTTCAGCACGGCCTTGAGGCGCTCTTCAAACTCACCGCGGAACTTCGCGCCCGCAATGAGCGCGCCCATGTCGAGCGAAACGATCTTGCGATCGCGCAAGCTTTCGGGGACGTCGCCGCGTACGATGCGTTGGGCGAGCCCTTCGGCGATGGCGGTCTTGCCGACGCCCGGCTCGCCAATTAGCACCGGGTTGTTCTTGGTGCGGCGGGACAGAATCTGAATGACGCGGCGGATCTCGTCATCGCGCCCGATCACCGGGTCAAGCTTGCCTTGCCCGGCAAGTTCGGTCAAGTCGCGCCCGTACTTTTCAAGCGATTGGTAAGTGGTCTCCGGGTTCCGCGAGGTGACGCGCTGGTTGCCGCGCACCTGCTGCAGCGCCTTCATCAGTTTGTCGCGCGTGAGGCCGGCGTCTTTGAACAGGCGGCCGGTGAAGCCGGAGTCTGCGGTCATGGGGAGCAGCGCGTGCTCCACGGACACGAAGTCGTCCTTCATGCGCTTGGCCTCGGTTTCGGCCTTGGCCATGAGCTGGCTCAAGCGCTGGGTGATGTAGATCTGGTCGGCCGGCTGCGCACCGATGGTGACCTTGGGGAGCCGGGCGAGTTCGTCGCCGAGCTTGCGGTGGATGAGGTCCGGCCGCGACTCGGCTTTGATGAGCAGGGACGGGGTGAGGCCATCGGGCTGCTCGATCAGGGCGGCAAGCAGGTGCTCGACGTCTATCTGTTGATGGGACAGGGAGGTAGCTTTGGTTTGGGCTTGGCGGACGGCGTCTTGGAGCTTGTCGGTGGAGCGGTTCAAGTCCATGATTGCGGCTCTTCTGACCTACGAGCAGAGTAGCACACTTCATTTCCGTTGTCATGAAATATTAGTATAAGGACATCATATTTCATGCAGTATCCTGCATGTCACTGAAAACAATACCTGATCAGCCACGTCCCGAGCGCGCCGCCGTGGCCATCACGGTCTCCGGGCGCAGGTGCTGAGCGCCACCTCAACCATCGTTGCTCGCCGTGGACCCGGGTCGGGAATCATGGGATTCAACAAGGGTGAAAACTCCTCCCGACATCACTCCACCTCGTTAACCGTCAACTCTCAGCAGCAGACTGTCAGCAGCGGACCCTGCGAGTGTGTCACACTCCGGCTTATGCGTTTTGCAGCGTGTTTCTACCTACTGTCCGCTTCCCTCCTGGCGCAGCAGTCTGCCTCCGTTGCCCGCCGCGCGCCGGGTAACGATACGATCCACAAGCAGCAACTCAAGGCCGACCTGTACTTGCTCGCCGGCGATGCGATGCGCGGGCGGTTGACCGGGTCGGCCGAATACGAACTCGCCGCCGAGTACATCGCCTCGCGGTTTGAGCGCATGGGGTTGCTGCCCGGCGTGGGCGACTCGTTCTCGCACCGCTACGACCTCGTGCTGGCGCGATTGGGCGAGTCGAATGCCCTGCGCGTGACCCAGGGCGCCAACGCGCGCCATGGGCCCGTGCTCGAAGACTTCTATCCCTTGACCTTCAGCGCCAGCGGCCGCGCGCAAGGCGCGGCGGTGTTTGCGGGCTACGGCGTCCATGCGCCGAACCTCAGCTGGAGCGACTACGAAGGCAAAGCCGTCGCGGGCAAGATCGTGATCGTGCTCGATGGCGACCCGCAGACGTGGGACCCCAAGAGTGCCTTTGACGGCGTAGTGACGAGCGAGTATGCCAACTCGCTCCGCAAAACGCTGGCGGCGCAGGAACGCGGCGCGGCAGCGGTGTTGTTTGTGGATGGCGCCGCGGCGGCGCGCCCCGCCGCTGTGACGGATGGGTTCCGCGGGTCGGCGCGCACATACTGGCCCGCCAAGCCGCCGCATCTTGAGAAATACACGCTCGCCGTGCAGGCCAATCGCATCCGTATTCCCGCGATGTAAATCTCGCCGGCGCTGGCCGCGCAGCTTCTGGGCAAGCCGCTACCCGTGGACGCGGCCGAGTGCGACGGGGGCGGCGGGGCGTGCACGGAGGCAATCGCGCAAGTGGATCTGACTGCGAACGTGCGGCGCTCCACCGTGGAAGATCGCAAGATCGTCGCGCGCATCGAAGGGAGCGACCCGGAACTGAAGGACGAAGCCGTGATCGTCTCAGCGCACTACGACCACAACGGCGCCGAGGGCTCGCAGATCCATGAGGTCTTCCGCGATCTCGGTATCGCCTTCGCGGCCGTGCTGGTGTTGATCTACGTGCTCGTCGTCGGTTGGTTCCAGTCGCTGATCACGCCGCTGGTGATCATGGCCGCCATTCCGTTTTCGCTCGTCGGCATTCTGTCGGCGCACGGTCTGCTGAACGCCTTCTTCACCGCTACCACCATGATCGGCTTCATCGCGGGCGCCGGGATCGTAGTGCGCAATTCGATCATCCTCGTGGACTTCATCGAACTGCGCGTCAGCCAGGGCATGGACCTGCGCCAGGCCGTGATCGACGCGGGCGCCGTGCGTTTCCGCCCCATGCTCCTCACCGCCGCCGCCGTCGTCGCCGGTTCGGTGGTGATCCTGTTCGATCCGATTTTTCGGGGCCTGGCAATTGCGTTGATGGCCGGCGAGATTGCTTCGCTGCTGTTGTCACGCATGACCGTACCCGTCATCTCCTATATGCTCAATTCTCGTGGAGGCAATGCATCATGAACGTCGGAAGAACACTGCGGCTGATTGCCGGATTCTTTGTCATGCTGAGCGTCGCGCTCGGCTATTGGGTGGACCCGCGATTTTACGCCTTCACGGCCTTCGTGGGCTTGAACCTGTTCCAGTCTGCCTTCTCCAACTGGTGCCCGATGATGGCGATTCTGCGCAAGCTGGGTGTCGAAGGGTAAGGCACTCCAAAACAAAAGGCGGACCCGGTGAAGAGTCCGCCTTTCGTTCTCCAGACAGAAGCGGTTCTTACTTCTTCTTGCCGGCTGCCTTCTTCGGCAGCACGCGCGGCGCGGGACCGGCGGCCTTCGGCAGACCCGTGACCTTGGCGTTTTCGATGTCGGCCGTGATCATGAACGGGTCCTTGGCGAATTCCTTCGGCACAGCGCCTTCGAATTCGATCTCCAGACCCGGGTCGACTTTGCCCACGGGCTGTTCGAGGATCAGCTTGACCTCCGACACTTCCGCTCCGCTGATGCCCACGATGATTTCCTTCGGACGCGCAGGCGGCGTGGCCGAAACCACTTTGCCCTTGAACTTCGGCAGCGCGGAGCCCTTAATCTGTTCCCAGTACTGATCCCCACCGGCAGCGTTCAAGCCTTCCTTCAGTTGAAGCCACAAGTACAGTTGCGGATCTTCCGCCTTGATCTTGTCCATCTTCTTCTGCAGGATCTGGTCCTGGCTGAGGATGGTCCAGTCTTCAGCCGGGAACGGGTTCTTCAGGGCGGCGTCGATCACTTCCTGCATGCCGTCCTTGGAGCCGTGATAGTTCACGTAGGTCTTCTCAAAGAACGCCTGCAGTTGCTTTTTCGAGGCATCCGGCAGAGCGTCATCACCCGAGTAGTGAGCCGCGCGAGCAAAATGCCACATCGCCGGAATCTGCTTTTCCTTCTTCTTCTGCAACAGCATCGCGTTCGCCAAGGCGTAAGAAATGTTGCCGCTGTTCGGCTCCCACTTTAGATACTCGGTGTGAAGTACTTCGGCCTTCGTATAGTCCTTCTTGGTCATCGCGATTTGACCGAACGTCTTGCGCGCCGCCACTTCCTGGGTCTTCCGTTCCTTGAGCGAGTTGGCGTCCGTCTTGTCTTTATAGAGTTCGGGCAGCAATTCCAGGAACTGCTTCGTATAGCCTTCACCCTCATCAAACTTCGAAGGGTCGTTCAAGCTGGTAGTGAGCGACATCAGGAAGTACAGTGCTGGAGCGCTCTTGGGGTTGATCGCCAGCAAGTTCTTGCAGGCAGTCCACATCCCCTGCCCGTTGCCTGTCTGCTGATAGGTCTGTACGTAAACCATGGCCCGGTCTTCTCTGAAGTCAGACTCGGGGTACTTCTGCTTCCACTGGTCGAGCAGTTCGATCTTCTTGGGACCAGCAGGCTCTTTGTTGACCAACATGAGCAGGTCGTATTCGGCCTGATCCTTAACCTGCTTTTGCTTTTTGGCTTCCTGCGCGAAAGCACCCGCCACGCCGAGTGCCAGCGTCAGGATTGACGCGATGAGCCGCCTCTGAGTTTTGCCTACCAACACTGATTCCGCCTCCTTCTAGAGGTTCGAAGAAATTTCTGCTATGCGCGTCCCCGATTATAACCCGGCGGAGCCGCGTGGGTCCCTACCGCCAATCGATGATTCGCACAAGCTTCGTCGGAGTATAGCGAAATCGATTTGTAGGCCGCAAGGCACCCAATCGCCCAAGCCCAACAAAAGTGGCCGCGCACACGTCCCGCTGTCCCGTTAGACTGACGCTGCCCGCAAAAGATTCCCGCCCGAATACGTTCACCCTTGTCAATTCTCATGCTACGATCATGCAATTCATGCGCTACCTCGATTTGGGCGTGATTGTCGCCTACTTGATTGGTATCACGATTTTCGGCGCGCGCTTCGAGGAAAACCAGAAATCGCTGCGCGACTACTTTCTGGGCGGTAGGAACGCTCCGTGGTGGGCCATCGCCTTTTCCATCGTGTCGGCCGAAACGTCGACGCTCACGGTCATCGGCACGCCCGCCATCTCGTTCAACGGCAACTTCGGATTCCTGCAAGTGGTATTCGGCTACCTGCTAGCGCGTATCGTAATCATCACGCTGCTCCTGCCGCACTACTTCCGCGGCGAGATGTTCACGGCCTACGAATTGATGGAGCGGCGCTTCGGCCCGCGGCTGCGGCGCTTCACCGCCGGCTCATTCCTGGCGTTGCGCGCTATGGCCGAGGGCGTCCGCGTGTTTGCCATCTCCATCGTCATCTCCATCGTGCTGGGCACGGGCGAAGTATGGTCGATCCTGCTAATCGTTATCCTCACGCTGTTCTACACGTTCGAAGGCGGTCTCACGGCGGTGATCTGGACGGACGTGGTGCAAATGATCCTCTACGTCGCCGGCGCCATCCTGAGCCTCGTCGTGATCTTCGGCAAGATCCCCGGCGGATGGGAACACGTGATGGCCGTGGCGGGCGCCAAGTTCACCGTGTTCGACTTCCGCACCGACTTCTTCGCGCCCGACTTTTTCACCCGCACGTTCAGTTTCTGGGCTGGCGTCATCGGCGGCTGCTTCCTCACTACCGCCAGCCACGGCACCGAACAGTTGATGGTGCAGCGCCTGCTGGCCGCGCGCAACGAAGCCGAAAGCCGCCGGGCGCTGCTGGTGAGCTGGGGCGTCATCATGTTCCAGTTCACGCTGTTTCTGCTGATCGGCGTGCTGCTGTACGTGTACTACCAGGATGGCAACCTCGCGCCGCCGAATCCGCCCGATCGCATATACCCCGCTTTCATCTGGAACAACCTGCCGGTGGGCGTTGCCGGGCTGATCATCGCGGCGATTCTGGCGGCCGCGATGTCGAACCTCAGCGCAGCGCTGAATTCGCTGGCTTCGACGACGGTGATGGACTTCTGGCGTCCGCTCTCGCGCCGCTCACGAACCGACCCCGAATGGCTCGCACTGGCCAAACGTTCCACCGTCGCCTGGGGCGCGATTCTATTCGGTATCGCGCTCGTGGCCCAGGGCGTGCAGTCCGTGCTGCAGGCCGGGCTGTCGATTGCCAGCGTGGTGTACGGCGCGCTGCTTGGCGTATTCCTGCTGGGCGTTTCCACCCGCCATGTGGGCCAGCGCGCGGCTATGGCGGGAATGCTTGCGAGCCTCATCACCATGATTTACGTAAAGAGTTGGACTTCGATTGCCTGGACGTGGTACGTCGTCATCGGCTCGGCCGTCACCGTAGGGGTGGCGCTGGCCGTATCGCTATTCATCAAAGAGGAGCCGGTACAAGAACATGCCTGAAACCCCGCAACTGCGGCGCGATCTCGGACTCTGGGGCGCGGCGGCCATCGTCGTCGGCACCGTGATCGGCAGCGGCATCTTCATCGTGCCCGCCACGATGGTGCAGAAAGTGGGCGACCTGCACACGGTTTTTCTCGTGTGGATCGCCGCAGGACTGCTCACGCTGGCCGGCGCGCTCACGTATGCCGAACTGGCAGCGATGCTGCCCGAAGCGGGCGGCGAATACGTTTATCTGCGCGAAGCGTACGGGCCGTTCTTCGGCTTCCTTTATGGATGGACGCAAACGTGGGTGGCCAAGAGCGGCTCGATTGCGACGCTGGCAACGGGGTTTTATCTCTATCTAGCGAACTTCTTTCCAGCGCTCGAGACCGTATTGTGGGGCGCCGGCGAGGGGGCCTGGCGCATAGAGTTGCGCACCGGGCAGTTGTTTGCCATGGGTGTGATCATGGGGCTCGGCATTCTGAACTACTTCGGCGTCAAGGTGGGCGGCAATGTCCAGATCTTCGTCACGCTGATCAAGGTAGCGTGCATCCTGGCGATCATCGGCTTGGGGTTGTGGGCTCCGATGGGCATGACTTCGAACTTGTCCACCTCCGTACCTTCGGCGGCGGGCTTTGTTGGCTTCTTCGCGGCGATGGTGTCGGCGCTATGGGCCTACGACGGCTGGAACAACGTAACGATGGTGGCCAGCGAGATCAAGAATCCCCAGAGGAACCTGCCGCTGGCGCTGACGGCTGGAACGTTGGCCGTGGTGGTGCTGTATTTGTTGACCAATGTGGCCTACTTTTATGTGCTGCCGGCGTCGGCCGTGGCGTCGAGCGACCGGGTGGCGGCCACGATGATGCGGCAGGTGCTGGGTGAGGGCGGCGCGGCGGCGGTGTCGGTGGCGGCGATGATTTCGATCTTCGCGGCGATCAACGGGTCGATTCTGAGCGGATCCCGAGTGCCCTATGCCATGGCCGTAGACCGGCTATTCCCCCGGCCAATTGCCGAGGTACACCCGGGCTACCATACCCCCGCGAAGGCAATCCTGCTGCTGTCCGGCTGGTCCTGCGTACTGCTACTCAGCGGAAAATATAACGAATTGGCCGACATGGTGATCTTTGCGGCCTGGATTCTCTATGCTCTGGCGGCGGCCTCCGTAATTGTTCTGCGGCGCAAACGCCCCGAGCTCGCCCGCCCGTACCGTACCATCGGCTATCCTGTTGTACCCGTGCTATTTGTGCTCGTGGCCTGCTGCCTGTTGGGGAACACCTTCGTTGCCTCACCCCGCCAATCGCTCCAGGGATTGGTACTGATTTCTCTCGGTTTGCCATTCTATTTCCACTGGAAACGCTCCCGCGCCAGCTAAGATTCAAGCTTCTGTTCTGAAATCCGAACAAAACTCTTGCCTACCGTATTTCCTTGCGCTATAAGTTGTGGGGCGGAAATGCGGGGCAGCGTCATGGCTGTTCCGATTGTGGAACGAAAGCAAAGATAACGGCTGTTGGAGCAAGCCATGGACATATCGAAATTGTTGGCGGAACTAAGAGACGAAAGAGTGCAGATCGAGGAAGCGATTCTGACCTTGGAGCGCTTGGCCCAAGGCCGGGGCAAGCGCCGGGGCCGCCCGCCGTTGTGGCTGGTGGAAGCCCGCAAATGCGATTCGGCCACTGCGGGCGAATCGGATTCTGCGACCACCCCAGCCAAGGTGGGATTGCGCGCCAAGGCGGCGGGTTCCGCCAAAGAATAGCGAACTGCAAGCTAGCCGAAAGTCGCCATGAGCCAGTTTCTTGCCGGACGAGTGGCGGTTGTGACCGGGGGGACGCGAGGCATCGGACGCGAGATCGTGCGCCAACTGTCGGAAGTTGGTGCGTCGGTCGTTTTATGCGGCACCGAGCCCAGGTCGACCACCGCTGCCGTCAAGGAGCTTTCCGAAGGCGGGGCCAAGGTGGCGGGCCGGGCCTGCGACGTCCGGGATCGCGCCCAGGTGAAAGCACTGTTTGACTACGCTGCTGAGCAGTTCGGCGGCGCAGATATAGTGGTGAACAACGCTGGCGTCGGCGTGTTCAAGCCGTTGCGCGAGTTAACGGTGGAAGATTGGCACCGCGTGGTTGACATCAATCTCACCGGCGTCTTTCATTGCTGTCAGGAAGCGCTGTTGCGTTTTGGGACGCGCGGCGGCTATGTGTTTCAGATCGGTTCTCTTGCCGGAAAGAACCCCTTCGCCGGAGGAGCGGCCTACAACGCTTCGAAGTTCGGGCTTAACGGGTTTTCCGAGGCGATGATGCTCGATCACCGCTATGACAATGTCCGTGTGACGACAATTTGCCCCGGCAGCGTCGACACCGGCTTCAGTCCGCGCACCGGTCCCGCGAGCTGGAAGATTCAGCCGGAAGATGTGGCAGCGATTGTACTTGCGCTGCTCCAAATGCCTGCCCGGACCTTGGTTAGTTACGTCGAAGTACGCCCCTCCCAGCCTAAGAAAAACTGACCGCGCGGCGATTGGCAACGTTCGTGCTCTCCAGGAACTCACCGCCAACCTGTTAATTCCAAGGGAACGGGCAAAGTGCCCGGCCGTGAGTTCCTGGGACAAGAAACGCGCCTCGCGCGTTGGCGCTTCTGTCCTCGCTGAGATGAGCACGCGCATCGAACTGGATCCTTCCCGCACAGGCTCGCAGGCCCAATCACTGGAAGGGACTTTGCGGCGCCTGGTGGTTGGCCAGGACGAGGCCGTTGAACAGATCGTCAACGTATATCAGATGTATCTGGCTGGGTTGCACGCACCCAATCGGCCGATCGGTAGTTTTCTGTTTCTCGGGCCCACCGGAACCGGCAAGACTCGTGCCGTGGAGGCTACCGCCGAGGGGTTGGTGGGCCAAGGCAAGATCGTCAAAGTGGATTGTGCCGAGTTTCAGCATAGCCACGAGATCGCCAAGCTCGTCGGGTCGCCGCCGGGATATCTGGGCCACCGCGAAACCCACGCCTTGCTGAGCCAGGAGGCGCTGAATTCATGCCACTCGGCCAGCGTAAAGGTCAGCTTCGTGCTGTTTGACGAAATTGAGAAGGCGAGCGACGCACTCTGGAACCTGCTATTGGGGATTCTGGACAAAGCGGTGCTCACCACGGGCGACAACCGCCGTGTGAACTTCTCGCAATCGATGATCTTCATGACGTCGAACCTGGGTGCGGCGGGCGTGCAGTCGATTCTCCAGCCCAAGCTCGGTTTTCAGCCGCGGCTCATCGGTTGTGACGAAGCCCGCACGGGTGGCGTATCGGATCGTATTGTAAAGACCAGTGTCAAAGCAGCGCGGCGCAAGTTCACGCCGGAGTTCTGGAACCGCCTGGATAAGGTGGTGGTCTTCCGGCCGCTCGCGCAAGCGCAGTTGCGGCGCATCTTCGACCTCGAGCTTTCCTTCGTGCAGCAGCGCATTCTACAGGCCGGCGGCGGAGACCGCTCGTTCGGCTTTAGTGTGAGCGATGCAGCCAAGAACATGCTGCTTGAACAGGGCACGGCGGCCGAGTACGGGGCGCGCCACCTGAAGCGGGCCATCGAGCGGCTCCTGGTGCAGCCGCTGTCAAAACTCATCTCTTCGCAACAGGTGCGGGCCGGCGATTGGCTCATCATGGATGTGGGCGATAGCGGCGGCCCCTTGCGGTTCCAGCGCGGGCAGGAGAACATTGCTCTCAATTCGCTTGCCCAGGCGCTGCAGGAAGGCGCCACCAGTTGGACGCAGATTCCCAAAGTGGCGGCGGCGGCGCGGGGACAGATGCAACGCCTGAGCCGGAGAATTTAGGCGACGGTGGGTTCCACTTGAACGAGTGTGCTGTAGAAGACTGGGCCGCCGCCCACGTCGGTGAGGCGGTCTGACACCAACACGTTGGCGTTGCGCCGGTCGGCCGCGAGCTTCCGCCAGCGCGATGACGGACAACTCACCACACCGGGGGCGATAGCGGTGGTGATGCGGGCCGTCAGACGCAGCTCGCCGCGGTCATTGAAGATACGAATCGCCGCGCCGTCGGCAATAACACGCGCGGAGGCGTCGTCGGGGTGCATGTCGAGGCGCGCGGTTTCGGCGTCGCGTTCGGCGAGGTAGCCGAACGTCGAGTTCATCGAGTCGTCGTTTTTCGGCGAGATCATTTCGAGCGGAAACCGGGCGACGAGGCTGGCGTCGCCGAGGCGGGATTCAACGGGCGGCGCGTAGTCGAAGGCATCCGATGCCAGTTCACACCTGCCGCTCGGCGTCCCGAAGCCGCCTGCGGCGAACGGCCGGAACGGCTCACCGGGAGGAGCTACGTTGAGGCGCACCGAATGCTCGCGCTCCAGGCGTCCACGGTCGATGCCATCGAGAAATGCATGGCCGCTCGACAGCGCCTGATCGATCAGGTCGTCGTCGGTATCGGCAAAGCAGGGATCGTCAAATCCCATGCGAGCGGCGAGCGCGCCGAACAGGTGCGTGTTGGAGCGGCATTCGCCCGGCGGCGCAACGGCCGAGTCAGCCAGTTGGACATAGTAGTGTCCGTAAGAGCGGTAGAGGTCTTTATGCTCGAGAAACGTAGTCGCCGGCAAAAGGATGTCAGCGTAATCCGCGGTGCAGGTCTGGAACTGCTCGGCCACCACGGTAAACAGGTCAGGACGCGCAAGGCCGGCCAGCACAGCGTTCTGCCGCGGAGCAATCGCCGCGGGGTTCGAGTTGTAGACAAACAGCGCTTTCACCGGCGGATCGTTGAGCTCGGTCAGCGCGTGGCCGAGGCGCGTCATGTTCACCAGGCGCTTGGGGGCGCCGGCTTGCAGGTCCGGCCGTTCGACGGCATCGGCGTTGAACCGGTAAGCGTGCGACGTACTGAGCGACACGCCGCCGCCGAGGTGACGCCAGGATCCGGTCAGTGCGCCGAGGGCAGTGATTGCACTCACGGCTGCCCCGCCCCGTTCGCTGCGCTGCACTCCATAGTTCAATCGGATCGCCGCCGGTTGCACTATGGCGAGTTCGCGAGCGAGCGCCACGATATCCTCGCGTGGAATGCCGGTGAGCGCTTCGGTGCGTTCGGGCGGATAGGCCGCCGCGCGCGCGCGCAAGTCGGCAAAGCCATTGGTGTAGCGCTCTACATAGTGAGCGTCATGCAGGTTTTCGCCGATGATCACATGCATCAGGCCGAGGGCCAGAGCGAGGTCTGTGCCCGGATGAATGAAGAAGTGCTTGTCCGCCAGTTGCCCCGTGCGGTTGCGCACCGGGTCAATCGTATAGAACCGCGCGCCCCGGCGGCGGGCTTCGACGATAAACGGCCACAAGTGCACGCTGGTCCCCAGAATATTGGCGCCCCAGGCCACGATCAGCCGCGAGTGGGCAAATTGCTCGGGCTCGGTCGAGTAGCGGTCGCCCAGCACGCGCGCGCTGCCCGCCATGCCGGCGGTGGAACAGATCGTACGGTCCAACCGCGACGCGCCAAGGCGATGAAAGAAACGCCGGTCCATCGAGCCGAACTGGAGTACGCCCATCGTGCCCGCGTAGCTGTAAGGCAGAATGGCTTCGCTCCCATGTCGGCGCGCAATGTCGCCGAGGCGCGCGGCGATCTCATCGAGCGCCTCGTCCCAGGTGATACGCGCAAACTCACCCGCGCCTTTCGCGCCCGTCCGGCGCATGGGGTAGAGCAGACGCGCCGGCGAGTACTCGCGGTCCAGATACTTGGCCACCTTGGCGCAGAGGAATCCACGCGTGATGGGATGGTCCGGATTCCCCCGTAGTTTCACCGCCTTGCCGGTCAATTCATCCACCGTCACCAGCAACGAACACGCATCCGGGCAATCGAGCGCGCACACCGAATGGACAACCATGCCCTATTGTAGAAACACTGCCACCACGAGTGCGGCCGCGCCAAGGAATGTGCCAAACGGCAATTCGTACGTGGCGAGGTCTTTCTTGGCCAGCCACACATAGCCGAGGCCCAGCACGGTGCCCACGGTGCAACCGATCAGCACCGTCATCAGCGCGGGCGCGAGGCCCAGAAACGCGCCGATCGCAGCCACCATTTTCACGTCGCCGAAGCCCAGCCCCTCGCGCTCGCGGACCTTGCCATAGATGTATCCCACGCTCCACATCGCGCCGCTCACCAGCGTTGCGCCCGCCGCTGCGTCAGCGAGGCCGGCAAACCGGCGCCACTCGCCCGGCAAGAACAGCATCATCAACTCGCGCGGCAACGGTATTACCAGCGCGAGCAGCAACCCGGCAACGATGCCGCCCTTGGTGAACTCGTCAGGCAGCAGGCGCGTTTCGAGATCCGAGAAAATCATGCCCACCATCAGGAACGCAAACAGCGCGAACTTGGCCGCGTCGGGCGTGGGTCCCCACTTGGAGACACCGGCGGCAAAGAGCGCAGCGGTGAGGGCCTCCACCACCGGGTAGCGCCAGTGGATGGACGAGCGGCAATGCCGGCAGCGCCCGCCGAGGAGCAGATAGCTGAGCACGGGGATGTTGTCGCGCGCCAGGATCCGGTGGTTGCACTCAAGGCAGCGCGACCCGGGCCATGCCACCGACAGATCGCGCGGCAGGCGGAAGATGCAGACATTGAGGAAGCTGCCGAAGAGCAGCCCGAACAGCGCGGCGATGGCGATCTCAAGCGTTATGCGCATGCCCCTGCTTCAGAAGCGTTTGCCCGCCGGAGAACGCGCTTCCGCGCCCGGGGGCGGCCGGCGGTTGGCACGGAGGTGGTGTTGGCCGCGCTGCTCCGCCGCAGTCGCTTGCGATTGCTGCTGCCGTGCCACGCACTGCGCGGCGGTGTCAGCAAGAGCGCGGCCACGTCGGGACGGAGGCGGATTGAAATCCGCCACAAGCTCAAGCTCAGCCTACACGGACGCCGAGTGCACGGGTTGTCCAGATTTCCATGACGGCCCGCGTTCTGCTCTCCGGAAACCCAGAGCGTAACGGCTGAAGCCCACCGCAGGCTGTCCAGAAACCCAACGGACAACTCCTGTTTTTTCAGTGGCTGTACGCCGGAGGAAGGGGTGGGCTGAAGCCCGCCGCAGGCTGAAGCCTGCCCTACACGGACGCAGAATGTGTGGGGGTTCCAGATTTCCATGACAGGCCGCGTTCCGCTAAAGCCTGCCCTACCCGGACGCTCGCCCCCAACAACCGGCGTCATCGGGCCACCCACTCGCGGTAGACGGCCAGCGTCGACTCGGCCATTCGCTCCGCCGTGAAGCGCGCGGCAAAACGCGCTCGCGCCTCGGCAGCCAAGCGCTGCGCCAACGCCGGCTCGCGTTCCAGACGCTCCAGTGCCTCGCGCACCGCGCCCGGCGTGTTCTCCGTCAGCAATCCCGTCACCTCATGCTCCACAATCTCCGGCAACCCGCCCACGCAACTGGCCACCACCGGAATGCCCGCCGACTGCGCCAGTAATACCGCCGACCCCAGCCCCTCCTCATACGTCAAGTACAAAAATGCCCGCGCCAGCGGCAGGTCCGCCGCGAGGTTCGTTGAAAAACGAACCGGCAAGCCCGTCTCTTTAGCTATGACGCTGCCTTTGCGTGGATCGTCGGATGCGGGCGCAACAATTAGGGCCGCGGCAGGATCCACGGGCGTTGCCAGCGCCTCCGCTCCGTCGTACACCACGCGGATCCGTGCTTCGTCCACGCCCGCCTCGATCAACTTGTCAGCCACATACCGCGAGACCGCCACGTAGCAATCCGCCCGCGCGTACTTCCAGCGCGACAGCCACCCCGTCTTCACCGGAAACGCCACGCGCCGCGACACCACCAACGGGCGGCGTCCGGCCACGGCAGCCCACGTATGAGCCCTCGCATCGTGCGCATGGACCACGCCGGCAGCCTCGGCGCCGCGTAGCGCCCACAAGCTCGCCTCCGCCGCCGCAAATCCTTCCGCGGTCAGCCGCGCGAGTAACTCGCCCCGCGCCAGAAACCGCTGGTCAACGCCCAGCGCCCGCAGCGCGCGCGCCAGCAGGTAAACCTGCACTTGCCCGCCGCGCCACGTGCGGCCGGTGTCCGCATGCAGAACCCTCACGGCCGGCCCGGACGCATGAATCGCGCCTTGGCATACTTCGCGAAGTTATAGAACGCCGCCATATAGGCGATACACAAACCTTCCACGCCGTCGCGAAACCCCTGCTGTAGAAAGTAAGTGCGAAAGAACGTCCACAGCGGATCGGCCACTAGCTTCCCCACACCGATCGGTGTGCGGCTGTCCACCAACTGCTCGGCGGCAAGCGTCGTGTAGCGGTCCATCGTATTTAGATGCTCAGACAGCGAACTGCACGTAAAGTGGAGCAGGTTCGACTCCAGGTGCCCGACGCGGCCCTCCACGCGTACGGACTCATGCACATAGTCGCCCACCCACTTGGCTTTCCGCCGGTCAAAGAGCCGCACCTTGCGGTCTGGATACCAGCCTGAATGCAGAATCCAGCGCCCGAGATACTGCGCCAGGCGCGGCATCGTGTAGCCGTCGTACTGCGGCCCGGTCTTCTTGATGTGCCACATCTCGGCTTCCAGCGGCTCGCTCAGCGTCTCGTCGGCATCGAGCGACAGAATCCAGTCGTGCGTGGCCACTTCCGAGGCATAATTCTTCTGCCCGGCATAGCCGCGCCAGTTCATCTCCTCAACGCGCGCCCCCAGGTTGGAGGCGATCTCCACGGTGCGGTCCGTCGAGCCCGAGTCCACCACCACAATTTCGTCGCAACAGCGCAGGCTCTCAATCGCCCGCGCGATGTTGCGTTCTTCGTTGAGGGTAATGATGGTGGCGCTGATCTTCATCCGCGCACTCTACTCCGGAACGGCCCAGCCGGCCATGCTGAGGGGAACCCCGCTGAAGGTTATCACGAAGATGACCGCGGCCAGCACGGGCAGCACGAGGCGGCCTGTGCCCAGCGCTTCGCGGTCTTCAATCGCCGGATGCCGCATGCCAAGAAACCACAGCACAATCGCCCAGGCCAACCAACTGGCGTGGCCTACCGCATACCAGAGCCCCAGTCCCATCACAAACAACCCGGCGGCAAACACCCGCGAAATCGTCTTGTGCTTTTCGCCCGCGAACGCGTCGAGAATGTGGTCGCCGTCGAGTTCGCCGATGGGCAGCAAATTGAGCGCCGTCGCCAGCATCCCCACCCACGCCGCGCGCGCCACCGGATGCAAGCAGATATCGTGGCCACTCACACCCGGAAGAATGACGCTGGCCAGCGCGCGCTGTGCCACCGGTTCTCCAAAAAGAAACAGCCCGTCGGCGGCGATGCCAGGGATGACCTTCGAGTAGGCAAAGCCCATGGCCAGCGCAGGCAGAACCACCAGGAAACCAGCGAGGGGCCCGGCGATGCCGATATCGAACAGCGCAGCCCGGGTGAGGATCGGAGATCGAATCCTGTTGAACGCCCCCATCGTTCCCACGGGCGTGGGTACGGGCAGAAGATAAGGCCAGGAGGCATCGACGCGATATCGGCGGCAAGCCACAAAATGGCCCATCTCGTGCGCCATCAGAATGCCGAGCAGCGTGAGCGAAAACGGAAGCCCCGCCAGCAGGCGCGGCGGCGAAACCAGCACGGCCCAAAGGTCTTCGAGATAGGCACCGGAGAACGGCGCCTGATTCAGCAGGAAATCCCAGGCGTAGCGCCCCCCGGAAAGCGTGGTGGTAAAAAGCGTCAGCGCCAACAACGCCAGATGAATCCGCACGGATGCTTTGGACTTTGTTCCCGCCAGCGGCCTACAACGACTGCAGCTGTTTGCCCGGTTTGAAACGGACAGCCTTCCCAGGTGGAATGGCTACCTCAGCGCCGGTACGCGGATTGCGGCCAATACCCGTCTTGCGCGGGCGGACGTTGAAGATGCCAAAGCCCCGCAGTTCGATGCGTTCGCCGGCGCCGAGCGCCCGTTTCATGCTCTCAAACACGGTCTCCACGGCCATCTCGGCCTTGGTCTTGGTGATGCCTGTGCGGTTCACCACTTCGTTAATGATGTCGAGCTTAATCATCGCGGCTTCTTTCTCAGGTTGGCTTTAAACTCTATGATAGGATTGAAGTTACCACCGTGTCAACCCGCCCCGAGCCGCCGCCGGAGTTCGCCGCCGAACAATTCCGTCTGGCGTGTGCGCAGTTTGCCACCGGCATTGCCATCGCCTCCACCCTTGACGACGCCGGCCAACCGCACGGCATGACCGTGAATTCGTTCACCAGCGTCTCGATGCATCCGCCCCAGGTTCTCATCTGCGTCGACATCACGGCGGGGCTGTTGCCCATCATCACCAAGCGCGGCGGTTTCGGCCTCAGTTTTCTCGCCGAACATCAGCAGGATCTGTCCTCTCGCTTTGCCCGCCGGGGGCAAAACCGCTTTGAAAGCACACCTTGGATTGCCGGGCAGTCCGGCGTACCGCTGATTCCGGGTGCGCTCGCGCACATGGAATGCCGGATTGACCAGACCATCCACACCGGCGACCATGCCATCCTAATCAGCCGCGTGATTGCTGCCGATATCTCCAGTGGTAGACCGTTGCTTTACTTCGAGCGCGGCTACCGCAAACTGGAATGATCGGGCTACTGAAACGGATTCACAAGTCGGACCGCATCCTGTCCAACACGGGCTGGTTGCTCATTTTCTTTGCGCTTTTCGGGCTGTGCGCCGCCCCCTGGGATGATTCGGCCCTCGCCCAAGGCGCCACGCACCCATTCGCCAAGGTGATTCGCTACAGCGTGGGCCTGGCGCTGCACACCTGGGCGATGGCGTTGTTTCTGGGGTACTTCACAGACTGCCCGGGCAGCCTCCGCAAGATCGCGCGTTGGGGCATCGCGGTGTGCGCACTCGCCACGGCGGCCGCCATCGGCGTGCAGGCGATTCGCGGCATGCCGTCTCATTACAACGTGGCCACCAGCACCGATGCCATGCTGTTCGCGGTATTGTCAGGATCCACGCTAGGCAATTGCGGCTTCGTGCTGCTGCTGCTGTTTTTGTATCTGTGGATCGAAGTGGATCAGCCGCGGGCCTAAGTGATGGGCATCCGGCTGGGCTTTTTGCTGTTCATCATAGGCGGCCTCGGGGGGATGCTCATGATCATGAACCAGGCGCACACAGTGGGCGCGCCTGACGGGGGCCCCGAGCTGCCTCTGCTTTCGTGGAGCATCAAGGCGGACGATCTGCGGGCGGCACATCTGGCTGGTGTGTTTGCGATTCAGGCGCTGCCGCTGGCCGGGTGGCTGATCAGCCGGGTGATGAGAGACCGCCAGCTTGCCGTGCAGATCGGCGCGGTGACGGCCGTGGCGCTCGCCTGGGTCTGGATTTTCCGCTCGCTGCTGATGCAGGCTGTGGCTGGCCGCCCGGTCTTTACGGTAGCGGGGCTGTAAGCAGGCTTACCCCCGGCGCTGCCCGGTGTCGATACTGACGCATCACTGCGCCATTCCGCGCGCGGCGATACGCCACACGGCTTCGACATTGCCGCCGCGGAGACAGAACAGCCGGTCGTAGAGATTCACCGACGGGTCGCAATGCGGGATCACGAACTCGGCCTTGTCGCCTACCGACAGCGCCTTGGCGCCCGCACCGAAGGTGAGTTTTCCGTGCTCGTCCCCGCCATAGGCGAACGTGACGGCGGAGTTGTCTTTGATGCGCGGCGGGAACGGCTTGTCGGTTGAGAACGCCTTCAGCCCGCCGTCAACGATCACAAGCGCATCGTGGGGCTTACTGACAACGGTGGTGAGCACGGTGAGCGAATTCGGGAAGTCGCCGTAGAACTCGTTGCCGTCCGCGCCGCCGATGCGGTTGTAGTCGACATCCATGAACATGAAGCTGCCCGGCTGTAGCTCAGTGACGCCATCGATGTCGGTATCGATGTTGTAGGTACCCGTCGACCCGCCGGTGAGCCGCTCCATCGCGATGCCCTTGGCGCGAATCGCGTTGATCGTTTCCACCGCCTTGCCCATTTCTTCCGTGGACACTTTCTTGCGCTGCGCAAAGCCGACGACGTGCGCGGCGTGGCCCGCATAGGCCTGAACGGTGGTGAGCTTCAAATTCTTCAGCCGCTGCAAACCTTCGGCGAGCGCCACGGCGGGCGCGCCGGGTTGGATGCCAGTGCGGTTGCCGATCCATAAATCGATGGCCACGGGAATCGTAACCTTTGCGGCGCGCGCGGCGGCGTCGAGTTCCTCGGCCATCTGCATGTTGTCCACGCAGAACATGGTGTCGGGCGCAAGGCGCGCGAGGCGAGCCGCCCGTTCGATTTTGTACTTGCCCACCACCGCGGTGGTCACCAGCAGGCCGCGCACGCCGGCGGCGGCAAACGCCTCAGCCTCGCTGATCTTGGCGGCGCACGCCCCCACGGCGCCCGCGGCGATGAGGCGCTGCGCAATCTCCGGGCACTTATGCGTCTTGCCGTGCGGGCGGATGGCGCGGCCCTTGCCCTTCACGTAGCCGATCATCTTGGACACGTTCGCCTCGAAGGCATCTAGATCAAGCAGCAGCGCGGGCGTAGGCAGGTCCGCGCGCGTCAATTTGCCTTTGACGTCGCCTTTCTCAATGAACTTCTCAATTTCGGCCCACGTGTAGGAAGCGGCGGGCAAAGCGGAGGGCACGGCGGCGGCAACAAGCGTGGTGGACATGAAGGTTCGGCGGGAAGCGAGCATCATCATTGACGGCCTCGACTGCGTGTAGGATAGCACGGTGGCTCGCAAATACCGCTACGAGGAGTTCACCTGGCCGGAGATCCGCGAGGCCGTCGCCGGCCGGCGCGTGGCAGTGCTGCCGGTGGGCACCATTGAACAGCACGGACCGCACCTGCCGCTGCTCACCGACGTGATCACCGCGACGGAAATGTCGCGCCGCGCCGTGGAGCAGATCGCCGAAGAAGCCGTGCTGCTGCCTTCGGTGCAATACGCCTTCAACGAACACCATCTCGACTTTCCCGGCACCATCGCCGTGCAGGGCCCCACGTTCATCAACTACATCACCGACATCGGCCAGAGCCTGGCGCATCATGGCTTCAAGAAAATCCTACTGGTGAACGGCCACGGCAGAAACGTGCCGTTTCTCGACATCGCCGCGCGCAACATCACCAATCACTCAGACGCGATCTGCGCAATGGTGTCGTGGTGGAGCCTGGTGCCGAAGCTGCTATTGAACGAACTGCGCGAGTCTGAGTATCCGGGCGGCATGGCGCATGGGTGTGAGCTGGAAACGTCGGTGCTGCTGTATCTGTGCGGGCAACTGGTGCAGATGGACAAGGCCGAGAAAGACATGCCCGTGAAGAAATCGGAGTACTTCTACTGGGATCTGCAAGCGCCCTCGCCCGTGTTCTTTCAGGAGTTCTTCAGCCGCTACTCGCGCACGGGCACCACGGGCGACCCGACCAAGGCAACGGCGGAGAAGGGCCGGCGCTTCACCGAGGCCGTAATTGAAAATCTGATCAAGGTGATCCGCGAACTGCGCGCGCGGGAGATTGCCCCGCGGCGCGATCATCACTAATCATCCGTAGATGCGGCGGCGCGCGTCGTCCACCAGGGGGGCGGCGGCGGATTCATCGATGTCGAGACGCGCAAGCGCGCGGCGCACCATTTCCACGCCGCCTTCGAACTCCGGCTGCACCATCGCCTCCACGCCCAGCAGTCCCAGTTGGCTGGCGTGCGGCGCGCCATGCACACGCGCGACCACGGCCAGTTCGGGGCAGGCCGCGCGGGCGCGCTCGGCGGTGAGCAGTACACTCGCGCGATCCGGCATGGTGGCCAGCAGCACGCGCGCGCGCTCAATGCCGGCGGCGTGGAGAATATCGGTGCTAGTGGCATCGCCCCAGACGCCGCGGAGCCCATCGCGTTGCAGGTCGCTGAAAAGGGCATACTCGGATTCAATAACCACGATCGGCGGCGGCCGCGGTGAGCACCCGCGCGGCGGCGCGGCCCGTGCGTCCGTAGCCGCAGATGATGGCGTGGCCGGTGAGTGCGGCGTGGTCAGCGGCGGTGACGGTGGGCAGTGCGGCCGGCTCCACGCGGCGGCGCACGAAACGGCGCGCCAGCGGCAGCGCGGCGGAAGAAACGACGGGCGAGAGGGCCATGGTGAGCACGGTGCTGGCCAGCAGCAGGTAGTAGACGGATTTCGTGAGCGCACCCGTTGTGAGCCCGGTGCGCGCCAGCACGAATGAGAATTCACCCACCTGCGCGAGGCCCAGCCCCACAATCCACGGCGCGTGATTGGCATAGCCGAACGCGCACGTGATGACGCCGAAGATAACCGCTTTGCCCGTCACGATGGCCAGAATCGCCAGCAGCAGGGCGAGCGGATGAGCAAGCAGGAAAGCCGGATCGAACAGCATGCCGACGGTGGCAAAGAACAGCAAGCCGAAGATGTCGCGCAGCGGGCCGAGGTCGGCAAACGCCTGGTGGCTGAACTCAGCTTCGCTCAAGATAAGCCCGACGAGAAACGCGCCGAGCGCAAACGAGTAGCCCGCGGCGTGCACCGCAAACCCGGTGCCCACGCCGACGGCCACCACCGCTACCAGAAACAGTTCCCGCGGGCCCCATTGAATGATCCCGATGAGCAAAGGTGGAAACAGGCGCGTGCCCAGCCACCAGGTGGCGAACAAAATGACGGCCGCCTGAAGCACGGAGAGCGCGATCTTCACCGCCAGGTCTTGCCCGGCCCCGGCGCCACTCAGTTGCGGCAGGATCACGAGCATGGGAATCACGGCAAGGTCTTGAAACACCAGCCAGCCGATCATGATGCGGCTGGCCAGCGTACCAGTGACGCCGCGCGCCGATAGCGTTTTCAACACCACCATGGTGCTGGAAAGTGACACGGCCGCGCCGAACCAGGCGGCTTCTACGGGCTTCATGCCGAAGCCGGCCATGCCCCCGAGGGCAGCGGCTGCGGCCGTGAGGAGCACCTGCAGCGCGCCGCCGGCGAGGGCAATGCGGCGCACGGGAGCCAGGTCGGCAATCGAGACTTCCAGGCCGAGCGAGAACAGCAGCAGCGCCACGCCAATCTCGGCCAGCAGTTCAACGTCGCGGATCTGCGCCACCGTCGGCCCGGCGGTGTGCGGCCCGACGGCCACGCCCGCCGCCACGTAGCCCACCAACAACGGCAGGCGCAACAGACGTGCGAGGGTAGCGCCGGCGAGGCCGGCAATGACGATCAGGACAAAGTCCGCCGCGATGCCAATTGCTTAGTATGGCGTCGGCATCGCGGCGAATGTGACGAGACTAGGGCTGGCCCGCACCGGCGAGCACACGCGTCGAGTAACTCAACGAAGTAGTGCCCACGCGGGTGTAGAGGACTGTCACATCCACGCGTTGTCCGGAGGCGATCGTAGCGGCCACGGTAGCATACGGTTGGCCCGCGGGCGTCGCGCATTGCGTGAGGCCAGCCGGGCTGACCGTCGTCCAACCGGTGGCGAGGTTGTCTAGCACCAGCTTCACGTTCGCCAGCGAGGCGCCATTATTGCGTACGCGGATTACCTGGCGATACTGCCCGGTGCTCGACACGAACTGCACCTGCTGACGGTTGACCGTCACCTGGCTGTTGACGTCGGTGGCAACCGAGGGGACGAAGTTCGCGGCCACGCTGAGCGGGCCGTTCACCGTGAGGTTCGCACCCGGCGTGATCGCGCCGGCGGTGTAGCAGGCCGCGGGAACGGCTGTCGCTGTGACGGCAGTTCCGGCGTTGTAGAAGCCATCCGGCGAGGCGGGGCTGAGCGAGACTGTCCCGCCGCCGGTGGGCGTCACCGAAGTGGTTACCTGGTGCTGGGCCTGGAACGACGCGGTGTAGGTGGTATCGGCAAAAGGCACCGTTACGGTCTGGCCCTTCGGACCTCCCTGGCTCCAACTGGCAAACACAAGGCGCGACCCAGGCGCGCCGGCCTACGGGCTGGGCACATCGAGCGCGAGGAGCAAACCGAGCGTACGCGGCGAGGTGTTCGGCGCCACCACGGTCTGGCCGCCCGCGGTCACCTGCAGACCCGTCGGCGAGCAGAGCAGCGTGACATTGACGGCCGGGGGCAGCGCAAAACGCGCCACAGTGGCCTGGTTCGCCAGCGGTTGCAGCACGAGGAACGCGTTCGTTGTGTTCGCGCGCGCTGTAGCAATGGAGGTGGTGGACACGGGCGGGAAATCCGTGGCAGCGCCGGAGAATCCTGACGCCCCGCCGCGCAGCAGATGAATGCCGCCCGCAGTGGAAGAGACAATCAAGTCCGGCCACAAGTCGCCGTCCGAGTCCTGCGTGGAAACGCCGTGCGGCGCAAAGCCGCCGGGCAGCCCGATCGAAACCGGCGCGGCAAACGCGCCCGCCACTTGACCAGCCAGGAACGCGAGGTCTGCGGCGCGATCCACCACGATGTCAGCGCGGCCGTCGCGGTTGAGGTCTTCCAGCAGCAGTGTTTTGAAACCGCCGTTCACGGCGAGACCGTTCACTTCACCGACGCCGTGAGTCCGCCCAGTCCGTCGGCACGGAAGACAGAGAGTGTGCCCGTGGTGGTAGTGGCAGCCACGAGCGGCTCGGCGGTGGCGGCCACGGCAGCCACCTGTCCACCGGCGGGCAACGTCACTGACGGGCGCGGAGCAGGCCCGCCGTAGATTACCTTGATGCCCGCCGCGTGACCCACCACAATGTCGAGGTTCGTATCGAGGTCCACATCCGTCACCGCAATCGACGTCGGCACGACGCCCAGCTGAATCGAGACCGCCGGAGTGAACCCGCCGATGCCATTCCCTTGGTGGACCACGACGTCCTGCAACCCGGCATGAGCCACCAACAGATCGACATTCGTGTCCTTGTTCCAGTCGCCGCCGGCCACCGCCACCGGTGCGGTACCGGCCGAGAAGTAGACGTTGAAAGGCGCATACGGAGGCAGAGTCCCGCCGCCGCCACCACCACCGCTCGAAGCCGTGACGGTAAGGAGGACCTTCACCGAATTGTCATTCGTGGTGACGAAGGCAAAATCCTTGATGTTGTTCTTGTCGACGTCAACGCCGATGAGGCCGGCGGGGCCGGACGGCGTGTTGTAGGTGACCGGAGCAATGACGGCCTGAGCATCCACGATTACGGGAGCGGCCAGGAGCGCGAATAAGGGCAGCGCGGGCTTCATCAAGCAATAGTTCGACAGGCCGGCCCGTTCTTCACAGAGATAAACTACGGGGAAATCTACTTACTCGCCGCCACTGCCCGCCGGATCGCCGCCACCGTTACTTCGGCGCGGTACTCCAGGGCGCGGCGGCCCACCGCCACGGTCTTCGCCACGGGATCGAGCTTCACGCCGTTGATAGCAAGCCTGCCTTTTGCGCGGCGCTGATTCACGCGCGCGGCATTCGGATCGGCGGCCATCACCATCGCTGTAATAGCAACGTTATCGTGGTGACCTTCGTCCACTTCCTGAATGCCCTGCCCGGCCAGCCATTTCGATAACTCGCCGCTGTCATAGAACGAATAGTATTCGGGGATGAAGTAAATCCCCGCACCCGCCGCCCGCCACTTGGGCATCAATTCAGCAGCAACTTCCTTCATGCCGGTCTGGTTGCCACCGCTATCGCCGATGAGGATCACGCGCTCAAAACCGTGCGCACGAAGGCTCTCGGCGATGTCTGTGAGGAGCGCCTTGAACGTAGCCTGGCGCACGCTGATGGTGCCCGGATACTTCATGTGCCCGGTGGGCGGCGCAATGTCGCCTTCCGGCACAAAGGGCACGATGGGCGCTACTAGTGTGTTACCCAGCTTCCGCGCGATCGCTTCGGTGGCTACGCGCAGCACGTAGTTGTGTTTGCCGGTAGCAGGTACGGGCCGTTCTGTTCGACGCCGCCCGTGGCGACAATCGCCGTGGTCTTGCCCGCGCGCAGCGCATCGCGCACTTCAAGCCACGTTAGCTCTTCAATGAACAACGAGGGCGAGGCATCGATGGGCCGCGCCATATTCGGGTCTGGCGTCATAGCGGTGGCAGACAGCCCGGGGGGGGGCGGGTCTGCGCGGCGGCGAGGGCGCAGAAAAGAAAAACGGCAGTGGAGCGCATCGGCCTCTCAGCCTACTACACTCAACCGCCGCCGATTCCGGCAACGCCGGGTTGCGTCTAGAACGCGTAACGCAAACCGAGTTGCGCGTTTCGCATGCCGCGCGTTCCGGTGATGCGGCCGAACTGGCGGCCAACGCCGGTCGCTGGATCAACGCCGCCATCGAGCACGCCCACCGACGGACCGCCCCAGTTCGGGTGGTTCGGGAAGTTGAACGCTTCAAAGCGGAACTGCAGGCTGTGGCTTTCCCACGGCATCTTGAAGTTCTTCATGGCGCTGAAGTCCCACTGGAAGATGCCAGGCAGCGTGAGGGTGTTGCGGCCCACGGTGCCGAACAGTCCGTCGCGCGTGGGAGTGAATGCCCGGGTGTTGAACCAGCCGGACGGTCCACGCTGATCGCGCGGCAATTCCACGGTTTGGCCCGTGGCCGTCGGACGGTCGTTATTGCCGCCGGAGAACGACGGGTCGCCGCCGTTGAACAGAGTCTGACCGAAGCCGGTTTGCAGTGTGATGATACTGCCGAGTTGCCAGCCGCCCACGATGGCTTCGGCGAACGGATTGTCCACGTTCACCTTGCGGCCCTTGCCGATCGGCAGCTCCCACATACCCGACGTCACAAAACGCTGCCGCACGTCGAAGGCCGAGCGGCCGTATTCGCAGCGGCGGCAGTAGCTGTTCTGCGGGAAAAGCGTATCGTTGCCCTGCACGCGAATGCCGGACGAGGTATCGAGCGACTTCGACCAGGTGTAGCTAGTGAGGAACATCAGGCCGCTTGAGAAGCGCCGCGTGAGTTTCATGCCGAGCGAGTGGTAGTTGGCGTTGTTGGTGTTGTCCACCAGCTGGATGCGGCCGAAGTTGGAGAACGGCGCGCGCTGCACCACGGTGAGGCCGGTGAGCGGGTCGTTCAGACAGCGGTCGCGGCTCGGATCGCCCACGGCCGGTACGTTGCGGCAGGCAGGGAGCGATTCGTTCGGCGCGCGCAGACCTTCCAGGCGGTGGCTGATGTTGCCGATGTAGCCCACTTCGTACGTGAAGTTATTCAGGAACTCACGCTGCAGGTTCAACAGGAATTGCATCGAGTAAGGCGTGCGGCGGTCAAACGGATTGGCGAACGTATAAGGGTTGAACACATTGGCCGTGCCCCCGGCGATCGAAGCAAGCGCGTTACCCCAGTTCAGGTTCGGGAATGAGGGATCCGGGTTGGCGCGGAGACGCCCGGCGAGGTTGCGGGCCATGTCAAAACGCGGGTTGCCCGTGTCCTGCGAGTAAAACATGCCGGCGCCGGTGCGCAGCACGGTCTTCGAGTTGAGCTGGTAGCTGACGCCGATGCGCGGCGCCCAGTCGTTATTGTCACGGCCCACGAGGCGGTTGCCGAGCGAGCCGTCGCACTTCACGTCAATCGCGGGCCAGCGCAGGTTAATGCCTTCATAGCAGTTCTGGCGCGGCGCGCCTTGGCGCATGAAGAAGGGGTAGACGCTGCGGTCAGCGATATTCACCGGCCGGACGCGCGGCGGGTTGATATCGTTCGGTACAATGCCGTTGAACAACGTACCGGTGCGGTCCGTCCACGGCGGCGTGTTCTCATACCGCAAGCCCAGCGAGAGCGCGAGTTTGGTGGTGGCGCGCCATGTGTCGTCAATGTAGAACGCAAAGCCGGTGGAGCGGAACTGCGCCTTGGCGATCGACACCGCCGCTTCGGACTGATTCATCATGCCCAACAGGAAGTCCGCCATTGACGCGCCCGACGCGCCGGCCGCGGACGGGTTGCGGGTCTGCTGGCCACCGAACTGGAACTCGCCGCGGGCGAACTGATTGCCCACCTGGTTGTAGTCGTCGCGCCGCACTTCGCCACCGAACTTCAGACTGTGCTTGCCGCGGATCCAGCTCAGGTTGTTAATGAACTGGACGGCCGAGTTGTTGTTTTCATACGGCCCTTCGGAGCTGTTGCCGAAGCCGCTGAAGCCCACCATGCCGATAGCCGGGATACCCCATTGCACCTCCGGGCCGCTGGCGAGGCCGGGGATGCTGAGCGTGCCCACCACATCGCGGGTGAAGGCGAGTTCGGGACCAGTGGTGTTGTAGAACTTCGTACGGCCGAAACGGAACTCGTTGACCATGGTGTTGGTGATCACGCGCGTGTTGGTAAACGTCCACTGGTTGGCGTTGGTAATGATGGCCGTGCCGTTCAACGCCAGCGCCTGCGTGAGTTGGTTCTCATCGCTCCGGCTGTAGCGGCCAAACCACTGCGACTTGGAAGATTCCACAAAGTCGAAGCGCTGGATGAACTGGTCCTTGTTGATGGGGCGGCCCAACTGCAATTGGTGATTGTTGGCGCCGGTGGGACCATTGGGCGCCGGGTAAAACTCCAGCAGCTTCACGGAAGTGGCTGCGATGCGCGACGACGGGATCTGATTGCCGGGGAATGGCTGGGCTGTGATGGCGGTGCCCTCGCGCGCACGGGTGGCCGGGTCAAATACACCGCCCGCGATCCCTGAGAAGTTGCCACTGCGCTGCTCGGCCGGAGGCAGAGTAAACAGGCTGAGGTTGGCGCGGCGCTGGCGGAACCACTCATAGTTGGTCA
>Ga0194119_10002348_pt1 | contig 32245 bp, 40 predicted proteins | sample TA2MahC100mmetaG_FD_148620 | JGI IMG/M metagenome (GOLD analysis project Ga0194119, IMG submission 148620) | Freshwater microbial communities from Lake Tanganyika, Tanzania - TA2015018 Mahale Deep Cast 100m | ecosystem: Environmental > Aquatic > Freshwater > Lake | place: Tanzania: Lake...
TGTGAAGTATTACATAGCCAATGTTATAGTGATTCAAAATGGATATTCCTACCTCTCCAAGATCTTGTTTAATTATATCATCAGTAAATGCAGGATAAAAAAACTGTAGCAAAAAGTAACTTTGAAGAAATCTTTCTGACTTTATAGATTCTCTAGTAGCCCAGCCACCAAAAATTGGTTTTTCATGAACAGTTTGAAAATATTGGTATAGTGTATCAGATTGCAAATCAAGATATCCTTGTCCACCGGTTGGTGCTTCTAGTATAGCAAATTTGCCTGGATCTTTTTTTATTATATCATAGATTTGTGGTATTTCTTGTGCAGTTGTTGGATATGGTATTACAGAAAATTCTAGTAAAATAAAAAACATGATGACCACACTTAAAGCAATTGCCTTTTTTGATGATTTGATGCGTTGTTTTGTTATTCCATCTACAGCATGTGCAGAAAGTACTGCCAGCGAAAGAGTAACCATAACTACAAACCGAGCAGGCACTCTGTTAAAATCCCATCCAGGTATTGAATCATAAAGTACTTTTCCTGGTAAAACATACCCTGTCAGCTCATTAAGAGACCTTAGTTCTGGGCCTAATGTTAGGATTGCAAATACTAACAGTGCGATTATCCAAAAAACAAAATGTTTGTTCCTAAACCAGACTATAGCTATACCTGCTAACACAAGTGGAGTAATTCCTAGAAAAATTACTTGCTCCATCTGGACTTGCATATATGAGGTTCCAAAAATTGCATAAATGGAGTCAGCAAATGCGTATCCGGTTACATGTTGAATTGACTGCAAAGAAGAAGGAATTAAAAAAATATTTTCTATACTTGCTGAATAAATATTGATTTCAGATATAGGTCTCTTATAAGGCTCTTCGTCTAGTGCAGATGAAATAGTTAAAAGCAGTGGGCTAGATAAAATAAAAAAAACAGAACCTGCAATCAGAAAATGAATAAAAAGTGTTTTGTTAGATATGTTCTTTTTACGAATAAAATAAACTATGGAGAATAAAATTACAAACACTACCATAACAAAAGCATATGTTAATTGTGTAAAAACTGCTAAAAACAAAAATGCACCAGCAAGTAGAGGATTAATTTTTGATTTAGATTCAAGCATTTTAAATAAAAATAGTGCAGATAATGGCATCCATACTAGGAATGCCAAATCTACATGTGATACTGCCTGTGTTGTATGATACGTACTAAAGGTAAAGATAGCACCCCCTGCAAGAGATGCAATAAAGTTTTTGTTAAAATAATGTGCTAGTAGAAATGAACCATAGCCAGCAAAAACAAATCCTCCAAACCATAGTACATTCCAAATTTGTACATAATCAAGAAATTGGAAAATATATGCAACTAACATTGTGAATAGACTTTCTTTACCTACGTTGACACCATAAGGATAGAATATGTAATCAGTTTGTAACCAGTTCAAGTTATTTTCAAATGCGTACTTTGTCCACCACCACTTCCATACATTATTCCAAATATCAGGACCAGTTCCTGCAAACTCACTTCCAAAATTTGCAATTACCGGAAATGTAAGAATGCTTGTTAATATGAAAAAGATCAAAATGACGCTAAGATGAATAAAAAGAGGTTTTCTATCAATTGACTTTAAACTCACGCTTTTCAATTGTTGATTTTACATTCGGAAACATGTTAATAAACTGAAAAATTAGAGTAGTTTTTTCAAATTGAGTGTTGATATTTTTTCTAGTAAGGGTTTATTAAACGGCGTAAAAGCTAATGGTTTGTCGGAATAATGACGGACTGGCAATGAGCTTTTTCTGTCATTGCTTTGAAATGATAAAAAATGACAACGTTTGAAGAATTAGGAATTAAGAAATCAATCCTTGATGGGTTAAAGGAGATCGGCTTTAACGAGCCATTTCCAATACAGATAGCTACTATCCCTGTTTTACTTGCAGGCAGAGATGTTGTTGGACAAGCACATACTGGTACAGGAAAAACAGCTGCGTATTCGATCTCAATGCTTCAAGGCATCACGCCAAGAAAAAAGATTCAAGGACTAGTCATTGCACCCACCAGAGAACTTGCAATTCAGATAGCTGGCGAGATAAGAAAATTTGCAAAGTATACTGGAATTAAAGTTGCGACTGTTTATGGTGGCCAAGGAATGGGAGTTCAGCTTGATGCGCTAAGAAGAGGTGTTGAAATTGTAGTTGCCACACCTGGCAGAATAATCGATCATATAAAACGCGGTTCAATAAGACTTGATGATGTAAAGTATGTTGTTTTGGATGAAGCAGATACGATGCTTGATATGGGTTTTATTGAAGATATTGAGTTTATTTTAGATCTTACGCCAAAAAATAAGATAATGTCTTTATTTTCGGCAACAATGCCTCCTGAAATTTTACGATTAGCAGAAAATTATCTGAACAATCCAAAACAGTTCTTGCTTGACGCCGATGATCTAAGTGGGGAAGGAATTGACCAGTCATATCTTGTAATTAAAGACAGGGAAAAAATGAAATATTTACTACAATTTATTAATGAAAATAAAAAAGGGCAGACTATTGTTTTTTGTTCAACAAAAAATAGGACAAGAGATGTAGCAAGAGAACTTTACAGGGAAAGATACAATTCGGTTGCAATCGAAGGAGACATGTCACAACACCAACGTGAACAGTCAATGGGCAAATTTAGAACTGGCAAAGCAGACATACTTGTTGCAACTGATGTTGCAGCGCGCGGAATTGATGTTCCTGAAGTAGCACTAGTTGTCAATTATGATGTGCCAAATCAAGAGTTGGTTTATTTCCATAGAATTGGAAGAACCGCACGAGCAGGGGCAAAGGGACGAGCAATAACTTTAGTTTCTTATTCTTCAATTGGAGATTGGAATCTAATTAAAAGACAAACTAAAGTACAGATGACTGACCTTAATGAAAAAATGGGAATTACAGTAAGCATACCAGATCCTTTAAAAAGAGAGATTGGACCGCGAAGATTTGGTCAACATAGAAAAACAGGATACTCTGGAAGAGGCAGACAGGACACCAGAGGACACGACAGACATCAAAGATATTCTGATAAAAAAAGTTATTACGGTTTAAGAAGTCGCTGGTAAGTTTAAAGACAAGTAACTGCAATAGCAGTTGTAGAAAAAATAATGCATGTTGGGTACGTTTTGTTAAACTGTGATCTAGGTGCTGAAGAATATGTGGTTGATGAGCTAAGACAGATACCCCAAGTAAAAAAGGCATATCTTACATTTGGGGCATATGATGCAATCGCAGAGATTCATGCAACAACACAAGAAGAGTTTGATAAAACTGTCTCATCAAAGATTAGGAGACTAGCTCGGGTAGTAAGTACAATGACACTTAATGTAGTAAATCCCGAATGATTGTTATATAAGAAAATTAGATTTCTGTCAAGTTGGAAAAAATAGAGTATACAGGTACAGTTTGGGCAATAAATCATAACAACCCCGAACCGCTTGTCAATCATTGCATAAAAAAACTGCAAGATTATGGCATAAAAAAAGAAGATATCATGCTTACCGATGCTCCTGAAAATGTCAAAGTTGGTGCCATTGTAGTTGAGATTTGGCCACATCACTTGGATGTAGCACGTGTTAGGACCATAAGAAATGAATCCTTTATCAGCGGTACTGTTATGACAATTGAGCTAAAGACAGATGCAGAAGGCAATTACATAGACTGAGCCAGATTTAGAAAAATAATTTTGTCATAGTTTAATTACAGTATAATTTCTTAATTTGTTAAGTAAAAATATGTCATTTGGTAGAGGCGCTAGGTTTAGCAGAAGTAACAGCGGTTCTAGGTTTAGTAGAGATGGCAGAAGTTCTAGGTCCAATAGAAGTGGCTATGGGTCGAGGTTTAACAGAGACGACAGACCAAGAGAAATGTATAAGGCAACTTGCGGTGACTGTGGAAACGAATGTGAAATACCATTCGAGCCAAAAGATAACAGACCAGTTTATTGTAGAGAGTGTTTTCAAAATCATAAACCACAAGAACGTGGAGGTTCCAGGTTTAACAGAAGCAGCGGGGGGTCGAGGTTTAGCAGAAACGATAGAGGTTCAAGGTTTAACAGTGGTGGCTCTAGGTTTAATCGAGGCCCTAGGTTTAACAGAGACGACAGACCAAGAGAAATGTATAAGGCAACTTGCGGTGACTGTGGAAACGAATGTGAAATACCATTCGAGCCAAAAGATAACAGACCAGTTTATTGTAGAGAGTGTTTTCAAAATCACAGATAAAATTAAAAATTTGTCTTAAATTTATGGTAGATAAAATAGTTCTAAAATAATATAGTTATTCGTAGACATCATTCTATTAATAATACATAAAAATTTTAATACCATAGACTAGTTTTGAAACAAAAATCAAAAAAATACAAAGGTTTTAGAAAATATGCAGTTATCATTGCGGCAATTTTGATAATTAGCCTGACAGTGTTTTATAGCTATACAGCCGATCAGGCAAAATTGCGAGGTTTTGAGTTTGGAAACAATTTACAAAGTATTCAAGACGATCTAAAAAAGACGCAAACTAATTTTGAATCAAAAGTAACAATGCTAAAGGAAAATAATCTAAGCAAAGAAGAGTTTTTGTCCTATGCACAAACACATTTTCAAGAGATGGAAGAGCTTATCCTACGATATGATAGACTTGCAACTCCGGATTCCTTTGTAAATTCGGTAAAGCTGTTCAAGCTATCAACACAAACCCAGCTTGAAAGTGATAGGCAATTAATAGAATGGATAAAGACTGGCGATGATTCTGCCAAGGTTAGATCAGATAGTCTATTTCAGGAATCTTTTGAATATGAAATGGCTGCCTTGTCTTCTTATAATTTAGCAAAAGGACAAGGCACATAATTCCTTTATTCATGTACGATAATTACAATATATTGAAAAAATATCTATTGCTTCTTCCTTTGTTGCTTGTTACTCCCGAAGTATTTGCCCAAGTATCCATTCAAAATGATCAAAAATACATTGGTGATGATGAAGCTTTGCACATAGTTGGCGAGATATACAATGGACTTGAGGTACCCCTAAATCAGATTCAAGTTAAAGTTGTATTATATTCTTCAGATAATCAAAAAGTAGACGAAATTACTACAACACCGCTTTTGAATACCATAATGCCTGAAATGAAGGCACCATTTGATCTTGTAATCACAGGTAAAAATGCAAGAAATGTGGATAGCTATTCACTTGATATTGATTACAAGATGTCTTATCCAAAAAATCAGGTAATAGAAATTACATCATCAGAGTATAGCCGCGATAAATTGGATAATACTGTAATTTCTGGCAAGGTTGCAAACAGGGGCGATATTACTGCAAATACAGTTGTTGTCGTGGCAACACTTTATGATCTTGATGGAAATGTGGTGGCAGTATCAAAGGCACATGCAGAGCCAGATTATTTAAGAACAAATGATGAAATGTTCTTTTTTGTAACCATACCAGACAAGTCGCAAGCAAGCAAGGGCGTAAACTATGCACTTGTGGCAGAATCAGAAGAATATGCCGCAGTGCCAGAGTTTCCACTAGGCTCGGTCATATTGCTTGCATCATCAGTATCTGCCTATATTTTATTTACAAAATATTCAAGCAGGTTTGTTGGAAACATTATCGCTGCTACAAATTCCAGAGTTCAATAAACATTATACGTACAAAAAATCAACGGTTGTTTGTAATATTAAAATTAATTTTGTGAAATTTTATGAAGATTAACCATTAATAAGACATGAAAGATGACAAAAGAAAATGACAATCTCAAAAGGTACTAGAGATTTTATTGATAGTTTGGTTGATTATTATATGAACGAGGCTGCGTCATACAGACAGATTGCAGAAGGATACTTGCCAGACATTGAATCTACACATGATACTGCATTTGGGATTATAGTGGGTTGCATCTACACAGGTTTTATTCAATCATATACTAGTAAGAAAAAAACTCTACCACTTGAAGACATACAAGAGTTTCATAAAATCATAAAAGAAAAAGCACCATACATTATGAAATCTATTCTTGAAAGCAAAACTGAATCAGATAAAAAGTAGGTAAAGATAAATTCAAATCATTTGAGTTGGAGTTATGTCAGAAATTGTATCATATGTAATACAGCAAATTGTTGATAATGGAAATATTGTACAATTATCACTTGCAGAAGATGTGCAGCTTGAACCAGTTTCGCAAAAACAGCTAATCATGGATTCTGTTTCAAAAAAACTTGATCCTGAATTAAAAGAACAGGTAACACCACTGCTTGAGGCAATCTTGCAAGCCCAGCCAACAATTAAGCTAAAAAGTTACCAACAGACTACCATAACAATTACTATGCCAAAAAAAAGATACGAGCGAATGGGAAGACCTCAGGTTGGAGAAAAACTTGAGATTGATTTAAAAAAGATTTCTTAGAGATGTTTTTCTATTTCTGAAACGGATTCTAGTGGAAGAGAGCAGCTAAAATCTTTGCAAACAAATACTGTTGTTTTCTTATCATCAAACCGCTTTCCTGAAAAAAATGGGTATTTTGATAGTGATTTTATCTGCTCTGCATTGTGGATAGTCACCAAGATTGATTCTGGCAAAAACCTGCCTGAAAGAGAAGCATAAATTTCTGAGTTTGTTGGGTTTAGTATTGTGATTTCTGTTGGTTTTTGCAAATACATGTAAATTGCATCAAGCAAATAGCCAAACCCAAAGGGATTTTCTGCTGCCATTACAGCCTGAGATTCTATGATCTTAATTGAAATGTCAAGGAACACTTTTTCTCCTGTAAGATGATATAATCTGAGCAATATCTTTGCCGCAACTGAATTTCCTGATGGCAGGGAAAGATCGTGGGTACTCTTTGGCCTTATGATTAGATTTTCATGATTATCTGCTGTCATAAAAAAACAATTCTGTTTTGAATCCCAGAAATGCTCAATCATGTATTTGGCAAGTGTTTTTGCAAGATCTAGATATTCTGAGTCTGGTTTTATTTCAAAAACATCCAGTAACGAGTTGACAAAAAATGCATAATCTTCAAGGTATCCTGGAATTTTTGCCGAGCCGTTTTTGTATGTACGTAAAAGAGAGTTGTTTTTGAGCAGTTTTTCTTGAATGAATTTGATGCAGTTTTCTGCAGCTATGAGGTATTTTTTCTCATTTGATATTCTGTATCCTTTTGCAAAAGCTGAGATCATCAATGAATTCCATGATGTAAGAATTTTATCATCCAATCCTGGAGGAATACGTTTTGCGCGCGTCTCAAGAAGTTTTTGTGCATCTTGAGCAAGTATTTTTTTCACTTGTTCTTCTGAGATTCCAAACTTGAATGCTACAGACGACAGGCTGATGTGATTACACAAGATATTGTTTCCTTCAAAATTTCCACCATCTGTTACGTCATAATATAGACAAAAAATATCAGAGTCTTTTCCTAGAATATCTGCGATTTCTCTTTTTTTCCATACATAGTATTTTCCTTCTTCACCTTCAGAATCTGCATCTTGTGCAGAAAAAAAGCCGCCTTCTTTTGATGTCATTTCTCTTAATACATAGTTGAGTGTTTTTTTTACAATATCGAGATAGAATGTATCTTTTGTTAGCTGATAAGATTCTGCATATACCATTGGAACAAGTGCATTATCGTAAAGCATTTTCTCAAAGTGTGGGACAAGCCATTGTGCATCAGTAGAGTATCGATGGAATCCACCTCCTATCTGATCAAATATTCCGCCTCGACCCATTTTGTTTAGTGTCTTTAATACAAATTCCTCAAACTTTGAAATTCCAGAAATCTTGTAGTATCTTAACAAAAAGGAAAGATTTGCCGAGTTTGGAAATTTTGGTGCACTGCCAAACCCGCCAAACACTGGATCACCTATCTGAATCAGGTTTATTGCAGCCTCATCTAAAATTGATTTTTCAAGCTTTGCTGTAGTGGTTATTTGTTCGGTTTTTTGTAATGTGCTAAGAAAATTTTCTGCGGCTTTTTGCACATCTTGTGGTTTTTCCTTCCATGCCTGTGAGAGTTGCCTTAGTATGCTGCCAAATCCTGGCCTCCCATAGGAGTCAAGAGGCGGAAAGTATGTTCCTACATAGAAGGGCTTTTGATCAGGCGTAAGAAAGACACTTAGTGGCCATCCTCCTTGGCCTGTTGCAATCTGGCATGTCTTTTGATAAATATCATCAATGTCAGGTCTTTCTTCTCTGTCAACTTTGATGTTGATAAAATTCTCATTCATTATTGTTGCAATATCTTTGTTTTCAAATGATTCATGTGCCATAACATGACACCAATGACATGAGCTGTATCCTATGCTAAGAAAAATTGGCTTGTTTTCGTCTCTTGCTTTTTTTAATGCCGTTTCATTCCACGAATACCACTTGACTGGGTTGTGTGCGTGTTGTAGCAGATATGGACTTGTTTCATGAATTAGACTATTTTCTGCCACGAGAATTCTTTGTATTAATTATGTATTTGTATGTACTTGAAATTTTTTGGTATTTGTAAAGTAAAAAATGAATTGTGTTTATAGTTCCATAACTGATTTTACACGCATGTTCCAATGTTTTGAATTAATGTTTGCGTGTTCTTTGCAAATAAATGCAGTATCGTTTGGCTCAGAACCACATTCATACTCAAGCACATAGTCTGCTTTGTTCATGCATTCAGGTATTTCGCATGCTGGCTTCATGCTCATTATTGATCTAGTATGGTGGGATTTAGCTGATTTACAATACAGCTCATCAACATGTTTTGAACAGTTTGGTGGATTTGTTTTTACCCGATCTATGTAAAAAACAAAATCAGATAATGTAAAAATATTATTTGATGTGATACTTTTGGTATGGGCGAAAAGATGCGTGCAATGGTTTTAACAAAAATAGCCCCAATTGAGTCAAAGCCTCTAAAGCTACAGATAATTGACAAGCACAAAATAACTAACCAAAATGAGATACTGATCAAAATTGAGGCATGTGGCGTATGTCACTCACAATTACATGGTATTGAAGGAGATTGGCAAAAGTATGGATTTCCTCCAGCTCTTCCAACAGTACCAGGGCATGAAATTGTTGGAAAAGTAGTAGAGATTGGAAGTAAGGTGAAAAAATTCAAAATTGGTGAGAGAGCTGGCGTCTCTCCATTGATGGGCTCTTGCATGAAATGCGAATATTGTGTAGCAGGAAAAGAAAACCTATGTGATTCAATGGACGTGCTTGGCGAATCTATGCGAGGCGGATATGCAGAGTATGTTAATGTTCATGAAGACTTTGCGACAAAGATTCCTGAAACCATGAAACCTGAATATGCAGCTCCTCTTTTTTGTGCTGGAATTACAGCATACAAGGCAGTAGTTGCAAGTGAACCAAAAGCAGGAAAAAAACTTGCGATATTTGGAATTGGCGGAGTTGGCCATATGGCAATTCAATTTGCCAGGATAACAGGATGTAAAGTGATTGCTGTTTCAAGAAACAAAAAACATCTTGATATTTCAAAGCGTTTAGGTGCAGATATGGTAGTTACATACAAAGAAAATCAAAAAGAGTTTTTAAAAGAATTATCAGAAAAAGCAGGTCAAATTGACGCAGCAATAGTCTTTGCTCCTGTTGATAGTGTGGCAGATTCCGCAATCAAGTCTGTAAAAAAAGGCGGACTGGTTGTCATGGCAACCTTGTATCAAGACATACATAGCTTTGATGTAACACAAGAAAAGACAATCAGAGGAACAATTATTGGATCACGAAAAGATATGGAAGAAGTGGTAAGATTGGCAGCAAAACACAAACTTGAGGTAGTTTATCAGACATTTCCACTTGATCAAGCAAACGAGGTTTTGATGAAATTAAAAAAATCAGAAATAGAAGCGCGAGCTGTTCTTATTCCATAATTGGTTTTTGAAAAATTTCATTTATCTTAAATAAAACTCGTCTCTTCATCAAGATGTGAATTGTAGACGATGTCATCATACATATGAAGCTCATCAATCATCGCAAGAAAGCAATTCAATTTTAAAACTTGGGAGATGTCAAATACCACACTGTACTTGCAGGGAATATCTTGATGCAATGAGCCAAATTGATGAGGAACTACTATAAAATCAATAGTTCATATACAAAATCAAAATAAAAAAATTCTATGAAAAAACATCTACCTTCTGATGAAATAAAAAAGGAACTTGACATTCTTTTGTCAAAGATTAATGCGCTTGAGGTTTCAGCACCAGATGATTATCAAAAAGGAATCATTAAGGTTCTGCGTGTTTTAGTTGAAGGGCAAATTCATTCAGTTAATGAGTTTGAACATTTGAAAAAGGCAATAGATCTTCTCACTCTACAACTTTTTGAAGTAAAGAGTAAAACCAATTCATGATTTTACCACAGTATCACTTAGCCCACATCCACTACATTTCATGAGAATGCTGTTTTCAAGATCTTTTACTTTTTGCATCTCAGAACCACAACATGGGCATTTCATATAATGATACAATACAAAATTGCATTATTTATGATGGCTGGCTTTCCATATTGCAGACAGGTCTGTATTTTGTAATTGCTTGTTTTACAATTTGTTCTCGTTCTTCTTTTTGTGAATTCCACATTGGATAAATTGACAGATATAGATTTTCATAAGAACCTGCATGAGAAACCCAGCACTTGAATTTTTCATTTTTTGTGAAAAAATTTGATTCATTAGTTTTGTCTGACTCGCCAACATACATAATGTTAAAGGCATCTTTTGTTCGTGAAAACAAGACATAAACAACTTCTTCCATAGGTGGACCCCATTCTGAAAGCTTTATTGGTCCAAGAAACTCGTAATGAAGAATTTGTATTGTCAATTATTTCAAGAATAATGTTACTAACTTTTCTGTTTTCTGTTTGTAATGGCTAATAAAAGAATAAATTCCTCCATTAAGGCGATTTAGCAAATGAAGGATCCTCACAACTACAAGAAGGTTGGTTATTCTATGATTGTAGTTGCGGCATCATTGGCTATAATAGGATTAATTGGATTGGCAATTGGTCATGATGTGTTATTTGGAGACAGAATTCAACGAATGAATACAGAGAAATTCAATGAATGCCAGGCAAATGGAATGGTTGGCGAAGATTGTGAAAAATATGCAAGGATGCTAGATGAGATGGAAAGAAGCCCAATTCCATAAATGTCTGATGTTAAAAAAAGCCGTTTTTGTAATCTTCCCACATGTTAAGATTCGAAGTTAGCCTATTCATCTGATAAAGCGAGCCGCCTATTATTCCAGACTGATAAAATGTATACAAGTAAATTTCTGGGTTTGTTGGATCACTGTGTGAAAGGCTCAAGGCAATCATTGTAAAAAAGACAAAAGTTCCAACAAATGTAAAGAGACTGTTTATTTTTCCACCCAAGCCTACAATTCGTTTTGTTGCAGAGCCCATCAATGTAATGCTTGATACAATTAGAAATGTGGCACCACCATTTGATGTGATTAGATCATTTAACCACGGAATTAGTCCATCGTTTAAAAGTGATGCATCAGGCATCAATCCACCTCCACTTAGTGCAAAATTTACAGAGCTAAACAGGCCACCTATAACAAAAAAGAATAACAGTATTTTTGCCAGTCCTCGCTTAAATGGACTGCGAATTTCAGCAGGATTTACAACCTTTTGTGTAATTTTCATTCCATAAAAGAATCCTATTGCAAATGATGGTGCATACATTATGTTTATCAAAATTGGTGACTCTTGGCCAATTCTTACAATGGTAGGATGAAATACGAAAAATAACAGTAAAGCAGAAGCAACTGCTGCGCTAAAAATTATCAAGTTTGCGTTTCTGTATATATGAGACTCTTCTGTAAGGTTCTCGTTCCAATTGTACATGCAGTATTTTATTTGAAAATGAATTAAAGAAAAGACCAAAAAATCATTTGCTTAATTAATCAATTCTATTTACCTTTAAGCCATAAGGTACATGCCTATTGTAATGAAGCTACCAGTTTCATTAATTGTAATTGGCTCCATAATCATAGCGTTTGGAATAGTATTTCATCTTCAGGGTCAGGGAATAGTTGGACCCCAAGAGTCATTTATGTATGAAAACCCAAGCTGGATAACTTATGGTCTACAGATTGCAATTATTGGGATATTGATTATTGTTGTTGGAATTGGAATAAGAATTTACTTTAGAAAAAAACGTTAGCTTGTAACCCTTAGCGTGACAGTTGAGCGAATTTTTTCTAGCTTTCTAATCCTTGATGCGATTAGCTCATTCATTTTACTTTCATTTTCTGTTTCTGTTTCAACAATTAGATCGTAATCGCCATATGTTATGGTAACATCTTTGATGCCATCTATTTTTTTTAGTTGTAGTAAAAGATCATGTTCTGTTCCTATTTCACAGCTAACCAGAACATAGGCTTTCTCCATTGATTTGATTTAGTGGATTTAGCCTATTAGGATATCTACATGGTGTGACAGACACGCCAAGGATTCTTTTCAAGATATTTTTGATGATATTCTTCTGCTTTGTAAAAAGTCGAAGCTGGCTTTATCTCAGTTACAATCTTTTTGCCAAATCTTTTCATTGCTGCATCTTGTAGTTTTTCCTTCATATCTTTTGCAGCAGCCTCTTGTTCTTGACTGTGATAAAATATAGCCGATCTATATTGTTCTCCAATGTCAGGGCCTTGTCTATTTAGAGTCGTTGGGTTGTGGTTACTCCAAAAAATCATCAATAGGTCTTCATATGATATAATCGACGGATCATATTCTATCTGAATGGCCTCTGCATGTCCTGTTGTATCTGAACAAACATCCTCATATGTTGGATTTTCAAGTGCACCACCAGTATATCCTACCATTGTGGAGGAAACACCTTTTACTTTTCTGAATAATTCTTCGACTCCCCAAAAACATCCTGCTGCAAAAGTTGCATTCATGATCATAATTTACTTGATTCTTTTAATAAACTCTAATACTAGAATCCTGCCAAAATCGGATCTTGTGGTTTCATAATTTCACGCAATAATATAGTAGCAAAAGAACCACGTGAAAGTGTAAAGGATGTGATGTTGTCATTTATAGTATAATTGCTAATTTCTATAGATACGTGTCTAAAGCCGCCTTCGTTGCTTGATTCTTGCATTTCTCTTATGAAAAAATCCTTTGGCGAGATTTCCTCTTCTTTTAAAATTTTTGATATCTGATAATCAAATCTCGTTTTCTTAAAATATGAATATCCAACAAATGGAACCGCTAGTATCTGGCTAGGATCTTTGACAAATCTTCCAATCAAGCCATTTTTGTCATAACATACATCATTTTCTTTTGGCAAAAACAAATCTTCGCCATCTAAAAATGCCATGCTCAGAGTTTTATTAAAAATAAAAGACTGATATGCTTGAATGTAGAGCCTTTTAATTGAAATCGGCAGTGCCCTAATCGCAGTTAATGAATTATCATGTTTTAGAAGCTCATTAATAACAATTCGTTCAAGATCCATTTGTTGTGGAATTTTTCCAACAGTCTGCGAAAATGCAGACTTGTCAGCCATATGTTTTCGCAATTCATTGTTTTCTTGAGAATCATATTCTGATGTAAAGCTCAAAATCAGATTTACCGCTTCATCAAAATTTCGCTGAACTATGGCTTTGCCAATTTTGTGAGTGACTGGCCTTTTTGTGCCAAATCTCTGATATCCATAAAAGTTTAAAATTTTATCAAATTCTGAAAATTCTGTAATGTTTTGATTTGCACCAGTTATTTTAATTGTAAAGTGGTTTCCAACCATATCTTTTTTTGATAGCGGTCTTTGAGAGAATCCGATTCTTTTTAATGAATATTTTTTGTCTGTTACACCCTCAATTGATTGTGATTTGTTCATCGAGCAAACGAATTGTTCTGTTGTTGCTGCTGCATCTTTTAGACCAAGTGCTTTTAATCGCAAACCGTGTTTTTTGAAAATATCACTTAATGCGTGATGTGTGTCAATTCCATGCTTTTTTAGTTTGTAAACGGCGTATCCAAGTTTGTCAGTAATTGATGATTCTGTTTTTTTTGATAAAACCTCAGATACTAGAAAATCTTCATTTTGGGTTCTAATTTTTCCTCCACAGCCAGAAAACTTTGTACTATATACTAGAATGCCGATTTCTTTATCGATTTTAGGTATCACTTTTCTATGATTACAGTAACAAATTGAGAAACTGATACCTCATCATTTTGTGCACCTAAAAGGACCTTGTATGTACCAGACAATGCATTATTGTTTGCTGCAATGATTACTGAAATTGATGCTGGTTCATTTTCTGATACTTCTTGTTCATGCTTGTCAAGAGTTACTATGATGTCTGAGAATTGTCCAGTGTTAGATGAAGTAAATGATATTTTTCCAGTTGATGATGGAATAACTTTCATTAAAAGCTCTGCCGTTTCTCCTTTTTTCAGAGTGATTTCAGTTTGGTCTAGCTCGATTTGAAATGGAAGCGGAGTTGAGGTATCAAGAACAGCAATGTTATTTTCAACCCACTCTGTAAACCATATTTTATCATTTTGAGTTGTAAAATCAAAGACCTGAGCAAGGCCACAATCGGATAGAGGATCACAGTCTGCCCACAGTGGATTTTTAGATGGAATGTTATACTCTACAAGTGATTCTTTTTGTGGATCAAAAATTCCAATACGGTTTGCTGACTGTTCGTTGAAAACTAGTCTTCCCTTTTGATCAAAGGCATTCCAATATGGGCCAGATACAGGTGTCTTGATAAGACCTGTCACATTGCCATATGATGAAATATCAGGTTTTGATGTAATGTATTTTGTAAACTTTTCAGATATAGGATCAAAACTATAGAAAAAGCTGCTAGAGGTATCTGCTAACCATATTCTTCCGTCATTTCCAGCAGAAATACCATTTGGTGCATTCATAGCTGGCAGTTGGAAAACTTTGCTAAAATCAAAAAGCGGTACACCTTCTTTGGCTAAAGCGCTTGCTTCAAAATAGCTTTTTTGGTCAAACTTGATAAGAGCACCACCTTGTCTGAACTGCCAGTTTGTATACCAAATGTTGCTATCAGAATCTATTGCGAATGCGCCTGTGAATGAATTTTCAAGTGGTGATGCAGCAACACGATAAGATGTTTCGTCTACAGTTGATGCTGGATCTAAAAATGTGATTTGGTTACCTGTGAAATCATTAATTACAATTTGTGAGCCTGCTATCTGGAGACGTTGTGGGAGTGAATCTCCTATTGACGGATAGCCATATCTCACATATTTTTCATCTTCGATTGAAAATTTCCAAACAGAATCATGTGCCTCATCTGTAAACCATATGGAAGCATCTGGAGAGTATGCAATTCCCCACATCATAGAACGCGCCTTTGGCGGCCATTCTGGATTTTCATATTCTGTAAATGATTCTGTGTTTGGATCAAACTTTGCAAGTTTTCCAGTATTGACCTGTGCAAACCACACATTGCCGTCTGGATCAGTTGTAATAGCAAGAGGCTGGGTACATTTTGTTGGGATTTCATATTCTTTAATGTAGGTGTTTGATTTTGCATCTTCACTGCCACAAAACTGTGCACGTTGATCATCAGAAAAATTATCAGCTGGAGTGCCTGTAACTGTTGATTCATCTTCAGGAGGAGGCAGCAGGTTAGGAACTGCAAGCGTTACAGTAGAAGTAACAAGTATGATACCAAAAAATGCTGCTACAACAAGTCCTTTTGTCTTTTTCTTCACAGATGCAAAAATATCCAGCCTTGTTATATCTTATTCCAATATAGCAAGCAAGATTTGATAATATGTTATAGTAATTTGTATTTTCCAGTTATCTTGTCTATTAGATCTTCTGGCGCAGGACCCAATGAAATACAGGTAGTAGTTCCAGGTTCGATTTGGGTGTGTCCTGCATCTGAAACTTCAGACCATGGAACATTTAGTGAGATTGCAAGTTTTTTTATTTCTTCGATTTCTTTAAGACTTTCTACTTTAACTACCACTTTTTCTTGACCATTCCACCATTCCTTAAACCAAACAGGATTTGATTTTCTTACATTTTCAGCACCAAGCAATGATGCATGCGCTACCTGAGCTGCAATCTTGCCTTTGCCCATCGCAAGATCAGTTCTTACTGCAATAACCTGTTTTATACTTGCCATGTATATGGTGTTAAAAAGACATTATGAAAAACTTTTGAATTAAATAATTGCACCTTGGATACTATTTGTGGACTATGATGTTGTAATAGCAGGCGGAAGTATCGCAGGCTTGATTTGTGCAAGAGAGATTGCAGAGAAGGGTCATCGTGTTTTAGTCATAGAAGAGGACTATGAGATAGGAACGCCTGAGCATTGTGGAGGATTGGTAAGTGTCACAGGGTTACAAGAATTAGGCGTAATTCCCCACAGAAAAACATACGAGCACAGAATAGAGACTGCTGAGATTTTTTCTCCAAATGGCAAGAGCTTTGTCATAAATTCAACAAAACAAAATGTCGTAGAGATTAACAGAAGAGAGTTTGACAAGCAAATAGCACACCAAGCACAGCAAAACGGTGCAGAAATCAGAGTAAAGACTAGCTTCCAAGGAATTACAGACCAAGGAGTAAAACTATCTGATGGTAATGTAAAATGCAAGATTATAGTTGACGCAAGAGGGGTTGCGGCTCTAATAAACAAAGATAGGGATGGAATTCTTTCTTCTGCGCAATATGAAGTGTATGCAGATTGGATAAAGAAAGGAAATGTTGAAGTCTATTTTGATCAAGAAAAGTATCCTGGCTTTTTTGCATGGATAATTCCATCATCAGATGGAATTGGAAAAGTAGGTGTTGCAGGCAGAGCAATAAATGTCTCTTCTACAATTGAAGAGTTTCTTTCAAAGAAGGGCAAGCATTCAATTATTAGAAAGATTTTTGCGCCAATCTGGATAAAAGGCCCGATTGAAGAATTTGTAACAAACAATATAGTGACAATCGGAGATGCCGCTGGGCAATCAAAACCAACAACAGCGGGCGGAATCTATTCTTGTGGTATTGGAGGTTTGTTTGCTGGAAGGGCAATTTCAAAATTTTTGGAAACTGAAAATAAGGAATATCTTAAAGAGTATCAAAAAATGTGGAAGAAAAAATTTGGAAAAGAGTTTGACAAGCAATTACTTGCAAGGAGGTTGCTTGAAAAGATTGATAATGAATCAGTAAATAAATTATTTAACTCTATAACACCTGAAATTGTAGATGAGATTTCAAAAGGCGAAGACTTTGATTACCACACGTCTTCAATAATCAAACTTCTTGGAATCAAACGATCTGTTGGTGTAGCGCAAACAATTCTTGGTGGAGAAATTAAAAGACTTTTGACTCAATAAAATGAAACTATACTAAGCAAGGTATAAATTCAGTTGTAAGAGAATCAGCACAATATGTCTTCTACTTTGTCGTTGCCTGTTTGTACTTGTTGCCATAGACATATCATGCCAAATGACAAGTGTGTCAAGTTCAACTGCCCAAATTGTGGCAAGGCTTTGATATGGAGATGCCAGAGCTGCAGGGATGCTGCAAGAGCTTATACTTGCGAGTCTTGCAAATTTGAAGGGCCATAAAATGGCGAGATTACTGATAATAGCTAAAATCCTCCCTACCGGAACAGAAATTGATCTGGACAACTTGACAAAGAAGATCAAGGCTGCACTCAAAGACGGAATAGTGCTATCAAAATATGAAAAAGAACCATTGGCGTTTGGATTGTATTTTATCAAAGCAGAGTTTCAATTAGATGATAGAGAGGGACAGATGGATTCACTTGAAAACGCAGTCAGGTCAGTAGATGGGGTAAGTGAGGTTGAAGTGTTAAACATGAGCAGAATGTCAGTTGATGTAAAATAGGTGGGAGCTAGTTGACACGAAAAGACGATGTTTTACAGCTAAAAGTCGGGGAAGCAAAACAGCGAGATGTAGGCAAAAAGCGTGTAAGGATGGGTCCTGAGGCTATGGACTTTTTGAAGGTTGCGCCAGGAGATGTTGTTGAGATTACAGGCAAAAGAGCAAGTTGTGCAGTAGTATGGCCTGCAGACGAGGATGAAAAATTTCCAGACATTGTCAGAATTGATGGGCAGACAAGAAAAAACATCGGTTCTGCTATAAATGATGTAGTAAAGATTAGAAAAGTTTCTGCAAAGGCTGCAAAATCTGTAGTGTTGATGCCAGTAAGCGATGTTGTAACAGTTGATAAGGAATTTACAGATTTTGTAAAGAACAGATTGAAGGGATTACCGCTATCACAAGGCGATGAAATTTCAGTCATGATACTTGGAAACTCGATGGACTTTAAAATTAACAAAATCACTCCAAAAACCGTTGCAAATATTGACCGTTCAACAACACTTTCGATTCTAACCGAAGCCTCAACTGACCGCAAGCTACGTGTTACCTATGAAGAAGTCGGCGGATTAAAAGAGGAAATCAGAGCCATGAAAGAAATTGTCGAGCTTCCTTTGCGACATCCAGAAGTGTTTAGCAAACTTGGAATAGAACCGCACAGTGGAATTTTGCTTTACGGCCCACCTGGATGTGGAAAGACCTTGATTGCCAAAGTACTTGCAAGCGAATCTGAAGCAAACATGTATTCAATAAATGGTCCTGAGATAATGAACAAGTACTACGGTGAAACCGAAGCTAGACTAAGAGATATTTTCAAAGAAGCAAAAGACAATTCTCCAAGCATAATATTCATCGATGAGATAGATGCTATTGCACCAAAACGTGAAGAAGCATATGGTGATGTAGAAAAAAGAGTGGTAGCTCAGCTTTTGGCATTGATGGATGGTCTAACTGATAGAGGCAATGTCATAGTTTTAGGTGCAACAAACAGACCAGACAGTGTAGATCCTGCCCTTAGAAGACCGGGCAGATTCGATAGGGAAGTAGAGATTTCTGTTCCAAATCAGGAGGGACGATATGAAATTCTACAGATTCACACACGTGGAATGCCTATTGCCCAAGATGTAAATTTGAAAACACTTGCAGATGAGTTTTATGGATACACGGGTGCGGATATCAAATCACTGTGCAGAGAATCTGCGATGAAGGCCATAAGAAGATATCTTCCAGAAATTGATTTAGAGACAGAAAAAATTTCAAGTGAGGTATTACAATCAATGGAGGTCACCTTACAGGATTTCTATGATGCAATGCATGAAGTTGTTCCAACTGCGATGCGAGAATTTTATGTTGAAAGACCAAAGGTTTGGTGGCAAGATGTTGGTGGATTAGATGATGTAAAGGAGACATTAAATGATAATTTGATCGTTGCGATGAAAGAGCCTGCCAAGTTTCAAAAAATGGGCATCAAGCCGCCAAAAGGCGCATTGCTTTATGGACCACCTGGATGTGGGAAAACACTACTTGCAAGGGCGCTTGCTACAGAAAGCGGAGCTAATATGATACTTGTTCGTGGTCCTGAGATACTATCAAAATGGGTAGGAGAATCAGAAAAGGCAATAAGAGAGATATTCAGGAAGGCAAAAACATCATCTCCATGTGTTGTTATTTTTGATGAGCTTGATTCACTGGCAAGATTCAAGTCAGGAGAAGAAAGCGGAGTTGGAGAAACAATACTTAGTCAGCTATTAACAGAGATGGAAGAAGGAGGCTCTTCAAGGGTTGTAGTCATTGGAATTACGAACAGGCCTGATCTACTTGATAGCTCTTTGTTAAGATCAGGCAGACTGGATCTTGTTCTTTACGTACAGCAACCTGACGAAAAGGGACGATTAGAAGTCATAAAAATTTTGACAGAGAAAATGCCGCTTGCAAATGATGTTAAACTAAAAGAAATCGCACTTGCAACACAAAACTATACTGGGGCTGATCTTGCAGCACTGTGCAGAGAGGCTGCAGTCCATGCTATGCAGAATAATTCAAACAAGATAACAAGTACTGATTTTGCCTCTGCACTAAAGAGAGTAAAACCATCGATTACAAAAGAGGTGGATCAGTGGTACAACACAGTCAAAGAAACCATTTCAAATGTAGTTCCAAAGTCAATCGATAAAACATTTTACGGGTAAAAATGGCTTCATTACCGCTTATCAATCAAGCATATGAAAAAATAAAAGAAAATGGCTCACTTACAGATGAAGAGCTTGCAAAAAGCCTGACAAAATCTGGAATGATAATTCCTGAAGACAGATTTAACAAAATATTGCTTGATTTGGAAATACTAGGAAAGATTAGAGTTTCGTGGCTTACCAAAGATACACGAAGAATTGAGGCCATAACTGAGGAAGAAGAGATGGATGAGGTTGATTTACAAAACAAAGAATCAATGGAAAAAGACTATGAAGCAAGTTTTCCTGGAATGGAAAACAACGAATAACTAGATTCTAAAGTGAAAAGCTGCATCTAAGGCAATACCGACAAAGATTATCGTAAGATAAGGTGCTGTAACCTTGTATGCCTTCCATGCAAATTCTGATGTTGGATTCTTTGTTAGCATGTAGTGATATGCAAGCATCAATCCCCCTGATACGGCTGCGATTGCAAGATAAACCAAGCCTAGCCCAAATGTGTAAAGTGCTAATGAGTATGGTAAAAGTATTGCAGTGTTAATTAAAATGTAATTTGATGTTTTTTGCATTCCAACAAGCACTGGAAGCATTGGAATTTTTGCCTCTGCATAATCGTCTTTTATTTTCATTGCAAGACACCAAAAATGGGATGGCGTCCAGACAAATACTAAAAATCCGACTAGAAAGCCTAACAGATCCATTGATCCTGTTGCAGCTGCCCATCCTGCCATAGATGCTGCGCTGCCTGCAAATCCACCAATTACAATATTTGAGGAATTGAGTCGCTTTAGCCAAATTGTGTATACTATGACATAGAAAAATATTCCAAGTGCGATAAAGAAGGTAGAAACTAAATTTAATGTAAATGCTGCATAGATGACTGATGCTGCACTAACAGCCAATCCGTAAATCATTGCATATTGTGCCTTTAGTCTACCTGATGGAATCGGTCTAGTGCTTGTTCTTTTCATCATTGGATCAATGTCTTTGTCATAGTAATGATTCAATGCACTTGATCCAGCAGAAGCTAGCGCACCAGCTATTATGATGTGGAGTAGATCCAGATAGTTTAGTTCTGGTCCAATTAACTTGCTTGCTGCATACATCGAGGTCACTGCGGTTATCACAAGCAGAACTACTATTCTGGGCTTTGATATCTCAAGTATTTCCTTTAAACCCAATATCTTTTTACGCGGTTTTACTAGGGATTTAATTTCTTCGACTTTATTGAGAATCTTTCAAAAGAATTAAGTATCACACGAATTCCATCTAGCTCAAATGAGTAATTGGGACCTTATGATGCCAGGAATGGGTCTTACTGCCATAGGAATAGCAGGAGTTACTCTATCGTATGCTGGAATTGCACATACGTTTATTGATGGAATGCATGCGCTTACCGGACTTACATTGATACTTGGCTTGATTTTCTTTTCTGCTGGCGTATTAGAAGGTGGAATTTCAACAAGTAACAGAGCAAAAGCAACTACATTAGTAGTGTTATCAATTGCATTGGCATTTGGCACATTTGCATTTACACTTAGTTCTGTTTCATCAATTCCAGTTTTTGCAGGAGTGTTGTTGATCATTGTAATACCTGCAGTAGTTATTGCTTATGTTGCAATGAAGATTCCAGAGTATGCAAAGCCAGTTGCTGGAATTTTTATTTTAGCCTCAGGGGCAGGAATTGCAGCATATGTTGGATTTGGCCTTGTAGGTCCTGACACTTATCTCATTAGCGAGCAACCAGTTGAAGAGATCACAGAGCAGATAGAAGAGGTCATCTCTACTGCACCTGTGTTTAAAATTTCCATTTTAGCAGGATCATCAGTGCAAGGAGCCCCAGACTATGAACCTGATTTGGCTCATGTTACAAAAGGCCACATTATAGAATGGGCAAATGATGATAATGCTATTCACACTGCAACCAGTTCAGTTGACTTTGGTGAAACATTTGATTCCAGTATGATAAATCCTGGAGAAACATTCCAGCTTGATACTTCAGGTCTTGAGCTTGGTGAATACCAATACATGTGTATAGTACACCCATGGATGACTGCGTCATTTGTATTAGAAGAAGTAAAAGAGCCAGTCAAAGTCGATGTTTCAATCCCGCAAGGAGCAAGCGTTGTACAAGTAGATCAGCTCTACTATGATCCAACTGACATTAGTGTATCTGTAGGCACTACTGTTGTCTGGACAAACAATGACAATGCAGTTCACACTGCAACTAGTGGAAGTCTTGAGCAAGGAATTTCTGACGAATTTGACTCTGATCTGATTCCACCAGGCGGAACTTTTGAGCATACATTCAATACTGCTGGCAGTAGCGATTATTTCTGTCTGTTACATCCATGGATGATAGGAACCGTTACTGTAGAATAAAGTTGCAAAATGCAATAAATCTATCAACATCACAAATACAGATTCTATCTAGTCACGCAAAAAAGCAAAAGCCAAACGAGTCTTGCGCACTATTACTTGGCCATATACAAGACGACAAAGCAGTTGTTAAAGATGTGATTTTGACAGACAATGTAGAAAAATCGCCTGTTAATTTTACAATTTCACCAGAACAGACTCTTCAAGGATACCAAAGAGCTCAAAAAAACAATATGGAAATAGTTGGAATATTTCATTCGCATCCTGATTCTGAGGCATGTCCATCCTCTACTGACCAAAAATACATGGAGACAAATCCATACGTGTGGGTAATTTTCTCAGGTCTAACAAACGAGTTTAAGGCATTTGTACTTGAATCAAAGATTGTTGAAATTCCAATAGTCTAGTTGTGTTTCTTAAAAGATACAATTGTGCCATCTTTTATTTTTGATAAAATTGATTTGTCCGGAGTTACAATTTTTCCAATTACATTTACAGGAGAATATGGTTTTATTTCCCCTTTTTTACCGATTGGCGTAGGACCATAAAACAGACATATTGCCTTTCCAGTTGGCCAATATGCCACATCATTTAATTCCACAACAGGTTTTGCGTTTTCTTCTGTCATCGTGATAGGAGTTTCATCGGTATAGATCTCCTCTCCCCACAGATTGATTCCAACAGAGAACGGTAACGAATCTAAAAGGGATTTTACGGTTTTTGGCGATGTTTTGTCATCTAGTTCTAGTATTATGTTCTCTAGTTTTGGAATTTCCAGTATGATTTTATTTTTCACGGTCTGCCTAGTTATTTGAATTAAATATCCCTTGCTTTCAATATTTGATATGGAAATACACGTTTACGATACGTATGTAGAGGCAAAGGATGGCCATACAATGCACTTTGATGTCATTACAGATGTCAAAGATCATGACAAGGCAATCGAGTATGCAAAAAAGTGGCTAAATACAATTGGAGAAGGAATCGCACAAGTAACAACTGAGGAATGCCAGTTTTGTCATTCACAAGGAGCTCCTGAGCCAATTGCAGAGGCAATCAAGAAAAATGGTTTTTTCATCCAAAAGATGGAAGGCTGCCCATAACCTTATTTGTAAAAATACAAACTTTTTTTATTCTTTTTTAATCATTATACTTGATGAGTGCACCATCCTATGCAAAGTTAACAGTTGAAGGAGCCAAGAAAACAAGGTGGATTTGTGGCTGTTTTGTGACAGTAGATGATTTTTTCAAGTTCTGCTCTGAGCACAATGACGCATTAAAGCGAGCAATAGAGTCTCAGATAGATGAGCTTGATATGACTATAGTTATAGACGATAAAAAATCATAGTACAAGAATAGCAACAAAGGCAGAAACAAACACTATGGCAACGGTATTAAGTAATTTTATTACCGTATTCAAGGCAGGGCCTGCTGTATCCTTGTAAGGATCGCCAATTACATCCCCAACTACTGCTACTTTGTGTTCCTCTGTTCCTTTTGCACCCTTCATTTCGATTAGCTTTTTTGCATTATCCCATGCGCCACCAGTATTAGCAAGATGATATGCCAAAAATATTCCAGTAACTACGGCGCCAACTAAAAGACCAGCTACTGCTGTAGGACCAAGTATTATTCCAAGAACTATTGGTGCTGCAATGGCTATGCTTGCTGATTTCCATAATTCCTTAAGTGAGGCAACTGTTGCAATATCTACACATCTTGCATAATCTGGTTTTGATTTGCCTGAAAGTATTTCAGGATCGTTTTTGAACTGTCTTCTGACCTCATCGACCATTTTTGATGCAGCCCTTGAAACGCCATTTATCAGCTGACCAGTTATGATAAATGGAATTAGCCCACCTACCAATAAGCCAATTATTACAGTAGGATTTGTAAGGCTATAATCAAATACTTGATGAAATACTTCGCTTGCCTCATACTGGAAGGCCTGTATCATAGCTAATGCTGCAAGACCCGCACTGGCAATGGCAAAACCTTTTGTAATTGCCTTTGTAGTGTTGCCAACTGCATCAATCTCGTCAGTTACTTTACGATTTTCATCACCCATACCAGTCATCTCTACTATGCCGCCGGCATTATCTGAAATTGGCCCAAACGCATCAATGCTTAGTACAATTCCTGCAAGGCTCAACATTGCCATTGCAGTCAATGATGTGCCAAATATTCCATAAAGTAGTGCTTGTGATGGGTCTGGTGCAGCTGATGATGATACTGCAAATGAAATTGCTATTGCCACAACAAGTGCAATCATAAACGGGCCGGTTGATTGCATTCCTTTTATTATTCCCATCAAAGTTAGAGAGGCATAGCCCCACTTTGCTGAATCAGCAATTTCTTTTACAGGCTTGTATTTGTAATTTGTATAAGTATCTGTAATTTTTTGAATTACTGGAACTAGTATTACGCCAACAATGGTTGAACCAAATAATGCATAGGCAATAGGAGTATTTCCTAAGAAAAGATATGTGAATACAAAGTTTAATCCAATAGCAATTGCCGCAGTAACATAAAATGCAGTGTTAAGTGGCTTCATTACATCTGATGTTTTTCTCGAACCTACAGTTGCAGTGCCAATTATAGAGGCAATCATGCCAGATGCGCCAACAAGTATTGGATAAAGGACATTTTCTGGAGCACCGATAAGTGCTGCAATTAGAATTGATGCAAGCATTGTAACAATATATGATTCATAGACATCAGAGCCCATCCCTGCAGCATCACCAACATTGTCGCCAACATTATCAGCTATTGTGGCAGGATTTCTAGGATCGTCTTCAGGTATGTTAGCTTCAACTTTGCCAACCAAATCTGCACCCATATCAGCTGCCTTTGTGAATATACCTCCACCAATCCTAATGAAAAGCGCAATCAAACTTGCGCCAATTCCTACTCCAGCAATTGTTATTGGATCAGGGAATGCAAAATAAAGTAGTGTTATTGCAAGAAGTGCCATTGCTGGAACTGCAAGGCCTACAGTTGCACCACCCCTAAATGCTAGTGCAAATGTTTTTCCCAATCCATTTCCTGTTGATTGGGCAGCCCTTACTGCTGCTTTTACTGTGATTTTTAATGAAATAATACCTGCAATGGCAGACAACGCTGCACCAACTGCAAAAGCAATTCCATTTGAAAGTCCGATAAAGTAACCGATAATTACAGAAAGACCAATTGCTATTGGAATAATTATCCTCATTTCTCGTCTAAGAAACGCAGATGCGCCAACTCTTACCGCGTTTGAGATTTCCATCATCTCTTTTGTTCCTGGATTTTGTTTTGAAACCCATGCGGCAAAAAAGGCTGCAACGATAAAAGATGCAATGGCAGCCCCTATAGGTAGAAGCTCTTGTATTTCCATTTTATACTAGCACGCCTATTCGCGGGAAATATAAATCATTGAGAGAAAATTATCAAAGTTTTTGTTTTCGTTTTTGATATTGCGAAAAGGTTTTGCCATGGAGTCCTTTTCTTACCAGCTTGTTGAATCTTTTTCCATGACTAAGATATGGAAACCTCATGTGGATCAGCTCATGTACAATTGTGTTTTCCAATGTTTTTTCGTCAGGAATTTTTCTTACATTTATGAATACAAGATTGTGTTGTAGATACGACACGCCATAATACTTGTGTGCAGATGTTCTTCTACCAGCAGTAATTTCTTTTGGCATTTCCAAGACTTCTCTTGTTGTAAGAAGAACTTTGGGTTCGGAAATTGAGAATCTGTTTGAATAAATTCCGACTTTTTCTAAAATTTCTAGTCTAAGATCAGGGTCAAGATTCATTGTTTTTTGTGCTAAAAATCTAGTTTATGTTCAAGTGTCAATTCTTGTCTTGAGTTTTGTTTATTTTGATTCTTTCAAATTTAAGAGGGTCAGAGTTTTTAGTAGTGTAATCATTTATCATACAGCCACCGTCTCATCATACCCCATCATATCATTGAATCAAGTATCTTTTGTGCTTTATTTCTAATTTCTGTATCAATTTTTACTATAACTAGTCCTTCATTTGGCTGTCCATACATTACTACAGAATTAACAGGTGCAAAAATACATGCTGGGATTACAAGCAGATCCTCCTCACCATCAACAGAAATTCTAACTGGCGGTTTTGATTCAAAACCATTTTTTATTGTGGTAATACTTTCTTTAGTTATTTGGCCAGCAGGATTTTTACAAGATAATGCGGTGATTATGCCTTTAATGGAGATTGATTTTCTTTCCTTTCTTTTTTCTTGACTGTCTACTATCTGAAGTGATGGAGTTATGCCTAAATTTATCATGTTTTCTGTTGTCGCGTCACCAACTGTAATGAGAAATGTTTTTTCAGAAAGATGTTTTTGAATATTGTTTTTATTTACTTCCTTATTTGGTAATAAAATTCCAAGTGGAGTTTTTAGTTGCTCACGAAGGCTTTCTGGTAGTCGCACAACAGTTCTAGCTTGTTGGAGTAGGCTCTACAGCCTCTGCTTGCATTTCTTCTCTGAGCTTTGCAGCAAGTATACTACATTGTGCGGCTATATTTTTTGCAGACTTTCTAAAAGATTCAGCGCTTGGCGAACTTGGATTTGTTAACATGATTGGTTTTCCCTTGTCAGAGCCTTCCATTATTCCGGAATTTAGTGGGATTTCACCAAGAAATGGTATGTTATGTTTTTCACTAATTTTTTTTGCTCCACCCTCACCAAAGACGTAATGTTTTTCATTACAGTTTGGACAGATAAAATAACTCATATTTTCAACTACGCCGATTAATGGAATGTTTAGTTTGTTAAACATGCCAATTGCCTTTACTGCAACATTGCTTGCAACCTCTTGAGGAGTTGTTACAACAAGTATTCCAGTAATTGGTATGGTTTGTGCAAGTGTCAGTGGGATATCTCCAGTTCCTGGTGGAAGATCTACAATAAGATAATCAAGATTACTCCAGTTTGTATCTACTAAAAATTGTTTTAAAATTCCAGAAATTATTGGACCTCGATAAATTGCTGCTTGATGTTCTTGATCTGCAAAAAATCCAAACGAGACAACTTTGAGTCCATTTGATTCTGCTGGCTGCAGTTTATTGTCCTCAAATTCCATGTTTGCTTTTTGTATTCCAAGCATTAATGGAATACTGGGACCATAGATATCTGCATCAAGCAGTCCCACTTTGGCGCCAGACTGCGATAGTGTGAGTGCCAGGTTTAATGCAACAGTTGATTTTCCAACACCGCCTTTTCCACTTGCAACACCAATGATGTTTTTTACTGTAGCTAGCGCAGTGTCAACATCTAGTGAACGGCCTTCCATTACTTTGGCTGTGACAATCATGTCAAAGTTTTTGATTCCTTGAATCTGGCTTACTGCCTTTCTTACATCATCTTCGATTTCTGCGTTGAATGGACAAGCGGGGGTGGTTAGCTCTAGCGTGAATTTTAGATTACCATCGTTGAGTTCCAAGTCTTTGATCATTCCCATTGACACAATATCTTTTTTCAAGTCAGGGTCAATTACCGTGCTTAATTTTTCAAGAACTTGATCAACGCCGACCATATTCAAAAAATTCCGTTTACATTATTTAAAGATAGGTCACTTGGAAAATTATTGAATCTCAATTATTTTGTAGTTAGGGATTCCTAATCAGCAAGCAATTTTGAGAATTTCAAATAATGCAAAATTTGTTTTGGTTAGTTTAATCAAGAAAAGATTCAGAAAAATTATTGAAAATTACCCAAAGATTCATAAATTGAGGTTCAGCAACCAACGCACAGTTGTTCTCAATATCTACACTAGTTGATGTAATCAGAATTCCGCCTAGTCTTTTTGGAACTGTTCTCAAAAAGGCGGCAGTCAACATTTTGAAGGAAAAATACGAAAGCATGATCAATGCAGACTTGGGATACATCATCATGATTTTAGATGCAAAGGTAGAGCCAATGGGAAAGATGGTGCCAGGCGATGGTGGAACTTTTCACAAAGTAGAGTTTGAGGCACTGACATACTATCCAAAGCTTCAAGAGATTGTACATGGAGAAATTGTAGACATTACAGACTTTGGTGCATTTGTAAGAATTGGACCAACCGATGCTTTACTGCACCTCTCACAAATTATGGATGATTATCTAAAAAGCGATGTAAAATCTGGAATAATTCTTGCAAATCAAAGCGGTCGTACACTAAGAGTTAGTTCCACTTTGCGTTCAAGAATAACAGCTGTTTCTTTAGGAAAGGCAGCATCGATGGGAAAAATAGGAATTACTTGCAGGCAGCCATTCTTGGGTGCAGATGAATGGATTGCAGAAGAAATCAAAAAAACTTCAGGTTCTGAGGGAAAAACAGAAGAAAAACCAAAAGAAAAAGAATCTGGAAAAAAGAAAACAGTAGCAGTCAAGGGGAAGTAAGATGGCCAGAGAGATGGCATGCAGAAAATGCAAGTGCATTACGGTTGCAAAAGTTTGTGGCAATTGCAAATCATCGGATCTTACACCTGATTGGACTGGAATTGTTGTAGTTGTGGACCCTACAAATTCTCACATAGCTCAGACTTTGGGAATTACAAAAGAAGGAAAATACGCCTTAAAGGTAACATAGATAAAAATTCGTTCAAATTTTCTTAGTAATTTCTTTTGTTTTTTGTGATGATTAATAAATACATAAAAAGCAAATTTTGCGTTGAAAATAAATCAAAAAAGGGAACTTGTACGGTTTTTAGCTGAAGATATTGGCAGAGGCGATATTACTAGTAGTCTTTTGCCAAAAAAAAGAATAACTGCTAGAATTATTTCAAAACAAAACGGCATACTAGCAGGAATAAAATTTGCTAAAGAAATTTTTTGTTTGAAGGGATGTAAAGTTAGTATATTGAAAAAAGACGGAAGTAAAATAAAACCAAATCAGGCTGTTTTGAAGGTTTCAGGATATGCAAAGTCAGTATTAACATGTGAGCGTACTGCGCTGAATCTTCTTACAAGAATGAGTGGGATTGCGACTCAGACAAATAGTCTAGTAGAAAAAATTCGTAAAGTAAATTCAAAATCACATGTTTTTGCAACAAGAAAGACAGCTCCAGGATTGCGGTTTTTGGATAAAGAGGCAGTAAAAATTGGTGGCGGCAATAAACATAGAATGTCACTTGATGAGATGGTGATGATAAAAGATAATCATTTGGCAGTTGATTCAATAACAAATCTAATTCGCAAAGCCAGAAAAAAATACAAGAAGTTTGAGATCGAAGTTGAAAATCAAAATGATGCACTTCTTGCAGCGCGTCAAGGTGCAACTATAATCATGCTTGATAACTTCAGCCCAAAAGAGATTGTAAAGACCATAACAAGACTCAAAAAATTAGGATTGCGTAAGAAAGTTTTGCTTGAGGCTTCAGGTGGGATTAACTCAAAAAATATTCAAGCGTTTGCAAAAACTGGAGTTGATATGATTTCTGTTGGCGAGATAACAAACAGTGTGAAAGGAATCGATTTTAGTCTTGAGATTTAGCTCTTGTGTTAATTTTTGATAATAATTCTAAAACTGCTTTGTTTTTGGGATCAATTTCCTGAATTTTGTTGCAGCATTTGACTGATTCGCTATATTGACCTAGCTCAAACAAAGAATTTGCCTTCAAAAGTAGTGTTTCTGGATCATAGGAGCTTATCTCAAGTATTTTATCAAAATATGAAATCGATGTTTTGTGCTTGCCACGCATATAGTATATGCTTCCAATTATGAATAAAACGTCAAGATCATCAGGTCTTTTCTCTAATAGCTCAGAGCCGATTTGAAGTACCTTATCGTATTGTTTTTCCTTTACAAGTTCCTTTATCTCTTTTTTTCTTTTGATGAGCTCTTTTTGTTCTATACTTTTGCGAAATAATCCTGTCAATATCTCAAAAAAATTATCGAGTGGATAAAAAAGCTAGCTTATTGCAAGCATTCGTTCTATTGCCAGGCGTGCCTTGTCTGCGATTTTTTTTGGCACTCTAACTTCGTATTTGTCTTCAAGTAGAGACCGGTGAACTTTGTCTAAGGTAATCATCTTCATGTATTGGCACTCTGCCTTTTCTGATGCTGGAACAAAGGTTTTGGTTGGATTTTGTTTTCGCATTCGATACAAGATTCCTGTTTCTGTTGCAATTACAAAGTTTTGTGTTGGGGAATCTCTAACATAGTTCATCATGCCTTCAGTTGAAAGGATTTGGACTTGCCTGTTGTTGTAATCGCCAACTGCAATATCATACAACATTGGCGTGGTACAGCTGCATTCAGGATGAACTACAAGCTCCGAGTTTTGAAGCTGTTCTAGTTTATTTTGTATGTCTTGTGAGCTGATACCTGCATGTACATGGCATTCTCCTGCCCAAATGTACATGTTCTTTCTTCCAGTCATCTTAGATACATAAGAGCCAAGGAACATGTCTGGCAAAAATAGTATTTCTCTATTCTCTGGAATAGCCTTTACAACATTTATGGCATTTGATGACGTACAGCAATAATCTAGCTCTGATTTTATTTCAGCAGTTGTATTTACATAACCTACAGCTGCTGCTTTGGGATGTTCTTTTTTCCACCGTCTTAGCTCATCGACTGTTATAGAATCAGATAGTGAGCATCCTGCCGCAGGGTCTGGTATCAAAACTTTTTTTTCTGGACAAATTATTGCTGCAGTTTCTGCCATAAAATGCACGCCACAAAATAGTATTGTTTTTTGTTCAGTTTTTGCTGCCTGCCTTGAAAGACCTAGCGAGTCTCCTACATAATCTGCAATATCTTGAATGTCTGGGATCTGGTAGTTATGAGCTAGAATAACTACATCCTTTTCCTTTTTTAGTTTTAGAATTTCGTCTTTAAGATTCAAACAGACAAAATGGTTTTGATTAGCATTTAAAACATGACATTATACACTATAATTTTCACAAATCTGGCAATTCTGGCAATTTTTGCCAAATCAGGTACCGATTCGCATATCACCTGAGCATACAGAGCGTAGGCATTCTATTGCTGAAAGTGTTGCAAGCCTGCTTGTTTTTGGGTTGTTTTGGTCAGGTACATTTTCAACCTTGATTGATATTTTGCCAAACTTGCCACGTGCTTCTATTTGATGTGTGTTTTTGTCAGTATTTGGATCTGCGACAATTCTTACCTTGGTATTTTTGTTGCCAAGACCTGTCAAGCTCAGCAGTGCAGCTACATTGATGTTTGCTGGAAATAATCTTACTGCGTCTTCGGCATTTCCTTCATAGATTGTTGTTGTGGTGTTTATTTTGTCTAAATTAATGTCTGATGTCTCAAAAAATTTTGCCCCTTTTAGTGATTTTGGATTTTTTGTTGTGACTAGTGTTAATGACTCTAGTTCTTCTTTGACAGATTTGATTGCATCAAGGCCTGCTATTGCACCTGACGGGAGATAAACCTGTTTTTTAAAATCTTTACAGCCTTCTAAGATAACATCAAAGATAGATTCATCTAAAAGTGCGCCAACGCTCATTATCATCAAGTCTTTTCTATTTTGTAATATTGTAAGAGCGTTATCTCTTACTGCATCTTGAGATGCTGCTTCTACTATAAGATCAACTGGGGATGATGCTAAAAGCGCTGCATTTTGTGTTATTTCTGGTTTGGTTTTTAGCTTTGAGGCAAGCGATGATGCACGTTCTTTTGATGTATCGTAGATATGGGTCAGTTTTGCTGGAATCTTGCCTGAATCAATAGCTAGTGCTATTTGTGTTCCAATTGCTCCACAGCCTAGTAGTCCAATTCGCTTCAAACTAGAGGATTTTGATTGTGTTGTAATTTAGT
>Ga0194119_10002350_pt1 | contig 32241 bp, 27 predicted proteins | sample TA2MahC100mmetaG_FD_148620 | JGI IMG/M metagenome (GOLD analysis project Ga0194119, IMG submission 148620) | Freshwater microbial communities from Lake Tanganyika, Tanzania - TA2015018 Mahale Deep Cast 100m | ecosystem: Environmental > Aquatic > Freshwater > Lake | place: Tanzania: Lake...
TTACTCAATAATCTTGGCGACGACGCCGGCGCCGACGGTACGACCGCCTTCACGAATAGCGAAGCGCAGACCTTCTTCCATGGCGATCGGGGCAATCAGGGCCGCAGTAATCGACACGTTGTCGCCCGGCATGATCATCTCGGTCCCAGCCGGCAGCTCAATCGCACCGGTCACATCGGTGGTGCGGAAGTAGAACTGGGGACGGTAGCCATTGAAGAACGGGGTGTGACGACCGCCTTCTTCCTTGGACAGCACATAGATCTCGGCGGTGAACTTGGTGTGCGGCTTGATGCTGCCCGGCTTGGCCAGAACCTGGCCGCGCTCAACATCTTCACGCTTGGTGCCGCGCAGCAGTACGCCCACGTTGTCGCCCGCTTGACCTTGGTCGAGCAGCTTGCGGAACATTTCAACGCCGGTACAGGTGGTCTTGGCGGTGGCTTTGATGCCCACGATTTCAAGTTCTTCGCCAACCTTGACGATGCCGCGCTCAACACGACCGGTCACGACGGTGCCGCGGCCAGAGATGGAGAAGACGTCTTCGATGGGCAGCAGGAAGGGCTTGTCCACAGCGCGCTCAGGCGTGGGGATGTAGCTGTCGAGGGCATCGGCCAGACGGATAATGCTGGGCTCGCCGATGTCGGACTGGTCGCCTTCAAGGGCTTTCAGTGCGGAGCCAATGACGATGGGCAGGTCATCGCCCGGGAAATCGTACTTGGAGAGGAGTTCACGCACTTCCATCTCAACCAGTTCGAGCAGTTCGGCATCGTCAACCATGTCAGCTTTGTTCATGTAGACGATGATGAACGGCACGCCCACTTGGCGGGCCAGCAGGATGTGCTCGCGGGTCTGGGGCATGGGGCCGTCAGCAGCGGACACAACCAGAATGGCGCCGTCCATCTGGGCGGCACCGGTAATCATGTTCTTCACATAGTCAGCGTGGCCAGGACAGTCCACGTGGGCGTAGTGACGGCCAGCCGTCTCGTATTCCACATGGGCGGTGTTGATGGTAATACCACGAGCCTTCTCTTCCGGGGAGGAGTCAATCTCGTCATATTTCTTCGCCGCGCCGCCAAACTTCTTCGACAGAATCGTGGTGATCGCCGCCGTCAGGGTCGTCTTTCCATGGTCAACGTGACCAATCGTTCCCACGTTTACGTGCGGCTTAGTACGCTCAAATTTTTCCTTGGCCATTCTCGATTACCTCAATTATTTCCTAGTGTTGATGACGGCTTCGGCCACATTACGCGGGGCTTCGGCATAGTGTTTGAATTCCATGGAGTAGGTCGCACGGCCCTGAGACATGGAACGCAGGTCGGTGGAGTAACCAAACATCTCGGCCAGGGGCACTTCTGCCTTCACTGACTTACCTGTGGCCAAATCCTCCATACCCTGAATGATGCCGCGACGACGGTTCAGGTCGCCCATCACATCACCCATGTAGTCTTCCGGCGTTTCCACCTCAACCGCCATCATCGGCTCCAGCAGGGTCGGTGTCGCCTTACGCATACCATCCTTGAAGCCCATGATCGCGGCCATCTTGAAGGCCTGCTCGGACGAGTCAACCTCGTGGTAAGAACCATCGAACAGGGTGACCTTCACATCGACCACCGGGAAGCCTGCCAAGACGCCGTTGTTCAGCGCCTCCTTCAGGCCCTTGTCCACGGCCGGGATATATTCACGCGGCACGGAACCGCCCTTGATGGCGTCCACAAACTCGTAACCCTTGCCCGCCTCGTTCGGCTCGATCTTAAGCCAAACATGACCAAACTGGCCCTTACCGCCGGACTGCTTAACAAACTTGCCTTCGGACTCCACCGCCTTCTTGATGCACTCACGGTAAGCCACTTGCGGGGCGCCAACATTGGCCTCGACATGGAACTCACGCTTCATGCGATCAACCAGAATTTCAAGGTGCAGCTCGCCCATACCCGAGATGATGGTCTGACCCGTTTCTTCATCGGTACGCACACGGAAGGACGGATCTTCCTGAGCCAAACGATTCAGGGCCAGGCCCATCTTTTCTTGGTCGGCCTTGGTCTTCGGCTCAACGGCCACATGAATAACCGGCTCCGGGAAGACCATGCGCTCGAGGACGATCGGCTTGTCCTGAATACACAGGGTATCGCCCGTGGTTGCATCCTTCAGACCCACCGCCGCAGCGATGTCGCCGGCATGAACCTCTTTGATCTCTTCGCGCTCGTTGGCATGCATCTGCAGGATGCGGCCAAGACGCTCTTTCCGACCCTTGACCGAGTTGTAAATGGAATCACCCGCCTTCACGGTGCCGGAATAGACACGGAAGAAGGTCAGCTGGCCCACAAACGGGTCGGTCATGATCTTGAAGGCCAGGGCCGAGAACGGCTCAGCGTCGTCCGCCTTGCGCTCAGCCTCAGAGCCATCTTCAAGCTCACCCTTCACCGGGGGAATATCCAGCGGCGAAGGCATGTAATCAATCACGGCGTCGAGCATGGCCTGCACGCCCTTGTTCTTGAACGCGGAGCCGCACAGCATCGGCACGATCTCGCTGGCAATGGTGCGCTGACGCAGGGCCTGCTTAATCTCTGCCTCGGACAAGTCGCCTTCTTCAAGGTACTTGTTCATCAACTCTTCACTGGCCTCAGCGGCCGTTTCGACCAGCTTCTCACGCCATTCGTTACAGGTGTCCACCAGATCGGCCGGGATATCACCGTATTCGAACTTCATGCCCTGGGAGGCCTCATCCCACAGGATGGCCTTCATCTTGACCAGATCAACCACACCCGCGAAGGTATCTTCAGCGCCAATCGGCACCTGAATCAGCACCGGGTTGGCCTTCAGGCGCAAACGCATCTGCTCATAGACACGGAAGAAGTTGGCGCCGGAGCGGTCCATCTTGTTCACAAAAGCCAGACGGGGCACGCCGTACTTATTGGCCTGACGCCACACGGTCTCGGACTGCGGCTGCACGCCACCCACAGCGCAATACACCATACACGCGCCGTCCAGAACACGCATGGAACGCTCAACCTCAATGGTGAAGTCCACGTGACCGGGGGTGTCAATGATGTTGACGCGATGCTCGGGGCGGGCCAGATCCATGCCCTTCCAGAAACAGGTCGTTGCAGCCGAGGTAATGGTAATACCGCGCTCCTGCTCCTGCTCCATCCAGTCCATGGTGGCGGCGCCGTCATGCACCTCGCCAATCTTGTGATTGACGCCGGTGTAGAACAGGACGCGCTCGGTGGTGGTGGTCTTTCCTGCGTCAATATGCGCGGAAATACCGATGTTGCGATAGCGATCTAGGGGGGTCTTGCGTGCCACAGTGGGTGTTCCTTATCAGAAGCGTTGGCGATGAGCGATCAGAACCGGAAGTGCGAGAAGGCCTTGTTGGCCTCTGCCATACGGTGAACTTCTTCGCGCTTCTTCATGGCCGAACCACGACCCTCAGACGCATCCAGCAGCTCGCCAGCAAGGCGCGCATCCATGGATTTTTCGCCACGCTTGCGGGCGGCATCTTTCAACCAGCGCATCGCCAGAGCGGTGCGACGGGACGGGCGAACCTCAACCGGCACCTGGTAGTTGGCACCGCCGACACGACGGGACTTGACCTCGACGACCGGACGAATGTTCGACAGGGCTTGAGCGAAGACCTCAACAGCCACCTTGCCGCTCTTTTTCTCGATCTGCTCGAAGGCGCCATAGACAATGCGCTCAGCGACGGACTTCTTGCCGCTGGTCATGATGACATTCATAAACTTGGCAACTTCTTGGTTGCCATACTTCGGATCCGGCAGAACCAGACGCTTGGGAACTTCGCGACGACGTGGCATCTATAACCCCTTACTTAGACTTAGCGGCTTTGGCGCGCTTGGCACCATACTTCGAACGAGACTGCTTGCGATCCTTGACGCCTTGTGTGTCCAGGCTACCGCGAACGATGTGATAACGCACACCCGGCAAATCCTTGACCCGGCCGCCGCGCACCAGGACCACAGAGTGCTCCTGCAGGTTGTGGCCTTCGCCACCGATGTAGCCGATCACCTCAAAGCTGTTGGACAAGCGCACTTTGGCAACCTTACGCAACGCCGAGTTCGGCTTCTTCGGGGTCGTGGTGTAAACACGGGTACATACGCCACGCTTCTGGGGGCAGGCTTCCATGGCGGGAACCTTGCTCTTTTCGACCGGCGCCTTGCGCGGTTGGCGTATCAATTGGTTAACAGTTGGCATCGTCTAGCCTTTTCTCTACAAGTTTTCTATCAGTTTCGAACCGCAAAATTCGCGGCCCGCGGGAGATCGTTCGCCAGGAGCGATCCCGCGGGCCTGAAAAAGAGGGCGGATTTTATGCAGTCTCATGCGTGCTGTCAAGATGCTTGCGCACCGTTATCTGCAACTTCTGCTGAACTTTCCTCAGCAAAAATGGCCGATACATCGACATCTGCCGCCGCCTCGGCGGCCTGCCGCTGCCGCGCACGGTGGTAGGCAAGGCCGGTACCCGCGGGCACCAGTCGGCCCACGATGACATTTTCCTTGAGACCACGGAGGCCGTCCCGCTTGCCCATGATGGCGGCTTCGGTCAAGACGCGCGTGGTTTCCTGGAAGGAGGCCGCCGAGATGAAGGATTCCGTCGACAAGGAGGCCTTGGTAATGCCCAGCAGGACATCTTCATGGACCGCCGGGAGGCCGCCTTCGGCACGCACACGGTCGTTCTCGGCCAACAGATCGGCCCGCTCAACCTGCTCGTTCGGAATGAAGCGGGTATCGCCCACATCGACGATATTGACCCGACGCAGCATCTGACGCACCACAACCTCGATGTGCTTGTCATTGATCTTCACGCCCTGGAGGCGGTACACATCCTGAACCTCGTTGATGATGTAGCGCGCCAAAGACTCCATGCCTTGCAGGCGCAGGATGTCGTGCGGATCCGCCGGACCGTCAACGATGGTCTCGCCCTTCTGTACCACCTGGCCATCATGCACGGTGACATGCTTGTCCTTGGCAATCAGATAGTCATGCGGAACGCCATCCATATCGGTGATCACGAGGCGTTGCTTGCCCTTGGTATCCTTGCCGAACGACACCGTGCCGGTGATTTCGGCCAGCACGCCCGCGTCCTTCGGAGAACGCGCCTCAAACAGCTCGGCGACGCGCGGCAAACCGCCGGTAATATCGCGGGTCTTCGTGGTCTCTTGCGGGATACGGGCCAGCACATCACCCACCTTGACCTCCTGACCGTCCTTCACCGTGATCAGGGAGCCCACATGCAGGGTGATGTTCACCGGGATATCCGTCCCGGCCACCTTGACCTCCAAGCCATCCTCGCCGATCAGACGCACTTGCGGTCGCACAACGCCCGCCTTGCTTGCGGTTCCGCGACGCTTGGCGTCGATCACGATCAGGGTCGACAAGCCAGTGACCTCATCGATCTGCTTGGCCACCGTCGCGCCTTCTTCCACATTCTCGAATTTCACGCGGCCGGAGTACTCGGTAATAATCGGACGCGTATGCGGATCCCAGGTGGCCAGGGCCGTACCTGCCTTGATGGCCTGACCGTCCATGACCGTCAGCACGGCGCCATACGGCACCTTGTGGCGCTCACGCTCACGGCCCGTTGCCTCGGCAATCACAATCTCGCCCGTGCGGGTAATGACGATAAGCTCGCCACGCGCGCTGGTGACATAGCGCATACTCGGGCCGAAGCGCACCACGCCTTCCGACTTGGTCTCAACCTGGCTGGCCGCCGCCGCCCGCGAAGCCGCACCACCGATGTGGAAGGTCCGCATCGTCAGCTGGGTACCCGGTTCGCCAATCGACTGCGCGGCAATGACGCCCACCGATTCGCCGGCATTGACGATGGATCCGCGACCCAGGTCACGGCCATAACACTTGGCACACAAGCCGCGACGGGTCTCGCAGGTCAGCGGTGCGCGCACCTTGACCTCGTCGATACCCAGCTCATCAACCTTGTCCACCGCCGCTTCATCAATCAGCGCCCCGGCCGCAATGATCGTCTCGCCGGTATCCGGGTTAACCACATCCACCGCCGCAACCCGACCCAGAATACGATCGCGCAGGGCCTCGATCACATCGCCGCCTTCAACCAGCGGCTTCATGACCATGCCATTTTGCGTGCCGCAATCATCTTCGATGATGGCAAGATCCTGCGTCACATCGACCAGACGGCGGGTCAAGTAGCCCGAGTTGGCGGTCTTCAACGCGGTGTCAGCCAGACCCTTGCGGGCGCCGTGCGTCGAGATGAAGTACTGCAACACATTCAGGCCTTCGCGGAAGTTCGCGGTAATCGGCGTCTCAATGATCGAGCCGTCCGGCTTCGCCATCAGGCCGCGCATACCGGCCAACTGGCGGATCTGCGCGGCGGAACCGCGGGCGCCGGAGTCGGCCATCATGTAGATGGAGTTGAAGGACTCCTGCTTGACCTGCTTGCCCTCGCGGTCGGTCACGGTCTCGTGCGAAAGCTGCTCCATCATCGCCTTGGCAACCTTGTCGCCGGCCTGACCCCAGATGTCCACCACCTTGTTGTAGCGCTCGCCCTGAGTCACCAGACCGGAGGTGTATTGCGCCTCGATCTCCTTCACCTCAGATTCGGCCTTGCCCAGGATGTCGGCCTTCTGGGGCGGCATCAGCATGTCCTGCATGCAAATGGAGATACCACCACGCGCTGCCATCGAGAATCCGGTGTACATCAGCTTGTCGGCGAACACGACGGTCTCCTTGAGACCGCAGGTACGGAAAGCGGCATTAATCAGCCGGGAAATCTCTTTCTTCTTGAGCACGCGATTCACGGCCTCGAAGCCCAGCCCTGGCGGCAGGATCTCGGACAGCATGGCACGGCCCGCCACCGTCGTAACCCGGATCGTGCGGCTGACGAGCTGACCGTCATCGCCAAACACCCGCTCGCGGATACGCACCGTGACCTTGGCATTGATATCAACACGCTTTTCCTGCCAGGCGCTCTGCAGCTCGGCCAGATTGGCGAACAGCATGCCTTCACCACGGGCATTAACACGCTCGCGGCTCATGTAGTACAGACCCAACACGATATCCTGCGACGGCACGATGATCGGTTCACCGTTGGCCGGCGACAACACATTGTTGGAGGCCAGCATCAGGGTCCGAGCTTCCATCTGCGCTTCCAGCGACAGCGGCACATGCACGGCCATCTGGTCACCGTCGAAGTCGGCGTTGAAGGCCGTACACACCAGCGGATGCAACTGGATCGCCTTGCCCTCGATCAGGATCGGCTCAAAGGCCTGGATGCCCAAACGGTGCAGCGTCGGTGCGCGGTTCAGCATCACCGGATGTTCGCGGATCACCTCTTCGAGGATGTCCCAGACCACCGGTTCCTGGTCATCCACCATGCGCTTGGACGCCTTGATGGTGGTTGACAGACCCAACGCCTCGAGACGGTTGAAGATGAACGGTTTGAACAACTCAAGCGCCATCAACTTGGGCAGGCCGCACTGATGCAGCTTGAGGGTCGGGCCCACCACGATCACGGAGCGGCCCGAGTAATCCACGCGCTTGCCGAGCAGGTTCTGACGGAAACGACCGCCCTTACCCTTGATCATATCGGCCAACGATTTCAGCTGGCGCTTGTTGGCGCCCGTCATGGCCTTGCCGCGACGACCGTTGTCGAGCAGGGAATCCACCGACTCTTGCAACATGCGTTTTTCGTTGCGGACGATAATCTCGGGTGCCTTCAGTTCCAGCAGGCGCTTCAAGCGGTTGTTGCGGTTAATGACGCGGCGATACAGATCGTTCAGATCCGAGGTCGCAAAGCGGCCGCCATCCAGCGGCACCAGCGGACGCAGATCCGGCGGCAACACCGGCAGAACCGACAGAACCATCCATTCCGGCTTGATGCCGGACTTCACGAAGGCCTCCAACACCTTGAGGCGCTTGGAGAACTTCTTCAGCTTGGTATCGGACGAGGTGGTCTTCAGTTCGCTGCGCAGACGCTCGATCTCGCCCGGCAAGTCAATGTTGCGCAACAGGTCGCGGATACCTTCCGCGCCCATGCTGGCAGAAAACTCATCCCCATATTCTTCGACCTTGGCGAGATGATCCTCTTCCGTCAGCAACTGGCCCGGCAGTAGCGGGGTCATGCCCCCTTCGGTCACCACAAAGGCCTCAAAGTAGAGCACGCGCTCAATATCACGCAGCGTCATGTCGAGGACCATGCCCAGACGGCTGGGCAGGCTCTTCAGGAACCAGATGTGCGCCACCGGGCTCGCCAGGTCAATATGGCCCATGCGCTCACGGCGCACCTTGGTCAAGGTCACTTCGACGCCACACTTCTCACACACCACGCCGCGATGCTTGAGGCGCTTGTACTTGCCACACAGACACTCATAGTCCTTGACCGGACCGAAGATCTTGGCGCAGAACAAGCCATCGCGCTCCGGCTTGAAGGTGCGGTAGTTGATGGTTTCGGGTTTCTTGACCTCGCCATACGACCAGGAACGGATCTTTTCCGGCGAGGCGAGACCAATCTTGATCCCGTCAAACTCTTCGCTGGGGGTAACTTGCTTGAACAGATCGAGCAATGCCTTCATTTTCGGCTCCTAGTATCAGTGACGCTCAAGATCGATATCGATCCCGAGTGAGCGAATTTCCTTGACCAGCACATTGAACGACTCCGGCATGCCGGCCTCGATCTTGTGCTCGCCCTTGACGATGTTCTCGTACACCTTGGTACGGCCATTCACATCGTCCGACTTAACGGTCAGCATTTCCTGCAGCACATACGATGCGCCGTAGGCCTCCAGCGCCCAGACTTCCATCTCACCGAAGCGCTGGCCGCCGAACTGCGCCTTACCACCCAGCGGCTGCTGGGTGACCAGGGAGTACGGGCCGGTCGAACGGGCGTGCATCTTGTCATCGACCAAGTGGTGCAGTTTGAGCACATGCATGATGCCCACCGTCACTTTGCGATCAAAGGCATCGCCGGTGCGACCGTCATACAAGGTGACCTGAGTTTTAGCCGGAGTGAAGCCGAGGCGCTCGGTATTGGCGTCCCCGCTGGGGTAGGCCAGATCCAGCATGGCCTGAATCTCCGTCTCGTGCGCACCGTCAAAGACCGGGCTGGCAAAAGGCACGCCCTTGCGCAGGTTGGCAGCCATCTCAAGGATCGCCGCATCGCTCAGGGCCGAGAGGTTTTCCTTGTGGCCGGAGGCGTTATAGATCTTCTCCAGATACTTGCGCACCTCAGCGGTCTTGTTGTGCTGATCCAGCATCTCGCCAATGCGCAGGCCCAAACCACGAGCTGCCCAGCCCAAGTGCATCTCCAGCACCTGACCCACATTCATCCGGGACGGCACGCCGAGCGGGTTGAGGCAGACATCGACCTGTCGGCCATCGGCCATGAACGGCATGTCTTCGACCGGAACGATCTTGGAGATCACGCCCTTGTTACCGTGACGGCCGGCCATCTTGTCACCCGGCTGCAGGCGACGCTTGACCGCGATATAGACCTTGACCATCTTGATCACACCCGCCGGCAGATCGTCACCCTGGGTCAGCTTCCGACGCTTGACCTCAAACATCTGGTCAAAGGCCTGACGCTGCTTGTCGAGCGACTCCCGAACGGCTTCCAGTTGCCGAGCCGTGTCATCGTCGGTCAGGCGAATATCAAACCAATCATGGAATTTGACACCCTCCAGATACGCCGCCGTCACCTCAGCGCCCTTGGCCAGCTTGTTGGGGCCGCCCTTGGCCGACTTACCGATCAAGAGACGCTGCAAACGCGCCTGGGCATCGGCCTCAACGATACGCATCTGGTCGCCCAGGTCTTTCTGGTACTGACGCAGATGGTCGTTGATGATCTGGTTGGCGCGCGAATCGCGCTCCACGCCTTCGCGGGTAAAGACCTGCACATCAATGACGGTGCCGCTCATGCCGGTTGGCACGCGCAGGCTGGTGTCCTTCACATCGGAGGCCTTCTCGCCAAAGATGGCGCGCAGGAGTTTTTCTTCCGGGGTCAGCTGCGTTTCACCCTTGGGGGTTACCTTGCCGACCAACACATCGCCCGCCTTTACATCGGCACCGATATAGACAATGCCCGCCTCATCAAGGCGACCCAGTTGTTGCGGCGACAGGTTGGAGATGTCCTTGGAGATTTCCTCGGAACCCAGCTTGGTATCCCGCGCCACCACCGACAATTCTTCAATGTGAATGGAGGTGTAACGGTCTTCCGACACCACGCGCTCGGAGATCAGGATGGAGTCCTCGAAGTTGTAACCGTTCCAGGGCATGAACGCGACCAGCATGTTCTGGCCCAGCGCCAGCTCACCCATGTCCGTCGAGGCCCCATCGGCGATCACATCGCCGCGTTGCAGGGAATCACCCTGGCGCACCAGCGGCCGCTGATTGATGTTGGTGTTCTGGTTGGAACGCGTGTACTTGGTGAGGTTGTAGATATCCACACCCACCTCGCCCGACTGAGCCTCGCTGTCATGAACACGCACCACCACACGGCTGGCGTCCACATAATCCACCACGCCACCACGGCGCGCAGTGACCACCGTACCGGAGTCGATGGCCGCCGTCCGCTCAATGCCCGTACCGACCAGGGCCTTTTCGGGACGCAGACAGGGCACCGCCTGACGCTGCATGTTCGAGCCCATGAGCGCACGGTTTGCGTCATCGTGCTCCAGGAACGGAATCAGCGAGGCCGCCACCGAAACGACCTGCGCCGGGGCCACATCCATGTACTGGATCTTGTCGGCCGTCGCCAGCATAAATTCGCCGTTGTAGCGGGAAGAGATCAGGTCATCGGCAAACTGACCCTTGTCGGTCAGGGTTGAGTTCGCCTGAGCGACCACATATTTGTTTTCTTCAATCGCCGACAGGTAATCAATCTCCATCGTCACCTTGCCATTGACCACCCGGCGATACGGCGTTTCGAGGAAGCCGTAGTCATTGGTCCGCGCATACAGTGCCAGAGAGTTGATCAGGCCGATGTTCGGACCTTCCGGGGTTTCAATCGGGCAGACGCGACCATAATGCGTCGGGTGCACATCGCGCACCTCAAAACCCGCACGCTCACGGGTTAGACCGCCCGGGCCCAGGGCGGAAATACGCCGCTTGTGGGTGATCTCCGAGAGCGGATTGGTCTGGTCCATGAATTGCGAAAGCTGGCTGGAACCGAAGAACTCCTTGATCGCGGCCGAGATCGGCTTGGCGTTGATCAGGTCGGTCGGCATCAGATTATCGGCCTCGGCCTGATTGAGGCGTTCCTTGACGGCGCGCTCCACCCGAGCCAGACCGGCGCGGAACTGGTTCTCGACCAATTCGCCCACGGAGCGAATCCGGCGATTGCCCAGGTGATCAATGTCATCGACCTCGCCCCGACCATTGCGCAATTCAACCAAGGTCTTGATGACGGCAACAATGTCGTCATTGCTGAGAATGTTTTCACCATCCACCTCGGTACGGCCGATGCGACGGTTGAACTTCATGCGCCCAACACGCGACAAATCATAGCTGTCCGTGCTGAAGAAGAGGCGCTGGAACAGGGCCTCAACCGCCTCCACCGTCGGCGGCTCACCCGGACGCATCATGCGATAAATGGCAATGCGAGCCGTCCATTGATCAGCCGTCTCGTCAATCGCCAAGGTCTGCGACATGAAGGCGCCGTGATCCAGGTCATTGGTATACAGCGTGTCAATACGGGTCAGACCGGCGCCCTGGATCTCGACGAGCAACGCCTCGGTGATCTCGTCGTTGGCCCGCGCAATAATCTCCCCGGTGTCCGGGCTGACCAAGGCCGTGGCCAACACCCGGCCAATCAGAAAATCGCCGTCAACTACGACCTTCTTGACGCCCGCTGCCTCCAGATCGCGCACATGGCGCGCGGTGATGCGTTTGTCCTTGGCGACCAGAACCTTGCCGTCCTTGGCCAGAATATCAAACTTGGCAATCTCGCCTTTGAGGCGCTCCGGCCTCAGATCCAGCTCAATACCCTTCTTGCCGAAGTGGAAGGTCTCCATTTCGAAGAAGTCGGCCAGAATTTGCTCGGGGGTATAGCCCAGCGCCTTGAGCAGGATCGTGACCGGCATCTTGCGGCGACGGTCAATACGGAAATAGACCAGATCCTTCGGATCGAACTCAAAGTCGAGCCAAGAGCCACGGTAAGGAATGATCCGGGCCGAAAACAACAGCTTGCCGGAGGAGTGCGTCTTGCCCTTGTCGTGCTCAAAAAAGACGCCCGGTGAGCGGTGCAGCTGAGAAACGATGACGCGCTCGGTGCCGTTGATGACAAAGGAGCCATTCGGCGTCATGAGCGGCAGTTCGCCCATATACACCTCTTGGCTTTCGCGCACTTCCTTGATCTTTTCCTTGCTGCTCTCGCGATCAAGGATGATCAGGCGAACCTTGGCGCGCACCGAGCTGGCAAAGGTCATGCCACGCTGTTGACATTCCGCGATGTCAAACACCGGCTGACCCAGGGTGTAACTCACGAACTCGAGGCGTGCACCCCCATTGTTGCCCACGATCGGGAAGATCGAGGTGAAGGCCGCCTGCAAACCCGTATCAGCGCGATCTGCAACCTCCACGCCCTCCTGCAGGAAATCCCTGTAAGACTCCAGTTGAGTCGTCAACAGATAGGGTACGGGTAACACGCCGGCCCGCTTGGCAAAGCTCTTACGGATGCGTTTTTTCTCAGCGAAGGTATAGCTCATGACAGCTCCGAGTCAGTGACAGGGAAAAACAGGAAATTGACAACAAATCCTTAAAACCAGTTATCAGCCATCGCGCCCACAAGTGAGCGGGAGGGCTGATAACGGTTGCTAACGAGTCTCAAGACAGCAGAACAAGCAGCAAAACAAACAGCGAAAGGCCGGCTGACCGGAGGCCTTACCCCCGGTCACCAGCCTGTTACGGACTTGCGCCCGTAGCATCAAGTCTTACTTGATCTCGGCGGTTGCGCCCGCTTCGGTCAGCTGCTTGAGGATGTCGTCAGCCTCAGCCTTCGGACAGCCTTCCTTGACCGTCTTCGGTGCGCCGTCAACCATGTCCTTGGCTTCCTTCAGGCCCAGGCCGGTAATGGCACGGACGACCTTAATGACGGAAACCTTGTTGGCGCCGGCGGCGGTCAGGACCACATCAAACTCGGTCTTCTCTTCAGCCGGTGCTGCAGCAGCGCCGCCTGCACCCGGAGCTGCCACGGCCATGGAGGCTGCGGAAACGCCAAACTTCTCTTCGAACGCCTTCACCAGGTCGTTCAGATCCATCACCGTCATTGCGCCAACGGCTTCCAGGATGTCTTCTTTGCTAATTGCCATAATGGATTACTCCTAAGATTAATTCAGATCGTATCGATGCGTTGCCAGCCAGGGAAAACCCAGGCTTAAGCCGCCGCACCTTCTTCTTCGCGTTTCTTGGCCAAGGCCGCCATTGCGCCGGCAAAACCGGTCAGCGGGGCCTGCATGACGCCCAGCAGCATAGCGATCAATTGCTCGCGGCCCGGGGTTGCAGCCAGGGCCTTGACGCCGTTCTGGTCGAGCGCTTTGCCCGCATAAGAACCGGCCTTCAGCACCAGCTTGTCGTTGCCCTTGGCAAAATCGTCGAGCACCTTGGCGGCGGCTACCGGATCTGCAGAGATACTGTAGATCAGCGGGCCGACCATATCCTTGGCCAGCGGCGCAAACGGCGTATCCGCCACAGCCCGACGCACCAAGGTGTTTTTCAGCACCCGCAAGTAGACACCCGACTCGCGGGCCTTCTGCCGCAGCGCGGTGAGATCAGGCACCTGCACGCCACGGTATTCGGCCACGACGATGGTCTGGGCGTTGGCCACTTGTGCCGACACCTCAGCCACGACGGCTTTCTTGTCATTCAGATTAAGACTCATATGTCCTTCTCCTTGTCTGTCCATAAACACAACGGTGTTAAACCGTTGCACCCACGGCGACCTGAACGCGGAAGAGATCCGGATAACCGGAACCTGACCTGTTCTGGGCACACCGTCTGCGCAGGCCTTGGACCCTGTGGGTCCTGTCATTAAGCCGTCCCCCAACAACGAGTTCGGCGCCTGCGGTCTTTGACGACCTACCTGCCCGACCTTGCGGTCAGACAGGCAGCCCAAAGTTCTTTTATTGTCCGAGGCTGGTTTGATCCACGCGGACGCCCACGCCCATCGTGCTGGACACGGACACCTTCTTCATGAAAACACCCTTGGCAGCTGCCGGCTTGGACTTGTTCAAGGCATCCAGCAGGGCAACGAGGTTTTCACGCAGGGCATCAACCTCAAAAGAGGCGCGACCGATGGTGGCGTGGATGATGCCCGACTTGTCGGTACGGTACTGAACCTGACCCGCCTTGGCGTTCTTGACGGCCTGGGCCACATTCGGCGTAACAGTGCCCACCTTCGGGTTCGGCATCAGGCCACGCGGACCGAGCACTTGACCCAACTGGCCAACCACCTTCATGGCGTCCGGCGTCGCGATCACGACATCAAAGTCCACACGGCCGCCCTTGATCTCGGCAGCCAGATCATCGAAACCGACGATATCGGCACCCGCTTCTTTGGCGGCCTCGGCATTGGCGCCCTGTGCGAACACGCAGACGCGCACCGATTTACCCGTGCCACGCGGCATAACCACCGCACCCCGAACAACCTGGTCCGATTTACGCGGATCAACACCCAGATTCACGGCGACATCAATGGATTCGTTGAACTTGGCCGTTGCGGCACCCTTGACCAGACCCAGGGCCTCGTCAACGGCATAGACCTTGTTCCGATCAACCTGGCCCATCAGGCCCTGCATACGCTTGGAAATCTTTGCCATATCACACCCCCTCAACATTCAAACCCATGCTGCGCGCGGAGCCAGCGATGGTACGCACGGCCGCATCCATGTCGGCTGCGGTGAGATCCGGGGCCTTGGCCTTGGCGATCTCCTCAAGTTGTGCGCGAGAAATGGTGCCCACCTTGTCGGTGTGCGGCTTGGGGCTGCCCTTGGTAATGCCGACCGCCTTCTTGATCAGGATGGTCGCCGGCGGCGTCTTCATGATGAAGGTGAAGGACTTGTCAGCAAACGCCGTAATCACGACAGGAATCGGCAGACCCGGTTCCATACCCTGCGTCTTGGCGTTAAACGCCTTGCAGAATTCCATGATGTTCAGACCGCGCTGACCCAAGGCCGGGCCAATAGGCGGCGAAGGATTAGCCTTGCCGGCCGGCACTTGCAGCTTGATATAGCCGATAATTTTCTTTGCCATTTTAAACTCCTTTAAATGGGTCGTTACGAGACTGGCCGTCTCTCCCCTGCACTACAAACGGGCCGAAAAATCAGGTTTTCTCGACCTGCGAAAACTCCAGCTCCACGGGCGTCGCACGACCAAAGATGGTCACGGCCACACGCAGCTTGTTCTTTTCATAATTCACTTCTTCCACCGTCCCGCTAAAGTCTGCGAACGGTCCTTCGATCACGCGCACCACCTCGCCGTGCTCGTAGGCAATCTTGTGGCGCGGTTTTTCAACACCCGCCTGCATCTGGCCCAGAATGGCATCAACCTCTTTCTGGCTGATCGGGGCCGGCTTGGTCGGGGTCCCGCCAATAAATCCACTGACCTTGGGCGTGCTCTTGACGATGTGCCAGCTGGCATCATCCATCTCCATTTGCACCAACACATATCCCGGGAAGAACTTGCGCTCGGTCACCCGCTTCTGGCCAGCCTTCATCTCAACGACTTCTTCGACCGGAACCAGGATCTCACCAAATTTATTTTCCATTTCGGCGTTTGCGATCCGCTCCTTCAGAGCGCGCATGACGCTCTTCTCAAAGCCCGAGTAGGCATGCACCACATACCACTGCATCGACATCAGGAGACCCTACCCATCAAATTCTGAATCAGCCAGCCCAGCAGACTATCCACGAGCCACAAAAACAGCGCCATAACCACGGCAAACAACAAGACAACGCCCGTCATTTGCAAGGTCTCGCGCCGAGTCGGCCAAACCACCTTGCGCGCCTCGACGATGGACTCCTGACCCAGGGCAAACATCTGCTGGCCCGGTGCCGTCATCCTGACGACAACCAAGGCCAAGCCTACCCCGGCCAGAACAGAAAGGACCCGCAACACCATGGCCACCTGGTCGCCCAAAAGGTAAAAGCCGGCAAGACCGGCTACTACCAACAACCCTGCCAAAAGCAGTTTGAGTTTATCTGTCATATCTTTCTTAACTGCTGCACAGCTTGCAACTTCATCGCAATCCTGCAACTTTATGTGGCAGGCCAAGAGGGCCTCGAACCCCCAACCTTCGGTTTTGGAGACCGACGCTCTGCCAATTGAGCTATTGGCCTTTCATTCCTAAAAGGCAGCAAAGGCCGGGAGCTTTAGCCCCCGGCCCGCGCCGCCCATCAATTACTCAATAATCTTGGCGACGACGCCGGCGCCGACGGTACGACCGCCTTCACGAATAGCGAAGCGCAGACCTTCTTCCATGGCGATCGGGGCAATCAGGGCCGCAGTAATCGACACGTTGTCGCCCGGCATGATCATCTCGGTCCCAGCCGGCAGCTCAATCGCACCGGTCACATCGGTGGTGCGGAAGTAGAACTGGGGACGGTAGCCATTGAAGAACGGGGTGTGACGACCGCCTTCTTCCTTGGACAGCACATAGATCTCGGCGGTGAACTTGGTGTGCGGCTTGATGCTGCCCGGCTTGGCCAGAACCTGGCCGCGCTCAACATCTTCACGCTTGGTGCCGCGCAGCAGTACGCCCACGTTGTCGCCCGCTTGACCTTGGTCGAGCAGCTTGCGGAACATTTCAACGCCGGTACAGGTGGTCTTGGCGGTGGCTTTGATGCCCACGATTTCAAGTTCTTCGCCAACCTTGACGATGCCGCGCTCAACACGACCGGTCACGACGGTGCCGCGGCCAGAGATGGAGAAGACGTCTTCGATGGGCAGCAGGAAGGGCTTGTCCACAGCGCGCTCAGGCGTGGGGATGTAGCTGTCGAGGGCATCGGCCAGACGGATAATGCTGGGCTCGCCGATGTCGGACTGGTCGCCTTCAAGGGCTTTCAGTGCGGAGCCAATGACGATGGGCAGGTCATCGCCCGGGAAATCGTACTTGGAGAGGAGTTCACGCACTTCCATCTCAACCAGTTCGAGCAGTTCGGCATCGTCAACCATGTCAGCTTTGTTCATGTAGACGATGATGAACGGCACGCCCACTTGGCGGGCCAGCAGGATGTGCTCGCGGGTCTGGGGCATGGGGCCGTCAGCAGCGGACACAACCAGAATGGCGCCGTCCATCTGGGCGGCACCGGTAATCATGTTCTTCACATAGTCAGCGTGGCCAGGACAGTCCACGTGGGCGTAGTGACGGCCAGCCGTCTCGTATTCCACATGGGCGGTGTTGATGGTAATACCACGAGCCTTCTCTTCCGGGGAGGAGTCAATCTCGTCATATTTCTTCGCCGCGCCGCCAAACTTCTTCGACAGAATCGTGGTGATCGCCGCCGTCAGGGTCGTCTTTCCATGGTCAACGTGACCAATCGTTCCCACGTTTACGTGCGGCTTAGTACGCTCAAATTTTTCCTTGGCCATTTCTATACCCCTAACTAAAAAGGATCGGCAACAACATCACTCAAAAACACAACACCAACTGGTGCCCATGGACAGAATCGAACTGTCGACCTCTCCCTTACCAAGGGAGTGCTCTACCTCTGAGCCACATGGGCGAAACTCTTGGTTCCGCAGAACTCCCTCAACCTTCAACCAACTTAACCCACTGGAGCGGGTAGCGGGAATCGAACCCGCGTCATTAGCTTGGAAGGCTAAGGTTCTACCATTGAACTACACCCGCTTTTTGTCTCACAAAACGCGTCTCAACCACTGGCCAACACCGTCAGCCAATAACCCTCAGGTCGGCTACCAACTTACGACACCAAACCCTTACGAAATCTGGTGGTGGGGGAAGGATTCGAACCTTCGAAGGCAGAGCCGTCAGATTTACAGTCTGATCCCTTTGACCGCTCGGGAACCCCACCGGGAAAGCGCGTGATTATCCCGACCCGGGATGCGCTTGTCAATCACACATTGAAAAGGAAGTTCATGACATCGCCATCACGAACCACATACTCCTTACCCTCCGAGCGCATCTTGCCCGCCTCTTTCGCACCCTGCTCGCCCTTGCAGGCCACAAAATCGTCAAAGCCTATCGTCTGGGCGCGAATAAATCCCCGTTCAAAGTCGGTATGGATCACCCCCGCCGCCTGCGGAGCCGTATCGCCCTTGTGAATTGTCCAGGCCCTCACCTCTTTAACTCCCGCGGTGAAATAGGTTTGCAGACCCAACAAGTCATAGCCCGCCCGGATCAGGCGATCCAGACCCGGCTCAGCCTGCCCCATTTCGGCCAGAAACTCCTGTCGATCGGCCTCATCCAGAACGGCGATCTCGGCCTCAATGGCCGCACACAAGGCCACAACCGGGGCCCCCTCCGCGGCCGCATAGGCGCGCAGAGCATCGAGGTGCGGGTTGTTCTCAAACCCGTCCTCAGCCACATTGGCGACATACATCGCCGGCTTGATCGTCATCAGACACAGCGGCGCAAGCAAGGCCTTCGCCTCCTCATCCAGCCCCAGACTGCGTACGGGTTTCGCCTCATTGAGGTGCGGCAACAGCCGCTCATACAGCGCCACCAGTTTTTGCGCCTCCTTGTCCCCCGAACGGGCCTTTTTCTGGTCGCGCGCCAGCGCCTTTTCCACTGTGCCCAGGTCAGCCAGCGCCAGTTCAGTGCCAATGACCTCGATATCCTCAAGCGGATTCACCCGCCCAGACACATGCACCACATTTTCGTCCTCGAAGCAGCGCACCACATTGACGATGGCGTCCGTTTCGCGGATGTTGGCCAGAAACTGGTTGCCCAGGCCCTCCCCTTTCGAGGCCCCAGCAACCAGGCCGGCGATATCGACAAACTCCACGAAGGCCGGGACGAGGCGCTGCGGCCGCACAATCTCCGACAGGGCGGCCAGGCGCGGATCCGGCACCTCGACCACGCCCACATTCGGCTCAATGGTGCAAAACGGATAATTCTCTGCCGCAATCCCCGCACGGGTCAGGGCATTGAACAGGGTGGACTTACCCACATTAGGCAAACCAACGATGCCACACTTGAGACTCATCTTTATTCCTTCAATTCTTTACTGGGGTTGTGTTGTCTGGGTTGCGGGTGCCGGGTTTCGTTCATTTGCCACCTTCGTAGCCTCTGCCCATTGCCCGGCCGCCACCTTCGGCCACAGGCCAAGCGCTCGATCCAGGGCCTGAGCGATCGCCTCGCGCTCTTCGCGCCGGGGCGGCTTGAGGACATAGTGAGCCACCTCATTGCGATCACCGGGATGGCCAATGCCCACCCGCAGGCGCCAATAATCCTGAGTCCCCAGATGCGCCGTGATGTCCTTCAGGCCGTTGTGCCCCCCCAGCCCACCGCCAAATTTGAGGCGCAACTGACCTGGAGGGATGTCTAACTCGTCATGCACGACCAACAGTTCGGCGGGTTCGATGCGATAAAACCGCATCAGGGCCGCGACCGACTGTCCAGACCGGTTCATAAAAGTCTGCGGCGTCAGCAACCAGACCCCTGCCGAGCGGGCCTGTCCCGCCAAGCCATGGAAACGCGCCTCTCGCACCAAATTCACGCCCAGCGTATCGGCCAGACGCGCACAAAACCAAAACCCGGCGTTGTGCCGGGTTTCGGAATATTCGGCCCCGGGATTCCCGAGGCCGACCACAAGTTTTGGCGGCAAAGGCATGAGCTCGAGCCTTGCTCAAACCTGCAGCGATCAGGCCGCCGGAGCGGCCTCTTCCGCAGCGCCGCCCTTCGGCGCCACCACGCTGGCCACCACCGGATCGGTTCCGGCATGCAGAGCAGCAAACTCAACGCCGGCCGGGACCACGACTTGCGACAAATGGATGGAGGCACCCACGGTCAGCTGGCCCATATCGACGGTAATGAATTCCGGCAAATCCGCCGGCAGACACAGAACCTCGGCCTCAGTCATGGCGTGGCTGGCAATACCATGGCTCAGCTTGACGCCCGGACAGGTCTCGGCATTGACGAAGTGCAGCGGCACCTTGATGTGCACCTTGTGAGTCGGATCGACGCGCTGAAAGTCCACATGCAACACCTGGGTGCGCACCGGGTGAACCTGCACATCACGCAGCAGAACCGGCTCGTCCTTGCCATCCAGCTTGAGCGTCAGCACGGACGAATGGAAGGCCTCATGACGCAGCCCCAGCAACAGATCCTTGTGATCCATTTCGATGGCAACAGCCGCCTGGCCTTCACCATAAACGATCCCCGGAACCAGACCGGCGCCACGCAGGCGGCGGCTCGCACTCGTGCCCTGCAGGTTGCGCGTTTTAGCAATAACATCAAATTTCATTTTTCACTCCAACAACATTGAAAGCCCCCCGCGACCAGGGGACAAAAACCGCCAGAGGCGGGGTTATCGTTTATTCAACTGTTTCCCGAAAAGCCAGGGCTTACTCGACAAACAGCGAACTCACAGAATCTTCCTTGTTGATGCGACGGATCGTTTCCGCCATCAACTCGGCCGAGGGCAACACGCGAATCCGCTCGCATTGGCGTGCCTCAGGCCGCAGCGGAATGGTATCGGTCACCACCAGCTCGTCGAGCGCCGAACGCGACACCCGCTCCACCGCGCTGCCAGACAACACCCCATGGGTGCAATAGGCCACCACGCGCTGAGCGCCGTGCTCCTTCAACGCTGCGGCGGCTTCGCACAGCGTGTTTGCCGTATCAACCAGGTCGTCCATGATCACGCAGGTCCGACCCCGAACATCGCCGATGATGTGCATCACCTTGGCCACATTCGGCTTGGGGCGACGCTTGTCGATAATTGCCAGATCCGCATTGTTGAGCAGTTTGGCCGTGGCCCGCGCCCGTACCACGCCCCCCACATCGGGCGAGACCACGATCAGGTTCTCGTAGTTCTTGGCCCGGATATCGTTCAGCAGAATGGGGGTCGAGTAGACATTGTCCACCGGAATATCAAAGAAACCCTGAATCTGGTCCGAGTGCAGGTCCATGGTCAGAACACGGTTCACGCCCACGCCGGTCAGCATGTCGGCGACGACCCGAGCGGCGATGGGCACCCGCGCGCTACGCACGCGACGATCCTGGCGCGCATAGCCAAAATACGGCATCGCTGCGGTAATGCGACCGGCCGAGGCACGCCGCAAGGCATCGGCCAACAGCATGATTTCCATCAGGTTGTCATTGGTCGGCGCACAAGTGGACTGCAGGATGAACACATCCTTGCCGCGCACATTGTCATGCACCTCAACCATCACCTCCCCATCGGAGAAGCGGCCGACGGAGGCGCGACCGAGCGGAATACCCAACTGGCGAACGATCTGCTCTGCCAGTTCCGGACTTCCGTTCCCCGTAAACACCATCAGGCTATCAAAGGCCACCGCAACTCTCCGTAGAGGAAAAACAAAAAGCGTGTAGCCCAAACACTACACGCTGAATCTGGCTGGGGAGGTAGGGATCGAACCTACGAATGCCGGAATCAAAATCCGGTGCCTTACCACTTGGCGACTCCCCAAGCGTTTCAAACGATTCCGAACAACGGATGCTGATCGAGACCGTCTGCAACAAACCCGTGCATCCCGGATGGCCGAATAGCGAACACCCGTTCTGCGTCTTCACGGCTGGCAAATGCAGCAAAGCAACACGCCCCTGATCCGGTCATGCGCGCCGCACCGTACTGACCTAGCCAGTCCAATGCCGCTGCCACTTCCGGGTATAACCGAGCCACCAAGGGCTCCAAGTCATTGTGGGTCCTGTCGTCCTGCCAAGCACCCTCCGTGAGGGGCGTAATTGTGAGGCGAGGCGTGTCCCGTGTCAATTCCGGATGTGAAAAAACCCCCTGTGTCGATACCGAAACAGGGGGGATCAGTACCACATAGGTCGCCGGTGCAAGGGGTAGGGGCTGGAATACCTCGCCCACGCCCTCGGCAAAGGCCGTCTGGCCATAGATAAAAACCGGCACATCGGCACCCAACTGCAGCCCAAGCTCCTGCAAAGTCGCTCGCGACAGCCCCAATTCCCAGAGCTGGTTAAGGGCCATCAGCACGGTTGCCGCATCTGAACTACCGCCCCCCAGGCCGCCGCCCATGGGCAGGCGCTTGATCAGCCGAATATCCGCCCCCAGGCCGCAGCCCGTATGGGCCTGCAGCAGACGCGCGGCCCGCCAGCACAGATCGTGTTCCTGCGCGACACCCGGCAGCGGTTCGACAAGGACAATCTGGCCATCCGCCCGTGGCGTGATTTCCAGTTCATCCCCGTAGTCCAGAAAGCGGAAAACGGTCTGCAGCTCGTGATATCCGTTCGCTCGCCGCCCCACCACATGCAAAAACAGGTTGAGTTTGGCCGGGGCGGGATAGAACCGCCCCACATTCATGGCAGGGTCCATTGATCCACCACCAGACGCAACTCCATGTCTGCACCGCGCCGGGCGACCAGCTTCCCGGGCAGGAAACGCCCGGCAACCGGTTGATAGCGCTGAAAGTCAATCCGCCAGCCATCCTGTTCCAGATGCGCCAGACGACCTTCACTATCGTATTCGCGGCGACTGGGCTCACCCGCTCGCCCCGTCCCGGCCAACCACCACGGCAAATACTCCAGAGGCAACTTGAAACCCAGCATTTGATCCAAGCCACTCAAACCGGACTCCGTCACGGTGCGCTGGCCCTTGTGGTCAACCACCTCGATGCGCTCGCCCATACGCAGGATCTCGGCGACCGCTCCCCCCATCGGGGTCGTAACCGATATCTGGTCGCCTGCACCCCGGCGCGTCCAGCGCAAGCCGCCCGACACAATCTCGTCAGCAGCGCGCAGGGACAGGCGTCCCTCCAGGGTAAATTCACTCAGGGGCTGCACCACCGGAACCGGTGAGTCCACGGTCAACGGCGCCGGCGGAGGCGTCGAACAGCCCCCGAGCGCGATCAGCGCCCCCAGCCAAACAACACGGGAAAAAGGGACGCGCAACAAAATCAGCGGCGCTCCAGGGCGTTGCGCAGCAGGGTGTTGTCCGGAGCAGACTTAAGGGCGTCCTTCCAGACATCGCGGGCCTCCGCGTGCAGCCCCTTGGCCCACAAGGCCTCACCCAGATGGCCGGCCACCTCCGGGTCCTGCATCACGGCATAGGCCTTGCGCAACCAGCGAATCGCTTCGTCCAGATGGCCGGCCTTGAAATGAGCCCAGCCCATGCTATCCAGGATGAAACCATCACCCGGCGACAGTTCTAGCGCCTTTTCCAGCAAGACAATCGCCTCCAGCGGACGATTCAGCCGATCCGCCAGCGTATAACCCAAGGCATTGTAGGCATGGGCATGTTGAGGTTTGAGCGCAATCAGACGCCGCAACCCCTGCTCGGCCAGCTCAAACTGGCCCACCCCTTCCGCGACCAAGGCGTGGTCATAGAGCAGATCGGAATGATCCGGATAGCGCTTCAAGGCCGCGTCCAGCACGGCCAGAGCCGCCAGCGCATCACGCCCCTCGCGCAACATCTGGGCCTCGGCGCGCAGGATCTCGATACGATCATCCTCGTCGCCAGGCGCCACGCTCGCCAACAATCGCCGGCCCTCCTCCATCCGCCCCAGGCGACCCAGAACGACCGCGGCCTTGAGCACCCCTTCGCTCCCGTGTTCATGCTCCGTGGCCTGCAAGTAGCGCTGCAGCGCCACCTCATCCTGACGCCGCCGTTCTGCCAGTTCACCCAGGCGAAGGAACAACTGGCCCCGATTCGGGTACCCTAGGGACAGGGCCCGCGTGAGACGCGTCTCCGCCAATTCGAATGCGCCGGTACGCAGCGCCCAAAGCCCCGCCTGGAAATGATTGACCGCATGCTCGGGGGTGTCCTGCAACAGGTCCTCGTACAGACGCCCCGCCTCTTCCAACCGATGCACACGGCTCAAGGCCCCGGCATAGGCGGCACGCACCTCGTTGGCCTTGGGTTGTGCCCGCAAAAAGGCCGCCAGCCAATCCAGGGTTGCCTGATCGCCGGCTCCGAGCAGAACCTGGGCCTTGAGCAAGGCCGCCCTTTCCCAGTCGGGACGACGCTTCAGAGCCGCATCGACGGCCTTCAGGGCGCGCGCCGGTTGATCTATCTGCTGCGCCATTCGCGCCACGGCAAACGGGGCCTCGGCAACCTCTGCATAACCTTCTGCCAGGCGCGCCAGGGCATCCAGCGCCGCCTCCGGTTTGGGTGCCCGCGCATAAAGGCCCGGCAGGAACTGCCAGACCCCCGCTTCACCCGTCGCGCCCACCCGCGTCAACCAATGCCGGGTCTCCTGCACGGCCTCATCCAGTTGCCCACTCTTGACCAACAACAGGACCAAGGCGTGACGCGCCCGTTCAGCATTCGGCTCCAGCTCCAGCCACAAACGCGTGGCCTTGGTCGAATGCCCGATATCCTGCGTATGCGCCGCCAGTTCCGCCGCGCGTTTGGCTACCCGGGCATCCCGGGTACGCTGCGCCAGATCCAGATAGACCTCGGCCGAAAGACGCTTGTCGCCGCGCTGACTGGCAATCTCGCCCAGAAGGAAGCCGTACAGCATCTGACTGGTCAGGCCCTTCTCAGTCGGCGTCGCTTCCGCACGCAAAGCATTAGGCGTCTGAGCGCACGCCGTCAACGACAACAATGTCCAGAACAGAAAAAGGTGTTTCTTTGTCATGAGCAACATCTTCAGTTCCAATAGCTCCCGTTCCAATTCAAAGCGGGCATGATGCTCGCCGACCTGCAACAACCAGGATACGCATAGTATGCCGGAATTACCCGAAGTCGAAACCGTTCGTCGTGGACTCGCCCCCATCTGCATCGGTCAGCGCGTACTGCGCGTGATCGTGCGTGATGCACGCCTGCGCTGGCCGGTGCCAGCCGACTTGTCCACGCAACTGGCCGAGCAAACCATCCAGCGCCTGGATCGACGCGGAAAATATCTGCTGTTCCAGCTCGAACGCGGCACCCTGCTCGTGCATCTGGGAATGACCGGAAAACTGCGCTTTTTCACCACGCCGCCCCCGCCCGACAAACACGATCATCTCGATCTGCAATTGGCCAACGGCGGCCTGCTCCGCTTTACCGATCCGCGCCGTTTTGGCGCCGTCCTGTACGCCGTCGAGGCCGAGAATCACCCGCTCATCGCCCCCCTCGGCCTTGAACCCCTCGACCCTGCCTTTACGGGCGCCCACCTGTATCGCCTCACGCGCAACCGCCGCGTGCCGCTCAAGGCCTTCATCATGGACGCCCATCAAGTGGTCGGGGTCGGCAATATTTACGCCAACGAGGCCCTGTTCCGCGCCGGCATCCGACCGCAACTAGGCGCCGGAAAGCTGTCCCGGCCGCGTGCCGAAAAGCTCGTCGCCGCGATCAAGGCCGTGCTCACCGAGGCCATTGCCGCGGGCGGCAGCACCTTGCGCGACTATGTCGACGGCTTCGGCCAGCCGGGTTGGTTTCAGCTTCAGTATTTCGTCTACGGCCGCGGCGGCGAGGCCTGCCGCGTGTGCGGCACGCCGATCCGACTCAGCCGCACTGGCGGCCGTGCCACCACCTGGTGTCCGCGCTGTCAGAAATAGCCGGGATTTACCGCCGCATGGCCTCGATGAGCGCCTCGCCCAGGCGCGCCGGGCTTTTCGCCACCACAACGCCCGCCTTTTCCAGCGCCACGATCTTGTCAGCGGCCAGCCCCGAACCCCCGGCGATAATGGCGCCGGCGTGGCCCATACGCTTGCCTTTGGGCGCAGTGAGCCCGGCAATGAAGGCCGCGACCGGCTTGGTAACCTGTTCGCGAATGAACTCAGCCGCCTGCTCCTCGGCCGTTCCGCCGATCTCGCCGACCAGGATGATGGCCTCGGTTTGCTCATCGGCCTCGAACATGGCCAGGCAGTCGATGAAATCGAGCCCCTTGATCGGGTCGCCACCGATGCCGACGCAGGTTGACTGCCCCAAACCAAGCTGCGTGGTCTGCCAGACGGCCTCGTAGGTCAGCGTGCCGGAACGCGAAACAATGCCAACCTTGCCGGGTTTGTGGATATAGCCCGGCATGATGCCGATCTTGCACTCGCCCGGCGTGATCAGGCCCGGACAGTTGGGGCCGATGAGATAGCAATCGTTGGCGCGAATAGCCGCCTTCACCTCGATCATGTCGCGCACCGGAATCCCCTCGGTGATGCAGGCGATAACACGGATGCCCGCCTCCGCCGCTTCGAGAATGCCATCGGCCGCAAACGGTGGCGGCACATAGATCATGGTCGCATCGGCGCCAGTCGCGTTCACGGCGTCCTTTACAGTATTGAATACCGGCAGGCCCAGATGCGTCTGCCCGCCCTTGCCGGGGGTGACGCCACCCACCATCTGGGTGCCGTAGGCGATGGACTGTTCGGAATGAAAGCTGCCCTGCTTACCCGTAAAGCCTTGGCAGATGACCTTGGTGTTTTTGTCGATCAGGATGCTCATTGGGCAGACTCCTTGGCGCATTTCACGGCCATCTCGGCCGCCGCAGTGAGATCGTTGGCGGCGATGAGGGTCGCCCCGCTGGCTTGGAATGCGGCCAGCCGTTGCCGCCCCGCCTCCGCGTTGGTACCTTCCAGACGGACGATGACCGGCACATTGACGCCAACCTCCTGCACCGCCTGGATGATGCCGTCGGCAATCAGGTCGCAGCGGACGATCCCGCCGAAGATATTGATCAGCACGGCTTTGACATTCGCGTCCGCCAAGATGATGCGGAAGGCCTCGGCAACTGAATTCGCTGTCGCACCCCCGCCGACATCCAGAAAATTGGCGGGCTGGCCGCCGGACAACTGGATCAGATCCATGGTCGCCATCGCGAGCCCTGCACCATTGACCATGCAGCCGATATTGCCGTTGAGCGCGATGTAATTGACATTGTGTGCATGCGCCTCGGCCTCCTTGGGGTCAAGTTGGCTCAGGTCGTTCATCTCGGCCAGCCCCTTTTGCCGATACAAGGCGTTGTCGTCCACCGCCATCTTGCAATCGAGCGGCACAAGGCGGCCATCCGTCGTCACCACCAGCGGGTTGATCTCCAAGAGACTCAAGTCGCGTTCGATGAAGAGCCGATAGCAGGCCCTCAGCAGTTTTACGCAGGCGACAATCTGATCTCCGCTCAAGCCCAAGCCAAAAGCAATGTCGCGCGCCTGGTAATCCATCAGGCCGGTGACCGGGTTGACCGATTCGCGCAGAATCTTTTCAGGCGTGGTGCGCGCCACTTCCTCGATTTCCATGCCGCCCGCCGCCGAGGCCACGAGGCCGATGCGCTCCGCAGCGCGATCAATGGCGATACTCAAATACAGCTCGCGGGCAATCGGCAGGGTTTCTTCGATCAGCAGCGCGCCGACCGGTTGCCCGTCAGGCGCGTTCTGGTAGGTCACCAGACGGCTGCCCAGAAGGGATTGCGCAGCCGCGCTCAGTTCCGCCACCGAGCGGCACAGCTTCACTCCGCCCGCCTTGCCGCGCCCCCCTGCATGCACCTGGGCCTTGATGACCCAGGCCTCGCCGCCCAACTCGGCTGCCGCCGCTGCGCATTGGCCCGGATCGTTGATGGTCACGCCAAGCGGCGTAGCAATACCAAAGTCGCGCAAAACGGCCTTGGCCTGATATTCATGTAGATTCATATCGACGCATCCTATAGGAAGATCTGTCATTGTATCGCGAGGCCATGCTCGGGTAGCATCCCCTCCACCCAAACTCGACGAGTCCGGAACATGTCCGAAATCCTGATCCTGTATTACTCCTCGCACGGCAGCGTGCAGCAACTGGCGCGCCAGATTGCCCGCGGCGTGGAATCGGTGGCCGGCTGTCAGGCACGGCTGCGCACCGTGCCGCGTGTCGCGACCGAGGTCGATGCACCAGGCAAACCGGTACCCGACGAGGGCGCGCCCTACGCCCAGCTTTCTGACCTGGAAGAATGCGCCGGCCTGGCTTTGGGTTCGCCCAGCCATTTCGGCAACATGGCCGCCGCGCTGAAACACTTTATCGACGGCACCACGCCGCTGTGGATGAAAGGGGCGCTGATCGGCAAACCCGCCGCCGTATTCACCTCGACCGCCTCGCTGCACGGCGGCCAGGAAACCACGCTGACCGCCATGATGCTGCCACTCCTGCATCACGGCATGATCATCGTCGGCCTACCCTATTCAAACCCGGAGTTGGTAAGCACTCGCTCCGGTGGAACGCCTTATGGCGCATCACATTTCTCCGGGGTAACGGGCGAAGAACCGGTCACCGAGGACGAGCGCAAACTCGCCTTCGCGCTGGGCCGCCGTCTGGCCGAAACGGCGCTGAAGCTGGCATGAGCCGACAAAATACGGCCACAGGATCTGCTGCATCACCCGCACAGGAGGCCCGCCTCTTTGCCCGCGACTGCCATCATGGCGTGCTGTCCACGCTCTCGAAGCGCCTGGAGGGTTTTCCATTTGGCTCGGTCTCCCCCTTCATCCTCGACCCCGAGGGCAATCCCATCATCCTCATTTCCGACCTCGCCGAGCACAGCAAGAACCTGCAAGCCGATGCGCGTTGCTCGCTGATCTTGCAACCCTTCGCGACCGATATGCAGTCCACCGGCCGGGTGACCCTTATTGGCCTCGCCGAGCGGCTTTCTACGGACGACAAGGCCGCGTTGGGTACGACCTATCTGCACCAGTTCCCGCAGGCCACGGAGTATTTCGCCATGGCCGACTTCTGCTTCTGGCGCATTCGCCCGATCAAGGTACGCTGGATCGGCGGCTTCGGGCGCATTCACTGGATAGATCGCGACGCCTGGCTGAACCCGGATAAAACCGCCCGGCACACCGCCCGACACCCCCAAGAATAATCTTATGCCATCGAGTACCGCCCAAAATATCAGTGCCATCCTCCTCATTGCGCTGATCCTTCTCTGCCTTGCCTGGGAGCTCTGGCTCGCCCCCTTGCGCCCCCACGGCTCCTGGTTGGTCTTGAAAACCTTGCCCCTGCTTCTTCCCCTGTTTGGCGTCCTGCACGGGCGACGCAAGGCCTATCAGTGGTTAGCCCTGCTGGTCTGGCTCTATGCCCTCGAGGGAAGCCTGCGTCTCTATGTAGAAACGGGCCCCAGCCAATACCTCGCCGGCGCGGAACTGATGCTGGCCCTGGGTCTGTTTGCCAGCATCGCTCGCTTTCTGCGCAGCCACCGCCCTGGTTCGGATGCCTAAACAAAGGCCGTGCGCATTTGACCTGTATCAATCGCCCTTGATTGACGATATGAGCATCCTCTATTAACATTCGCTGATCATCAACTCGGAGTCTTGACCATCATGAAATCACGCTTCTTGCATTTCCAGTACCTCCCCATGTCTCTGCGAGTGCTCTTTTCCATGGTTTTGCTGGTCTTCGGAACCGGCTATCTCATGGCCATGATTCAGGTGTGGGAATCGCACGCCGGCAAGGACGGCAAGCCGATGTTGACCGCCCAGGATCTGGTCATCTCCTACAGTGGCAACCCGGACGGCACCAAGATGGAAACCTCTCTGCGTGGCCCGATGGCCGACATGTTGCCGGCCGAAAAGCGCGAGGTTATCTTTACCTGGCTGCACAACAAGGCCCCGGCAGAAGAGTTTGACGCCAAGATCAACCCCATCCTGCAAGAGCATTGCGTCGCCTGTCATCAGCCGGACGCCAACCCGCACTTGCCGGATCTGCGCACCGCTGATGCGGTCGCCAAGGTCACCGCCAAGGACACCGGCATGAACATTGTGACCTTGGTACGGGTGTCACACATTCACCTGTTCTCGATCACCTTCATCTTTTTCATCCTCGGCTTCATTTACACCCATGCCTATGTGCGCCCGGCCTGGTTCAAGTGCGTGGTCCTGGCCACGCCCTTCCTGTCGCTGATCGTGGACGTGGCTGCCTGGTATCTGACCAAGGTCTGGACCGGCTTTGCCTGGGCCGTGATTATTGGCGGCGCACTGTACGGGGTCGCATTCACGATCATGTGGGTCACCTCCATGCGCCAGATGTGGTTCTACGAGCTCCCGCAAGATCTTATTGATAGCGAGGGAGAGCTCCCCCGCATGGACGGTTAATCCGGCTGAAAAGGCCTCGCCTATAACGACAAAAGGGCGACCGATGGTCGCCCTTTTGTCGTCTCCAGCCCCTGCGCTAATCAGACGGCGTGTGGGGTTTGCGGGTGGTGGCGAACCTCTCCGCCCATCAGCTTGTTGAGAGCGTTCAAATAGGCCTTGACCGAGGCGATAACAATGTCGGTATCCGCCCCCTGGCCGTTAACGATACGACCGGCCTTGTTGAGCCGTACCGTAACCTCGCCCTGCGAATCCGTCCCGCTGGTGATGTTATTGACCGAGTACAGCAACAGGTCACTCTGCGAACGCACCACCGACTCGATAGCGCAGAACGCCGCATCCACCGGTCCACTCCCATCGGCCTCGGCATGCTGCTCAACCCCGTTATCCATCAGCACCAACACCGCATGCGGGGTCTCGCCCGTCTCGGAACAGACACGCAAGGACATCAAATGGAAACGCTCTTCATGATCGGCGGCCGCCTCGTCAGAAACCAGGGCGTGGAGATCCTCATCGAATATCTCGTGCTTTTTGTCGGCCAAATCTTTAAAGCGCGCGAAGGCCATATTGAGCGCCTCCTCGGAGTTGAGCTCAATCCCTAACTCCTTCAGCCGGCTCTTGAAGGCATTACGCCCGGAGTGCTTGCCCAGCACCATGCGGTTGGCCGTCCAGCCCACATCCTCGGCACGCATGATCTCGTAGGTTTCGCGATGTTTGAGTACGCCGTCCTGGTGAATGCCGGACTCGTGGGCAAAGGCATTGGCACCCACAATGGCCTTGTTTGGCTGCACCGCAAAGCCGGTGATGGAGGCCACCAGGCGCGAGGCCGGAACAATCTGCGTCGCATCAATCCGCGTGTCGCACGCAAACATATCCTGACGAGTCCGCACGGCCATCACCACTTCTTCCAGCGCGGCATTGCCAGCGCGTTCACCGAGCCCATTGATGGTGCATTCAACCTGCCGTGCACCGTTCATGACGGCCGACAAGGAGTTGGCGACCGCCAAACCCAGGTCATTGTGGCAATGCACCGAAAAGATCGCCTGATCGGCGTTTGGGATACGCTCACGCAAATTGCGAATCAGGTCACCAAACTGCCACGGCAGGTTGTAGCCGACCGTATCGGGGATATTGATGGTGCGGGCCCCGGCCTTGATCACCTGCTCGATCACCCGGCACAGAAAATCCAGATCCGAGCGGCCGGCATCTTCCGGCGAAAACTCCACATTGTCGGTCCACTTACGCGCCCATTGCACAGCCTTGATCGCCTGTTCGACGACCTGATCAGGCTGCATGCGCAACTTCTTTTCCATGTGAATCGGCGAGGTGGCTATGAAGGTGTGGATACGCCCCGAGTTGGCGCCTTTGAGCGCCTCGCCGCAGCGGTTGATATCATTCTCGAGCGCCCGTGCCAGTCCGCAGACCGTACTGTCCTTGATGGTGTCGGCGACCGCCTTGACCGACTCGAAGTCGCCATTGCTGGCCGAGGGGAAACCCGCCTCGATCACATCCACACGCATCTTCTCCAGTTGCCGGGCGATGCGCACCTTTTCTTCCCGGGTCATCGACGCACCGGGGCTTTGCTCCCCGTCGCGGAGCGTGGTATCAAAAATAATCAACGAATCGTTCATGGTGTACTCCATATGTCACAGGATGCGACCGCAAGTCGCAACCGATACCGCCTCGGGCGATCGGCAAATAGACAAGAGGGGAAATTAGTTTTGCCCGGGCACGGGCAGTCGCACCAGCAGGCGGCGGAAAGACAAGAGGCGGAGGCATGAATGGCATCGCATGGTTCGCAATATACGGCCCGGCCAGACTCAGGGCAAGTCTCCACCAGAATGCGTCACCTTGCAGGTGGTTTTGTTGGGCCAGAAGGCACAGACATAACCTGAGACCGCATAGGCCAAAAACAAGGCCAACATCACCAGAGGAGGGTCAATGGCGATCAGGGCAAAGCTCAGGGCAATCGCCACGATCGTGAAGAACGGGACCGTACGGCGCAAATTAATGTCCTTGCCGCTGTAATAACGGAAACTACTGACCATGGAGAGGCCGGCAAAAAGGGTAATCAGCCAGACAAACCAACGAATGTCAGCCCCAACAATGCCGTTATCAATACCCACCCAGACCAGGCT
>Ga0194119_10002356_pt1 | contig 32203 bp, 30 predicted proteins | sample TA2MahC100mmetaG_FD_148620 | JGI IMG/M metagenome (GOLD analysis project Ga0194119, IMG submission 148620) | Freshwater microbial communities from Lake Tanganyika, Tanzania - TA2015018 Mahale Deep Cast 100m | ecosystem: Environmental > Aquatic > Freshwater > Lake | place: Tanzania: Lake...
CCCCGTAGCGATCCACCCAGCCGGCGGCCAGCTCCACCAGGGACTCCTGGCTGCTGCAGTCGGCGGCGGCGCGGTAGGCGGCCATCTTCTCGTCGTTCTCGGGGATCCAGTCGCCGGGGATGAAGGCGGTGATCGGCAGGTCGATCTGGGTGTCGTCCACCGCCGGGATGTCCTGGCCCTGGATCTCGGCCAGGGATTCCTGCAGCATCTCCATGTAGAGATCGAAGCCGATGGCCTCCATCTGGCCGCTCTGCTCCACCCCCAGCAGGTTGCCCACGCCGCGGATTTCCATGTCGCGCATGGCCAGCTGATAGCCGCTGCCCAGCTGGGCGAATTCCTGAATCGCCCGCAGCCGCTGGCGCGCCGCCTCACTCAGGGAGGCATCACCGGGGTAGAACAGCCAGGCATGGGCCTGGATGCCGCTGCGGCCCACCCGGCCGCGCAGCTGATACAGCTGGGCCAGGCCGAACTTGTGGGCGTCCTCGATCAGGATCGTGTTGACGCGCGGAATATCCAGGCCGCTCTCCACGATCGTGGTGCAGAGCATCAGGTCGGCTTCGCCAGCGTTGAAGGCCACCATGGCGCTCTCCAGCTCCCCCTCGGCCATCTGGCCATGGGCCACCAGCAGCCGTAGGCCAGGAATCATGCTCTGCAGCTGGGCGGCTACATCGTCGATGCCCTCCACCCGGGGCACCACGTAGAAGATCTGGCCGCCGCGATCGAGTTCCTGGCGGATGGCGCTGCGCACCGCTTCCTCGTCGAGGGCGGCCAGGTGGGTTTTGATCGGCCGGCGTAGGGGCGGTGGCGTGGTGATCAGGCTCATCTCGCGCACGCCCGAGAGGCTCATGTAGAGGGTGCGCGGAATGGGTGTGGCGCTGAGCGTCAACACGTCGACGTCCTTGCGCAGGGCCTTGATCTTTTCCTTCTGGTTCACGCCGAAGCGCTGTTCCTCATCCACCACCAGCAGGCCCAGCTGCTTGAAGCCGGTGCCCTTGGAGAGCAGTTGGTGGGTGCCCACCACCACATCCACATGGCCGCTGGCCAGCCCCTCGAGGATCACCTTGCGCTCGCCGGCGGTGCGGAAGCGGTTGAGCAGGCTCACCTTGAGGGGATAGGGGGCGAAGCGCTCCGAGAGGGAGCGCCAGTGCTGCTGGGCCAGCACGGTGGTGGGGGCCAGCATCGCCACCTGCTTGCCGGCGGTGACGGCTTTGAAGATGGCGCGGATCGCCACCTCGGTTTTGCCGAAGCCCACATCGCCGCACACCAGCCGGTCCATGGGTTGGGGCTGCTCCATGTCGCGTTTCACATCGGCGATCGCCTTCACCTGGTCGGGGGTGGGCTCGTAGGGGAAGGAGTCCTCGAGCTCGTGTTGCCAGGGGCCATCGGCGGGGAAGGCGAAGCCCGGCGCCTGGTGGCGCTCGGCATAGAGCTTGACCAGATCCAGCGCCACCTTGCGCACGGCCTTCTGGGCCCGCTCCTTGGCCTTGGTCCAGGCCGTGCCGCCCATGCGGTTGAGCTCGGGCGGGGCGTCGCTGCTGGCGCGGTAGCGGCCGAGGCTGCCCAGCTGGTCGGCGGCGACCCGCAGCAGGCCGTCGGCGTACTGCACCACCAGGTAGTCGCGCGATTCGCCGCTGATCGCCAGCTTTTCCAGCTTCAGAAACCGGCCGATGCCGTGGTTGCGGTGCACCACGAAGTCGCCCGGCTGCATCTTGTTGGGGTCCACCGTGCGGCTGGCGGCCTTGCGGCGCCGGCGCACATAGCCGGTGGCGGCCAGGGCGTGCTGGCCGAAGAACTCCCGATCGGTGATCAACACCAGCTTCCAGGCCGGCAACTGCAGGCCTTCGAGCTCGGCGGTGCCCTTGGTTTTCAGCGCCACCGGCGTCCGCTGCTCCACCAGCCGGTCAATCGCCGGGAAGTCGCTGGGGTTGGGCACGAAGCGGGTGATGCAGTCGTGCTCCTCCAGCAGGGCCACCGCCCGGCTGGGCTGGGCCGAGAGCAGCCACACCGTGGCCTTCTCGGCCACAAAGCCCTTCACCAGCCCCGCCAGCTTGCCGAAGGCGTTCGGGTAGGCCGGCACCGAGCGGGAGGCCAGATCGAGACTGTTGGGGTGGTTGTCGGTTTCGTGCAGCTCGGCCAGATCGAAGCCGCCGAAGGCCGCCGCCTGCTCCAGGGCCTCGCTGGGCGGGCGGTGCAGCAGAGGGGGCAGCAGGGCCAGCTCCTGGCACACCTCGCTGTGGTGTTCCACCACATGGTCGAACCACTGCTGGCCGTGGGAGAGGCAATGGCGCCGCTCGTCCACGGCGATCAGGGTGTGGGCGGGCAGGTAATCGAGCAGGGTGGCCGGCTGCTGCCAGGCCAGCCCCATCAGCCGCCGCAGGCCCTCGGGGGTGCCGCCCTCCAGCAGCTGGTCGCTGGCCTCGGCGCTCAGCAATTGATCCAGTCCATCGGGCATCGCCTCGCGCAGGGCATCGGCGATCAGGGGGCCGTAGCCGGTGGGGGTGAGGCGAACCACCTCAACGGCATCGAGGGAGCGTTGGGAGGCGGGATCAAATTCCCGCAGCTTCTCCAGCTCCTCGCCAAAGAACTCAAGCCGCACCGGCAGCTCGGCGCTCACCGGGAACACGTCGACAATGTCGCCGCGGCGGCTCCAGCAGCCCTCCTGCTCGATCGTGGGCACCCGCTCGTAGCCCAGGCGCGTCAGCGTGGTGGCCAGCTCTTCGAGATCCACTGTGTCGCCTTTGCGCAAGCTCAGGCACTGGGCCTGCAGGGCCTTCGGCGGCGGGAGGTGGGGCTGCAGGGCCCGCTCGGTGGCCACGATCGCGAGGCGCTGGCCGCCATCCAGCAACTCCCCCAGCACCTGCAGCTGGCCCCAGGTGATCTCGCTGGTGGGATCGAAGGGCTCGTAAGGGCTGGCCTCGCTGGTGGGATAGAGCTGGCAGCTGGGCCAGCCCATCAGCTCCAGCAGCGCCGCCCAGCGCCCCGCTTCTTCCAGGGTAGGCACGATCACCAGCAGGGGAGCGCCGGCGGCGCCTGCCAGCGCTGAGCTGATCAGGGCTCTGGCCCCCCGGCCGGCGCCACTCAGCCGCAGGCGCTCGGACCGCTTGCTGCGCTCCAGCACCTCCCCGGTGAGGGACGCCTGCTGCAGTTGACGCACCAGGGCGGAGAGGGGCATGGAGGCGCGGGAGGCATGAAGCTCCGATCTTCGCAACTGGCCTCAGACTGGTGCGGACCGTCCGACTGCCCTGGTGCGTTCCCGCTGCCCGTCCCGCTTGGATCACCGCCTCGGACGGGGGGCTCTGTTCGTGCTCAGTGGGGTGCTGGGGTTGCTGGGTGCCGCTTGTGCGTCCCTGCCGGTGAGCCCTGCGTCCCAAGCCACGTCACCTCCCCCGCTCGCTCCTGCCCAGCCCGCTACCCCGTCGCCGGCGTTGGAGCCGTCTCTGCTGCAGCAATTGGCGGTGGCCGATCGGCAGTGGATCCCCAGGGCCGAAACCCTCCCCAATGGCGCGATTCGCTACCACTACCGACGACGCGCTGATCAACCGCCGCTCTCGGTGGCTGAGCTGCGCGCCCTGATCGCCAATCCCCCCAGCTTTGGAGCGGAGCGTCTGGCGATTGCTCAATTGCTGACGGTGTTGGCGGCGGCGGGGGTGCGCCTGGAGCTCACCGAGCCGCGCAAGCTGGGGGCAGCGGGTGAATGGGATCCCCAGGAGCGCACGGTGCGGATCCAGCCCCGGGTGGTGGAGAAGGGCAGTGCGGAATTCGCCACGGTGCTCAACCATGAGGCCATTCATGTGGCCCAGAGCTGCCGCAACCGAGGGGTGCGCTCCAGTCCGCGTCTGCTGGGTTTGCCCACCGTCTTGCCAGACCACCTGGCGGGGGTGCTCAACGAACCGGTGTACCGCCAGGCCTCGGCCCACGAACAGCAGCTCGAGCGGGAGGCTTTTGCCAATCAGGCTCGATCGGGTCTGGGGGCCCAATTGGTGCGCCAGCACTGTTAAGGGTTCGGCCCGGCCAGCCATTCACTCTCCAGCAGCATGTTGAACTGCAGCAACTGGGCGTCGCTGAGCTGCTGCCGGCTGGTGAGGGAGAAGTGCTGCTCGAGGAAGGCGCGGCCCCGGCCAGGATCCCACTGCAGTTGGCCCAGCAGTGCGTCGCACTGGCTGAGCAGCTCTCGGCGCCGCAGCGGCGCCGGGGCGGTGGCGGGATCCGTGCCCGGTGCAAATCCCTCCAGGGCTTGGAGGTAGGCCAGCAGATCGCCGTAGCTGGTGAGTCGATTGCGGTTGGGGTGCTTGAACACCCGCTCCAGGTAGATCGCCTCCTGGTCGCGGTCCCAGCCGAGACGTTGCAGCTCCAGATCCAGCCGAGCCAGTTCGCTGCTCCAGTCCTCCGGATCGGCAGGGGGTTCCTCGGGGGCCTGGGCCGCTGGCGGGCTCGGGTGCTCTTGGTGTGGCGGCGGGCTTGCGGTGAGTCGGGGCTCGGACGCGACTTGGGGTTGGGACTCGGCTGGGGGCTCTGGCGCGCGCTGCAGCTGGGGGCTGGGCGCTGGCTTGCTGGGCGGCGCTGATGGGGCTTTGGGGGTGAGGCGGGCCGCCAGGCGTTGGCGCGCCCTGTCTTCGGCTTCCTCCGCCGTGGCGGCTTCCCCAAGGGCGCCGTCAACGAGTAGGCCGCCGCGCCGCGCCTGTACCAGCACCACCCGGCTGCCGCTGTCGGCATGCACCAGTTGGATCTCCAGCTGTGAATCCTCCAGCGGCCGGGTCAAGGTGTCTTTCTAGACTCCACACCATCCTGACCCGCTGCAGCGCATGGAAGCGGAGTCGATCCAGTCCCTCACTCCCCTGCTCGACCAGGCCGATCAGTGGAAAGAGGTGCTGCTGCTGCTGCCCCTGCTGGTGGCGCTCGAGGCCGTGCTCTCCGCCGACAACGCCATTGCCCTGGCGGCCATCGCCCGCGGCCTCGAGGATCCGGCGCGCCAGCGCCAGGCTCTCAACCTGGGCCTGGCGCTGGCGCTGGTGTTACGGCTCGTTCTGATCGTGGCGGCCCAGTGGGTGTTGAACTTCTGGCCGCTGCAATTGCTGGCGGCGGGGTACCTGCTGTGGCTCTGCGGCCGACACCTGCAGCTGGTGTGGTCGGAGTCCGGCGATGGGGGTGCGGCCAGCGATGAGGCCGAAGCTTCCGGAGGATCAACCCATCCCGGCTCACTCCACCACGCCGGTCTCGGCTCGATTGTGGCCACCCTGGCCCTCACCGACCTGGCCTTCTCCCTCGACAGCGTGGCAGCGGCGGTCGCCGTGAGCGATCGTTTGCTGCTGGTGATGGCGGGTGGCGTGATCGGGGTGATCGCCCTGCGGCTGACCGCCGAGCTCTTCATCCGCTGGCTGGAGGTGTATCGGCACCTCGAGACCGCCGGCTACTTGGCGGTGGGGCTGGTGGGGATTCGGCTGCTGCTTCGGCTTGGCCTGCCCCAGGCGGTGCCGCCGGAGTGGGTGCTGCTGCTTGTGGTGGCGGCGCTCTTCGTCTGGGGCTTCTCAGCGCGCAACGCTCCGCTGGAAACACCGCCCGAGCCATGAGGGTGGAGCTGCGCCAGATCGGCAGCGACCAGCTGCTCGATGCCCTGGAGGTGGCCGAGCTCGGTGAGGTGCCTCAGCCCGGCCGCTGGCTGGAGGCGGCGGGCCGCAGTTTTCTGGTGCTGCAGCGCCGCCACCGCTACCAGCTGCGCAATGGCCGCTATGAACTCGCCTCCGTGGCGCTCCAGGTGAAGGCCCAGCAACGGCCCGCCGACGCCCGCTGGTGGCAGAACCAATGGGTGATCGGCGATCCCAGCTGCCGTTTCAACGCCCGCAGCCCCCTGCTGCGCTGCGCCGTGCTGCCCGATGGCCCCTGCGAGCGCTGCAGCCATTTCGCCGTGGCGGGAGCTGCCGGCCATGGCTGAACAAGAGCAGCCGGCCTGGATCACGGGCTGCCTGATCCGGGGGTATGGCGTCGCCTCGGGGCGCGATCCCGCCTCCCCCTACCCGGCCGGCACCATCAGCCTGCAGCGCCCCCTGTTTGCCCAACGGGGCCTGGATCTGTCCGACTGTTTCGCTGGCACCCTCAACCTGTGCTTGGCTCCGTTGGAGCTGCGGAGTGAGCACCCCGACCACTGCTTTGAGCACATCCTTTGGACCGACCGCCATCCAGCGGAGACCTTTCGCTTCTGGCGGGTGCTGGTGCGGTGCGGTGCTTCCCCACCCCTGAGGGGCTGGATCTATCAGCCCGATCCGCAGACCAAACAACGCCATGGGCAGCCGCCCCAGGTGGTGGAAGTGCTGGCGCCGCCGCTGGAGGGGATTGCGCCCGGTGTGGAGATCGCCCTCGGGGTAGACCCAAATCGGCTCTGGACCATCCATGGCACCCGGCTGCGGGCGCGCTTGCTGGAGTTTTTCAAATTTCGGGTGTTGGCGGCCCAGGACGCCTTCTTCCGCGACTGGCGCGATTCCCCCAGCGGCGCTGTGGATCCGGCCCGTCTGCGGCTGTGGCTCCAGGGGGCCTGGCCCGAGGCGCTGGCCCTTTCCGACAGGGATCTGCTGGCCACTTGCGATCAGGCCTGGCAGCTCTATGGCCCCTGACGGGGTTGCAGGCCGACGCCCAGGCCCCCCCTAGGGTGGAGAACCCCGCAAAGCCGGCGATCCGTCAATCCCCTCCCCGATCCCGCAGCGCAACGGCTGTTTCCGGTTCAATGGCCGTCTCCAGTTTCACAGCCGTTGCCAGTCACCCGGAGGCTGAAGGCCCCGCGCAGGCTGCTGCTGATTCAGCATCCAGCGCGGCGTTGGTCGACTTTGCCTCCTTCGGACTGGGTGAGCCGATCCTCAAGGCGGTGACCGAAAAGGGCTACACCAAGCCGTCGCCGATCCAGGGCCAGTGCATTCCAGCCGTGTTGGCGGGCCACGACGTGATGGCTGCCGCCCAGACCGGCACTGGCAAAACCGCGGGCTTCACCCTGCCGATGCTGGAGCGGCTGCGCCATGGCCCCCATGCGCGCGGTGGGGTGGTGCGTTCGCTGGTGCTCACCCCCACCCGAGAGCTGGCGGCCCAGGTGGCGGAGAGCGTGCGGGCCTACGGCCGCTACCTCGATCTGCGCAGCGACGTTGTGTTCGGCGGCGTGAAGGTCAACCCCCAGATCAGTCGGCTACAGAAGGGCACCGACGTGTTGGTGGCCACCCCGGGCCGCCTGATGGACCTCTACCAGCAGCGGGCCCTGCGACTCGATCGGGTTGAGATCCTGGTGCTCGATGAGGCGGATCGGATGCTCGATATGGGCTTCATCCGTGACATCCAGAAAATCCTGGCGCTGCTGCCGCCCAAGCGCCAGAACCTGCTGTTTTCAGCCACCTTTTCCGGCGATATCCGGCGCCTGGCTACCGGACTGCTCCACAATCCGGTGCAGCTTCAGGCCACCCCGGAAAACCGCACGGCCCCCACGGTGGAGCACCTGCTGCATCCCTGCGACATGGATCGCAAGCCGGATCTGCTCAGTCACCTGATCCGCAGCAACGATTGGCAGCAGGTGCTGGTGTTTTCCCGCACCAAGCACGGCGCCAACCGGATGGCCGAGCGGCTCAGCCGCGAAGGCATGTCGGCGGCCGCCATCCACGGCAACAAGAGCCAGGGGGCACGGACCCGGGCCCTGGCCGACTTCAAGGCCGGCTCCCTGCGGGTGCTGGTGGCCACCGACCTGGCCGCCCGGGGCATCGACATCCACCAGCTGCCCCACGTGGTGAATCTGGATCTGCCCAACCAGGCCGAGGACTATGTGCACCGCATCGGCCGCACCGGTCGGGCCGGCCACAACGGCCACGCCATTTCTCTGGTGGCGGCCGAAGAGAGTGAGCTGCTGCGTGCCATCGAGCGCATGATCGGCACCCGCCTGCCGCGTCAGGAGGTGCCCGGCTTCGAACCCAAGGTGCTCTCCGCTCCACCTCTCGATCTCAGTGGCGGCCGGGGGCGCGGTGGACGCCGCCCCTCCTCCTCCCGCCCCGCCGCCTCCCCCCAGGGGGCCCGCCGCGAGGGCCGTCGCAGTCCGCGTGCACCCGGCTCGCGTCGCTGAACGGCAGCAGTCGCGCTGAATGGCAGCAATGGACACACCGGTTGCCGGTGGTCTCGGCTCGGATGGTGTGGTTGAGACGTTTGACATGCCCTACGAGCCCGGATCCCCAGAGTGCCGCGTGCTGATCGATTGCAAAGGGCAGATTGAGGCGATGCTTTTGGCCCTTGGGCGCATCGACAACAGCCAGCACATCCGCGACCAGCTGGTGTCGGTGCACAACCAGCTGGAGGGCCTCCATGCGCTGTATCGCAAGGAGATTGGCTTGGGTTGATTGCGATCAGCTGGCCTGTGTGATTCGCTCCATCGCCAGGCACTGACAGGTGGCGTAAGCACTGGCCAGCGTGGCGACCCTGCGGCGCTGCTGGGGTTGTTGTTCGTGGCTGACCACGTAGCGACCTGACGTCTCCCGGTAGATCAGGCAGCCCTGGCCTGTTTCACCGACATAGGACAGCTCGCTTCCCATGGATCCTCAGCAATGACTCCACCCTCTGTAGCCACCGTGGCGGGGCAGGAAAAGTGTGCGAGCCCTAACAACACAGAACGTAAGCCGCCCGTTACCGAGCTTCATCCGCGATGTGCGTCCCGCTGCCGGTGGGGCCCAGTTGATCGCCAGGTTGGGCCGCGAGCTGTTGGAGCAGGCTGCCGCCCCGGGCGGCCGCTTTGCCCTCCAGCTGGGCTTCACGCACCAGCACCGGGCAGCCGCCGGTGGCCACCACCAGGCCTGTGTCCGCTAGCACCGCCAGCACGGTGCCTGGGGCAACGGCCGCTGCCGGCTGAGCTGGTGCTGTTTCGCTGCTGGAGGCCAGCGCCGCCTGGGCTTCGGGGCTCAGCTGCTCGGCGAGGCGAGCCACCAGGGGTTCGGTGCTGCGCAGTTTCAACCGTTTGCCCCGCCAGCTGGTGTGGGCCGCGGGATAGAGACCCATCGCCCGCCGGTGGATCGCCAGGGCGGAAGCGCTCCAGTCGATCACCGCGTCGTCTTTGGTCAACATGCGGGCAACGGTGAGCCCCGCCTCGCCCTGGGGGCGCACCCCCAGCCGGATCAGCCGTTCGGCTTCCGGGCCCGCTCCGGCGGCCTCGATGATGGGCATGGCTTCGACCAGCAGCTCGGCGCTGAGCTGGGCGAGCCGCTGGGCCAGCTGCTGAGCGTTCTCCCGAAGCCCGATGGCGAGGCTGCGCTCCAGCAACACCGGTCCGGTGTCGAGCCCCACCTCCATGGCCATGATCCCCACGCCGGTTTCGGCGTCGCCCTCCAGCAGGCACCACTGGATGGGGCCGGCGCCGCGCCAGCGCGGCAGCAGGGAGCCGTGGGCATTCCAGCAGCCCAAGGGGGGCTGCGCCAACACCTCGGGCGGCAGGATCTGGCCGAAGGCCACCACCACCGAGACGTCAGCGCCGAGGGCCGCGAGCTGCTGCTGGCAGGCCCCATCCCGTCGAATGCGTTCCGGCGTGAACACCGGAATCCCGAGCTCCAGGGCCCTGGCTTTCACGGGGCTGGGCTGCAGCTCCTTGCCGCGCCCGCGGCGGCGATCCGGTTGGCTCACCACCCCCACCAAGGTGTGACCGGCAGCCACCAGGGCCTCCAGGCTGGGCACGGCGTAGGCAGGGGTGCCCCAGAACAGGATCTTCACGCTTCGCCGGTGATCGAGAGCCCCTCCACCCAGACGTACGGGCACAGGCCATCAGGGGTCACCTTGGCGTCGCCCTCAAAACCCACGATGGCCTGGAGCACCGTGCGGATGTCGCCGGCGACGGTGGCCGCTTCGATCGAGCGGCTGTTGCCGCCCTGCACCAGCCAGCCATCGAAGGGCAGAGAGAAGGAGCCCTGGCTGGCCTTGACGCCGGCGTGCAGGGCAGAGAGGGAATCGATCACCACCACGGCCCCATCGTGGCCGAGGCGGTTGAGGCCCTGCTGGCCGCCGCCACTGCCCGGTGTGGCGCCGATCTCCAGCCAGTCGGCCCCCACCGACACCTTGGCCCCCATGCCGGCATGGCCGGTGGGGGGCACGCCGAAGGCGCGGGCCGTGGCCTCGGAGTGCAGGAAATGCCGCAGCACCCCGCCGTCCACCAGGTCGAGGGGAGCGGTGGGTGTGCCCTCGCCATCGAAGACCGAGGCGCCCACGTTGCCCGGATGCAGACCGTTGTCGCGGATGCTGAGGAACGGCACGGCCAGGGTCTGGCCCAGGGAGTCGCGCTGGCTGAGGCTGACGCCATCGAGCACGGCCCTGGCGTTGAACAGGCTGCTGAAGGCGCCGATCAGATCCAGGAACGCCTCGGGGCTGAACACGCAGGTGTAGTGGCCGGTCTCGATGGGGGCGTAGTCGAGGTGGGCGATGGTGCGCTGGGCGGCTTCGTCGATGCAGCCTTCGATGTCGAGGTTGGTGGTGCCGTAGGCCAGGCGCACCGCTCCTGAGCTGCGGGGCTTGCGGCCGGCTTCCTCGGCCCGGGCGTAGAGATACAGACTCGCTGTGGTGAGGCTCTGGTGGCGGCAGGCCCCCTCGCTGTTGAGGTAAAGCCTCTCGCTGCTGCGCTGGGCCAGGCCGTTGTAGGGCACGGTGCCGATGGCGGCATGGCGATCGAGCAGTTGGCGTTCGGCCTGCTTGAGGGTCTCCAGCAGGGTGAGGATCGGCTGGGGCTCGTGGTGGGGCTGCTCCAGGCTGGCCAGGGGTGCCGTGGCCAGGGGCGAGAAGGCCGGGGTCTCGTCGGCGTTGCCGAAGGCGCTGGCGTCACGGGCACCGGCGAGGGCCCGGACCAACCCTTCGTCGCTGAGGTCGGAGGTGCTGGTGATGCCCACCAGGCCATCGCTGTTCCACACCCGCACGGTGATGGCGCTGCGCTGGGCCCCTTTCATCTGTTTGGCCTCGCCGCGGTCAACCTGCACGGAGGTGTCGGTGCTGCAGGAGGCGCCCAGATCCCACTGCTGGATGGCGGCTTGCTGGGCCAGCTGCTGGAGTCGGCTGCTTAGGGCCTCGGCGTTGAGGCCGGCGGAGGTGGCCGGGTTGGAGCTCGCAGCCATCGTCAGCGGCCCCCCACGGTGATCGAATCGACTTTGATGTGGGGCTGGCCCACGGTGACGTAGACACTGCCGCTGACGGAGCCGCAGAAGCCAGCCGCCAGCTCGAGATCATTGGCACACATCGAGATCCGGGGCATCACCTCCTTGGCTTCGCCGATCAGGGTGGCGCCCTTCACCGGCTTGCTGAGCTGGCCGTTTTCGATCAGGTAGCCCTCCTCCACAGCGAAGTTGAACTGGCCGGTGGGGCCGACGCTGCCGCCCCCCATGGATTTGCAGTAGAGCCCTTTGTCGACGGAGGCGATCAGTTGGTCGGGCGTGTGCGGGCCGGCGGCAATGAACGTGTTGCGCATGCGGCTGGCGGCGGCGAAGGCATGGCTCTGGCGCCGGCCGCTGCCGGTGCGGCCATGGCCGGTGCGCCGTTCACCGGCGCGATCGCTGAGAAAGCGTTTGAGGATGCCATTTTCAATCAGCACCGTGCGCTGGGGCTCCATGCCCTCGTCGTCCATGGAGAGGGAGCCGAAGGCGCCGTCGGTGAGGCCTTCGTCGATGGCCGTTACCGCTTCATGGGCGATGGGCTCGCCCACCTTGTCGGCGAAGGGGGTGGTGCCGCGTTCGACCTGGGTGGTTTCCAGCAGGTGGCCGCAGGCCTCGTGGAAGATCACGCCACCGAAGCGGTTGGCGAGCACCGCCGGCATCTGTCCGGCCTCCACGTAGTCGGCGTAGAGCATGGTGCCAACGCTGGCGCACACGTCCTGGGCGGAGGCGTCCGCATCCCAGGCGCGCAGGTCGTCGGGACGTCCGGAGGTGCCGTAGCGGCGGCCCAGGCCGGCGCGGTGGTCGCCATCGGCGGCGAGGACATTCAGGCCGAGGGATTGGTGTAGGCGGATGTCGCGGGCGAAGGTGCCGTCGCTGGCGGCCACCAGCACGGCTTGCCAGTCGCGGGAATAGCTGCCCCGGCGCGCCTGCAGGTGGCGGCCGTGGTGGGCCAGACGGGCTGTGCCGTCCAGCAGCTTGAGTGTGGCCTCCGCCAAGGAGGGGCAGCGCTCCAGCCATTCGGCCTTGGTGGCCGCGAAGTCGCGCAGGCCCGCCAGGCCGCTGAATCGGGAGCCCGGAGCGCTGCTGCGCATCAGGCCGAGCATGCCCAGGGCCTGGTCCAGAGCCTGGAGCAGGCCGGCGTCGCTCAGGTCGTTGGTGCTGACAAAGCCATCCCGATCGCCCCGAAACACCCGAATCCCGGCCCCCATGCCGAAGGACGGACTGACGCTGGTGATTGTTTCCTGCTCAGCCAGCACCCCGAGGTGATCGGTGCGCTCCAGAAAGATCTCCACCAGATCGGCCCCAGCCCCCTGGCCCGCCGCCAACAGCGTTTCGAGTCGGGGCTGCCAGGCCAGGTCAAAGGGGTCGGGTGCGGAGGCAACCAAAAGAAATCAGCGATGGGGAGGGACAAAAGTGCCGGGCGATGCGGCAATCGCAGCCAGGGCTCAGCGCACCGAGGGTTGAAACTGCTCGCTGCGGATCGGGGCCATCAGGTAGAGCTTGGCCATCTCGGCGCCATTGGCGATCCAGTAGGGCAGCTTGCGCAACACCTTCACAGGAGCGGGAGCTGAACTGGCGTCGGCCTCGCTGAGCTTGGCGTTGTTGCTCACCAGACGCTCCAGGCGAACGTAGAACTTCGGATGCTCGACATTGAGCACCACCGGGAAGACCCGGGCGGAGGTTTCGTTGGTCTTGGCGATCACGACCTTGTCGTACTCGCGGGCATCCAGGCCCAGGGCTTCGTAGAACTCCTTGCGGGCCACGTCGCGCACATACATGGTGGCGAACACCGCCAGCAGGAAGAAGCGGCACCAGAGGCGGGCAGTTAGGCCGCGCACCGTGTCGGGCTGGGCTTTCATCAGGGCGTCAAAGAAATCGCCGTGGCGGTTCTCGTCTTGGCACCAGTTTTCGAAGAAGTTGAAAATCGGGAAGATCTTGCTGTCGGGATTCTTCTCGAGGTGGCGGAAGATGGCGATGTAGCGCCAGTAGCCAATCTTCTCGCTCAGGTAGGTGGCATAGAAGATGAACTTGGGCTTGAAGTGGGTATAGGCCTTGCTGGCGGTCAGGAAGCCAAGATCCAACTGCAGGCCAAAGTCACCCATGGCCTTGTTGAGGAAGCCGGCGTGGCGGGCTTCGTCGCGGGCCATGTGGGCGAAGCACTCCGCCAGCAGGGGGTTCTTGTCTTTGATGCGGCGGCTGAGCTCCTTGTAGAGCAGGAAGCCAGAAAACTCCGAGGTGCAGCTCTGCTCCAGAAACTCGATGAACACCTGGCGAGTTTCAGGATCGAGCTTGTCGGCGGCGCCTTCAAACTCCGCGTTGCGGACGAAGTGGTGGCGGTTGTAGTCCTTGCGGAACTCCTCGCAGATGGCCTCCAGCTCGACGGCGTTGGGGCGCAGGTCCATCGCCGCCATGGCGTCGAAATCCGTGGTGTAGAACCGCGGGGTCAGGATTGTGTCCTTGACCGGATCCTTGATGGCCGGTGCAGTGGGGCTGGCCATTGCGGCGGGAGGAACCATTGAGCGTTGCGGCTTACGGCAGTGGGGGCATCGTAGAGGGACTGCCCGTCAGTTCGGGCCGAGCCACTTCTGACCGTTGAGCCGCTGCACCAGGCGGGAGACCAGCAGCGCCAAGCTCATCTTCTTCTCGTCGATCAGGAACGACTCCAGCAGGCTGGGTTCGCTGCCGGCCTCGGCCACGGCCACGGTTTTGGGGGCATTGATGTCGGCTGTGGTGAAGCACAGCCAGAAGCGCCGCTCCCCTGGCAGCAAGCCTTTCACCATCCAGCAGTCCGCACCCACCACGGGCATCGGACCTTGCTCGAAGGCCAGCTCGGGGGCCGGACCGCCGTAACCCTGGATCTCCTTGGCCAGGGCGGGGAGCAGGAGCTCGGGCACAAACGTGGCAAACGGCTGGTCTTCCGGGGCCGGTGGCTTGGGCTTGGCAGGAGTGGCGGCTGGCTGGGCGGATTCGCTCACCGGTGCAGGCCCCTTTCGGCATCTGCGCCGACTCTACGCAGATCGCGCTCACCAGTTGTCGTCACCAGTCGTCGTCGCCGGGCCTATCCCAGCCGTCGCCCATGGCGGTGGTTTGGGTGGTGGCAGTGGAGGTGGAGGTGGCGGCCACGGGCTCGGCGGCAGCTGTCGAGCGACCCTTGCGGATCACCCGGAACGGCACCGCCACGGTGGGTGCCGGATCGCCCGGTGGACGTTGTGGCCCTGCTGCCTGGCGGGGTGGCGGGGGGGCTGCCGCTTTGGGCGGTTCCTCCCAGGAATCCATCGGGTCGCGGGGCTCGCGCCGCACCTGGCGGCGCAGCGAGACGGGCCCCGTTTGCAGGGCCAGGGCGGCGGCGGCAGCGCTGAGACCGGCGCCACCGCCAGCGGCCAGGGCGAGCCAGGCCCCGATCGGCAGCGCCGGGCTGCTCCAGATCAGCAGCCGCAAGCTCAGGTTGGGCCTGGGGTTGAGGGCGCCCACCAGCAGCACCAGCAGCAGCGGGGCCAGCAGGGGAAGCAGCAGCAGGCGTTGCAGCAGGGCCAAGGAACGACCTAGATGGACGGGGCGTCCGGGGATCCTGGCTGGTGGGGCGGCCCCTGCCAACGGCGCAGGCTGCCCAGCTCGTAGCCGAGCACGTCAAACACCCGGATCACCAGGAAATCGACCATGTCGTCGATGGTCTGGGGTTGGTGGTACCAGGCGGGCACCGGTGGGGCGATGCGAGCGCCGGCCTCGGCCAGGGCTGTGAGGTTGCGCAAGTGAACCAGGCTCCAGGGTGTTTCCCGCGGGCAGATCACCAGGGGCCGTCCCTCCTTGAGGTGCACGTCGGCGGCGCGCTCCACCAGATCCAGGGCAACCCCGGAGGCGATGCGACCAACGGTGCCCATGGAGGCGGGCAGGATCACCATGCCGCGGGTGCGGAAGCTGCCGCTGGCAATGCCGGCAGCTTGATCGTTCCAGCGGTGGCAGCGCAGCTGGCCGGAGTGGATCCCGGTGCGCTCGCGCCAGAACGCTTCTTGGGCCGCGGGCTCCGAGGGCACCCTCAGGCCCAGCTCCGCCTGCCACACGCCAATGGCCCCGCGGGAGGTGACCAGCTCCACCGACTCGCCGGCCTCCAGCAGCAACTGCAGGGCCCGCTGCGCCAGCGGTTGAGCCGAGGCGCCCGAGACAGCCAGCACCACCGGCGCGCTTCCGGCCGCAGGGGTCACGGCTCAGGCCTCGCTCAACACCGGGATCGGCGCAAACGGATCGTGGTCGTGCTCTTGCTCAGAGGCGTCATCGGCCCCATCAGCCCCCTCGGCCCGATCGTCCCCGTCGGCCATCACGCCTTCGGGCAGCACCACGGCCAGATCGATCTGATGGCGCAGGGCGTCCACCTTCTGGATCTCCACCTCCACCTGGTCGCCGAGCATGTAGGTGCGGCGGTTCTTGCGTCCCACCAGCCGGTTCTGACGCGAGCGGTATTCATACCAGTCGTCTTTGAGGGAGCTGACGTGCACCAAACCCTCCACCTGGGAGGGGGGGACTTCGACGAAGAAGCCATAGCTCTGCACACCGCTGATCACGCCGGGCAGCACCTGCCCCACCAGCGGCTCGGCCTGGCGGGCCTGCACCATCGCCAGCAGGTCGGCCTGGAGTTCGGACAGGAAGCGGCGCCTGCCGTTGAGGCGCTGCACCAGCCCATGCTCCTGGGCCTCCAGGAAGGGGGTGAGCTGGCTGGGGGCCAACAGTGGCCAGTCGATGGCGCCGTGGCAGGCATCGGAGGCCAGGTCGACGGTGGTTTTGTGGCGCACGCTCGGGCGGTCTTTGCCCTCGGTGAGCAGCAGCACCAGCAGCTGCTGGTTCCAGATGTCCGCGTAGTGGAGCGTGGGGCAGCACCACGGGGCCAGGGCCGCATCCTCCTCCAGGCGACTCGATAGGGCATGGGAGCCGGGTGTGCTGCTCAGCTGAATCGGCTTGAGGATGGCCTGCAGCTGCTGCTGCAGAGGCCGGCTGCGATCGGTGCTGGCGAAGGCGGCCGCCAGCTCGGCCGCACTGGCGTTGCCCTCCTCGCTCAATTCCAGGGGGATGTCGAGAGCGAGGGCCGAGCGGGCCACGTCGTTGAGGTCGTTGGCGTCGGCGGGAGCGTTGGTGGCGTAGACCGCCGGCAGCTCGAGGGTCTGGAGGTGCTGGCCGAGGGCCTGTTCGGCCACCAGCACTGCTTCCCGCAGCAGCGCCAGGGGATGGTGAGGTTCGAGGGTCACCATCCAGCCCTCGAGGGGAGCATCAGGACCTGGCACCGCCAGGTCGCCGAGGCTGTCGATGGCGGGCAGGGGCAGGTTGAGGTCGAGTGAGCCTGCCGCCAGTCGTTGTTGACGCAGCAGGCCAGTGACAGCGATGAGCTGCTCCAGCAGGGGCAGCTGATCTTTGAGTCCCTTGAGGGCCGCCGGCACGGTGCGGCTCTTGGGCTTGCGATCCCCCAGGGCCGTCAGGGCTTCAAGGTCCGCGGCGGCCACAGGCTGGATCTGGCTGCGGCAGAAGCGGTAGTGCTCCAGTTTGCCGTCGGTGCTGAGCTCCAGGCCCACCGACAGGGCCGCCTGCGCCTCGCCCACCTTGAAGGCGCTGGCCTTGGCCAGGGCTGGACTAAGCAGGGGCAGCCACTGTCGGCCCACGCAGTAGGCATCGGCCTGGTTGCGGAGCCAGGTGTCGAGGGCGCTGCCGTTGGCGAAGCGCTCGGCGATGGCCGGGGTATGCACCCACAGGGTCCAGCCGCCTTCCCGCTCCTCCAGGGCTAGGGCAGGCAGCCCCGGGGCTTCCTTGCCGCTCCACGGTTCGATCAGCAGGGCCGCTTGGCCGGTGAGGTCGGTGCGCTCTTTGGCTGCCAGGGCCTTGAGGGTGGCGCGAGGGGGCTGGGCTCGGTTGTGGAGCCGGTGCTTGGTGAGCAGCAGATCGAGGTCGGCGGCCTCGCCGCCGTTCACCGGCAGGCGCCGGGCCACGTGGCCTTGGGGTGCAAACTGCCCCACCGGATAGCGGTCGACCAGCACCTCCACCACTGAGCTCTGCGCGCTGTCGAGATGGGTGGCATCACCGGCCGGCAGTTCCACGGCGGTGAGCAGCCGGTCGTCGAGGGGGGTGGCCACCAACCGCTCCTCCTGTTGCTCGACTTGAGCCAAGAGCGAGGTGGTGTGCCGCTCGAGGATGCACTGCACGCCCCCCTCCGGCGAGCGGCGCCGTCCGCCTTCGCGGGTCACTTTCACCAGCACCCGATCGCCGTTCCAGGCGTGGTTGAGCTGGTGATCGCGGATGTAGATGTCTTCGCCACCGTCTTCCCGCAGGGCGAAGCAGAAGCCTTTGCTGGAGCAGCGCAGCCTGGCGGGAATCAGCTCGGGATCCTCGCGCCGGGCGATGCCGGCATCGCTGATCTCCACCAGCCCCAGCTTGGTCAGTCCGTCGAGCCCGATCTGCAGCTGCTGCTTCTCAGCTTTCTGGCTCAGGCCGAGGGCCTTCTCGAGCTTGGTCAGCGGCAGGGCTTCGTGGGCGGGAAGCTGGTCGAGCAGGTCGGCGACCGTGAACTTCATCGGTGGGAGGGCTGGTTGGCGGTGGGCCACCCAGGAATGCCCCGGGATGCAGGGGCGGGCGGCGAGGGGAAGAAGGCGGCTGATGGCGGACTGGGCTCGGAGCGATGCCCACGGCCACCAAGGCCTTCTTGTTCAATGTTAGTCGGCTGAGGGATCCTTGGCTGCCGCGCCGGCCTCTGCTCCGACCTCAGAGGCGGTCTCTTCGCCGCTGGAGCGCTGGATCAGCCGCACGCCGATCACCAGGAAGCCCACTGAGGCCGCCAGTTGCAGCGCATTGGTGGGGATCACGGCCGAGAGGGAACCGCCCGCCGCCGCCCCCAGCAGGCTGGCCAGCACCAAAGCCAGGGAGCTACCAGCGAAGACTGCCCCGGGGCGGGTTGAGGTGCCGCTGATGGTCACGATGGCCAGCTGGGTCTTGTCCCCCAGTTCGGCCAGGAACACGGTGACAAAGGTGGACGCGAGCAGGGCGAGCGGCAGGGCGGACACGGTCGTTCAGGTGAGGGGGAGGTCGGAAGGAGATGGCACCAGGCCCAGCACGGCCTGACGGCCGAGCCAGAGCCCCAGGGCCACCATCAGGATTCCCGCGAGGCGCTCCAGCTGCTGAGGTGGCATCACCCGTGCCAGCCAGCGGCCCAGCAACACCCCCACCAGGCTGGAGCTGATCAGGGCCAGGGAGGCCCCCACAAACACCACCAGCGGTCGACCCGACTGGGCGGACAGCAGTAATGCGGCGAGTTGGGTCTTGTCGCCAAGCTCAGCCAGGAACACCGTGGTGAAGGTGGTCAAAAACGCTGCACCCCAAGTTCCGGCCTTGGGCGCGGATGATGCGGCTTGGGCGGGTTTGGGGAGCTCGCTGTCGTTGCTCATGGGGTTTGCTCATGGGCGTTGCTCATGGGCGTTGTCGGATGGCACGCCGGAAGCGCCGCATCACCCTGCCACGGCCTCCGTATTCACTGCGGATCTGTTGGAGGCAACAGCCGATCGCCAGACGGTCGCCGGCGCCGGGGTCCTCGGGTGAGCCAAACAGCTTGACCAGATTGGCGACGTTGCAGAAATCGGGGCGGTCGGCATAGATCCGGCAGCTGCGCGAGCCGGTGTTGAAGTGAATGCACCAGCCATCGGCGCCCACCATGGCCAGGTATTGCTCCTGCTGTGCGGGGCTGAGGGCATCGATCGCCTCCTGCCGCAGGCTCGGATCCAGGCGGCAGCAGGCCCCGCAACCGCTGATGCAGCGCCACTGCTCCTGCTTCTTCACCTGCCCCTGCGCCTCTCCCGGCTGGTCCTCATGGTCTGGGCTGGAGGTGTTGCTCGCCATCGCCCGGTTGCAACTGCTGACCATTCAGCCACAGGCCAGCGACAGCCCAGCAAGAGCCCAGCCAAGAGCGCCGCTGTGACAAGCCGTCACAGAGCCAGGCGGCAGCCCTGGCGAAGCGGGACCTACGCCTAACCTGCAACCACAGCGTTTGCCGCTTCTCAGCCGCCATCACCATGGGTATCGACTTTCATCTGATCGCGAATTTCGCCGCCCTAGCCCTGATCACCCTGGCCGGCCCGGCCGTGATCTTCGTGCTCTTCTACCGCCGCGGCGCGCTCTGATCCGACGCCAGCTCCGGCGTCCGGCCCAGGTTCCAAAGGGCGTGATAAATCGGTTCGGGCTGGATTCGGCGGCCAACGGTGGCCGCAATCACAGCGCTGAGCAGGATGCCGAAGAGCCATTGCTGATCGCCCGCCATGCGCAGGGCGAAGAGCACCGTCATCAGCGGCAGCTGGGTGGCTCCGGCTAAACCTGCTGCCATTCCCAACGCCAGGCCGAGCTGGGCATCCCCGCCGAAGAGCTCCAGGGCACCACTGCCGAACAAGGCACCGATCGCGAAGGCGGGGTCAATCAGCCCCCCAGGTACCCCAGCGGCCAGGGCCAACACGGGCGCCACGATCCGTGAGCCCAGCACCAGCCACCAGGCGGCGATGCTCACCGGCTCCCCCGGGATGGGCAAGCTTCCCTGACCGTCCAGCAGCTGGCCCATCAACGCCTCGCCATCGCCGCCACTCCAGCCACCGCTGGCCAAGGCGATCAGCCCCAGGGCCAGGCCGAGCCCGAGCCCCCAGGCCAGGGGCCGTTGCCGCACCCGCTGATGCAGCAGCGCCGAGCTGGTGAGCAGCAGGCGGCTGAACAGCCCCCCCAGCAGGCCGCCGCCGATCCCGACCGGCAGCGCCCAGAGCAGCTGCTGCCACTCGGGTTGGGGGGTCTGCACCAGACCCAGGGTGAAGATCGGGATGCCTTCGAGGTTGCTCACCAGGGCGGCGGCGGCGCACACCACGGCTGCAGGCCAGAGCACCGACGTCTGGAAGCGGCCGGAGAGCTCCTCGATCACGAACACCACCCCCATCAGCGGGCTGTTAAACCCTCCTGCCAGGCCGGCGCCGGCGCCGATGGCCATCAGGCTCTGGGGCTGAAGCTGGGAGAGCAGCCGCGGAAAGCGACGGCGCAGCCCATGGGCCACGGCGGCACCCACCTGCACCACCGGTCCTTCCCGGCCCAGGGGCATCAGGGCCAGGCTGGCGGCGCTCCAGAGTGCCAGCCGCGCCAGGGTTGGACCGCGGCTCATCAGCTGGGGGGCTTTGGCGGGATCCTCCAGGCATTCGAGCGTCTGGGGAATGCCGGAGCCGGCACCCCGGGCCAGGGGCCCGGCCTGCAGCCACAGCAGCAGGGGCATCACCAGCACCGGTGCGAAAGCCAGAGCCAGGCTCTGGGTCGTCCAGTGCCCGCCCCGGAAGCTGGGCAGCTGGTGCAGCAGCAGGTCCTGGGCGCGGTCCACCAGGTTGAGGGGCCAGCAGGCCAGGCCCACCAGCACGCCGATCAGCAGAAGCTGAAGCAGGGTGCGCAGGGGGGAGCGGAGCAGGGGGAGTCCCATTTCAGGCAACGAGTCCTAGGGCGATGGCGGCGTCCTGGATGAGGGCTCGCACATAGGGGTGGTCATGGCTGGTGCCCTCGGCACTGGTGAGTTCCTCCCCGGCCGCATTGCGCACCACCAGGCCGGCCCCCTCGCGGCGGCACCAGTAGGTGCGGTCGCGCCGCTTCAGCACCACTTCATCGCTGCCGCTCGCCCCACCGGCGCTGGGCCGCAGTCCCACCAGTTCGAGTTGCAGGCGCTCCTCCCCCTGCCAGCTGTTGAGGGCCAGGCGGTAGGCCACATCCACCTGCTGCGGCAGGTTGGCCTCCCCCTGCCAGCGCCAGCCCATCGCCCGCAGGCTGTGGTCTCCCTGGCGCAGCTCCAGCTGCAGGTGTCCCCCGCGCAGCAGTTTCTGGCTGGCCACCTGGCAGCCCTGGCTCCAGAACACCGGCTGGGGGTGGCCGATGCCGAAGGGCTCGAGCCGTTGCAGCTGCCGGTGGAAGTCGCGGTCGATCTGGGCGAACGGCAGCAGGGCCTCCGGTTCCACCGGGGTGCCCTGGCCGGCCTGCTGCAGCCAGGCGTCGGCCAGCTGGTTGAGTTGCTCGTGCAGCGCTGCCACCTGGTCGGCCCGCACGGTGAACCCCCCTGCTGCGGGGTGGCCGCCAAAGCGCTCCAGCAGCGGGGCGCACTGCTGCAGGGCCCGATCCACGGCAAACCCCCGGGGCGCCCGCACCGAGGCCCGCAGGCGGCCCTGGCCCTCGCCGGCCAGCAGGGCGGCGGGTAGACCGAAGCGCTCCACCAGCCGCGCTGCCACGATGCCGATCACGCCGTGGTGCCAGTGGTTTTGCGCCAGCAGCAGAAAGGCGGGGCGCCGAGGGCCATCAGCTTCCAGCAGGGCGATCGCCTCCGCCTCGATGGCGCTGCAGAGGTCGCGGCGCTGCCGGTTGAGGGCCTCGCAGTCTCGCGCCAGATCCAGAGCCCGGTCGGGATCGTCGGTGGTGAGCAGCTCCACCACCAGCTGGGGATCCCCGAGCCGGCCCACGGCATTGATCCGCGGGGCGATCTGAAATCCCACCGCCTGGGCATCGAGCGGGGTCTCGTCCAGTCCGGCCAGCCGCTGCAGGGCCTGTAAGCCGGCCAGGGCACTGCGGCTTAGCCCGGGTAATCCGTCGATCAGCCAGCGGCGGTTCACCCCCACCAGCGGCGCCATGTCGGCGATCGTGCCGATGCAGAACAGGTTGAGGGCGATCTGCAGGCCGTCGGCCCGCTTGAGGCTTTGGCAGAGGGCCGCCGCCAGCACGTAGGCGAGGCCCACCCCAGCCAGGCCGCGATAGGGCGATCCATCCGGGGTGCGCTGCGGGTGCAGCAGGGCCAGGTGGGGCGGCAGGGGATCCGGAATCGTGTGGTGGTCGGTGAGGATCGCCTCGATGCCAAGCGCTTCGGCCCGCTCCAGGGCCTCCAGGGCCGACACACCGTTGTCGACCGTCACCAGCAGGGCCACGCCCTGCTCGGCCAAGCGCTCCACCATGGCGGCGTTGAGGCCATAGCCGTCGTCCATGCGGCTGGGGATCGCCGCGATCGGCCGGGCCCCCAGGCGCTGCAGCACCCCCACCAGCAGGGCCGTGCTGGTCATGCCGTCGGCGTCGTAGTCGCCGCAGATGGCCACCTGTTCCCCCTGGCTGCAGGCCCGTTTCAGCCGGGCCACGGCCTTGGCCAGGTCGGGGAAGTGGCGGGCCGCGGGCGGTGCGGCGGGCGGATCCAAAAGGGCCGCGATCGCCTCTGGACTGTTGAAGCCGCGCCGGCTCAGCACCGCCAGCAAGGCCTCCGGCAGCGGACTGTCTGCTGGCGCCTGGCAGAGCCCCTCAGGCGCCAGGGGAGCCGGCAGGTGCCAGCGTTGCTGATCAAGGGCAGGCAGCAACGACGGCGCAACCAGGGCCTCGCCATTGTGCGGCGCCTGCCGTGCGGATGCATCCCCGTAGCCTGCGTCTGCGCTGCAGCACCAGCCGATGGCCTTGCAGGCCCTGCTCTGGGACGTTGACGGCACCCTGGCCGAGACGGAGCGCGACGGCCATCGGCTCGCCTTCAACCGGGCCTTTGCTGAGCTGGGCGTGCCCCTGCACTGGGATGGAGAGCGTTACGGCGAGCTGCTCGCCATCAGCGGCGGCCGTGAACGCATCGCCGCAGCCCTGGCGGAGCTGCAGGGGGCCCCGCCCGAGGCCGCGTTGGTGGCGGATCTGCAGGCCCGCAAGCAACGCCATTACGCCGCCCTGGTGGCGGCTGGTGAGCTGCAGCTTCGCCCCGGCGTGGCAGAGCTGATCGGCATGGTTCATGCCGCTGGTCTGCCCCAGGGGATCGTGACCACCAGCGGTCGCATGGCCGTGGCCGCCCTGGCCGAGCATCTGCTGGGGCCGTTGGCCGCCTGTTTCAGCGTCTGGGTGTGCGGCGACGATGTCGCCCGCAAAAAGCCTGATCCCGAGGCCTACCACCGCGCCCTGGCGCAGTTGGGATTGCCGGCCCGGGCGGCGCTGGCGCTGGAAGACTCCGGCAACGGCCTGGCGGCGGCCGATCAGGCCGGGCTGGCCTGCCTGCTGACGCTGAGCCACTACGGCAGCGCCGAACCGCCCGAGCGGTTCAGCCGGGCTCGGGCGGTGGTGACGCAGCTGGGCAGCGGTGCGAGCTTGGTGCGGGGGCCCGCTTGCCAGGGCGGGCAGATCACGCTCTCCTATCTGCAGGATCTGCTGGAGGCACCACAGCTGTGACGCGCCTGCCGCTTCAGCGCACCCGCTTCAACCAAGCTCTGGAGCAGCTCGGAGCCCTGCTGCTCGGCAGCCTGCGCGGCAACTGGCGCCATCGCAGCACCGTGCTGCTGGCCCTGCTGCTGGGTTTCTACGCCGGCAGCAATGTCACTGCCTACGTGCTGCTGCTCATCCCCGGGGGGCGGCCCATGGCGGTGTTGCTGATGGTGCTGCTGGTGGAGCTGATCGTGCGCCTGCGGGGCCGGCTGGTGAAGACGTCGCCTGGCCTGGGCTGGGTGGTGGTCGACAACCTGCGCGTTGGGGTGGTGTATGCGGTGGTGCTGGAGGCCTTCAAACTCGGCACCTGATGGCCTCCCCTGCGCTGGATCTTGCCTTCGCGCCCGCCATTGATCCAGGCCTGGATCGCCACTGGCTCCAGCCCCTGCTGGCGGAGCTCACGCGCCTTGGCGCTGGCGGACAGCGGCCGGTGGTGGCCCTCAATGGACCCGTGGGCGCCGGCAAGAGCACCCTGGCGGCTCTTCTACGCCAACGGGCTGCCGCTCAGGGCCTGAAGCTGGCGGTGGCCTCCATCGACGACTTTTACTTGCCCTGGGAGCCGCGCCGGCTGGCCCTCGCCGGCAATCCCTTCGGCGTCTCGCGGGTGCCTCCGGGCAGCCACGACTTGGCCTTGGCGTGCGCTTGTTTCCGGGAATGGCGGGCCGGCGGCGTGCTGCGGCTGCCACGGTTTGACAAGACCCTGCTGGGAGGACAGGGCGATCGGGTGGGGGTGGAGCAGCGCGAAGCCGACGTGGTTCTGCTGGAAGGCTGGTTGCTGGGCTGCCGGCCTCTGGGGCCATCCCGGCTCCTCGAGCTTCAAGCCCATGGGGTGGCGGGCCTGAGCCGCGACGAACAAGCGTGGTTATCCCGATGGGATCAGGCTTTGGAGGCCTACCAAGCACTCTGGGACCAGTGCAGCCAACTTTGGTTGCTGCGTCCGCAGGGGTGGCACCTGCCGCGCCGCTGGCGTTTCCAAGCGGAGGCCAGGCAACGCCGCCGTGGCGCCGCCTGGCTCCCATCCGCTGCGCTCGAGCAGCTGGTGCGCTCCAGCCTCTGCTCGCTGCCCCCGGCTGATTACCAAGATCCTCTGATCCACAAAGCCGCGGGTTTGGCAGTCCTCGATGGACGCCGCCGCTGGTGTGGTGGCTGGATCAGGGATCAGGACGATCAGCTTTCGCCGTCGTCTCCCTCTTCATCCACAGGGTAAACAAAGCCCTGGGCACGGCCACTCAGCACGGCCTTGCCGATCGAGAGCGCTTTCTGGGCCGCCACAGCAGCTTTGCCCTTCCAGGTGGCGTGGCGCTGGTTGCGCTTGCCCTTGGAGGTTTTCTTCTTGGGAACAGCCATCCCTGCGCGCTCTCACTACCAAACCAAGATCTTCCGTTGTCGCCTGGCCTTTCGTCAAATCGCTAAACTCCGGCCAAAGCCTGAACTCAGTGAGCGACAGCCTTCTTCCGGACACTGCCACTCCGGGAAGAACCGCTCCGGGAAGCCCTACTCCTGGCAGCCAGCCACCTGCCAACCAGCCCTTTCGCTGGGATTCCCGGCCGCCGCGAGAGCCCGCACCCTCCTACAGCCAGTTGCTCAAAGATCTACGAGCCGGCAAGGTCAAAGACCTGGAATTGTCGTTGCGCCAGCGCGAAGCGCGGGTGCGCTTTGAGGATGGTCGCCAGGCCTCCGTGCCGGTGTTCAGCAACGACCAGCTGCTGCTGCGCACCGCTGAACAGGCGAAGGTGCCGCTGACGGTGCGGGACGATCGCGCCGATGGGGCTTTGGCGGGGGTGGTTGCCAACGGCCTGTTGGTGCTGCTGCTGCTCGGCGGCCTGGCCTTGCTGATCCGCCGCTCGGCCCAGGTGGCCAACCGGGCCATGGGCTTTGGCAGCAGCAAGCCCCGCTTGCAAGCCGATGGCGCTGTGACGGTGCGCTTCGAGGATGTGGCCGGCATCGCCGAAGCCAAAGAGGAGCTCCAGGAGGTGGTCACCTTCTTGAAGGAGCCCGAACGCTTCACCGCAGTCGGCGCCAAGATCCCCAAAGGCGTGCTGCTGGTGGGGCCTCCCGGCACCGGCAAAACCCTGCTCGCCCGAGCCATCGCCGGCGAGGCGGGGGTGCCCTTCTTCTCGATGGCCGCCTCCGAATTTGTCGAGATGTTCGTGGGCGTGGGGGCCAGTCGGGTGCGGGACCTGTTCCGCAAGGCCAAAGCCAAGGCGCCCTGCATCATTTTCATCGATGAGATCGATGCGGTCGGTCGCCAGCGCGGCGCTGGCATCGGTGGGGGCAACGACGAACGGGAGCAGACCCTCAACCAACTGCTCACCGAAATGGATGGCTTCGCCGACAACTCCGGCGTGATTCTGTTGGCCGCCACCAACCGCCCCGACGTGCTCGACGCGGCCCTGATGCGCCCAGGGCGCTTCGATCGCCGCATCACCGTCGACCTGCCCGACCGCCGCGGCCGCGAGGCCATCCTGGCCGTCCATGCCCGCAGCCGTCCGCTGGCCGCTGCGGTGTCGCTGTCGGCCTGGGCCAGCCGCACCCCGGGGTTCTCCGGAGCCGACCTCTCCAACCTGCTCAATGAGGCGGCTATCCTCACGGCCCGCCGCCACCAAAGCGAAATTGATGATGCCGCCATGGCGGGCGCTCTGGAGCGGATCACCATGGGGCTGTCGGCGGCACCCCTGCAGGACAGCGCCAAAAAGCGCCTGATCGCCTACCACGAGGTGGGCCATGCCCTGCTCACCACCCTGGTGCCCCACGCCGATCCCCTCGACAAGGTGACCTTGCTGCCCAGGGCGGGTGGCGTTGGCGGCTTCGCCCGGATGATGCCGGATGAGGAGGTCCTCGATTCCGGGCTGATCAGCAAGGCCTACCTGCGGGCCCGGCTGGTGGTCGCCCTGGGGGGGCGCGCCGCAGAATTGGTGGTCTTCGGCCCTGGCGAGGTGACCCAAGGGGCCAGTGGCGACCTCGACATGGTGACCCGCATTGCCCGCGAAATGGTCACCCGCTATGGCTTCTCCAGCCTGGGGCCGGTGGCCTTGGAGGGGGATGGGGCGGAGGTGTTCCTGGGCCGCGACTGGTTGCGCTCGGAGCCCCACTACTCCCGGGAGACTGGCAACCGGATTGACGGCCTGGTGCGGGATCTGGCCCGCGGCGCCCTCGATCAGGCCGTGGGCCTGCTGGCCGCCCGGCGCAGCCTGATGGACGAATTGGTGGAACTGTTGATCCGGGAGGAAACCATTGAAGGCCAGGCCTTCCGGGCCGTGGTGGAGCGCTCAGAGGCTGCTGTGGATGCCGCTGGCACTCTGGATCCCACTGGCAAATCGGATGTCGAGGCTGCGCAGGTAGGTGTGTAGGCCGGCGTCCTGGATCGGCAACAGCCGGGCCAGGCGACCGCTGTTGTTCACATGGGCGTGCCAGTGGCCCGGGGGCGTGATGAACGCCCCGCCGGCCTGCCAGTCGATGCGGCGAGGGTTGGCGATGGCGCCGCTGGCGTCGAGCTCGGTGCCCACCAGGGTGTAGCAGCCCGGGTCGCAATCGATGATCAGATCCAGGGCCACCGATTGGTGCCGGTGCGGCGGTTGGATGGCGCCGGGGGGCACGATCCCGAGCATCGCCCAAAGGGTGTGGGTCACGGTGCGGCTCTGGGGCAGGGCGCTGTTGGCCAGCAGCAGGCTGAGGCGATTGCTGCGGGCGGCCGTGGGATCGGCCAGCAGTTGGTCGAGTTCGCTCTGCAGCCAGGCGGCCGGGTAGTGGGTGGGCTCGAAACGGGCCTGGGTGGCCTCCACGCCGAGGTGGCTGAGCAGGGGGCCGTCGTGCACCCAGTAGAGAACGCTGGTGTGCTCGGCCTGCAGCAGGGGCGCCTCCCCAGCCGGCACGACAAACAGGTCGCCGGCGCCCCAGTGCAAGGCACGACCCGCCCACAGCAGCTGCCCGGAGCCCTGGAGCACGTAGAAGAGGGAGCTGGTGGCGTTGGCGGCGGCCTTCAGCCCTTCGCCGCCCTGGATCCGCAGGAAATGGGCCGCCAGCGCGGGGCTGGTGGCTGGGCCGCTGCAGCCGAGCTCGGTGCTGAGATCCAGAGGGATGACCGCCGTGGGGCCGCTCTGATGCAGCTCCGCCGACCACTGGTGGTAGCGGATCGGTTCGGTGAGGCCAGGGCGCACCGGGTTGGCGGCTTGGCGGTAATCGAACAGTTGGGCTTTGGCCTGCCAGCTGGACTCGCTGGCCTGGCTGGCTTCAACGGCGTGATCGCCCGGTTGGATCGGGGCTTGGGTCATCGGAAACGCCTCCAAGCGAGATGGGCTAATGCTGTGGGATTCACCCTATTGAGCCCGACTTCGGCACTGCCGCGCTGCTGCAGGGAGCACCGTTCGAGATTCAGCCGCCGGCCACCGCGGGCACGATCGACACCTCATCGCCGTCCTTGAGGGGCGTGGCCTGGTTGTCGAGGAAGCGGATGTCCTCGCTGTTGACGTACACATTGAGGAAGCGGCGCAGCTTGCCGGCCTCATCGCAAAGGCGCCCCTTGATGCCGGGGTAGCGGCCCTCCAGTGCTTCGATCAGCCCATCGACGCTGCTGGCCTCGAGATCGACACTGGCCTCGTCGTTGGTGAACTTCTGCAGGGGGGTGGGGATCAGAACCTGAACGGCCATGGGCTGGATGGGAAGGAAGAAAGGAAAGGGTCAGTTGTGGTGAGCCGCTTGGGCCTGGGCCCAGGCGGTTTTGAAGCTGTCGAGCTGGGCCTCGATCGTGTAGGGGGCGCCGATGCAGTCCGCCACCGCCTCCGTCGTCTTGAGGCCGTTGCCGGTGATGTAGGCCACGGTGCGCTCTTCGGGGTTGATCTTGCCCTGCTCCACGAGCTTCTTGAGCACCGCGATCGTGGTGCCGCCAGCGGTTTCCGTGAACACGCCCTCGGTTTCGGCGAGCAGCTTGATGCCCTCGATGATCTCGGCATCGCTCACGGCCGCGATGGACCCGCCGGTCTTGTTGGCGATGTCGATGGCGTAGGGGCCGTCGGCCGGGTTGCCGATGGCAATCGACTTGGCGATGGTGTTGGGCTTCACCGGGGTGATGAAGTCGCGGCCCTCGGCGAAGGCCTGGGCGATCGGGCTGCAGCCCTCGGCCTGGGCCCCGCTGAAGCGCACGGGCTTCTCATCGACCAGCCCGCACTTGATGAATTCATCAAAGCCTTTGCGGATCTTGGTGAACAGCGAACCCGAAGCCAGCGGCGCCACGATGTGGTCGGGAAGCTCCCAGCCCAGTTGCTCGATCACCTCGTAGCCAAGGGTTTTCGAGCCCTCGGAGTAGTAGGGACGCAGGTTGATGTTGACGAAGCCCCAGCCGAAGGTGTTGGCCACTTCCGAGCACAGGCGGTTGACCTGGTCGTAGTTGCCCTTCACCGCCATCAAGGTGGGGTTGTAGATCAGGGTGCCGAGCACCTTGCCCAGCTCCAGGTCGCTGGGGATGAACACGCAGCACTCCAGGCCGGCATGGGCGGCGATGGCAGCGGTGGAATTGGCCAGGTTGCCGGTGGAGGCACAGCTCACCGTGGTGAAGCCCAGCTCGCGCGCGCGGGTGAGGGCGACCGACACCACCCGATCTTTAAAGGAGAGCGTCGGCATGTTGACGCCGTCGTTCTTGATGTAGAGGCTCTTGAGCCCCAGGCGTTTGGCCAGGTTGCCCGCCTTGAGCAGGGGCGTGAAGCCGGTGCCCACGTCGATCGGGTCGCCCTCGATCGGCAGAAACTCGCGGTAGCGCCAGATCGAGGCGGGGCCGGCTTCGATCGTGGCGCGGCTGACGCGGTTTTTGATGGCGTCGTAGTCGTAGACGACCTCCAGTGGGCCGAAGCAGACGTCTTCGCAGACGTGCCGGGCACCGGCTTCGTAGGGATGGCCGCATTCCTTGCAGCGCAGCCCGGTGAAGGTGGAGCGGGAGAGGGTGGCAGTCACAGTCACGCCCAGCGATCGAAGGAGGCTAACAGCGCTTTCCGGAGTGGCGATTTAATCCCGATGACGAGAGTCGGGTATTAACGGCCTGTGCCCCTAGCGCGTCTCGGGGCTCGCTGGGCTTGCTGTTGCGCCAGGGCTTCCTACCCTCGGCCGGTGCCCCGATCCCCAATGCTGAGGCGCCCGTCGCCCTCTGCGGTCCGCCTGGTGGCCGCCGTGGTTCTTGGTCTGGCCCTGCTGGCTGGATTCCTCGTGCTGGCGGCGCGCCTGTGGGTGGAGTGGCAATGGTTTGAGCAGTTCGCCAAGGGGGAGGTGCTGCTGCACCGCTGGCTGCTGCAGTTGGCTGCGGCTGCCTTTGGCCTGGTGGTGGGCCTGGCTCTGCAGCGCTGGCTGACGCGGTTTTGGCGTCCTGCGCCGGCTGTGGCCCCGGAGCGGCGCTTCGCCTTGGCTCCCCTCGCCTATGCCGCCAGCCTGCTGTTGCTGGCCCTGGCCCAGTTGGTGCCGCTTGCCTTGCTGTTGCGGCTGGCCGAGCGCCTGATGGTCGACCCCTTCGATCCCCGCCGGTTGCACGGCCTCACCGTGCTCAGTGGCGTGTCGGCGCCGCTGCTGCTCCTGCTGGTGGGCCTGGCGGTGGCCCTGCTGGCTCGCCCCCGCCTGGCCCCCCGCCTGGTCGCGGCGATGGCGTCGCTGGCTGCGGCCACGGCCCTGGGCCGGGCGTGGGGACTGTGGTCGTTGGCCTTGCTCGCGCCAGACAGCGGCCTGCGCGAGCCGATGCTCCAGGCCGACATCGCCTTTGGGCTGGTGCGCTTTCCCGCCCTGGCCCTTGGTCTCACCCTGCTGATCGCCCTGGTGCTCTGCCATCTCGGGGCGGGTCTATGGGGCATCCTGGCGCGCCCGCCCCAGCTCAGCGACGGCCGCTTCCACGGCTTCACCGCCGCCCAGCTGCTGCAGCTGCGCTGGCCCCTGGCCCTGCTGGCCCTGCTGGTGGCCTGCAGCTTCTGGCTGGGGCGCCATCAGCTGTTGCTCAGCGCCGCCGGCAGCGTGCCGGGCGCCGGTTGGTTGGATGTGCACCTGGTGCTGCCCCTGCGCACCCTGGCCGCCGTGGTGGCGGTGCTCACCGCCGCGGCCCTGCTGCTGCCCCTGCCGCGCCGCGGCATCCGGGGGGTCCTGCTGGTTGGGGTGTCGATGGCCCTGCTGCTGGTGCCCTTGCTGGAGGCCGTGCTCACGCCTGTGCTGCAGCTGGTGCTGGTGAAACCCCGAGAGCTGGAGCGGGAAACCCCCTACCTGGCCCGTTCGATCCGGGCCACCCGGGCCGCGTTTCAGCTCGATGACATCAGCACCCGCTTTGTCAAACCGCGACGCCGCCTCACCCGGGCTGATGTGCAGGCGGGTGAGGCCACCCTGCGCAACATCCGGCTCTGGGACAGTCAGCCGTTGCTGTCCACCAATCGTCAGCTGCAACAACTGCGGGTCTATTACCGCTTTTCCGGGGCTGCGGTGGATCGCTACGGCCTCAGCGGCAACCCGGCGCTGGGGCGCCAACTGGTCATCATCACGGCGCGGGAGCTCGATCAGGCCTCCCTGCCTCCTGCAGCACGCACCTGGCTCAACACCCACCTGGTGTTCACCCACGGCTATGGCTTCACCGTTTCACCGGTGAACACCAGCAGCCCTGATGGCCTGCCCGACTATTTCATCAGTGATCTCGGTGCGTCCACGCGGGTGCAGGGCAATAGCCAGCTCGGCATCACCACCGCCGATGTGCAGGCCGGGATTGCGATCGGCCAGCCCAGCCTCTATTTCGGTGCTCTGGTGTCGCCCTACGCCCTCGCCCCCACCCGGGTGCAGGAGTTTGACTATCCCCAGGGCGACGAAAACTTTTACACCCACTACGCCGGCACGGCCGGGGTGCCGATCGGCTCACCCTGGGGGCGCCTCGCCTCGGCGATCTATCTGGGGGAACCGAAGCTGCTGGTGCAGGGAGCGATCACCCCGAAAACCCGGCTCCTGCTGCGCCGCGAGGTGCGTGAGCGGTTGCGCACCCTGGCTCCGTTTGTGCGCTTCGAGGGCGATCCCGTCTTGGTGTCGGTGCAGCTGAAGGATCCCGGTCCCTTCGCCCTCAACCAGCACCAGTTCTGGATGGTGGAGGGCTTCACCACCAGCCGCAGCTATCCCTACAGCGCCGCGGTGCCGGGTGATCCCGATATCCGCTATCTGCGCAACTCGGTGAAGGCGCTGGTGGATGCCTACAACGGCACGGCCGTGCTCTACGTGACGGATCAACGCGACCCGATCATCGCCGGCTGGCAGCGGCTGTTTCCGGGCCTGTTTCAGCCCCTTTCGGCCATGCCGGCGCCGCTGCTGAACCACATCCGCTATCCCCAGCGCCAGTTCGAGCTCCAAACCGCCCAGCTGCTTCGCTATCACGTGACCGATCCGCGGGTGTTTTACAGCGGCGACGACGTTTGGCAGGTGCCCAAGGAGCTCTATGGCCGCAGCCAGATTCCGGTGAAGCCGTATCACGTCAGTGCCCAGCTGGCTCCGGAGTTGCCACCCGAATTCCTGCTGCTGCAGCCCCTTACTCCCCTGGCCCGCCCCAATCTGGCGGCTTGGTTGGCGGCCCGCAGCGACGCGCCCAACTACGGCCAGTTGGTGCTGCTGCGCTTCCCCACCCAGACCCCGATTTTCGGTCCGGAGCAGGTTCAGGCCCTGATCAACCAGAACCCCCGCATCAGCCAGCAGTTTGGCTTGTGGGACCGGGCCGGATCGGAGGTGATCCAGGGCAACTTGCTCGTGGTGCCGGTTGGAGAAGCGCTGTTGTATGTGGAGCCGGTGTATCTCAAGGCCCGCAATGGTGGCCTGCCCACGCTCACCCGCGTGGTGGTGAGCGATGGCAGCCG
>Ga0194119_10002360_pt1 | contig 32190 bp, 34 predicted proteins | sample TA2MahC100mmetaG_FD_148620 | JGI IMG/M metagenome (GOLD analysis project Ga0194119, IMG submission 148620) | Freshwater microbial communities from Lake Tanganyika, Tanzania - TA2015018 Mahale Deep Cast 100m | ecosystem: Environmental > Aquatic > Freshwater > Lake | place: Tanzania: Lake...
GAAGTTGTTGTCGCTCTGGGAAAGCTTGTTGGAGACGCCTTCCGTGAAGCAAAATTTTCCGACGAGTTATTGGCCACCTGCGCCTTTCTCGGACTCGATTTGGAAGAACTTGATCCTAAGAAGACGATCGTGAGTGAAACGCAAATGCTCATTGAAACTAGAATTGAAGATCGTCTCGCCGCCCGCGCGTCAAAAAACTGGGCCGAGTCGGACCGCATCCGCGACGAACTCACCGCGATGGGCATTATTCTCAAGGATCACAAGGACGGCGCGACGACGTGGGAGGTGAAGCGGTGAGCGCGGTTCCCCCCACCCGGCGCGCTGCGCGCGCCACCCTCCCCGCAAGGGAGAGGGAGGCAAACGCCGCGACTCGACGTAATGATCAATCGCTTATGCGGGGCGTCGTCTACGAGTTTTTGCGTTTCGCCGATGCAGGCCAATCCCTCCCCTTGACGGGGAGGGTGGTTCGCGAAGCGAACCGGGTGGGGTGACGCACATGGCCAACGCTCGCGCGCGCGACTTGCGCAAGAACATGACGCCGCAGGAAGTGAAACTGTGGTCGCAATTGCGCAAACTGCGCCCGCAAGGCTTTCACTTTCGTCGTCAGGCGCCGCTCGAAGGCTATGTGCTCGATTTCGTTTGCTATAAACATCGGCTGATTGTCGAAGCCGACGGTTCGCAGCACGGCGAGACGGAAGGACTTCGCCGAGACGCCAAGCGCGACGCTGTTTTTCAGGCGAGTGGCTTCAAGGTGCTGCGCTTCTGGAATAGCGAGATCGACGCCAATCTGATTGGCGTTGTGGAGACGATTATCGCGAGGGCGAAGGAACACATGGCGGAGGCGTCGTGAGGGGCGGGATGGCTTCCCCCGCTCGGCGCGCTGCGCGCGCCACCCTCCCCGCAAGGTGGAGGGAGGAGAACGCCGCGACTCGCGAAGCGAACCGGATTGGATGAACAGAAGGGAATATCCGATGTCCAACAACGACTGGAAGAAGACGCTGCCCTTCAAGCGCCACTGGGCGGTCTATCTCGCCTTCAAGCTGCTCGTGCTGGCGCTTGCGGCCTTCATCGCCTGGCATTTGCTGCGCGCATTCGAGGTCGTGTGATGGCGCGCAGCGCGCATACGCCCGGATTGCGGCCGTTTCTTCCGGCCGACGCGGCGACGCTCGCGGCGCTCTTTCGCGAGAGCGTCGACGAGCTGGCCGTCGACGATTATGACGAGGCGCAGCGCGAAGCCTGGGCGTCAAAGGCCGATGACGAAGAGGCCTTCGGCGCGCTGCTCGCCGGCGAGTTGACGATCGTCGCGCTCGTCGACGGAGAGATCGCCGGCTTCGCGTCGCTCAAGGACAACGCCGATTTTCACATGATCTATGTGCGACCCGAGCTGGCGCGACGCGGCGTCGGTTCGGCGCTCGCCGACGCCATCGAGAAAATCGCCGCCGGCCGCGGGACGAAGACATTGACCGTCGACGTTTCCGATGCGGCGCGCGACTTTTTCGCTGCGCGCGGCTATGTCGCCAAAACACGCAACACGATCGAGATCGGCGGCCAGTGGCTCGGCAATACGACGATGACCAAAGAACTCGCGCCCGCCGGGAGAGCGCATTGATGGCCAAGGAACGGGTGAAGGAACGGCTGACGCTCTATGACACGACGCTGCGCGACGGCGCGCAGACGACGGGCGTTGACTTTTCGCTCGACGACAAGCGTCAGATCGCCGCCATGCTCGACGATCTCGGCATCGACTACATCGAAGGCGGCTATCCCGGCGCCAATCCCCTCGACACCGAATTTTTTGCCGAGCGTCCGAAGCTGCGCGCGCGCTTCGCCGCTTTCGGCATGACCCGCCGGCAGGGCCGCTCGGTCGAGAATGATCCGGGGGTCGCGGCGCTTCTCGACAGCGCCGCCGACGCGGTCACCTTCGTCGCCAAGAGCTGGGACTTCCAGGTCCGCGTCGCCTTACGCTCCACGGAAGAAGACAATCTCGAAGCCGTTACGCAATCCGTAAAGGCGGCGGTGGCGCGCGGCAAGGAAGTCGCCGTCGACTGCGAACATTTCTTCGACGGCTTCAAGGCCAATCGCGCCTATGCGCTCGCCTGCGCGATGGCTGCATATGACGCCGGCGCGCGCTGGATCGTGCTGTGCGACACCAACGGCGGCGCGCTGCCGAATGAGGTCGAGGCCATCGTCGCCGAGGTCGTCAGACATATTCCGGGAGCGCGCGTCGGCGTCCATTGCCATGACGACACCGGACAGGCGGTGGCGAATTCGCTCGCCGCCGTCCGCGCCGGCGCGAGGCAGATTCAGGGCACGCTCAATGGGCTGGGCGAGCGCTGCGGCAACGCCAATCTGACGACGATCATCCCAACGCTCTTGCTGAAGGGCGAATTTTCCGAGCGCTTCGAGATCGGCGTGACGCAGGAGAAGCTGACCCATCTGACCCGCGTGAGCCACGCGCTCGATGAGCTTCTCAACCGCGCGCCCAATCGCCACGCGCCCTATGTCGGCGCCAGCGCCTTTGCGACCAAGGCCGGCATTCACGCCTCCGCCGTGCTGACCGATCCGCGCACCTATGAGCATGTGACGCCGGAGTCGGTTGGCAATATGCGGCGCGTGCTGGTGTCGGATCAGGCGGGGCGCTCCAATATCGTTTCAGAGCTGGCGCGTCTTGGCGTCGTCCTCGACAAGGACGATCCGCGACTCGCTCGTCTTCTCGACGAGGTGAAGGAGAAGGAAGCGCAAGGCTATGCTTATGAAGGCGCCGACGCGTCGTTCTTTCTTTTGGCCAAGCGCGTGCTCGGCGAAGCGCCGCATTTCTTCGACATCGAACGCTACAGTGTCGCCGTCGACCGCCGCTTTTCGCGAAACGGGGAAGACAAGGGCGCCGAGGCCATCGTCAAAATCACCGTGCATGGCGAGAGCCGCATTTCCGCCGCCGAAGGCAATGGCCCCGTCAATGCGCTCGATCTGGCGCTGCGCAAGGATCTCGGCGCCTATCAGCGCTTCATCGAGGACGTTCGGCTGGTCGACTATCGCGTGCGCGTCTTCCAGGGCGGCACGGACGCGGTGACGCGCGTTCTGGTCGAATGCGCCGATGCGCACGGCGCGCGCTGGTCGACGGTCGGCGTCTCGGCCAATGTCATCGACGCGTCCTTCGAGGCGCTCGTCGACGCGATCAACTACAAGCTGCTAGTTTCGGTGCGGCAAACCGAACACAAAAAAGCGTTCTGAGCAGCGCCAAATCAGCCACGTCATTGCGAGGAGCGAAGCGACGAAGCAATCCAGGTTGCGCCCGCCGCTCTAGATTGCTTCGCTTCGCTCGCAATGACGACTACTGCAGAGGGTCAGAGCCGCTCGGTGATCGCGGTCTCGCTGATATCGGGCGCATGGCGGGCGGCTGCGAAGATCATCGGCAGAATGTCCTCGACGCGCTCGGCGACGAGATAGCGCACGTCATAGTCTTCGCGGATGAATTGTTCGTTGTGCATATGCGCGAAAAGCGACAGGAGCGGGCGCCAGAAACCGGCGATATTGGCGATGACCAGCGGCTTGGTATGACGGCCGAGCTGAATCCAGGTCAGTTGTTCGGTCAGCTCCTCCAGAGTGCCGACGCCGCCGGGCAGCGCAACGAAGGCGTCTGAGCGTTCGAACATCAGTCGTTTGCGCGTATGCATGTCCTTGACGATGATGAGATCCGTCGCGCCTGCGAAGGGGATTTCGCGTTCATCGAGGAATTCGGGGATGATTCCGGTGACGACGCCGCCGGCCGCGATCGTCGCCTTCGCCAATACGCCCATCAGACCGATCGCGCCGCCGCCATAGACGAGGCCGATGCCGGCGCGGGCAAGCTCGCCGCCCAAGGCGCGCGCCGCCGCCGTATGACCGGGATCGGCCCCCATCGAGGAGCCGCAGTAGACACAGATGTTTGTTATTTCTCGCATGTCGATACTCATGCCGTGTTTCGGCGGCGTCTCGTCCGGGGTGCGCATTGGTTCTAAACGTCATATATGACGCAAAACGCCGCGTTCGCGGCCCCGTCCATTCGGAGACATATGATTAGACCCGATCAAGGCGAATCGAGCGATCCCGAAGCGCTCGATTTGGACGAACCCGCACTTCAGCCGGATTCCGATCAACAATTGTCGGAATCGTCCCTTATCAATACGATACGTCATTTGTGGCCCTATCTCTGGCCGCGCGGCCGCCGCGACCTCGAACTGCGCGTGGCCGCTGTCTTCGCGCTGCTCGTCCTGAGCAAGCTGTTCAACGCCGCGACGCCTTACGCTTTCAAATGGGCGACCGACGCGCTCGCCGAAGGCGGCGCCGGCGCCTGGGCGAAGGCGGGGGCCGCCGCGGTCTATTTCACGCTGCTGATGGGCGCGATCCGCATCACAGCGATCATTCTGATGCAGATGCGCGACGGCATTTTTGCCGCTGTTGCGATGCACGCCGTGCGCCGGCTGGCGACTGATCTCTTCGTCCACATGCATGAGCTGTCGCTGCGTTTCCATATCGGCAGAAAGACCGGCGGGCTGACGCGCGTGCTCGAGCGCGGGCGTAACGGCATCGAAACGCTGTCGCGTCTCGTCATGTCGACCGGCGCGCCGACCGTGCTGGAGATGGCGCTCGTTCTCGGCATTTTCCTCTATCAGTTCGATTGGCGCTACGGGCTCGTTCTGCTCGCGACGCTCGGCGCATATTTTCTTTACACGATGCTCGCCACGAACTGGCGGATCGCCATTCGGCGCAAGATGAACGACAGCGACACCGACGCCAATCAGAAGGCGATCGACAGCCTCTTGAATTACGAGACGGTCAAATATTTCAGCGCGGAGAAACGGGAATCGGAGCGCTACGACAGATCGATGATCCGCTACGAGCAGGCGAGCACGCAGTCTTATGTGTCGCTCGCCGTGCTCAACGCCGGCCAGACCGTCATCTACATCATCGGGCTCACCGCGATGATGGTGATGTGCGTCTACGGCATCGAGGCCGGCCGCAACACGGTGGGCGATTTCGTTCTGATCAACCTGATGATGGGGCAATTGGCGCAGCCCCTGAATTTCATGGGCACCTTCTATCGCGAGGTGCGGCAGGCGATCATCGACATCGAGACGATGTTCTCGATTCTGGCGCAGAGTCCCGAGATTTTGGATAAGCCCGGCGCGCTGCCGCTCGTCGTGCGCGAAGGACGGATTATTTTCGACAATGTCTCGTTCCACTACGAACCCAACCGGCCGATCCTCAAAGGCGTGAGCTTTGAAGCCGAGCCCGGTCAAACGGTCGCGATCGTCGGCCCTTCCGGCGCGGGAAAATCAACGATATCGCGACTGATGTATCGCTTCTACGAGCCGCAAGGCGGACGCATCACGATCGACGGCCAGAATATTCTGGACGTAACACAGGAAAGCCTGCGCGCGGCGATCGGCATGGTCCCGCAGGATACGGTGCTGTTCAATGATTCGATCGGCTACAACATTCGTTACGGACGGTGGGACGCGAGCGACGAAGAGGTGCGCGAGGCGGCCCGGCTTGCCCAGATCGACCGCTTCATCGAGAGCGTGCCGGACGCCTATGGCGCCCAGGTCGGCGAGCGCGGCCTGAAGCTTTCCGGCGGCGAGAAGCAGCGCGTGGCGATCGCCCGGACGATTCTCAAAGGTCCGCCGATCCTCATTCTCGACGAGGCGACCTCGGCGCTCGACAGCTTCACCGAACATGAGATCCAGGAGGCGCTGCGGCGCGTCGCGCGCGGCCGCACCACGCTGGTCATCGCGCATCGCCTGTCGACCATCGTCGACGCCGACGAAATCCTGTTTCTCGATCACGGCCGTATTGTCGAGCGCGGGACGCATAGCCAGTTGCTGGCGCTCGGCGGCCATTACGCCGGCATGTGGAACCGCCAGCGCGAGGCCGCAGAAGCGCGCGCGAAGCTGCTGGAGGCGGAGCGCGAGGAGCTGGAGGAGGCGGAGTAGGGCGCCCAGCGCTCTGGCGAATTCTCGCCGCTCTTTGGCAAGAATCTTTCTTTGCCGAAACGCGGGTTGGCGGCAGCTTCAGGTCATCTGGGCATGCACCGGACGGGGCGGCTGTGCATCGCTCTCTGCGGCAAGTCGGCGGCGGAAGCCGTTACGCCTTGCGCGCTGTTCGGAGGGTCCGATGACGGGAAGACTCCTGCTCGCCGCGTTGGCCGCCTGGGCGACCGCCAGCACGGCCCAAGCTCAGATCAAGGCGGAACATCCGCGCTACTGCGTTATGAGCGTCGGTCCGACGCAAATGATGTTCAGCGCGTTTCAAGAGAACCAGACCGACGAGATATTTTGCCGGCATGTGCCGACGCTCGGCCTGACGATGATCATTCTGGACGCGCAGCAGGTCGAACTGCGCGACATGAACATCGAAATCCGCGTGCTGCGCAATGTCGGACAGACGGACTGGCGCGATGATCTGGACGCGAATACCGTCGCCGTTCTGCCGCCGAAAAAATATCTCGCGGACAAGGGCACCGCGAGCTTCACGCATAACTTTAGCAAAGACGGAAGTTATATCGCTCTCGTCAGGGCGACGAGCGATGACGGCGCCAAGGAATATATCGGGCAATATGATTTTTCGGTAGGCGACACGGCTGGATGGTACGCGGTCTTTGGCCTAGCGTCGCTCGTCGGCGCCGGCTGCGCGTTGGCGATGTGGCGGCGAAAGCGCGTCGGAGCGGCGCCGCGGTTCGCCCCCGACAAACCGTCGCCGTCAGCGCTTCGTCAGTCGTCTTAGATTGCCGTTGACGCGCTCCGTGTATACGGCGAGGGCGCGCTCGGCGGCGTGGTGCGGCCGCCCGCTCGCGACGCTCATCGCGGCCTCGACGCTGGCTTCGGCGGCGGCCTCGATCTTCTCGCTGACCATGAGTTGGCTTTCGCGCTTGCCATGGGCGCCGCCCGCCGCGATTTTCATCAGCCGCAGACCGATCACTTGGTTGGCAAGTAGGCTCATTTTGAGCGTGTCGGAGAAAAGCTTGTTCATTCTCAATCGACTTCTGCGCATGGCGCCCTCCTGTCAAGGCAAGATAGCGGGGCCGCAGCGTTAACCAACCCTCGTCAGATCAACTGCGATGGTTTTGTTGAGCGAGGCCACTATTCCATCGCCGAGCGTAGCCCAAGGCGCTCGACAAAGGGATCGAAATCCCTGTCGCTAAAGAGCAGCGGCAGATCGCTTTCGATGCAGCGCGTGGCGATGATCGTGTCGATGGTCTTTCTCGGCGTAACGCCCAAGGCGCGCAGCTTGCGAAAATTCCTCGCGGCGCGCAGAGCGATTTCCTTTCCGCCGAGTTCGACGATCGTCAGCGCGCCGAGGAATTTTCGGGCGCTGTTGAAATCGCGGTCGCGCTCGAAGCCTTGCAGCACCTCGGTCAGGATCAGATCGCCGATCATGACTAATTCCTCGTCAAGCAGCCGATCCAGACGATCGGTCTGAGGCGTCAAGACGCCGCGAAAATAATCGATCCAGACGCTCGAATCGACAAGGATCATTTATCCGTCCGCTTATCGAAGCGCATGGCGTCGAGATCGCCTCGCCAGTCGAGTTTGCCGCGCAGGCTTCGGATTTGCCTTTGCCGCTGAAGGCGCAGCAGCGTCCGCAGGGCGAGTTCGACGGCTTCCTTCTTGGTCTTGAGGCCCGTCGCCCGCAATGTCTCCTGCATCAGCTTGTCGTCGATGACGATATTGGTGCGCATGTGTATAATACTCCGTATATATACACATACTACGCCTGCGCGGCGCCGTCTTCAAGAGCTTTTGCGCTGATAGGGAGGGCTGGGGAGGGCGCGTGACGCTTCCCGCTTCCATCCGGCTTCCATCGAGACCATATTGCGGCCATGGCCAAAACCCCCGGAAAGCCCAGAGACCCGGCGCGGCCGACGCGCGCCAAGGCGGCGAAGCCGGAGGTCGCGCCGCTCGCGCCGCATCTCGCGCAGCTGCTCAATCCCGCGCTGGCGCCGGGTTTCGGCGAGGCGCCGCAGGCGGCCTATGACGCCTCCTCGATCCATGGCCTCGACGAAGCGGAGATCGAGAAATACGGGCTCGGCGAAGCCTTTCACGCTGGCGGCGCGACTTCAGGAAGCGCCGCTCAAAACATTGGCGGCGCGACTTCAGGAAGCGCCGCTCAAAACATTGGCGGCGTGCAGGCGACCGCCGACAGCCTCGCCGAACTGCTGCGGCTCGGCGATCCGAATATTCGCGACAAGCAACCCTGGGTTCCGCATCGTCCCGAACGGCCCGAGAAATCCGAAGGCGGCGTTAAGTTCGAGCTTGTCTCCGACTATGCGCCGAAAGGCGATCAGCCGGCCGCGATCGAAGAGTTGGTGAAGGGCGTCGCCGCGCAGGAGCGCGATCAGGTGCTGCTCGGCGTCACCGGCTCGGGCAAGACCTTCACCATGGCGAGCGTCATCGAGCGCACGCAACGGCCGGCGCTGATTCTCGCGCCCAACAAGACGCTGGCGGCGCAGCTCTACGGCGAGTTCAAGAGCTTCTTCCCCAAAAACGCCGTCGAATATTTCGTGTCCTATTACGACTATTACCAGCCGGAAGCCTATGTGCCGCGCTCGGACACCTATATCGAGAAGGAATCCTCGGTGAACGAGCAGATCGACCGCATGCGCCATGCGGCGACGCGCGCGCTGCTCGAACGCGACGACGTCATCATCGTCGCTTCGGTCTCCTGCATCTACGGCATCGGGTCGGTCGAAACCTATACGGCGATGACCTTTTCGGTCACGCTCGGCGAGAAGCTGGAGCAGCGCCAGCTCGTCACCGATCTCGTCGCGCTGCACTACCGCCGCGTGCAGGCGGATTTTACCCGCGGAACATTTCGCGTGCGTGGCGATACCGTGGATATTTTCCCGGCCCACTATGAGGACCGCGCCTGGCGCGTCAGCTTCTTCGGCGACGAGGTCGAGTCGATTTCCGAATTCGATCCGCTGACCGGCAAGAAGACGGTCGATCTCGAATTCGTCAAAATCTACGCCAATTCGCATTATGTGACGCCGAGGCCGACGCTGCTGCAGTCGATCAAGGCGATCAAGGAGGAGCTACGGGCGCGTCTCGACGAATTATATCGTTCGGCGCGTCTCGTCGAGGCGCAGCGGCTCGAACAGCGCACCCGCTTCGATCTCGAAATGATGGAGGCGACGGGCTCCTGCGCCGGCGTCGAGAATTATTCGCGCTATCTCACCGGCAGAAAGCCCGGCGAGCCGCCGCCGACTCTGTTCGAATATCTGCCCGACAATGCGCTGGTCTTCGCCGACGAGAGCCATGTGTCGATCCCGCAGATCGGCGCCATGTATAAGGGCGACTTCCGCCGCAAGGCGACGCTGGCGGAATATGGCTTCCGCCTGCCCTCCTGCATGGACAATCGGCCGCTGCGCTTCGAGGAATGGGACGCGATGCGGCCGCAGACGGTGGCGGTTTCGGCGACGCCGGGAAGCTGGGAGCTCAATCAAACCGGCGGCGTCTTCGTCGAACAGGTCATCCGTCCAACCGGGTTGATCGATCCGCAGGTCGAGGTGCGGCCGGCACGCGCCCAGGTCGACGATCTACTCGACGAGGCGCGGGCGACGGCGCAGATCGGCTATCGCTCGCTGGTCACCGTGCTGACCAAGCGCATGGCCGAAGATTTGACCGAATATCTGCACGAGAACGGCGTGCGCGTGCGCTACATGCATTCCGACATCGATACGATCGAGCGAATCGAGATCATCCGCGATCTTCGGCTCGGCGCCTTCGACGTGCTGGTCGGCATCAATCTGTTGCGCGAAGGCCTGGATATTCCCGAATGTGGCCTCGTCGCCATTCTCGACGCCGACAAGGAGGGCTTTTTGCGTTCGGAGACATCGCTGGTGCAGACGATCGGCCGCGCTGCGCGCAACGTCGACGGCCGCGTGATTTTATACGCCGACCAGATCACCGGCTCGATGAAGCGGGCGATGGACGAGACCAATCGCCGTCGCGCCAAGCAGGAGGCCTATAATCGCGAGAACGGCATCACGCCGACGTCGATCAAGCGCGGCATCGCCGACATTCTCGGCTCGGTCGCCGAGCAGGATCATGTGACCATCGACACCGGCTATGACATAGCGCCCGGCCATAATCTCGCGGCGACCATCGCCGATCTCGAAAAGCGCATGAAGGAAGCCGCCGCCGATCTCGCCTTCGAGGAGGCGGCGCGGCTGCGCGACGAGATCCAAAGATTGCAACGCGCGGAGTTGCTCGGCGAGGCGAGTCCGATGTTGCGAATCTCCCTCTCCCGCAAAGCGGGGGAGGGTCGGGGAGGGGGTCTTCCCGGCACCCGCGCGCGAAAACCGACCGACGCCGACATGGGGCCGCATAATTTCGGCGGCGGCGAAGCCCGGCCCGTCGGGCGCGCGCCGCCGCAGCGTCCGGTGGGGCGCTCGTCAGGCGGCAAGCCGGGCACGCGCACGGTGAAAGGCAAGCCGAAGTAGCCCTATTGAGTCTGACTGCGGCGCCCGCCAAACTACGCCGAAGTTGGTTGAGCTTATCGGATTTACACTTAATCGGCGTTGTGTGACTATCGCCGAGGTTGGCGCCGTTAGCGAATATTGCTGCGTTTGGGCGAGCTGCATAGATGCGCGCCGCAAATTTTGGAAGGAGTATTTCAGATGGCGAAGCGAAGTGCCGCACATTCTGCACTCAGCGTTTCGGGGCAAGAAAACGTTTTTGCGCCGCGCAAGCCCGATGACGCGGCGCGCATTTCCAAGCCCGAAGTTCATATATTCGGAAATGGCTTTGTCTGCGACACTGATACGCGTGGACATTCGCGTCCGAACGGACGGACGCTGGCCGAACTCGTGGTCGATGCTTCGGAAGGTTTCGTTCCGCTCTGGGCCAAGGACGTCACGCTGCGCTGGAGATTCCAGGAGCGCTCGTTGAATTTTTTCCAGGATCCGGCAGGCGCCAAGGCCGCCATCCGGAAACTCTTAGGCGAGGCGATCCTCGCATGGGGCGATGCAGCGCCTGTCAAATTCTCGCAGCGCAGCGACGCCTGGGATTTCGAGATCGTCGTCAGGGACGGGGATCGTTGCAGTGTGGACGGTTGCGTGCTGGCCAGCGCCTTCTTTCCCGACGCGGGGCGTCACGAGTTGCGTATCTACCCCAAGATGTTTTCGCTAAGCCGGGAGGAGCAGGTCGAGACGATCGTGCACGAACTCGGCCATGTCTTCGGCTTGCGGCACTTTTTCGCGAATATCTCGGAAAAAGACTGGCCAGCGCAGATTTTTGGCGTGCACAGCGCCTTCAGCATTATGAATTACGGCAACAAGAGCATGCTAACAGCCGACGACAGGAAGGATTTGAAAACGCTGTATCAGGCCGTGTGGAGCGGCCAGCTTGACAAAATCAACGGCACGCCTGTGCGGCTCGTTAAGCCATTCAGCGCATCGGGCTCGGCATAGATGAAGCATTCAGCAAGAGCGGGACGAAGCAATATTCGCAGCTCTACGATTTATCGTCATCGTCGCCCTATAATCTGCATCGACTCGCGCAGAAAGGCTCCGCGCAACGATGCGCCGCGCTAGAGGCGCCGGACCGCGCAGCGCTAAAGGGAAAAATCACTCGAAAATAGCCATAGCGGTAGGGGGAAGGCGCTCTTGCGCAGGCGTCTTTTTTGGGGCACGCGGGTCGGGCGTCCCCAACTCCCCGGTTCACAAATCCTTCGTTCTCGATTAGGGTCCGCGCCCAAGTCCGCTCCCCGGCCGGGGCAGCGGGTTTTTCGCTTTTTTCGCGCTATCTAAGCCGCGCGGCGACGTTGCGGCGGCAAGCGCCTTACAAGGAACCACATGGCCAAGGAAGAACTGCTCGAATTTCCCGGCGTCGTCACCGAACTGCTGCCGAGCGCGATGTTTCGCGTCAAGCTTGAAAACGATCACGAAATCATCGCCCACACCGCCGGCAAAATGCGCAAGAACCGCATTCGGGTGCTGGAGGGCGACAAGGTGCTGGTCGAAATGACCCCCTATGATTTGACCAAAGGCCGTATAACATATCGATTCAGGTAATTTCCTTTCGGCGGAGCGACCGTCTTGACAGCCCATCCTCCTAGCGCCCGTCCCAAGCTCATTCTCGCCTCCGCTTCGCCCAGGCGCCTCGCGCTGTTGCAGCAGGCCGGACTCGACGCCGACGCGCTGCTGCCCGCCGACATCGACGAGACCCCGCATCGCGGAGAATCGCCGCGCGCCTACGCCACCCGAATCGCCAGCGAGAAGGCGGCGGCCGCCGCCAAGCTGAGGGCGACGCGGCCGGAGCTGAAAAACTCCTTCCTGATCGCCGCCGACACCGTCGTCGCCGTCGGCCGGCGCATCCTGCCCAAGGCCGAGACGCGGGAGGAGGCGGACGAGTGCCTGCAACTGCTGTCCGGACGCCAGCACCGGGTCTATTCGGCGGTGAGCCTGATCACCCCGCGCGGCTTCGAGCGTAGGAGACTGGTCGAAGCGCGGCTGCGCTTCAAGCGGCTCGGCTCGACGGAGATCGAAGCCTATCTTTCGACCGGCGAGTGGCGCGGCAAGGCCGGCGCCTACGCCATCCAGGGACGCGCCGGCGTGTTTCTGGTGAAGATCGTCGGGTCCTACACGGCGGTGGTCGGCCTGCCGCTCTATGAGACCGTGTCGCTGCTCGCGGGAGAGGGATATCCGGTGCTCGCGCCATGGTTTGCGATGGCGTGAGGTTCAAGCCCCGGTATAGCGCCGCGAGAATCGCGCCCCGAGCCGGGTGAGAATTTCATAGCCGATGGTGCCGGCGCGCGCCGCTGCGTCTTCGATGCAAATCTGGTCGCCGAGCAGTTCGACCCATGCGCCGCGCTGCGCCGCGTCTCGGGGCGCATCGGAGACATCGAGCACGACATAGTCCATCGACACGCGGCCGATGAAGGGGCAGCGGACGCCCCCGACCAGCGCTTCTCCGGCCGGCTTGCCGTCGCAGCCGGTAGCGCCGACCGGCACGCCGTCGGCATAGCCGACCCCGATCGTGGCGATGTGCGTGCGCTTAGGCGCCGTCCAAAGCGCGTCATAGCCCACGCAGGCGCCGGGCTCGATTTCGCGCATCGAAAGGATGCGCGCCTCGAGCCGCGCGACCGGGCGCACCGGGCATTCCGCGTAGGGCGTCGGATTGCCGCCGTAGAGCGCGTAGCCCGGCCGAATGAGATCGAAATGCGGACGCTGCGGCAGGAAGACGGCGGAAGAATTCGACATCGACGCCGGAATGTCGGCGAAGCACGCGCGGGCGTCGAGGAACGCCTCGATCTGGCGGCCGTTGCGGGGTTCGTCGCGCAACTGCGAACTGACGAAATGGCTCATCACCAGGGTCGGGGTGAGCTGCCGCGCGCGTTCGGCCGCCTGCGCCGCCTCAGGGATCGGAACGCCGAAACGATTCATGCCTGTGTCGAAATGGATCGCGGCTTTGGGCTTGTGCCCGGTCGTCGCCCATTCCTCGATTTCGCCGAGGGATCCCAAGGCGGGAACGAGATCGGCGGCCACGAGGCGCCGCGCCGCGCCGGGAACGAGGCCGTCCAGCACATAGATGGTCGCGTCGGGCGCAACCGCCCGCGCCGCTTCGCCTTCAACGACATTGGCGACGAAAAAAGTTCGGCAGCCGGCCGAAAGCAGCGCGCGCATCGCCGGCGCAAGCCCCAGCCCATAGGCGTCGGCCTTCACCACCGCGCCGCATTCCGCGCCGTCAGCGAGGCGGGCCATCGTCCGCCAATTATCGGCGAGTGCGGAGAGATCGACGGTCAGCATGCCGGTTTCCGCCGGGTCCGAAGTCTCGGTCCGGGGCCGCAGGCGCACGGCGGGTTCGATAATTCCCATCTCGACCATCAGTCTAGACCGCAAAAGGCGGCGTCCAGATGGCGGGCAGCATTATAGGCCTATTCCGGCAGTAAGCGTTCGAATTTCGCGCGCACCTGCGGGGGGAGGCGGCGGGCGCGGCCGGCTTCGACGCATACGATCCTCACCTTTGCGCGCACCAGCAGCTCCGCCTGCCGCGAGACCCGCTGCTCCAGCGTCAGCGAGGCGCCGCCGAGTTCAAGCGTCTCGGTTTCGACGGTCAGCAAATCGTCCATCGTCGCCGGCTTTTGAAAGTCGAGATCCATCGACCGAACGACAAAGAAAATCGGCGCGCCGGCCACACCCTCCAGCAGCGCTTTCTGGTCCAGCCCGAGCGCGCGCAGCATTTCCGTGCGCGCCCGCTCCATGAAGCGCAGATAAGAGGCGTGATAGACGAGGCCCGAAAAATCAGTGTCCTCATAATAGACGCGAATGGAGAGGCGCTGACAAGGTTCGATTGTCTTCATCTGATTCGGCTGGCCGGACGGTCTGAGTTTTGCGATGAGGGGCTTGAACGCCGCCGTTCTTGATACTGACCGCAATCGTCGCATTTACTAAGATACGCTGTCGCGGGCGGCGGAGAGCTCGCGCGAAGCGCGTCGCAACCATAGCTGAGGAGCTTCCCGATGTCTTTCCAGATTGGCGACACGGCGCCGGATTTCGACGCCGTCACCACGCAGGGACCTATCAAATTCCACGATTGGATCGGCGATTCCTGGTGCATTCTGTTCTCGCATCCCAAGGACTTCACGCCGGTCTGCACGACCGAGCTCGGCTACATGGCCAAACTCGAACCGGAATTTAGGCGGCGCAACGTTAAGGTCATCGGCCTCAGCGTCGACCCGGTCGACAATCATGCAAAATGGGCGGTCGACATCGAGGAAACTCAGGGCGCGAAGCCAACATATCCGATGATCGGCGATCCCGACCTGCGCATCTCGAAACTTTATGGGATGCTGCCGGCGGCCGCGTCGGGCGACGCCAGCGTCAGGACGCCGGCCGACAATCAGACCGTGCGCAATGTCTTCGTCATAGGCCCCGACAAAAAGATCAAGCTCATCATCGTCTACCCGATGACCACGGGGCGCAACTTCGACGAAGTGCTTCGCGTCATCGATTCGCTGCAGCTGACCGCTAAACATAAGGTGGCGACGCCGGTGAATTGGCGGCCGGGCGACGACGTCATCATCGCCGGTTCGGTCTCCGACGAAGACGCGAAGAAAATCTATCCGGACGGCTGGAACGCCCCGCGGCCCTATCTTCGCATCGTTACGCAGCCGAAGTGATTTGCGCGCAGGGAGCGCGCCATGATCTTCAGACAACTGTTCGATAGCGTGTCAAGCACTTACAGTTATCTCCTCGCCGGCGGCCGCGGCGGGGAGGCGCTGATTATCGATCCGGTGCTCGACAAAATTGACCGCTATCTGCAGCTGATGCGCGAGCTCGATGTTCGGCTGGTCAAGGCTGTCGACACGCACACGCATGCCGATCACATCACCGGATTGGGCGCGCTCCGGGACCGCACCCATTGCGTTACAGTCATGGGCGAGCGCAGCAACGCCGACGTGGTCTCGATGCGCGTTTACGAGGGCGACCGCATTCGCATTCCGGGCGTCGAGCTCGATGTCCTCTATACGCCGGGTCACACGGACGATTCCTACAGCTTTGTGATGGCCGACAGGGTTTTTACCGGCGATACGCTGTTGATCCGCGGCACGGGCCGCACCGATTTTCAGAACGGCGACGCGCGCGCGCAATATGACTCGATTTTCGGCAAATTGTTGAAGCTTCCGGACGCGACGCTTGTCTATCCCGCGCATGATTACAAGGGCGATACGGTCAGCACGATCGGCGAGGAGCGGGCGTTCAATCCGCGGCTGCAGGTCAAATCCATCGACGAATATGTCGCGCTGATGGACAGTCTGCATTTGCCCAATCCCAAAATGATGGATGTGGCGCTGCCGGCGAACAGACACATTGGCCTGCATCAAGAAGACATTGCACAGCGCGGCTGGGCGTTCACGCCGCAAGAGGCGCTCGGGGCTCTCAGTCAGCCGTCGACCGCTCTCGTCGATCTGCGCGAACCGCGCGAACGCGAGGCCCAGGGCGTTATTCCCGGCTCCCTGCATATGCCGTATGACGAACTTGAGGAGAATATTCGCGAAGGCGGATTGTTGCATGAATTGGCGGTCGCCGCCGGCAAGCGCGTCGTGTTTTATTGCGCCTTCGGCGAGCGTTCGGCGATGGCGGTCGAGGCCGCGCAGGAGGCGGGTTTAACGTCGGCCCGTCATATTCAGGGCGGCCTCGACGCGTGGATGAAGGCCGGCGGTCCGATCACGCGTTAGCGCGGACTGCGCCAAGCCGTGCGCTGAAGCGCGCGGTGAGCTACTCTCCGCTTTCCTCAAACAATCCGAATTGCCCTTGAGGCCTTGCCGGCTCGGCGAGGCCGAGGTGGCGGAAGGCATGCGGCGTCAATAGCCGTCCGCGCGGCGTGCGTTGCAGAAAGCCCTGCTGCAACAGGAACGGCTCGATGATATCTTCGATCGCGTCGCGCGGCTCAGAGAGCGCAGCGGCGATCGTCTCGATGCCGACGGGGCCGCCGCCGAAATTGACGGCGACGAGACTAAGATAGCGCCGGTCCATAATATCGAGTCCGATCGTATCGACCTCTAACAGCGACAGCGCGCGGTCGGCGAGCTTGCGCGTAATCGCGCCCGCGCCGTCGACGATGGCGAAGTCGCGCACGCGCCGCAACAGGCGGCCGGCGATGCGCGGCGTGCCCCTCGAGCGCTGGGCGATTTCCGTTGCGCCAGCGTCCTCCATGCCGATTCCGAGCACGCGCGCGCCACGTTTGACGATCAGCTCCAATTCTTCCGGCGTGTAAAAATTCAATCGGACGGGAATGCCGAAGCGGTCGCGCAGCGGCGTCGTCAAAAGACCCGCGCGCGTCGTCGCGCCGACGAGGGTGAATTTCGCAAGATCGATCTTCACCGAACGCGCCGCCGGCCCTTCGCCGATGATGAGGTCGAGCTGGAAATCCTCCATCGCGGGATAGAGGATTTCCTCCACCGCCGGATTCAGGCGATGAATTTCGTCGATGAACAATACGTCGCGCGGTTCGAGATTGGTGAGCTGCGCCGCAAGGTCGCCGGCCTTGGCGATGACCGGGCCTGAGGTCGAACGGAAATTGACGCCAAGCTCGCGCGCGACGATCTGCGCCAGAGTCGTCTTGCCCAATCCCGGCGGGCCGACGAGCAGCACATGGTCGAGCGCCTCGCCGCGCGTCTTCGCCGCCCCGATGAACACCTTGAGATTGGCGCGCGCCGCCTCCTGGCCGGTGAAATCGGCAAGCGACAGCGGACGCATCGACGCGTCGGCGTCGTCGTCGCGCCGCTCGGGGCTGATAAGGCGCGCGGGCGTGGTCAAGGCGTGTCGATCAGGTAGAAGTGCCTCCACCCTCCCCTTGAGGGGGAGGGTCGGACTGCGAAGCAGGCCGGGGTGGGGTGTTGACCCGAGGCTCGGGTGTCACCCCCTCCCGGCGACCATCGGTCGCCGACCTCCCCCCCCGAGGGGGAGGTGTATCGCGCTATCGACATTGTTCGCCCTTTCGCTTCCGATTGCCGCTGATGGTCAAAGGCGCTCCGGAACGGCATTGAAATTCGGCCGGCGCGCTGTGCTAAGATGCGGCAAACGGAGCCGCGCCGTGAATCGCCCGTCCTCGCAATATGAGTATATGTCCCTCGACGATTTCGAGGAACTTCTCCCCGACAAGCCCGCCGACGAGAAATGGGAGCTGATCGGCGGCCGGGTCGTGCGCATGATGGTCGGAGCGCGCTGGGAGCACAACCGCATCTGCCAGAATGTCTCGACGGCATTGATGAACGACTTCCGCCGCCGCGGCTCGGATTGCCGGCCGTTTCAGGAGACGTTCTGGCTCAAGGAGCGCTTGCTCGATCTCGCCTGCTTTCCCGACGTAATGGTGCGTTGCGGCCCGTTGCCGCCTGACGCGACCTCAATCGATGATCCGATCGTCCTGATCGAGGTCGTCTCGAAAGGCTCGGCGCAGCGCGACCGCTGGGAGAAATGGGGACTTTATCAAAGGCTACCCTCGCTTCAGCATTATCTGCTGATCGAACGCGATCATCTCGCCGTCGACGTCATCGACCGCGTCGAGGGCGGCTTCTTCGAGCGCCCGAGACTCGCGTCGTTGGGCGACACGCTTCGCCTGCCGGCGATAGAATTCGAGATGAGCCTCGCCGAAATCTACCGCGACGTGATCGCCGCCTGATCGCTGCAGCGTGATCGATTCCAAAAGTTTAGAGAGCGCTTTACGCGAAAAACGGGTTCCCACTTTTTCGCGAGCCGCGCTCTAACGCGCGAGTTCGCGCAGCCCCTGTCGAATCAGCGCGCCGGCTTCGGCGCCTTCGCCAAGCTGCTTGAGGCTCTCGGCGACCGCCGCCGCCGCCTGCGGGCGTCCGTAGCCGAGATTGACCAAAGCTGAAATCGCATCGCGCGCCGCCGACGGCGCGCCTTCGCTCTCTTCGCCGGAGAGCCGCGCAAGGGAGGGGTCGACCGCGCCGAAGGCCGGCGCCTTGTCCTTCAGCTCGGCGACGATGCGCGCGGCGAGCTTCGGCCCGACGCCCGGCGCGCGGGCGACCGTCGCCCTGTCCTGCATGGCGATGGCCGAGGCGAGATCATTCGCGGAAAGAATCGACAGGATCGCCAGCGCGACTTTGGCGCCGACGCCCTGCACGCTCTGCAACAGCCGGAACCAGTCGCGCTCGGCTTCGCTCGTAAAGCCGAAGAGGCGGATCGAATCTTCGCGCACCTGCGTTTCGATCGCGAGCGTGGAAGCCTCGCCGACGCGCGGCAGTTTCTGCAGCGTGCGCGTCGAACAATGCACGACATAGCCGACGCCGCTCACGTCGAGAATGACGAAGTCCTCGCCGTAGCTGTCGATGAGGCCCTTGAGCTTGCCGATCATGCGGAAACTCGCAGACGCGCGCCGCGGTGTTGCGCGTGGCAGATCGCGACGGCAAGCGCGTCGGCGGCGTCGGCGCTCGTCAACGCGCTCGCCGGCAGCAGCACCCGCACCATCATCTGCACCTGCGCCTTGTCGGCGTGGCCGGCGCCGACGACCGTCTTCTTGACGAGATTGGCGGCGTATTCGGCGATGACGAGGCCGGCAAGGGCGGGGGCGGTCAGCGCCACCCCGCGCGCCTGTCCGAGCTTTAGGGCCGACTGCGGATCGCGATTGACGAAGGTCTCCTCGATCGCCGCCTCATGCGGCGCGTGATCGGCGATGACGCCCATCAGCCCCTCGTGCAATTGGCGCAGCCGCTCGCCCATGTTGAGGCGCGCATCGGAGCGCACGCGCCCGCAGGCGATGAAGGACAGCCGCGAGCCCCGCGCCTCGATGACGCCCCAGCCGGTGTTGCGCAGGCCGGGATCAATGCCGAGGATGCGAATCGGGGCAGGGGTCATTAAGCTATTTGGAGGTGATTACCCTGTGAGCGATAGGGGGCGCCAGCAGCAAAGTTTCACGTCGCAGTTTAGCCGATGTCCGGAGCCTGATATAGATTCCTGCTCAATCGTAAGCCCAGGCGTACATCGTCGGCCCGCCGGTATTGGTGCAGAGAACTTTACGGGTGACTGCGCCAGGGGCGCCGACGGCGGAGCCATATTTTCCGGTGGCGTAGTCGGCTCCATCGGTGACCGTGCTGTAAGCGCCGAGGGTTGCGGCGTTGCAGGTTACTAAAGTGCCGATCGTATATTTGAAAGGAACAATTGTTCCTTGGATCAACACGCCGGCGATTGACGCCGGGTTGGGCGTGAACCAATAATTCGGAAGGGTGTTGTTGTAATCCAGTCGAATGGTTCCGTCGCCAGTGGCGAGGATAACGGCGCCCGTTAAGCCGGCGGAAAGACCGACAACTTGGCCGCCAACGATTGTGTTGTTTGAGCCGGTTGTGATGCCGCGGCCAGTGTTGTGGCCGATGAGCGTGTTGAAACTGCCGCTGGTGACATCGTAACCCGATTCATAGCCCATAACGTTGTTGCCGCCAGCAGTTGTGGCGGAATAGAGAGCATGGTGACCGACGCCGACGTTAAGGCCGCCGCCAGTGACGAGGCTGTAGAGGGACGTGTTGCCGATGGCGATATTGGCAAGCGAGGTCGTGGAATTGAAAAGGGCTTGGTTGCCGACGGCTACGCCGCCTTCGATGTCATTGTAGTTTTGGAGGGCTCCGTAGCCGACTGCTACTGTGGCGTCTGTGTTTGTGGCGGCATGGAGCGCGTAGCCGCCGACCGCGACCGATCGGCGGCCGGTCAGATTGCCAAACATGGCGTTGACGCCAACGGCGACATTTCCGAAGGCGTTGTCGTCGGCGAGGCGGATATTGGCGAGAGCGTTTGCGCCAAAGCCGGCATTCGATGCGCCGAAGACATTCTTGCCGAGGGAGGGTGCAATAACGCCCCCGGGGCCAGTAAGGATTCCGAAAGTCGCTGCCGGGGCGCTTGGCCAAGCCGCGGAAGATTTGGGGCCGTAGATTCCGCCGGAACTGGTGTCGATGAACCAGGATTTTTCAGAGCCGATGGAATTGGCGGGACGATTGCCGGAGGTATTGCCAAGGAAGGCATTGCCCGGGATTCGGGAAGTTTGGGAAAAGGCTGAGCTAGCAAGAGCTAGCCAAATTGTGAGCGCAAAAAGAATCCGCATTCCGCAGGCTTCATGTTGATGAGGCGAACGGTTCGGTAGCGTCTCAAGCTTCTCGCAATGAGTCGAGCTTAGCTCGCCTCCGCCTTTCCCACCGCCTCCGCCACCGCGTCGAATGCCAGCATGATTGAGGCCGGCGAGGGCGGGGGCGGTGAGCGCCACCCCGCGCGCCTGTCCGAGTTTCAGGGCAGACTGCGGATCGCGATTGACGAAGGTCTCTTCGATCGCCGCTTCATGCGGCGCATGGTCGGCGATGACGCCCATCAGCCCCTCATGCAATTGCCGCAGCCGCTCGCCCATGTTGAGGCGCGCATCGGAGCGCACGCGCCCGCAGGCGATGAAGGACAGCCGCGAGCCCCGCGCCTCGATGATTCCCCAGCCGGTGTTGCGCAGGCCGGGATCGATGCCAAGGATGCGAATCGAGGCAGGGGACATGCGCGAATTTATGCGCAGAGCTGTGCGGGAGGCTAGACGTCAGCTTGCGCCTTGGCTCGCTTCCGCCTTCGTCGCCGCGTCCGCTACCGCGTCAAACGCGAGCATGGTAGAGCCGTGGCGGGCCTTGTAGTCGCGCACCGGCTCGAGGACCGCGAGGTCAGACCATTTGCCCGTCGGCGGCCGCCCATTCTCCTTGAGCATTTTGCGCAGCGCCTCGCGCGCCTCGCGCAGCTCCTGCGGGGTCGAGCCGACGATGTTGCGCGCCATGATCGAGGCCGACGCCTGGCCGAGCGCGCAGGCTTTCAGCTCATGGGCATAGTCGGCGACCTTCCCCTCGCGGAGCTTCAGATCGACGGTGATCGTCGAGCCGCAGAGCTTGGAATAGGCTGAAGCGGTCGCGTCCGGCCGCGGCAGCCGGCCGATGCGCGGGATATTTCCGGCAAGCTCCAGAATGCGTTGATTGTAAATGTTGTTCAGCATCGCCGCCGGCGCGTTTCCAGCCAAGGCCTTACCACCGCCTCGATAGAACTCTATATAGGATTTTGCGCGCCTTCGCGAAAGCGGCGGCGCCGCGCCGGGGCCGCCCGAGACCCCGGCTCGTCTCGAATTCTCGCGTGATCTCGAACTTTCCGGAGAGGGCGACGATTTGAGGGACCGCCTCGCGCCAGGCGCGGGGCATTCGCTGTGACGCGCCTATAACGAGGCGCGCGTCTGACGCATTGGAGGCGCCACATGGACGACGTGGTTAAGACCTTTCCCTTTTCCTCCCTCGAAAACGTTCCAACCCTTGAGCGCCCGACGCGCGAAGAGGCCGAGGCCGCCGTGCGCACGCTGTTGCGCTGGGCGGGAGACGATCCCGACCGCGAAGGGCTGCGCGACACGCCGCGCCGCGTCGCCAAGGCCTATGAGGAATTCTTCAGCGGCTATCGGGAGAGCGCCGACGAGGTCCTGTCCAAGGTCTTCGAGGAGGTCGACGGCTATGACGATCTCGTGCTCGTGCGCGACATTCCCTTCACCTCGCACTGCGAACATCACGTCGTTCCCTTCGTCGGCAAGGCGCATATCGCCTATTATCCGAACGGCGGCGTGGTCGGCCTCTCAAAGCTTGCCCGGCTCGTCGAGATTTTCGCCCGCCGGCTCCAGACCCAGGAGGCGATGACGGCGCAGATCGCGGCGGCGATCGACGAAGCGCTTTCGCCGCGCGGCGTCGCCGTGATGGTCGAAGCGGAACATATGTGCATGTCGATGCGCGGCGTGATGAAACAGGGATCTTCCACGGTCACCATGCAGTTTGCCGGCGTATTCCGAGACGATCCGGCTCAGCAGGCGCATTTCTACACGCTGCTGCGCGGAGCCGGCTGATGTCGCAGACCGTCAAGGAAGACGTCGAGGAAGGGGTCGTCTTCGCGCCGAAATTCGACGCGCACGGCCTCATCGTGTGCGTCACGACCGAGGCGGCGACGCGCCAGGTGCTGATGGTCGCCTACATGAACCAACTCGCGCTCGAGAAGACGATCGAGACGGGCTTCGCCCATTACTGGTCGCGATCGCGGGGGGAATTGTGGCGCAAGGGCGACACCTCCGGCCAGACCCAGAAGGTTCGGTCCTTGCGCGTCGACTGCGATCAGGACGCCCTGCTGCTCGAGGTTGACGTCGGCGGCGACGGCAAAGCCTGTCATACCGGGAGGAAATCCTGCTTCTATCGGGCGCTCAGGGGCGACGGTGCGCTGGTCTTCTCCGCCGATGGCGCCTAGAGCGCGGCTTCTGACCAAGCAGCTGGCGCCGGCGTTTCGCGCAGCTCGTGCGCCAAGCTCGTGGAATCAATTAATTTATTCGCATGTGCGCGATTGCGTCCGCGCGCGGCGCGATCGAGGCACCGCTATCTGGCGGAAAGTTAACCTGAAAGCCATTTTCGAGGCGCAGCCTGCTCTCCAAATATATCTTGGGCCGATTCAGCGCCGGGGAGAAAGCCGAGCAGGACTGACCGAATGTTATCGCTACGCTCACGCAACCTCCAAAGTAACGGCGCCGAGGCGGGCGCCGCGATGACGGACCAACCCCAAGCTCCACCGACAACTGTGGTCCGCAGGGCGGATACGGAGGCGAAGCGGGAGCGACGCGGCCAGGCGACGATTGGCCTGGCGCTAGGCGCAGGCGCGGCGCGCGGGTGGTCGCATATCGGCGTCCTGCGCGAACTCGTCGCGAATGGCATCTACCCTGACGTGATCGCGGGCACGTCGATCGGCGCGGTTATTGGCGGATGCTACGCCGCGGGCAAGCTCGACGCGATCGAAACCTTTGCGCGATCACTAACCAAGCGGCGCGTCTTCACGCTGATGGACCTTTCCTTTTCCGGCGCCAGCCTGATCACCGGCGAACGGCTACGGTCCGCGCTGGAAAAAGAGCTCGCAGACATGGACATCGAAAAGCTGCCGATCCCTTTCGCGGCCGTGGCGACCGAAGTCGGGACCGGACACGAGGTTTGGCTGCAGCATGGTTCGCTGTCGCTCGCGATCCGCGCGTCCTATGCCTTGCCGGGCATTTTTGAGCCGGTGCGCATTAGCGATCGCTGGCTGTTCGACGGCGCGCTGGTCAATCCCGTGCCGGTCACCGTCTGCCGCGCGCTCGGCGCCGAATATGTCATCGCGGTGAACGTCACCGCCGACACCATGTATCGCGCGCGCGTCATCCGCGACGATCCGACGGCGCAAAAGCGCGCGGCGGAGGCGGGGCCGTTCGCCGAAAGGGCCGACCTCTCCTTCGCGGATCGCTTCCTGCCGCGCTATTTCGACCGTCAGTCGAGCGAAGCGCCGAATGTCGCCACGGCGATGATCGACGCCTTCAACATTATCCAGGACAGAATCCTGCGTTCGCGACTGGCCGGCGACCCGCCGGACGCGACCATCACCGCGCGCATGGAGGAAGTCGGCATGTTCGACTTCCACAAGGCCGAACAGCTCATCCATGTGGGCAGCGAGGCGACGAAGCGGGCGTTGCCAAACATTTTCGCCCACATTCCCCTGCCAACATCCGTCTGATTTTAAGCCTGGGCGATGTATTCGCGCATCGATCGGTGTTCCTCCTCGATGACGCGTATCCGGTATTTCACGACGTCGCCGATCGAGATGAGGCCGACGAGCCGGGTCTCCCGGACCACGGGAATGTGCCGGCGCCGTTCGACCGTCATGACGCGCATCGTGTTCTCCACCGCGTCCTCTTCTCGGGCCGGTTGGGGATTAGGCTGCATGAAGGACGATAGGGGTTGCGTCAGCGCCTCCGGTCCGTCGAGCGCGACCGCCGAAACGATGTCTCTTTCGGCGATCAGACCCATCAGTCGACCGCTGTCGTCGAGAATGACGAGCGCGCCGATCCCGTACTGAATCATCAGCTGAGCCGCCTCTTGCAACGTCGTGCTGGCGCTCGCAGTCACCACCTCGCTTCCTTTCTCTGCGAGTATGTTGGCGATGGTCATCTGGCCCTCCTCTTCGCTCTCGACCGGGCTCCCTAGCCGGCCGAAAGCCATTATCGTGAACTCAAGGCTTGTTGGCCCGCGCGATCGAAGAATTTGAAAAAGAGCAGGCCGAAAAGGAACCCTCCGAGATGCGCTTCCCAGGCGATGGAGCCGGACGCGCCGGCGGCCTGCGGAAATGCGCCAAGAAGCAAGTTCGCCGCTAACCATGCAGCGAGGAAAAACATCGCCTGCCGGTTGAGCGGCAACTGCGACAGCGAAGTGGAACTTGGCGCCTCGTATGGCGCCCGCGGGCTGCGCCTCCCGTCCGCCAGCTGCGCTCCTGGCGTAAATGCGAAACGCACGATTGCCCCCATTGTTCCTGAGATTGCGCCTGACGCGCCAACAATCGGCGTGATTTCATTTGGATGCAGCGCAAGAAAAACCAGTGCGCCAGCGAATGCGCTTGCGGCGAGAAAGAGCAGGTAGCGAGCCGAACCGAATCGGCGTTCGACCGGCGAGCCGAATGCGGCGAGCGCCAGCGCATTGACGATAAGATGCGTCCAATCGCCGTGTAGAAAAGAATAGGTCAGCATGGTCGCGTATTCGGCGCCGCCTTCGACCGTTACCCGCGCCGGGATGAAGGCGAATGTCGTCAACAGCGACTGAGCGAATTCCGAAGGGCCGTAGGCGACGACGAATTGTACAGCCGTCAGCGCGAAGATGAGCGTCTTCGTCGCTGGCGGCAGGTTGAAAATGCGTTCCCGCTGTGCGCTCACGCGCGCTCCTGTTCCTTTATTGCGGGGCGAGGCCCACAGAGCTGCGATGCTAATCTAGCGCAAGCGACCGCGGCGCGCGTCCCGATTTGACGCGCCTGGCGGCGTCGGCAAGGCCGCGTTCGAGATTATCAGCGGCTCGGAATAGCGCACGGGAGAGAAGGCAGCCTCTTGGCGGCGCTTGCTCTTTTTCCTTGGCGAAGCCTTGCGCTCATTGGAGCCGCAGCCCGCTACTCTGGCGATGGCACGAGCCCTGCTGTCTTGGCGAGCGGGGTTAAGGCATGGCGGCTGCGTGCCAATTCTGGGCAGGGGCGCACGAGCGTCGGGCGACTTTTAGATGAAATTGCCGGTTACGAGGGATCTGCACGATTATTGGGAGTGGTTGAAGCGCGAGCGGGAGGCTCCGGATCGAGCGGATATCGATCCCGTCGCGATTCGCCACATCCTGGCGGACACATTCATCATCGAAGTCGACGCCAAACGCCGCTTTCCGCTTCGGCTGTGCGGCGCCCGGGTCAATGCTCTCTGGCTCGGCGAACAGAAGGGTTCCCCGTTCCTCGGCTGGTGGAGAACCCGCCATCGCCATGACGTCGCTGAGGCGATACGCCAGGTCATCGACAAGGAAAGGCCGCTCGTTGGCCACGCACGAGCGGAGACGCAGGGTGGCGAGGCGGCGGAGTTCGAACTTCTGCTTTTGCCTCTCCGCCATTTCGGCAATAGGCGGTCGCGTGTTTTGGGATCGCTTGCGCCCGCTCGGCCGCCCGCATGGTTGGGACTTTGCCCGATTGGACAACTCGACCTCGTCGCTTCGCGGACTTTGTCTGAAAGGGCGCAGCAAGCGTCAAACGAGGATTGGGGCCTCGGCTCGACCTTGCGGTTGGCCGCTTCCGATGGCGATTCTCGCTCGTTTCCCTGAGCGAGCAAAATCGCTCCAAGCGCAGTCCTGGCTTTTGGCTTAGCGTCTGTACAAAGACGGCGGCGCGCTAGGCTACGCGAAGCGCCGCGATCTCTTTTCGCCTTCCGCGCCGCAGCATTCTATGACGGGAGAACGGCCAGGAACTCGTCTCAAAGATAGAGCGCCCTTCGCCCTCCGGCGTCGGAATCGACGGCAAACAGCGCCCATCCGTGCGCGGCAGCGTGTCCGATTCTCAATTGCTAATCTTCGCGCCTTCAGAAGCCGGCATTGCACCGGCTTTCAAGCCTGTTCTGGCCTTCGGCGATATCGAAGAGTCGGCGCTGCTGAAACCTTCGGCAGCGGATTGTGGCGCCGGCGCCACACCCTATTGAAATTCAAACCGAGCGCCAGCTAATACGCCGGCTTTTGAATTGACTGTGCACCGCGTCGACTGATTGAGTGCAGCACATGGCAGCATCGCTGAAAGTTCAGCGGCCAGAGCAAGGTTTCAAGCCTACAAGCCTATGAGGATTGGGCAAATGACGATTAGGATGAACAAGACTCTTTCCGTCGCGCTCTGGCGCTCGCGATGACCGGCTCGGCCCTCGCGGCCGATTTGCCCCGCTACAAGGCTCCGCCGCCGCCCCCGCCGCCGCCCCCCATGTGGACGGGCTTCTATGTCGGCTTGAACGCTGGCGGGACGTGGTCGAGCAGCAACTCGGTTAGGGTCGGGACGTTACCCATCGCGCAGCCCGGAGCCGATCCTGCAGTGGTTCCTCAGCTCGCACTTCTTGCGTCGGGCTCGTTGTCTTCACGCAACAATGGCGGGTTCATCGGCGGCGGCCAGATCGGCTATAACTGGCAGTTCTACAACAGCTTTGTCGGCGGCGTTGAAGCTGACATCCAGGGCATCGCCCGCTCGAATAACTCCACCAACTTCACGACCGCAGCGGTAGTTGTTGGCGTGCCGGTCATTTCGAATACGGCTTTGGCGCGGAGCCTCGATTATATCGGCACAGTTCGCGGCCGCCTCGGCTGGTTGTTCACCCCTACCCTGCTAGCCTACGGCACCGGCGGTCTTGCCTATGGAGGAGTTAACATATCCACGTCAGTATTCCAGGCGGGAACGAATGGGTTCTCCGGCTTTGGCGCAACGTCATTTGCCGATACCCGCGTTGGCTGGACTGTCGGCGGCGGACTGGAATGGATGTTCTGGCCGAATTGGAGCGCCAAGGTCGAATATCTTTACTATGATTTGGGCAATGTTTCTACGTCGGGGGCTCTTACTTCGGCGTTCTTCCCGATTGCCACCTACGGCATCACGCAGCAAACGACCCGCTTCAACGGCAACATCGTTCGCGCCGGCGTGAACTATCACTTCAACTGGGGCACCGCCCCGATCGTCGCGAAATATTGATCGTTCCTGGACGATCGGCACGGAAAGAGCCCGGCGAATAGCCGGGCTCTTTTGCGTTGTTGCGTTTCGCTTGACATGGGTTGACGGGCGCGCATTGCCTGATTTGAAACAAAGCGGTATCAGAGCGCTGCTTGGCTCTCGCCTGATGCGCGAAGATGTATTGCGAAGACGTTTTCGACCTTATCGATCGGCTCGCGCGCGCCGGCAGACGGCCCGTTCTCAACAGAGTCCTCGACGAATTCCTGCGGGCGACGGGCTTTGCCCATGTCGCTTACGTCGCCTTCAATCTCCCGACGGGCCCCGACCGACGTCTGCTCTCCGCTGTCAGGACACATCAGAAATTGAGAAATCGGCCTGTTGAATTTCAAGGCGTTACGAAACGCTGCTGATTTACGCATATACATTTGAATTGAGAAAACGCCCGAATGATGTACAGTTGAATTGAGAATTTGCGGCTCAACCATTTCTCATGGACGCGGCCGAAAAATGAACAGCAATAATGAGAACGCGCCCTGCCCTGATGACGCCGACGCGACGGGGTCCGACGACCCGCAGTGGTTAGAGGCATGTCGACGCGAGGAGGCCATCAGAGAATTGTTAGGCCGCTACGCGGGCGACCGGCTACGAACAAGCGACGTCGAAGATGTTGCTTTGGATCTCGGGATCAGTCGCGCGACACTTTATCGCCTCGTCGCGATCTATCGCGAAACGCCCACCGTTGAGGCGCTTCAGCCGAAGCCGCGAGGCCGATCGAAAGGGGCGCTCGCTCTCGACAAATCGCGTCATAAGTTGATCCGCCAGACCATCCGGGAAGTCTATCTGAAGCCGCAGCGTCCAACGCTGACCCACCTCGTCGAACAAGTCCATTTGCGTTTCGTCCAGCACGGATGGCCATTGCCAGATCGTCGAACGATCAAGACGCGAGTCGATGACATCGAGAGGCGATTGGTCGCGCGTAAACGGAAAGACAAACGCGCGATCAAAGCGACAACGCCAGTTCCGGGCGAATACAAAGCCTCACGACCGCTCGAGGTGGTTCAGATCGATCACACGCTCGTCGATCTCATCGTCGTTCACGAAGAGACGCGCGAACCGCTCGCACGCCCTTGGCTGACGCTGGCGATCGATGTGTTTACGCGAATGATTACGGGCTTTCATCTTTCGATGGATCCCCCTTCCCGGCTTTCCGTGAGCCTCTGCGTTCTCCATGGCGTTTACGACAAGACAGCCTGGTTGCAGGAACGTGAGATCGACGCGACATGGCCAGTCGCCGGCTTGCCAGAGGCCTTTCACGTCGACAATGGCGCAGATTTCAGAAGCAAGGCTTTCATTCGCGGTTGTCGCAATGAAGGCGTCGATATCATTTGGCGCCCGCCTGGCGAACCGCATTACGGCGGTCATATCGAACGGCTGATCGGAACGATGATGGGTCAGATGCATCTTCTGCCCGGCACTTCATTTGGAAATCCGATCGAACGAGGGTCTTACGATCCGAAAAAGAATTCAGCCATGTCGTTGCGAGAGCTCGAATGCTTTCTCGGCTGGGAGATTGCGGGCGGCTATCACGACCGAATACACAGCACCTTGATGCGCTCACCATTGGCAGTCTGGCGCGAACATGAGGCGCGGATCAATCTGCGCATGCCGCATGATCGAATGGCCTTCTGGGTTTCCTTATTGCCCGAGGCGTATCGAACACTCAGGCCAGACGGCGTCTGGTTGCATGGATTGCCATACTGGTCGAACGTTTTAAGCGCCGATCTCGGAGGCCCCAAACGTGAGCTTTTAGTCAAATATGATCCCCGAGATGTTTCAAGAATTTTTGTTCAGCGTCCTTCAGGGCGTTTCATCGAAGCCCGGAGCCGCGATCTTACGTGCCCATCAATAAGTCTCCGCGAATGGAAACTACGTCGGCGCGAAACGCGAGCGCAAGCGCGCGCGGAACGCGACCCGAACCAATGGATCACTACTGCAAAGGCCAAGCGTCGCATTGTTGATGAGGCAATAAGGAAGACAGCACAGGCCCGCCGCGGCCCGCAGCCCAAAAGCAAGATTTCGGTGGATGACGAAGGATTCGGCTCGCTCAAGGGCATCGACTCGCGCACTCCTTCCATTCTGGAAATCGCGGAGAAGCAGCGTGATCGATAGGGCCGCCCACGTCACGGACGAAGTTGCAAGTCTTCTCGACGCATCTAATGACGCGCGGATCCAATTTATTCGATCAAAGCCGTGGGTCCACTATCCGAAAGCAAAACATATCGTCGATTTGATTCAGGGTCTCCCGACTCACCCGCGCACGACGCGAATGCCGTCAATCGCCGTCTATGGCGACAGCGGCATGGGAAAATCGATGATCGTCGGGCGCTTCAAGCACGACCAGATGCTCGCTTTCGATACAGCAACAGCCGACGCACGACGTAAATTTCTCGTTGTGGAGTTGGCGGGCGGGCCGGGCGAGCGGCGCCTTTATGCACAAATTCTCTCTGCACTTGGCGCCCCTTCCAATCCGCGCGCGACAATTGTCGCATTAGAGCAGACGACAATTCGACTATTGCGAGCCGTGGGCGTTCAAGTCCTGCTGATAGATGAAATTCATAATATCATCGCCGGTTCATGGCGCGAGCAGCGTGTCGTTCTGAACACGCTTCGTTTCTTGAGTAACGAGCTTCAGCTTTCACTTGTCTGCTTCGGCATCACGGAAGCACGTGAGGCGATCAACGGCGACGTACAGCTTGCCAGACGCTTTGATGTTGTCACGTTGCCGCGCTGGAAAGCCGATGACGAGTTTCAGCAACTCGTCCTTGCCATTCTCCGCAATCTCCCGCTTCGTCAGCCAAGCATTCTGACGGCGCGCGGTCTCAAACGAATTCTCCGAGTGACTGAAGGCGTAACGTCAAAAATATTCCGCCTTGCGAATGAAGTCGCGATCCAAGCTATCGAAACAGGAACGGAACGACTAACCGACGAAGCCATCGATGATTGGAGGCCTATCAGCGAGGAGGAAGCCGCGTTCCAATGACGATGCTGATCAACGCCGCTAGGCGGCCCTTGCCGGTCGTCCTCGACCCGGCGCCCGACGAACTTCTTTCGTCGTGGCTTCATCGTCATGCAGCTTTCTATGGGCTCACGGAGCCCATGCTCATCTCGTGGCTAAGGCTCGAAACGAAAAAACTACGCAGCCTCGATTTCCGCCCGGGTCTCGGCCAGATCGCACGCATCGTAGATTCGTTTCGCACTGATCCAATGGATGTTGTCACCATGACGCATACAGCGCTTCCAATTGAGCTCGCGGCATTGGTTGGAAGAGGCAAGCCGATTCAATTTTGCCGGACCTGCTGCGAACGACATCGCATGGCTGACGCGCTAGGTGCCGTTTTAAAGAGCTGGCTTGAGGCGTGGCGCATTACTTGTCCGATATGTGGCTCGCCGCTCTCAGAAATTGAGCGGCGTCGTGGCGGCGGCGATACCGTCCGAAACACGAGCCCATTTGGGGACCATTGGGACGCCGCCAAAATCGGAGAGGAGCTTGTCAATCGTTATTTGCGGGGCGAGCCGACGCCGCTAGCATCCCCAATTGCGATGATGCGGCTATTGCTGATCTTGAATCGCCCGCAGAAAGCGCAGTCCACAGAAGGCTACAACAAAGGTTGGTTGCTCAACGATATCGTTCCAGGATTTGACGCCGAAGCATTGCGCGTAGCGCCGTCCATCAGCAAAGGCGCAAACGCTATGGTGCCGCTCTATTTACGCATCGCGCTACTCGCCGGTCTCGCATTCGCCGCGAAAAACGCGGTGGATACGATTCAGCGCCTTCGCCCCTTCTGTCGACCTGTCTATCGCAAGCGATTTGACGAGCTCGCCTACGCCGCGCTCGGGGTGCCGCTGGAGTTCTCAATTTAGATGTCTGTGCTCGAAAACGCGCGCCGAAATTCTCAAATATGATGTCAACGCGCCGCGCGAACACGGATTTTCTAACCAAAGGATGTATCCTGACAGCCTGGTCCGACCGGGAGCGGCTTTGGAATGACGTTGAGTCATTCGAAAAAAGGAAAGACGCACAGCTGTGTCGTGAGGTGGAATTCGCCATTCCTCGGGAGCTCGATCAGGCAGAAGTGAACCGCCTCGCCAGGGACTTCGTTGAACAGGAGTTTGTAGCCCGCGGGATGGTCGCGGATTTAAACGTCCATTGGGATCGGGATTTTGACGGGGAAGCCTATCCCCACGCCCATGTCATGCTGACCATGCGGGAGGTGAAGGAAGAGGGTTTTGGGGCAAAGGTCCGAGAGTGGAACGCCACCTCTTTTGTGGAGCACTGGCGAGAGGCCTGGGCCTTACATGTCAACGAGCGCATGGCTGAGCTGGATCTAGACATCCAGATCGATCATCGGTCGCTAGAGGCTCAGGGGATTGGGCTCGAGCCGCAGCATAAAATTGGCGCGGCGAGCTATGAGATGGACGGGCGCTCAGAACGGCTCGACGACCATGCCCGCATCGCCCGGGAAAATGGCGAGAGGATCATCGCCAATCCCAAAATCGCGATTGAGGCCATCACCCGGCAGCAATCAACCTTCACCCACCGGGATCTAGCGCGGTTCCTCGATCGCCATTCCTACGGACGGGAGCAATTTAAG
>Ga0194119_10002361_pt1 | contig 32160 bp, 28 predicted proteins | sample TA2MahC100mmetaG_FD_148620 | JGI IMG/M metagenome (GOLD analysis project Ga0194119, IMG submission 148620) | Freshwater microbial communities from Lake Tanganyika, Tanzania - TA2015018 Mahale Deep Cast 100m | ecosystem: Environmental > Aquatic > Freshwater > Lake | place: Tanzania: Lake...
TGGGCCTGCCAGAACTTCAAGACGGGCGAGGAGGCCTGGAAGGTGAAGAACCTCGGCAAGGGCGCCGTCGCGTACGCGGACGGGCGTCTGTACTGCCTGGACGAGAGGGATGGGACGGTCGCCCTGATCGAGGCTTCCACGCAGGGTTGGAAGGAGCACGGGCGCTTCCGGATCGAGCCGCAGACCAAGATCCGCAGCGAGCGGGGCAAGATCTGGACGCACCCCGTGATCAGCAATGGGCGGCTCTACCTGCGGGATCAGGACGTCATCGTCTGCTACGACGTGAAGGCCGGCTAAGCCCGGCGGGAACCGGTCCGGAAAGCGAAAAGGCCCCTCGCGGAGGGGCCTTTTTCATTGGATGGTCGGGGCGGTGAGATTCGAACTCACGACCTCTACGTCCCGAACGTAGCGCTCTACCAGGCTAAGCTACGCCCCGACATCCGGCTCGCCGAAGCGAGGGAGAGGGACGGAGCCGGAGGAGAGCCCGGGGAGCAAGCAGAAAAGCGGTTCTTTCCGGAATTCGCGCAGAAAAAAACCCGGTGCTTGCGGCACCGGGTTCGCACAGGGCGAAATCACTTCTTCGCCGGCGGCGGGGCGGGGATCACCGGCGGTCGGGTCAGCGAACTGTCCGCAGCGCGGCGGGAAACCATCTCGGTCATCCGCTGGATCTCGAGCTCAGCGTTCCGGCGGGCGACGCGCGCGAGTTCAACCTTTTTGGCCAGCTCGAAGGCTTCCCGGCTGGTGGCGTCCTTATCCTTGCGCAGCTTGGCGAGTTCGGCCTCGAGGGCGTCCACCTGCTTCTGGGCGGCGGCGCCCTTGGCGGTGTACTCCGCGGTCTGGTCCTTGACCTTCTTGTCGTCGGCAGCCTGCTTGGCCACCTTCTCGGCCTCCTTCTTGCGCTCCTCGGCGTCACGCTCGTCCTGACGCTTCTTGGCGTCCTCGCGGGCCTTGGCCTCGGCGGCCTTCTTCTTGGCCTCGGCGTCGGCGCGCTCCTTCTCGATCCGGGCGGCGGTGGCCCGCTCCTTGATCTTCGCCTCCTCAACGTGGGCGCGGAAGACAAAGACGAAGCCCAACAGCATCACCGTCGGGGCGAGGACATACATCCACTTTTTCATCGGGTAAGGGTAGGAAGGTTATTTCTTGGCGGCGGCGGCGGCAGCGGCGGCGGCGGCTTTCGCCGCGTCCTCGGCGGCCTTGTCGGCGGCCTGGATGCGCTCCAGGACCCCCTTGAGGCTGTTGGCGTTGGCCTTGGCCTTCTTGACGTACTCATTGAGGAACTTCTCCTCATCGACGACGATCTTCCGGGCGGCGACGACCTCGGCGAGTTCCTTCTTCTCGGCCTCGATCTCCTTCTGGAGGCGTCGGGTCTGGGCTTCCAGCTTGTCGGCATCGCGGCCGGCCTTGTCGCGAGCTTGGCGGGCCTGCTCGCGCTGTTCCTTGGCGATCGCCTCGCGCTCGTCGCGGACTTTCTTCTCGGCCTTGCGCTTTTCCTGGGCCTCGAGGGCGGCGGCGACGGCTTTTTCGCGGTCCTTCGCCTCCTTCTCGAGTTTGGCTTGGCGGGCCTCACGGGCGGCCTTCACCTTGCCCTGTTCGCGCGCCTGGTACTGGGCGTGCGCGTTCCAGTAGAGGCCGAAGAAAAAGGCGGCCAGCGCGACCATCGGCACCACGAAATAAATGTAGCTCTTCTTCATTGGGATAGGGATGGGATCAGCTCTTGGCCTTGGGGGCCTTCTCAGTCTTCTTGGACTCGCGTTCGGCGATGGCCTCTTCGATGACCGATTTCAGGCGGGGGAATTGGGCATCCTTCTTGGACTCCTCGAACGAGGAGGCCTTCTCAATCGCGGCCTTGGCCTCATCGATCTCGCCGAGGTCGTAGGCGGTGTAGGCGATCAGGTAGTGGGCCGAAAACGGCTTGGTACCTTCGAAATTACCCTTCTGGACCGCGAGCTTGGCGTGCTTCAGCGAATCCCGGTTGTTCTCCATCTGGGTGTAGATCTGGGCGATCTGCATCTCGATCTCCCCCTTGGTCGGGAACAGGCCGGCGGCCTCCTTGAGGACCTTGATCGCCTGCTCGTTCATATTGGCCTCGAGGTAGTAGCGGCCGAGCACGCGCCAATTGTTCGGCTCGTTCTCGATCTCACCCTTCTTCATCCCCTGGTAAAGGATCTCGGTGCCCCGGCTGAACTGGCCGGCCATCAGGTAGAGGGAAACGAGGTTCATGCTGTCCTTGGGCGTCTTCATGTGGCCCTTGGCTTGGGCACGCTCGCAGGTGACGATGGCCCGGATGAGATATTCCCGGGAAAGGTTCGGATCCTCCTTGGACGCCTTCTCCGAGAGCTGCAGGTAAGACGCCATTAGCAACTGCCAGAAATCCTTCTTGTCGGCGTTCTGGGCGAGCAGCAACTCGATGTACTCAGCGGAACCGCGGAGGTCATTCTGCTGCTGCAGCAGGGTGAGCAGGAGCTGGTAAAAGCCTTCACGGGGGCGGATCGAGTCCATCAGCCCGCGCTCCACGACCTTCTGCGTCTCGGCGAGCCCGTCGCGGTCGATATTGTTAGGATCCGCTACCGAACGGTAGTAGAGAATCGAGGCATAAGCCATCAGCGTCTCCGGCGTCGGCTTCTTCGTCTTGTCGAGGTAGCGTTTGAAGTAGGTGATCGCCTTGGCGAAAGACTGCTGCTGGACCTTGGGGTCCTTGGAACTGGAACCTTCCTGACCGTACAGCTGGGCGAGGAGCACCACCGTCTCGAGGGTCTGCTTCTCCGGGAAATATTCGAACCTGTCCGAGAGCTCGATGGCCTTCTCCCACGGCGCGATCGCCTTGGAGAGCTGGTTAGTCATCGCGAAGATCTTGGCCTTCATGTCGAGGATCAGCGCCTCGTCGTAGCTGTTGGCCTGCACGGGGACCGCCTCGAGCACAACAAGCATCCCGTTAAAATCCTGCTTCTCTTGGAGCGGACGCAGCTTCTGGAAGGCTTCGCTGGTCTTCTCCCCGATGCTCGGGGGGCCCTTCTTTTGGGCGGGCGGGGGCGCGGAAGCAGCGCCGAGAGGGAGCACGAGGCCCGCGAAGGCGGAGCTGAGGAGGAACAGGCGAATCGAGCGACCGCCGGCCGGCAGGGAGGGGAGCAACAGGGACACGGTGACTTATTCCTCGTTGAGGGTGAAGACAATCGGAACCTGCATGTGTGTCGGCACATCGCGGCCGCCCTTGCGGCCCGGCTTGAATTTCCACTTGCTCACCGCGGCTACCGCGGCCGCCTCGAATTCGCGCTGCGAGGAGCGGAGCGCGTAGGCATTCTGGACGTCGCCGTTGGTATCGACGATGAAGTCAACGACGACCTCACCGGCAATGCCCGCGCGGCGCATTTCAAAGGGATACTGGGGACGCGCCTGGAACTTCGGCACCGGCGTCTGATCGAGCATCGAGATGTCGAACACCTTCATCCCGCGGAACATATTCGGATCGCGGACGTCCGGGACGATATTCATGCTGGAAGAGATGGTTACGCCCTCCGGCGGAGGCGGCTGGATCTTCTGCACGAACGAATCCGGCTGCACCAGCTGGGGGACGTCCTGCTGCATCGGCGGGGCCAGATCCAGGGGTTTCACGTCCGGATCATTGTTCTCGATGATTTCCGGTTCCTCCTCGACCTTAGGCATCGCGATAAGCTCCAGCTTGGGCGGCGGCTCCTCGATCTTCTTAGCCACCTTCTTCTCCGGAATCAGCTTGTCGCCGAAAAGGATCGCGAGGTGAAACGAGGCGGAAAGGAGGACTCCGATGATGATGTCGCGGGTCATGGCGGCGCTGGTCCGAATTATTTGCCGGTGGGGCTCGAAACCGTCTCGACGGAAACCTGCTCGATGCCGGCCTTGCGCACCTCGTCGAGAGCGAAGACGGCGGCGCCGAAGCGGGCGCGGGTGTCGCCCCGAATCAGGATCCGGGGATTGTTCTCGCTGCGGCGGTAATCCTGCAGGCGGGGAGCGATCTCGGCGCTGGAAATCGGCTCCGCCGTACCTTGACCTTGCTTCCAGTAGTAGGCGCCGTCCTCGGAGACTTGGAGGTAGATCGTCGTATCGTTCGGGTTGGACTGGACGTTCTGCGGCTGCGCCACCGGCAGGGTGACCGGGAGCGAAACGATCCGACTCAGCGAAAGAGTGAACAGCACGAACGTGGCCAACAAGAAGAAGATGACGTCGATGAGAGGGATGATCTCAATACGAGCCTTCTTCTTATCGTCACCGGGTTGAGGAGAGGAACCAGCCATGGGGCGGGGAAGGAGAGGGGATCTAACTCAGCGGCCGGTTTGGCGGACCTTGGTCTCGATGAAGATCTTCTGGAAGCCCGTCTTGCGGGCCTCGTCGAAGACGTACAGGGCGGCATTGAACAAAGCCCCCTCGTCGCCGTTGATCAGAATCCGACCCTCGGGCTCGGCCGACTTGAACGTACGGAGGCGGTCGATGAACTCGGCGAGGCTGATGTAATCCTTGTTCCAAGCGATCGTGCCGGCCTCGGTTACGGAGATCGTGACTGTGCCCGCTGGATCTCGAGCCTCCCCCGATTCTGCGGACGGGAGGTTGATGCCTGCCACCCCGTTCGATTTATTCAGGGAGAGCGTGAAAAGCACGAAGGTCGCCAGCAGGAAGAAGATGACGTCGATGAGAGGGATGATCTCAATGCGCGCCTTTTTCTTCCCGTCCGAAGTCGTACCACCAGAGGAGCCGGCCATGGCGAGAGGGGGAGGTTTAAACCGGAGCCTGAAACTCGGGGCGCGGAATCAATGCCGGGCCGAGGAGCCCTCTGACTTCTTCGTCAGGAGCTCGAGGGAATGGGACACGTCGGAGACTTCGAGTTTGGCCTGGCTGTCCATCGCGTTGAGGTAGTTGTAGGGGAACAGGCCGAGTACGGCGACGGCAAGACCGGCGGCCGTGGCGATGAGCGCCTCGGCCACACCACCCGTGATCGCGCCGGCGGCGGCGCCGATGTCACCGCCCCCGAGGGCGCCGAAGGTGCGCATCATCCCCGTCACCGTGCCAAGGAGTCCGAGGAGCGGGGCGGCGGTGATGCAGGTGTCGAGCGTGGCCAGACCCTGCTGGTAGCGAGAGAGCTGCTGGCCGGCTGCCCGAGTGAAAGCGTTGGTCAGGGACTGTTCCCGGTGCTTGAGGCTTTCTGTGATGATCTGGGCGAGAAAGTCAGAGCTGCCTTTGCCCATCGCGATTGCGGCATCGGCGTCGCCGCGCTCCACGGCCTCCAACATCTTCTTCACCAGTTCGGGCTTCCGGGAGGACTTCTCTCGGAAGATAAAGATGAGGCGCTCCACGGTGACCGTGATCATCACGAAGGACACTAAGATCATCGGCCACATGATCCATTCGCCCTTGATGAACAGTTCCATCGGAGTGGCGTCGCCGAGGAGAAACGCGAGGGGGAGGCTTTGCATAATCATGACTGGGAGTTGATAGGACTAGGAATGAAGGGGATGATCGTTCGGGGAAAGCGAGGGGAAGCGGCGCTTCAGGCGCGGGGTCGGGAGCAAATCCAGCCCAAGAAGCGCTTGGGACGGCGGTTGGAGCGTTCGAAAGCCAGCAGCATGAAAGTCCGGACTAGGGAAAAGGGAAACTTAGGTGTCAACTTACTTTGTCGGGGACTTCGGTGAAAAGAAAATGGCGCCTTTTCTTCCAACGCTAAGCGCGGCGCGGGAGGCAAAGCTTGGCTGCCCGACTAGGACTCGAACCTAGACAAAACGAGTCAGAGTCGTTTGTGCTACCATTACACCATCGGGCAGGAAAGCGGAGGGGAAAGCGCGGCGCGGAACGGGCCAGTGGAGCCGGCGATGGGATTCGAACCCGCAACCGCCTGTTTACAAAACAGGTGCTCTACCGTTGAGCTACGCCGGCAACCCCAACCCAGATCCGAGGAAAAGTGGGAAAAAACGCGACCAAAACCGACAGCCCTTGGTGGCTCCCCGGGGACTCGAACCCCGAACCTACTGATTAAGAGTCAGCTGCTCTACCATTGAGCTAGGAAGCCGCGCTAGGAAACGATGAAAACCTCCCAAGGCGCTCGGGATGTCAACTGCGATTTCCGCCCGCGCCGCAGCGGCTCGGGCCAGCCTCAGCGCGCACCCCGCGGTGCCAGCTTCCAGCGGGGTAAAACGGAGCCGCTGCTCCGCGCGCCGTTCTCCGCGAAATCAGGAACGAAGCGGACAAACTTCGACCCCGCCCAGTCCACGCCCACCGAGATCCGCAGGATGCCCGCGGCAACCTGGATAACACCGGATTTGTCGCCGTACTCGGCGGCGCTGCGCGTCTGGCCGAAACGGCTGGTGCCTAGGCTACGGCAGCAGTTGGAAAAAGATTCCGCCGCGCGACCTATAGACATTCGGATATCGTAGTTGTGGAAGAAGGCCACCCCCGCCCCGCCGCCGCAGCAAGTCGTGAATCGTCGCGTCCCAACCAAGCTGTCGCTCGGCGAGGGGATCCCGGCCCTCTGGGTTCCGCCCGCCCCGGTCGAAGAAATGGGAGGCCTCCGCGCCGCCACGGCCCTCACGCGTCTCCCCGCCCACCAGCGCGGGGCTGGGGATTCCCCTGACCCCCCGCGTTCCACGACCACCCCGCAGAAATTGGCCGTGAGAAAGGGAGTCTGCGGGGGGGCGCGGTCATGGTGAGTAACGCGACGGTCTCGTGGCCGCGCTAGGCGCCGAGCTCGATGAATGAGAATCCATCGGGCTCGGCCAGACCCGCGAACCGCCATCCGCAGGCCAGTTTCACCCTCCTCGGGCACGGCAGGCAGATGAATTCCGGCGACTGGGGATGACAGGAATTTAAACCTACCGTCAGAAGCGCTTGGAAACCTGGCTGTAGTAGGCGCGGCCGCGCGGGTTGGTGCCGGCCCCGCGCTGGTAACCCGTGTCCGAGTCGGCGAGCGGCGGGTCCGTGTCGCGCACATTGTTCACGCCGAGGCGCGCGGAGAGGTTGGACCAGAGGGAACCGCGGCGGGAGGGGAAGGCGTAGTTCACGTAGGCGTTGTGCAGGACGTGGCTGGAGACGAGGTAGCGGTAGCGGCGCACGCCGCCCGAATCGACGTAACTGGAAATGTAATTCGGGCGGCCGAGAGCGGCATAGACCGACTCCGTGGTGGCGGTGCCGGTATCGACGTACGGGCCGTAGTAGTTGGTAAACCAGCCGGCGCTCCAGCCCTCGTGGCGCCAGTTGAGGCCGATGTTGCCGCGGAAGCGGGTGCGGCCGTTGCGGTTGATGTTGCCGACTCTCGGAGCGCCCGGTTCCGACTGGGTGTCGAACTGGAGCAGGTAGGAGGCGTCCCCGCGCACCGTGCCCTGTCCGAGGCGGGTACGGGGCAGGCGGTATTCGAAGCCGAAATCGAGGCCCTCGGCCTCGCGGCCAGCGAGGTTGACGTAGTCCGTGGTCACCGAGCGGATCCCGCCGACGGGCGCGCGGCGCTCCTGCGGGGGCCGCGTGGCGTTGAAGGCGGCAAAGGCCTCGATGTCTGCGGGGGCGACCGGGTCGCGCACGACCTTCGGGTTGCCGACATAGCCCGCGGTGCCGCTACCGAGGTCAACGCGCTCGATCGCCGTGCCGGCGGCGAGGGCCCGGCGGACGGCGCCGTCCAAGAGTTCCTCATCGAGCAGGAGTTGCGAGGTGCCGCTGACCGAGGAGATCACGTCGCGCTGGCGGATCCGCCAGTAGTCGACGGTGACGGTGAGGGCCCTGAGGAACGGCGGGGTGAACCCCAGTCCGAGCGAGAGGGAGCGGGCGGTCTCCGGCTGGAGGTTGGCGTTGCCTTGGCGGAAGACCACTGGGACCGCGTTGGAGTCGCGATTGAGGCCGGTTACCTCGGCACGGTAGACGTCGTTGAAGGTGGAGCCGGAGCGCTGCAGCGGGGTGACGTTGGACTGAACGAGGTTCGGGGCACGGAAGGAGGCGGCGCTGGTGGAGCGGACGAACAGCCACTGATTGGGCCGGTAGTTGAGCCCGATCTTGGGTTTCACCGTGTCCCCAAAGTCGGAGAAGCGTTCGGCGCGGCCGGCGACGGAGACCTCGAGGGAGCGGGCGAAGCGGCTGCGGTTCATCTTGCCGATCACCGGAAACAGGGCCTCGGCGAAGACGGAGGCGTTGGTGCGGGACTTGTAGAGGTTGGGGTTCGGGCTGAGGGCGATGAAGTCGTTCTCGTTGGGCCCGAAGAAGAGATTGTTGGGATCGGAGGCGTTGCCGTTAAAGGGGGCCTCGGCCGGGTTGAAGGAGGCGTAGGACGGGCGCCAATCCTTGTAGTCCTCCCAGCGGAACTCGGCGCCGAGGGCTAGGCCGATCGCGCCGCCCCAGAAGCCGTCGAGCACACGGCCGTTAAGCTTCAGGTCCCAGCTGGCGAGCTGGGTACGACCCTCGCGGACAAAGTCATCGTAGAGAGAGTTGGTGAGCGCCTCGGGGTTGCGGAAGGGGCGGTCGACGACCAGCAGGTAGGGATTCGCGGTGCTGGCCTGCGGGACGAGGCGGAAGGTGTAGCTGAACGGATTGAATGCCTTGGCCGGATCGGAGGTGGTAAGGGCGGCGCGGAGGCGGCTTTCGCGGACGGCGAAGTTCTCCACGTCGCGGGTGAAGTTGCGGCCGTACATCAGGCCGGACTCCCATTCCCAGCCGGCCGCAAACTTGCCCCGGAGACCGCCCACAAGCCGGATGGCGGTGGAGTTGACGGTGATGCGGCGGGGCTGGAAGTCGCGGGGGATGATGCCGACGCCACCGAGGAACTGCAGCGCGGCGGGGGCGCCGGCGAGACGCGGGGAGCCGTCGGGATGGGGGCGGCCCTGCGGATCGTAGAACCGGCTGCCGAAGGGGTTGAACGGTTGGTCGGCGCTGAGGTAGATGTTGTGGTCGGTGCTGGAGTCGAAGGCGGAGGGCAGGCGGCCGGTGATCGACTTCGCCCGGTAGGTCAGCACCTCGCCGAAGGCCTCGAGGTCGCGGCCGAGTTGATGGCGCAGCACGGCGGTGAGGTTGAGGCGGTCCGTGCGCGGGAGGATCGGTTTGAAGTCGTTGGGGTTCTGGTACCAGTTGACCGTGAAGTCGTCGATGTTGTGCGAGGGCAGCGTCTGCCGGAAGCCGACGTCCCCGTCGGCGAGCGGGATGAGGTAAAACGTCCCATTCGTCGCGGTCGTGGCGCTGGTGGAGCCGGAGGTTGTGATGATCCCGCGATTCCCCTCGGGCCGAGCGCCGACGAAGCTGAAGTTGGGGCCCCAGTTACCGCGTACAAAGCCACCGTAGTAGCTCGAATCGGTGCTCAGGCGGTTGTCGAAGTCGTTGTCCCGGATAACCGTGCCAGTAGCGTCGAGGAGCGGCAGGCCGTCCCACGGCGGCGGAACGTTGCGGACGACACGGAGGTCCTGGTTGCGAGAGAACTTGCGCTGGTTGAGCCAGAGGAAGTCGCGGTGGTAGTAATCGAGGGTCACCAGCAGATTGCTGCGCCCGCGGTTGAAGTTCCGCCCATCGGTGATCTCGACGTTCCAATCATTGCCGCCGCCGCGCTGCGTGACGCTCGCGCGGGCGCGCATTGAGAGGCCGTCAAAGCGGGTGCGGGTGATGGAGTTGACCACCCCGGCCGCGGCGTCGGTGCCGTAGATGGCGGAAGCGCCGTCGCGGAGCACCTCCACGCGGGAGATGGCGGCCATCGGGAGGTTGTTCACATTGGTGGAGAGCGAGGGAACGGAGCTCTCGGCCATGCTGATCGGGTGCGGGGGCAGGCGTCGGCCGTTGAGCAGCACCAGAGTGTTGCCCGAACCGAGCCCGCGGAGGTTGATCGTCGAATTGTCGCCGCGGGCGTCGGCCCCGAGGGTGTTACCCTCGTCAAGCGTGATGGGGCCACCGATCGAAAAGGTGTCGAAGAGCTCGGCCGCGGTGGGAACGCCCCGCAAGTCGAGGTCCTCGAGATTCATCACCGTGACCGGAAGGATCTTCTCCTCGTCCAGCCGGCGGATGTTGGAGCCGGTGACGGTGAACGCTTCAAGTTGCACGGCCTCGCCCTCCGGGGGGGCGGGCGGGCGGGGCGCCGGGGCGGGTTGGGCCCGGAGCAAGGGCGGAAGGAGCAGCAACAGGAGCAGGCGGGCGGATCGCATCGGCTTCAGGACCTACTACATCTGGCGGCAAGCGGCGCGGGGGCAAGCCCGTCTGCCGGAACGAGGGCCGAGCTTGCCAGCCGCTAGGGCGCGGTGCCTGCTCGGCGCACCAGCCTTACCTCCAATGCGCCCCTCCCTTCCCCGACAGCTCCGCCGCTTCCTGCCCCTCCTGCTCGCCCTGACCGCGGGGGCGCGCCCGATCCCCCAGGAATTCCGGCAGGAGACGGCCCTGCACCACGTCGCGGAGCCGGGCCGGCCCTCGGGCGCGGTGGAGGAAGTGATCATCGGCCCGGAGGGCGAACCGCTCTGCCGGACCGGGCGCACGTGGAGCGCGCGCCGGAACGGGGCCTGGGAGGTGCTGGCGGCGCCTCCCGCCCGCGCGACCCCGCCGGACCTGCCGCCGCAAGGGGAGCCCTTGCAGCTGGCGCGAGGACCTGATGGCACGTGGTGGGCGGGGACCCGCGCGGGCCTGTGGCGGCGGACCCCGGCCGGTTGGGAGGAGGAACTGGTGCTGGACGGGGCGGGCCGGCGCTGGGCGGTCGGCGAAGTGCGAGCGGTGGCGGTCGACTCCGCTGGACAAACCTGGTTCGGGGTCGCCGCCGGCGTGGGCGTACGGACGCCGGGCGGCTGGCGGTTCCTCGAGGGCAAGGATGGTCTGCCGTGGAACGGCTTCACCGGCGCGGCGGCCGGACCGGGCGGCGAGGTGTGGTTCGGGACGGACCGGGGCGCGATCCGCTGGGACGGGCGCGAGTTCCACTATCGCCAGGGGCCGCGATGGCTCCCGGAGGACCGCATCGGGGCCTTGGCGGTGGGACCGGACGGCACAGCCTGGTTCGCGACCGCGGCGGGCGTGGGCGGCATCGCGCGGCGGCCGCTGACGCTCGCGGCCAAGGCGGAGTTTTACGAGGGGGAGATCGACCGGCACATCCGACGGACCCCATTCGGTTTCGTGGCGGAGGCGACCCTGCGGATTCCGGGCGACCGCGCGAGCGCGGGGCGGCACGACTCCGACAACGATGGGCTGTGGACGGCGATGTATGGTGCGGCCGAATGCTTCGCCTATGCAGCCACCGGGGATCCGCGGGCCAAGGCGCGCGCGGACGCCGCGTTCGCAGCGCTCCGATTCCTGCAGACCGTCACCCAAGGCGGGCCGGTGGCCCCGCCGCCGGGCTTCGTGGCGCGCACGGTCTTACCGGGCGACGGCCCGGACCCGAATGCCGGGCAGGCGGAGCGTGACCGCGCAATGCAGGGCCGGGACGCGCTCTGGAAACGCCTTGAGCCCCGCTGGCCGCGCAGCGCCGACGGCCGCTGGTACTGGAAGGCGGACACCAGCAGCGACGAGTTGGACGGGCATTATTTCTTTTACCCGCTCTACCACGACCTCGTGGCGCGGACTCCGCAAGAAAAGGCAGCGGTGCAGGAGGTGATCCGCGCCCTCACCGACCACCTGCTCGCGCACGGCTTCACCCTGCGGGACCACGACGGGCGCCCGACCCGCTGGGGAATGTACGCTCCGGAGCGGCTGAACGCGGACCCGCACTGGGTCGTCGAGCGCGGGCTGAACTCCCTCAGCCTGCTCGCCTATCTGAGTGCCGCGGCACACGTGACTGGGGATGGCCGCTACACCGCGGTGGCGGCGGAGTTGGCCGCGCGGCACGGCTACGCGCAGAACCTATTCCACCCCAAGTTCCAGACGGGCCCGGGCTCAGGCAACCAGTCGGACGACGAGATGGCCTTCATGTGTTTCTACACCCTGCTGAACACGACCCGCGACGCGGCCCTGCGGGAGAGGGCGCTGACCGCATGGTGCGTGTACTGGGGTCTCGAGGCCGCGGAGCGGAATCCGTTTTTCGCCTTCGCCTACGCCGCGCACGCTGAAGGCCGGACCCTGCGCAACCTGTGGGGCGAGTTCCCGATCTCCCCCGCGGCAGGGTGGCTGGAGGACGCCGCCGCGACCCTGCGTGGATTCCCGCTGGATCGCCTCAACTGGCCGCTCCGCAACGCGCACCGCCTAGACGTCGTGCCGCTCCCTGCGGTGCAGGCGAGGGACCCGCACGAGCCGGGGAACGAGGGCCGGGGCCACGGGCGCGACGGGCGGGTTCTGCCGGTGGAAAACCGGCACTTCAACCACTGGAACACGGACCCGTGGCAGCTCGATTACGGCGGCCGCGGGGATGTCCTCGGTGCGGGCACGGTGTTCCTGCTCCCCTACTACTTGGGCCTGCACCACGGGTACGTCGCGAAGCCATGAACCCGCCCCTGCCCCACGCCGGCGACCGCTGGCTGCGCGGCCTGCAGGCCGTGGGGGACAACCCGGCGCTGGCGGCGATTCGCGCGGGGATGGTGGCCCTCGTCCCGTTGACCATCCTCGGCGGCCTTTTCTTGGTCCTCACGCACCTGCCGTGGCCGGGCGGCGCGGCCCTGCCCGCGGCGTGGAAGCCCGCCCTTGAGGTCCCCGTCACCGCAACCTTCGGCCTGCTCGCGGTGTTCGCCTGCTTCGCGATCGCGCACGACTTCGCGGGCCGGCTGGGGCTCGACGCGGCCGGCTCGGCGCTCCTCGCCACGCTCTGCTTCCTGCTGCTGCAGGTGAAGCCGGGCGCGCCCGGCCTGGACCCGGCCGCGCTCGGTTCGGCGGGACTCTTCACGGCGATCCTGGTGGCACTGGTGGCGGTGCGGGTGAAGGCGTGGTTCGTCGCGCGCGGCCTTGTGATCCGGCTCCCCGGGGAGGTGCCCCCGGTGGTGGCGGAATCCTTTTTGTCGCTCGTCCCGCTGGTCGCACTGGCGGGCGGCTTCTGGGCGCTGCGTTTCCTGCTGGGGCTGGACCTCAACGCGGCCGTGCAGGCGGCCTTCGCGCCGCTCGTCTTCGCCCTCGACACCCTGCCCGGCATCCTCGTCTACGCGCTCCTGGTGACGCTGCTCTGGTCCGTGGGGGTCAACGGCGACAACACCCTCGACGCGGTGGTCGCGCCCGTGTTCCTGCAGTTACTCGCCGCGAACGTGGCCGCGCTGGCGGAGGGTCGGCCCCCGCCGCACGTCACCGCCAACGGCTTCTTCTCAACGTTCGTCAACGTGGGCGGCACCGGGGCGACGCTGGGCCTCGCGCTGGTGCTCTGGCGGTCGCGGGACCCGGGGCTGCGCCAGGTGGCGCGGCTCTCGCTGCCCACGCAGGTCTTCCAGATCAACGAGCCGATCTTCTTCGGCGTGCCGATCGTGCTGAACCCGCTCCTGATGGTCCCGTACATCCTCAACGCGCTGCTCCTCACGGCGGGCACCTACGCGCTGATGGCGGCGGACCTGGTGTCACGGCCCGTCCTCAACATCCCGTGGACGACCCCGCCGGTGATCGGCCACTACCTGATCACGGGCGGCGACTGGCGGGCCGCGGTGTGGGGCGTCGTCTCGCTCGCGCTGGCGACGCTGGTGTACCTGCCCTTCGCCCGCGCGCTGGAACGGAGCCGCCGCGCGGCCGCGCCCGCCCCGGAAGATTCCCGCCGATGAGCCGCGCGCCGTTCCTCGCCGGGGTGGTCGAGGGCTTCTACGGGCGCCCGTGGACGCCCGCCCAGCGTCACGCGCTCGTGGGGCGGCTCGGCGCCCTTGGCCTCAACACCTACTTGTACGCGCCGAAGGACGACCTGCGCCACCGGGCGCGCTGGCGCGAGGCTTACCCGGCGGCGGAGGCGGAGGCCCTGCGGGACCTGATCGTGGCATGCGGTCGGGCGGGGGTGGAGTTCATTTACGCGCTCGCGCCGGGACTGGACCCGGCCTTCGCCCGGCCGGACGGGCTGGCGGCGCTTGAGGCAAAGGCGGGGCAGCTCGCCGGTTTGGGGGCGCGGCACTTCGCGGTGCTGTTCGATGACATCATCCCCGCCCCCGCCTCGGGCCAACTCGGCGCGACGGAGCACGACGCGGCGCCGCAGGTCGCCTACGCCCACCACCTGCGGCGGTGGCAGCGCCGGCGGGATCCCGCCGCGCGGCTCCTCTTCTGCCCGACGCCCTACTGCGGGCGGATGGCCGGCGAGGTCACCGCCTCGGGCTACCTGCGCCACCTCGGCGCGCACCTTGATCTCACCGTGGACGTGATGTGGACCGGGCCGGAGATCATCTCGGAGACCATCACCCCGGCGGATCTCGTCGGGCTCACCTCGGTGCTGCGGCGCCGGCCCCTGATCTGGGACAACCTGTTCGCGAACGACTACGACCTGCGGCGTCTGTACCTCGGCCCCTACGCGGGCCGGCCTGCGACGCTGCGGGGAGCCACCAGCGGCGTGCTGCTCAACCCGAACTGCGAGTTTGCCGCCCACCGTCCCGCGCTGGAGACGTTCGCCGCGTGGGTCGCCGGTGACGATTACGACCCGGGGCGGGCGCACGCCGCGGCGCGGGAGGTCTGGCACGCGGACTGGCGCTGCCTCGAAGCGGGCGGCGGTTCCACTCTCCTGCCCCCCGATCTGCTCGCGCTGCTTTGCGACTGCCTGCACCTGCCCTTCGCCCACGGCTCCCGGGCCGAGGCGTGGCGGGCCGACGTCGCGGCCGCCCTGCAGGGAGACGTAGCCGCGATCGCGCGGGCCCGGGGAGGCTGCGTCCGGCTCGCGAGCCTCTTCGAGCACCTCACGCGCCTCGAGGACCGCCAGTTGCTGCACACCGTCTACCGCCTCGCGTGGGAGTTGAAGGAGGAGGCTGGTCTGATCGCGGGCTACCTTGATTGGCGCGCACGGGGGGCGGCCCCGGGGTCCGCATTCCACTCCGCGGAGCACCGGCCGCGCACCTACCGCGGCGGATTGGTGGCGGACCTGCAACGCCTGCTGCCGATGCGACCGGACGGCAGCTTCACCCCGGCACCCCAGCAATGACCCCCCGTAACCTGGACGCTTTCACCCTGCGGCTCGCGGAGCCCTGCGACCGCGCGGCGTGCTACGCAGTGTGCCTCGGCACCGGGGACAGCGGCCGCGACGCGACGCACCTCCACGCGGATCCGGAGGCACTGGGCCACGTTTACGTCGGGGCCTACCTGTCCTTCGAGCCGGAGCTGGCGCTCGTCCTCGAGGATGCCGCGGGCGTCTGTGGCTACGCGCTGGCCGCCCTCGACACCCGGGCGTTCCAGCGCCGCTACGTTGGGGAGTGGCTTCCGCCGCTGCGGTCGCTCCGGCCCGCGCCGTCCGGTCCCGCGGAGCGGTGGAGCCGCGACGAGCAGCTCTGGAACCTTTACCATCATCCGGAGCTGTTCATCCCGGAACCTTACGCGGACCACCCGTCACACCTGCACATCGACCTGCTCGCGCGGGCGCAGGGGCGCGGCCTCGGGCGGGAGATGATGGCTGAAGTGCTCGCGCGGCTGACGGAACGGGGATCGCCGGGCGTGCACCTCGCGATGGCGGCCGACAATCACCGGGCAGCGAGGTTCTACGCCCGGCTGGGTTTCCGCGAGCTGGCCCGGGGAGCCGATGCGGTTTACCTGGGCCGAAGCCTGCAATGAGGGCGCCCCTGCTCCAGCCCGCCACGGAGGTTTCCACCCTCCCGCGACGCCAGCTTTTATCGGTCCAGACCGCGGGGGTGATCGAGGCGGGTATCCGGTCAGGCCGCTGGACGCGCGAGTTGCCAGGGCAACACGAACTGTGCCGGCAGTTGGTCGTCAGCCGTAAGACCATCCGCGTGGCCCTGCAGGCCCTCCATCACCGCGGACTGGTCACCCTCCGGCAGGGGCTTCCCACCGCGGTGCCTCCCGCGCGAGGCCGCGCGACGGCCGCCCGGGGAGTGCGTCGGGTGCTGCTGCTGTTGCCGGAGCCCCTATGGCGGCTCCGCCCTTCGGTCGGCCGCTGGGTGAGCGAACTCCGGCCCCGCCTGCTGGAAGCGGGCCTCGGGCTGGAGCTGGTGGAGGGTGGCCGGGCCTACGGCGCCCGCCCGGAATCGGCCCTGACGCACCTCGCCCACACGCATCCGCGGTCCGCGTGGGTGGCGTTTGCGGGCACCCTGGCCCTGCAACGCTGGCTGCACGCGAGCAGCCATCCCGCGGTCATTGTGGGATCTGTCTTTCCCGGGCTGGAACTAGCCTCCATCGAGTATGACCACGCGGCCATCGCGCGGCACGCCGCCGCGCGCCTGCGGGCACTCGGCCACGAGCGCACGGCGATTCTGCTGCGCCGCACCGGATCCGCCGCCGACGCCACCACCTGCGCCGCCTTCGCCGCCGGCCTCGGGGAAGGCGCCCCCGCGCCCGTCCTGCTCGCGCACGAGGCCGGGATGCCCAACATCGCCCGCCGGGTCGCGCGCCTGATCGCCCTGCGCCCGCGCCCGACGGCGCTGTTCGTGACCAAGACCCTCGCGGTCCCGGCCGCATACACCCTGCTTTCGTCGGCCGGCCTCGCCGTACCCCGTGACCTCGCCCTGGTCTGCCGGGAGGACGACCCTTTCCTCGACTACCTAGCCCCCTCGGTGGCCCGCTATGGCACCGATCCCGCGGCCATCGCACGAAAGCTCGCGGTGCTGCTGGGGCGGATCGCCGCCGGGGAGTCGCTCAGGATCACCCACGATCTCCTCCAGCCCCGCTTCATCCCGGGAGGCTCGCTGGCGCCCCCATCCGGGCGTGGGGGCGGCGCCTGAGCTGCGAGCCGCCGCGCACCGGACGGCCACTTGTCTCCCGGGGAGACAGGAATTCCGGGCCTGCCCAGGGCGGCCAGGCCAGCCTCTGTCACCGCACCCCCATGAGAAATCCCCGTCCCCTGCTCACGCGCGCGCTGCTCGTCCTCGCGTGCCTCGTGGTGCCGGCCCGCCTCGCCGCGCAAGCCACCGGCACCGTCACCGGCCAGATCGTGAACGAGGCCACCGGCAAGACCCTTGGCAGCGCCACCGTCGCCCTCGCCGGCACGGCGGACGCGACCGTCACCGATCGGGAGGGCAGCTTCGTGCTGTTGCGCGTCCCCGCCGGTGAGCGTTCGCTCCTCGTCAGCTATCCCGGCCTAACGCCGAAGACCGTGCGGGTGAACGTGGCTGCTGGCGAGAACCCGGTGCCGACCATCACTCTTTCCTACGAAGTCTACCGCCTCGATTCATTCGTGGTCGCCGCCGATCGCCACAGCCTCCGCCTGGACCCGTTGTACCCGGCGCTGGAGGTTTACCTTTCCGAACTCGCCGGCGACCGCCCGCCGCGCCAGAACCCCCGATAAGCCCCGCCCCGCGCCCCCGTTTCCCCGCGCCCATGGTTTCCCCTTCCTCCCCCCAACCCCCGGTCGGACTCATCGGCCTCGGCCTGCTGGGCAGCGCCCTGGCCGAGCGCCTGCTCGGCGGCGGCCTGCCCGTGCTGGGGCACGACCTCGATCCCGCGCGTCACAATGCGCTGGTGCGGGTCGGGGGCGAAGTCGCGCGCGATGCCGCGGACGTCTTCGCGCGGTGCCGCCGCGTGCTGCTGAGCCTGCCGACACACGTAGAGGTGAAGGCGGTGCTGGCCGCCGCCGGCACCGCGGCGCGGCCGGGCCACGTGATCCTCGACACGACCACCGGTGACCCGGAGGCCACAGCCGCGCTCGCAGCCGAACTCGCCGCGCGCGGCGTATCGTACTTGGACGCCACCGTGTCCGGCAGCAGTTCCCAGCTGCGGGAGGGCGCGGCGGTGCTGATGGTGGGCGGCGAGACGGAGGCGTTCGCGGCCTGCGGGGACCTGCTCGCGCCGCTGGGCCACGCGACCTTCCATTGCGGCGGCGCAGGGGCCGGTGCCCGGATGAAGCTGGTCACCAATGTCGTGCTCGGGCTGAACCGGGCGGCGCTGGCCGAGGGTCTCGCGCTCGCGCAGGGACTGGGCCTCGACGCCCGCCAAGCCTTGGCGGTGATGCAGGGCGGCCCCGCCTACTCCCGGATTATGGACCGCAAGGGCGAACGGATGCTGTCCGGCAACTTCGTGCCCGAGGCCCGCCTGTCCCAACACCTTAAGGACGTGCGGCTGATTCTGGAACAGGGTGACGCCGCCGGCCTGCCGATGACGCTCAGCCACGCCCACCGCGCGATCCTCGAGGAGGCCGAGGCGGCGGGGCTGGGGGCCTTGGACAACAGCGCTATCATCCGCGTTCTCACCGCGCGCGCGGGGGCCACTGGAACCCAATGACCACCACGGCCCTTACCCCCCGCGCCCGCTACGCGGTGCTCGCCGCCGCCTTTGGCGCCCTGCTGTTCGACGGCCTCGAGCTCGGCCTGATGCCGCTGGTCTCGCTCTCGGTTACCAAATCCCTCGTCGGCGCTGCCTACACGCCCACGCTCGGTGGCGACTGGTTCGCCCGGTACACGGCGGCCCTGATGGGCGGAGCGGCGATCGGGGGCATTTTGCTCGGGGCGCTCGGTGACCGCATCGGGCGCACGCGCGCGATGGGCATCAGCATCCTGTTCTATTCGGTGTTCGCCGGGGTGGGAGCCTGGGTCACGACCCAGGAGCAGATGCTCGCCCTGCGTTTCTTCGTCGGCCTCGGCGTGGGCGGCGTCTGGCCCAACGCGGTCGCCCTGGTGGCCGAGTCCTGGCCCGACAAATCGCGGCCCGTCGTGGCGGGCCTGATGGGCGCCGCGATCAACTCGGGGATTTTGCTGCTGTCGCAGGTCGCGCAGTTCCATCCGGTGACCCCGGACTCGTGGCGATGGTTGTTTTACCTCGCCGGCGCTCCGGCCGTGCTGGGCGTCGCGGTGATGCTGTTTCTCCCGGAGTCGCCGACCTGGCTGGCTTCCCGCGCCAAGGCCGGGGAACCGAAACCGCAGGCACCCTTGCGCGAGCTCTTCCGCCCGCCCCTTTTGCGGATCACGCTGGTTGGCATCTTGCTCGGCTCGATCCCGCTCGTCGGGGCGTGGGCCGCGAGCAAATGGATGATCCCGTGGGCGGACGAGATCGGCCGGGCCGTCGAGTCAAACTACAAGGCGATGACGCAAGGCTGGTGGGCGAAGGGCGCGATCCTCGGGAGCCTGATCGGCGCCCAGATCGCCGCCCTGCTCGGCCGCCGCGTGTCCTATTTCCTGATCAGCGTGGGCGCTTTCGCGCTGACGTGGGCGATGTTCCAGCTGACCGCGCCGCTGCAGCCGAGCTTCCTGCCGATCGTCTTCGCGCAGGGTCTGGTCGCGACGCTCTTCTTCGGCTGGCTGCCCCTGTACCTGCCCGAACTTTTCCCGACCGCCGTGCGCGCGACGGGCAGCGGGATCTCCTACAATGTCGGCCGCTTCGCCACCGCCATCGGGGTGCTCGCCGCGGGCGCCCTCTTCACCGCCCTCGGCGGCAGTTACGCCCGGGTCGGCGCGGCCGCCTCCTTCATTTACGCGGCGGGCATCCTCGTCATCTGGCTCGCCCCCGAGACCAAGCGCCAATCCCTCGCGAAATGAAAGCCCTCCTCCGCCTGCCCGCTCTCCTCGCCGCGCTAGCCACCACCGCCCCCGCCGGCGAGCCTGTCACCTTCACGCGCTTCGCCGACCGGGTCCGGATCGAGATCGGTGGACGGCACTTTTCCGACTACCTGCACGCCGGTTGGCCGAAACCCTGTCTCTACCCGATTCTCGACGCCGACGGCACCGCCTACACCCGTGACTTTCCCTTCAAGAAGAACCCGGCTGAGGTGCCCGATCACGACTGGCACCGCGGGGTCTGGTTCGCGCACGGGGCCGTCAACGGCCACGACCTCTGGCGGGAACTGCCCGACCGGAAGACCGGCCGCGTGCGCTTGGAGCGGATCGTGGAGACGCGTGACGGCCCGGACGGGCGGCTGCGTGTCCGCAGCGTCTGGGAGACGGCGGACGGGAAGCCGCTGCTGACCGACGAGACCACCCTGCGCATCGCGCGGGAGGGCGCGGTGACCCGCCTCGACTACGAGGTGCGCCTGTTCGCGACCCACGGGCCGGTGACCCTGGGTGACACCGAGGAGGGCACGATGGCGGTGCGGGTGAACGAGGCCCTGCGCGTGACCCACGGCAAGGGGGCCACCAAGCGCCCTGGCACGGGCCGGCTGGTGAACGCGAACGGGGACGCCGGCATTCCGGCGTGGGGCAAGCGCGCGGCGTGGGCCTCGTACAGCGGGGGCCTGTCCGACGGAAGGGTGATCGGCGTGGCGCTGCTGGAACACCCAGGCAACTTCCGGCATCCGACCTGGTGGCACGCGCGCGACTACGGCCTGCTCTCGGCGAACCCGTTCGGCCGCCACGATTTCGAAAAGCTGAAGGACCAGTCGAAGGCCGGCGATCACGTGATCCCCGCGGGCGGCGAGCTGGCGCTGCGTTACCGCCTGATCTTCCACCGCGGGGACGAGAAGGCGGCGCGCATCCGCGAGGAGTTCGAGGCGTACGCCTCCGCCGCCGTTTCACGATGAGCAGAATCCTGCTGCTGCAACTGCTGCTGGCCGCGACGGCGTTCGCCGCCGGCCCGGCTCCGCGCCCCAACTTTGTCTTCATTATGGCCGATGACCTCGGCTACGGGGACATCGGGCCTTTCGGCCAGCAACGCATCCGCACCCCGAACCTCGATCGCCTCGCCGCGGAGGGCACCTGCTTCACCCACTACTACGCCGGCGGTTCCGTCTGCTCCCCCACCCGCAGCGTGCTGATGACCGGCCAGCACACGGGCCACACCCGCATCCGCGGCAACCACGGCCGGGCCGGCCTCGCGCGCGTCCCGCTGCTCGCGTCCGACGTGACCGTCGCGGAGGTCGTGAAGTCGGCCGGCTACGCCACCGCGATCGCCGGAAAGTGGGGGCTCGGCGAACCCGGCACGGAGGGGATCCCCAACCGGCAGGGTTTCGACCGCTGGTTCGGCTACCTCAACAACGACCTCGCCGAATTTTACTACCCGGAGAAAATCTGGCGCAACGAGGAGGAGATCACGCTGCCCGGCAACCTGGGCGGCCAGCGCGGACAGTACTCCAACGATCTGATGACGGAGGAGGCGATCGCGTTCATCGACGACCACCGCGACCGGCCGTTTTTCCTCTATCTCGCCTACACCAGCCCGCACTCGCTGCTCGAGGTCCCGGAAGACTCGCTCGCCGAGTACCGCGGCAGGTTTCCCGAGCCGGCGGCCGACGGGACCGGCGGGAAAAACCAGGTGCCGGAGCCGCGGGCCACGTTCGCCGCGATGGTGACGCGGCTCGACCGCGAGGTGGGCCGGGTGCTGGAACGCCTCCAAAGGCACGGTCTGGAGCGGAACACCGTGGTGTTTTTCTGCTCGGACAACGGCGCCCCGGCGCGGGCGGGAATCGCGGATTTCTTCGGGAGCGCCGGTGGCCTCCGCGGGAACAAGGGCTCGCTTTTCGAGGGTGGGATCCGCGCGCCGATGATCGTGCGCTGGCCGGGGCAGGTTCCCGCTGGGCAGCGCAGCGATTACCCTTGGGGCGGCTGGGATGTGCTGCCGACGGCGGCCGCCCTCGCTGGCGTGGCGCCGCCGCCCGGCGTCGACGGCATCAGCGTCGTGCCGGCATTGCGCGGCGAGGTGAGGGAACGCACCGGTCCCTTTTACTGGGAGCACCACCAGAAGACCTTCTCGCAGGCCGTGCGCGAGGGACGCCTCAAGGCCGTGCGCGAGAACCCGTCGGCGCCCATCCTCGTCTTCGATCTTGCCGCCGATCCCGCCGAGACGCGCGACTTCGCGGCCTCGCAGCCGGCGTTCGTCGCCCGCGCCCGGGACCTTTTCCGCTCCGCCCGCACCGAAAGCGCACACTGGCCCGTCCCCGACGGGAAAACCAAATCCCGATGAATACCCTCACCCGACGTCACTTTGTCCGCGCGGCCGCCGGCGCCGCCCTCGCCTTCCCCGCCCTGCGCCTCGGCGCCGCGGGTTCCAACCAGGACATCCGCGTCGCGGTGATCGGGCTCGGCGGCAAGGGTCGCGGCCACACCCGGATGCTGCTCAAGTTCCCCGGCGCGCGGCTTACCGCGCTGTGCGACGTCGATCCCCAGCGCCTCGCGGAACAGGTCGCGGCGGCCAAGGAGGCCGGCGTCACCGTTGCCGCCGCCACCGATCCGCGGCGCATCCTTGAGCGGGCGGACGTCGATGCGGTGGTCATCGCCACCCCGAACCACTGGCACGCCGTGCTGACCGCCTGGGCCTGCCGCGCGGGCAAGGATGTGTACGTCGAGAAACCCGTTTCACACAGCCTCGGCGAGGGCCCGCGGATGCTCGCCGCGGCGGCGCGCCACGGGCGCATCGTGCAGTCGGGCACGCAGTACCGTTCCGACGAGGGCATCCGGGCGGCGACGGCGTGGATCCGCGAGGGGCACATCGGCCGGCCCCGTTCCGCGCACGTCGCCTGGTACGAGTACCGCCCCGGGATCGGCCGCGCGGCCCCCCACCTGCCCGCGGGCCTCGACTACGACCTTTACTGCGGTCCCGCGCCCGCGGACCCGCTCACCCGCCCGAAGCTGCATTACGACTGGCACTGGTTCTGGTCGACCGGCGACGGCGACCTCGGCAACAGCGGTGTGCACCCGATCGACGCCTGCCGCTATATGGCGGGACTCACCGGACTCCCCCGACGCGTCCGCGGCCTCGGGGGCCGATTCGGGGTCGACGACGCGGCGGAGACGCCCAACACCCAGCTCACGCTCGTCGACTACCCGGGCCTCCCGATGCTGGTAGAGAACCGGAACCTGCCGGCCAAAGCAGGCCAGCGGGCGATGGACGCGTTCCGCGGCATCCGCGAGGGCTTCGCGCTCGACTGCGAAGGCGGCGCCTTCGTGGGCCTGAAGGGCGGCGGCGCCATCTACGATCGCGAGGGCAAACGCCTCCGCCAATTTCCCGGCGAGGGTGGCGGCCGGCATATGGCGAACTTCCTCGACGCGGTTCGCACCCGGCGCGGCGCGGACCTGAACGCGCCGCTCGCGGAAGGCCACGCCTCCTCCGCGGTCTGCCACCTCGGCAACCTTTCGTGGCGGCTCGGACGCGAGGACTCCCTGGCGGCCTGCCGCGAGGCGGTCCGCGCGCACGCCGGCGCCGCGGAGGTTGTGGACCAGTTGGCGGGGCACCTGAAGGCGAACCAGCTCGACCTCGGGCAGGCGCGTTTCCGCGTCGGCCCCTGGCTGGAGGTGGCGCCGGACACCGGGGTGCTCACATCCGTCGAGGGCGCCAGCGTCGCCGAACTCGCGGCGGCCCGCCGTCTCGCCGAGGGCAGCTGGCGCGCCCCCTACGGATTCGAGGCCTGATCGCTCCGGCGGGCCGCCCGTCCGCCCCACGGCCACCGCCGCGGCGAGGAAGACAAGGAACTCCCCTAGGACTGCCGCCAATGCAACGGCCCGAGCGCGCTTCCCAGCCCGGGCAGCGCCAGGCCTAGCGCGGCCAACACCGTCCCCCAGCCCGGATACAACCCGTGGAGCGGCCCGGTCAGCCAGCCGGCGGCTACGCCCGCTCTCCGGAAGGTACCGCATGCCGGATACGGACTCGTCCGCGGAGCGGGGAAGGGGCGCGACCGAGGGAGGAAACCGTCTCCAGGCGCCGGCGCAAGCCAAACGCGGCGCGCAGCACCGCAGGGAAACTGGTGGACCAGATCGGGATCAAACCGACGACCTCATCGTTGCGAACGATGCGCTCTATCAACTGAGCTACTGGCCCGCGTGAAGGAAAAGGTTCGGAGAAAACAGTCCGGCAAGTAAACACCATTTTTCGCCCGCGCTCACCGGCCGAGCACGTGGCGCACGAGGAGCAGCCCGAGCGGCAGCAGCACCAGCAAGACCGTGGCCAGCAACAGCCACGACCGCGCCCGCTCCGCCGCCTGCCGTTCCTCCTCTGTGGGCTCCATCGAGGGACAACGCAACCGGCCCCCAACCGACCCTCAAGGCGGAAACGCGCCGGAGGGTTTCGCTGGCGTCGCCCGTCTCTCCGTGGCACGCGGTAGGGATGCCTACCCGTACCGCCCCGCCCCAGCACTGGCTGGTGAAGTCCGAGCCCGAGACCTACTCCTGGGCCGACTTCCAGCGCGAACGCGCCACCGCGTGGACCGGCGTGCGCAACTATTCCGCCCGGCTGAACCTGCTCGCGATGCGCGAGGGCGACCGTGTGCTCTTCTACGAGAGCGTCTCCACCAAGGCGGTGGTCGGCACCGCCCGTGTGGTGCGGACCGCCTTCCCCGATTCCACCGCCCCCGGCGAGAACTGGGTCGCGGTGCAACTCGAGGCCGGAGAACCTCTCACGGCCCCGGTCACGCTCGCTCGGGTCAAGGCTGAGCCCGCCCTGAAGGCAATGGCCCTGCTCCGGCTCTCGCGACTGTCGGTCCAGCCCCTCACCGCTGCGGAGTACGCTCGTGTCGTGCGGCTCGGCGCTGGCTGAACGGGGCCTCGCCGCTCGACACCGGACACCATTTGGGCGTGACTGCCCCCGTGACTGCCTTCGCCCAGCTCACCCTGCTCGCCCCTGGACTTCTCGGCGGCTCCGTGGCCCGCGCCGCCCGCGACGCCGGGCTCGCCCGGCGCATCGTGCTCTGGGCCCGCCGCCCGGAAACCCGCGCCGCGCTGCGCGGCCAAACTTGGTGCGACGCCGCGCCCGACACGCTGGAAGAGGCGGCCACAGGGGCCAGCCTCGTGGTGATCGCCAGCCCGGTAGACCAGATCGCGACCCTCGCCGCACGGGTCCGTCCGGCGCTGCCCGCCGGGGCACTTGTCACGGACGTCGGAAGCGTTAAGGCGGAGGTTTGCCGCGCCGCCGCGGACGCGCTCGGGGACCGGGCGGTGTTCGTCGGCGCGCACCCCATGGCCGGTTCGGAAAAGACCGGCTGGGAGCATTCGCGGGCCGACCTGTTCCAAGGCCGCGCCTGCTTCATCACGCCGCGGCCGGAGACGCCCCCTGCGGCCGTCGAAACGGTCGCGGCCTTCTGGCGCGCGCTCGGTTGCCGGGTATCTGCGGTTTCGCCGGCCATGCACGACCGGATCGTCGCCCACATCAGTCACCTACCACAGCTCGCGGCCTCGGCCCTCTGTGCTACCCTTGCCGGACGCGATCCCGGCTGGCGCGAGTTCGCGGGTGGGGGCCTGCGGGACACCACCCGCATCGCCGGCAGCGATCCGGGACTCTGGCGCACCATCCTCGCGCAAAACCGCGCCGAGGTGCTCGCGGCCCTCGACCTCTACCTCAGGGAACTGCAGGGCGCCCGCGCCGCGCTGGCCGGAGATGATCTCACGGCGGTGACCGAGCTGCTCGAACGCGGCCGCGCGTACCGCGCCGGCGTCGCCCCGGCCCCCTGAACCGATGGATCCCGCCCCGTTGCTCGCCCGGCGAGTCGCCCTCTTTGAGGCGGCCCTTGATCGCCTGACACCGCTGGCGGACACCCGCCCCGCCCGCCTCCACCAAGCGATGCGCTACAGCCTCGAGGCGGGCGGCAAGCGCCTCCGCCCCGTGCTTTGCCTCGCCGCCGCGGAACTCTGCGGGGCTTCGCCCGAAGACGCGCTGCCCGCCGCCGTGGCCCTCGAATGCGTCCACACCTACTCCCTGATCCACGACGACCTGCCGTGCCTGGACAACGATGACCTTCGCCGCGGCCGCCCCGCTCTCCACCGGGCCTTTGATGAGGCGACCGCCCTGCTCGCCGGCGACGCCCTGCTCACCCACGCCTTCGTGCTGCTGAGCACCGTCCACGCTGGCTGCCCCGCCCTCGCCCACGCCCTGATCCGGGAACTGGCGGACGCCGCCGGCAGTCGCCGCCTGATCGGCGGGCAAATGGAGGACGTGCTCGCCGAGAAAAGGCCGGACGTCTCCGCCGCGGATCTGGAGTTCATCCATCGCAACAAGACCGCGGCGATGCTGGAGGCCTCCCTGGTAATGGGCGGACTTGTCGCCGGCGCCCCGGAAGGAACCCTGGCGGCGCTCCGCCGCGCCGGCAACCACCTCGGGCTCTGCTTCCAGATTGTGGACGACATCCTCGATGCCACCGCGAACCCAGCCACGCTGGGGAAGACGCCCGGCAAGGACGCCCGCGCCGGCAAGGTGACCTATGTCAGATTGCACGGGCTGGAAACCGCGCGGCGGCTGGCGTCCGAACAGACCGAGGCCGCGCTTCGCGAGCTGGCGGCCGTCCCCGGGGAATCGGCCTTCCTGCGTGCGCTGGTCGCCAGCCTTGCCCGCCGCGATCGTTAGGACTTGCCGGCGGCGGCCGTCGAGAGCTTGAACTCCACCGACTCGCGCAAGGCTTCCCAGCTGGCGTCGATGATGTTGTCGCTCACCCCGACCGTGCCCCAGATGCGCGCGCCGTCGCCGCTCTCGATCAGCACGCGCGTGCGGGCCCCGGCGCCGCGGGTCCCCTCGAGGATCCGGACCTTGTAATCGCGCAGGACGACGTCGCGCAGGACCGGGTAGGTGCCCTCCAGGGCGAGGCGGAGCGCCCGGTCCAAGGCGCCGACGGGACCGGCGTCCTCAGCCACGGTATGGACCGTGCGGTCGTCGACCTTAAGCTTCACGGTGGCCTCGGCCACAAGCTCGCCCCGGTGCTGCTCGATGATCACGCGGTAGCCCTCGACCTCGAAGAACGAGCGCTGGGAGCCAAGGTGCCGCTCGACGAGGAGCCGGAAGGAGGCGTCCGCCGCCTCATACTCGTAGCCGCGGAACTCGCGGGCCTTGAGCTCGTCGATCATCCCCTTCATCTCAGGCCGCCGTTCATCCAGCTCGATGCCGAGCTCGCGGGCCTTGAGCGTGAGGCTGGTCCGACCCGCCATATCGGAGACAAGGACCCTCGTGCGGTTCCCGATCAGCGCCGGATCGATGTGCTCGTAGCTGCGGGCCACCTTGCCGGCGGCGTTGGCGTGAAGGCCTCCCTTGTGGGCGAAGGCGGAGAGGCCGACAAACGGAGCCTTCGGGTCCGGCCGCAGGTTCGCGAGGTCATCAAAGAAAAGCGAGAGGTCGCGCAACTGGCCCAGTTGGGGCCGGCAATGCGCCCTGCGATCCAGCTTCAGGAACAGATTCGGCAGGATCGTAGTGAGGTTCGCGTTCCCGACGCGCTCCCCGTAGCCGTTGATCGTACCCTGCACGAGGGAGGCGCCGGCGGCCACCCCCGCGAGGGAGAGCGCCACCCCGAGCCCGCAGTCGTTGTGGCAGTGCACGCCGACCCGCTCCGCCCCGAACTCGCGCACGACCCGCGCGACAATCTCGCGGAACTCCTCCACCATCGTGCCACCGTTGGTGTCGCAAAGGGTGAGGTTGCTTGCGCCGCCGCGGATCGCCGCCGCCAGGGTCCGCAGGGCGTAGTCGGGATCCGCCTTGTACCCGTCGAAGAAATGCTCCGCGTCGTGGATCACCTCGCGGCCGGCCGCGACCAAGTGCCGGGCAGAATCCTCAATCATCGCGAGGTTTTCCTCGAGGGTCGTGCGCAGGATCTCGGTGACGTGCAGGTTCCACGTCTTGCCCACGATCGTCAGGACGGGCATCCCGCTGTCCAACAGCGTCCTCAATTGAGCGTCGTCGCCCGGGCGGACGCCCGCCCGGCGGGTCGAGCCGAAGGCGGCGAGCCGCGCGTGGCGCAGGCGCAGGTGCTTGGCCTCCTGGAAGAAGGTGATGTCCCGCGGGTTGGAGCCCGGGAAGCCGCCCTCGATGTAGTCGACGCCGAACTGGTCCAGCTTCTCGGCGATGAGCAGCTTGTCCGCGACCGAGAAGCTAATCCCCTCCCCCTGCGTGCCGTCGCGGAGGGTCGTGTCGTAGATTTTTAGGGGGAAGCTCATGGCAACTCGCCATCCTTGGGCGCCGCTCCGGGACTGGCAAGGGAGCATTTGGCCGTCTCACGCTCAAGCAGCCAGCCGAGCAGGCCCTGCGCCAGGCCGTGGCATTGCGGCTGCACGCGGCCGTCCGCGACGCCCAGCCGGCGGAGGGCCAGCCGGACCCCGGCGGGCGTGTCGCCGAGGAACCAGTGAAACCACCACGCTCGGAGCCCCGCGCCACCCTCCGCGGCCGCGAGCGGCAGCAGCGCGTCCGTGATCAGGTTGTCGAACCGCCCGCCCGCCGGACCCGGAATGCCCAGCCCGGTCGCCAGCTCCGCCCGGACCCGGCGCAGCGCGAGCCGGCGGCGCTCCATCCCGGTTTCCCCCGCCTCCTCGGCGGGCGGCCTCCGTTCCGCCCAAATTCGGAACCAGCCGGGCCAGTCCGGACCGTTCCGCTGCCACGCGGCATACGTGCGCAACCGGAGTGACGGCTGGTTGGCGGGGCGCACCCCCTGCACCCGCCAGGCACCCTCCTCCGACTCCCACGCTACCGACGGGTCCACCCGGCCCTGCACCCAGTCTTCGCGCGGGAAGGCGGCGGCGACGCGCAGCATTGGCGCCCGGTTCGCGCCGTACCCGAGCACCTCGAGGGCGGCGTGATGGCAGGCTGCGTCCCAGCCCAGCCGCCGGAGGCACAGGCCGGCAAAACGCACCTTCTGGGCCCAGCGCCGCGCCGCCTGCGCCGCGAGTTCCCGCCGCAGTTCCGCCAGCGGTAGCGGGGCGAGGGCCTCCACGAGGCCGAGCCACATGTCGCCAGCGAGCGTCTCGACCGCGTCGTCGGCGGCAAACTCCTCCAGTCCGCGATGGAGGAGCGGTAGGAGAGCCGCGACGGGGATTTCCACCCCTGCCAAGCCCCGGGTGACCAGCCCTGCGGCCGGTGGGAACAGCACGACGTGGAGGAGCACGCCCGCGTAGGCGGGATCGCGGGCGTGGCCGTGCGCGTCCCAATCCCGCGTGTCGAGGTGGACCTCGATGTCGCCGGTGACGGGTGGATCCGCGCCGAAGGCGATGCGGGCACCCAAGAAGTCGGGGCCGGCAAGGTGGTTCCAGCGCCCCGGGTCGAGGACGCGGACCGGTCGTCCCGCGGCGGTGGCGAGCGCGGCGCGCTCGAAGTCCCCGCGCCACCAGATCTTCTGCAGGAGGCGTTCCGGGAAAAGGAAGCCCCCGTAGAGGCCCTGATATTCGGCGAGCGAAGCGATGGCGTGCACGGGGTGGGAGGCTGGCGTCGGCAGGGGCGGTAGCACGCCGTGCGAGGCCCCGAAACGCGGGTGGATGCGGCCGGAGAAAGCTGGACCCGTGAAGGCGGATGCGTGAGCATCCTACGGTCTGACCGGAGAGGTGGCAGAGTGGTCTATTGCGGAAGTCTTGAAAACTTCTGTGGGCGAAAGCTCACCGGGGGTTCGAATCCCTCCCTCTCCGCCAGTTTACTCTTATTCCGAACCGAGCGACCGTCGGATTAAAATGCGCAAGTCGCTGTGGGCCGCCGCGGAACAAAAGTGCGACTTTAACGCTCCAGGAATTAGTTCCGGTTTTGGTCCCCGGCCATCGCGAAAAATCGTCCGGGAATGGTCACTGTTTTGGCGACCGTTAAAATTCTGCGCGTGAAATTCGGAAGCGCTATTATTCCTGCCGCACTCGGTGACAGGCATCCAACTCCAGACGCTCAGGAAGGTAATGTAGCACGACCCTCGCCAGTTCTCGCTGTTCCTCCTGGATACCATGCGGACCTTCGCTTGACGCGGTGCTTGTTCGGATGATCCTCGCCTCCATGCAACCGACCCCGCCCGCTCCCGCAAAGGCTGTAGCCCGCAAGGCACGAATGTATCCAAAGCATGGGGTCGCGAGAAGAGGCCCCTCGTTTGGTGCTGCGGTCAAGAAATACGCTGGCATCGTGCAATCTGGTATCGGCAATCTTTCCGTGCGTGAAGGATTCAGCCGTTAACTATCTGGTGGATGCGGGGCCACTGATCGGCTTTCTCGATCGCGACGACCAGTGGCACGACTGGAGCGTTCAGACTCTGGCCGTTATTGACGACCCCCTTGCCACCACTGAAACCGCCGCTGCGGAGGCTTGCCATCGATTGAGACATTTGCGTCCTGCGCTGGCGGTGATACCGCAACTTATCGATGAGGGCCGATTGGTTCTCTTACCCGTGCTCGCGACCCAGCCGCGACGCATCGGCGAACTTCTGTCGAAGTATCCGCGAATGGACTTGGGCGATGCCACTCTCGTCGCCCTGTCTGAGATCTACCCGCGAGCGCGCCTGATCACTTTGGACGATGATTTTCGGCACTATCGGCGGTTGCGCCACCAGGCGGTTCCGCTCGTGATGCCGGACAGCAAGTAACTGGCGCGAATCTGCAACATGGGTGGCGCCGACCCTTGGCGAAGCCGGCCGCTCCGGTTTTGGGGCCTCCGCGGCCGGCACTTCGCACGCTGGTTCAGTTGGTCTTTCTCTGGTGGCAGGGTCCATGGGCCGCGTCTTTCGGGACGCAGCATAGCAGTCGGTGTCGAAGCCCTCAACGCCGATTCCGCCCCATGCCGTGCGGACAACACGCAGACGTGCCGAATTTGCCGTTCGCTTGAAGCTGCGCTCCCGCTCCCGTCAAACCCGGCACGACTGCTCACTGGCCAGTTTCACCCTGACTGCGCAAACGGAATCGCAGACTCCGTTCAGCCAAGCTGAACGACGACTGCTTTCCTGCGCCCAAGCAGGCACGTGCCATCAATGCCATGCCATCCCCCCAGCAACAGCCCGAACCCTCCTCCAACTCAATGCAGCCGCCCCCCCAATGAACCCGACCTCGACCTTATCCTCCAAGACAGCTGCCAGCCTATCCACGCCGCCCTATCCGTGACCGCCAAAACCCCACGAAATCCGCTTCATCCTTGAAGCCCTCAACGTACCCATCGCGAAGGAAAGTCGCGCGAATTGGGCTTGCCTCGAAAAAGTGGACAGTGATTCAGGCCGCTTTGCTGTCCTTCTTGGTTGGTTGTTTTTCGAAAGCCACAGGTGAAAGGTAGCCGAGCGAGCTGTGGCGCCTCGAGCGGTTGTAAAAGCCTTCGATATAGTCGAAGACGATGAGTTCGGCGGCACGACGACTGATGAGCACACCGGCGTCAAGGCCGGTCTCGGTCTTGAGGGTACTCCAGAACGATTCCATCGCCGCATTGTCGTAGCAGTTTCCCTTTCGGCTCATGCTGCAGACCATGCCCGCCTCTGTGAGCGCCTGACGGTAGTCTTCACAGGCGTATTGGACCCCGCGGTCGGAGTGGTGCAGCAGTCCCGGTGGCGGCTGACGGTGACGCCTGGCCCGTGCCAATGCCGCCAACGCCAAACTCGCATGGAGTGTGGGCCCGCAAGCCCAGCCAACGACCAATCGGCTCCACACGTCGAGGATGGCCGCCAAGTACAACCAGCCTTCGCCGGTTTCGATGCAGGTCAGGTCGGTCATCCAGGACTGGTTCGGCCCGGTCGGCTTGGCCTGTTGCGCGAGCAGGTTTGGCGCCGGAGGATGCGGATGCCGGCTGTCGGTGGTCCGAGGGCGGCGCCGGTGCTTTTTGCGACCGCGCAGTCCCTTCTCTTTCATCAGCCGGGCACAACGCCGCTTGCTGATCTTCACTCCCTGGTCGTTCAGGTCAGCGACAATACGCGGAGCGCCGTAGTTCTGACGGCTGCCCGCGTGCGACTGCGCAATCTGCTCGGCCAAAGTGGCATCCTCCTGTCGACGCTTCGTCGGTCGTTGCCCCAGCCAACGATAGTAGCCGCTGCGCGACACCTGCAAAATCTCGCAGAGTACAGCCACGGGTTGCACGCCCATCAGCGCCTTGACCTGGGCATACCGCTCCCGGGCGTTTCGGAGAGGATGCCCAACGATTTTTTTAGGACGATCTCCCGTTCCTGCATGCACACCATCTCGGCACGCAAGCGCTCAATCTCCCGGGTCGCTTCGTCCAGATTCTGTGGCGCGCCGGTGCTCGCCCCAGGCCGCGGCGCATATTTGCGCCGCCAATCGTAGAGCATCGATTCGTTCACCCCGAGTTCATCCGCCACCTGCCGCACCGAGCGCGCACCCTGCAACGTCAAGTCGACGGCGTGCCGCTTGAAGTGCTCCTCGTACTGCCGGCGCGGCTTGTAGCCGCCTTAGTTCTTCGCTTCTTTCATGGTGTTCCTTCCGCGGCCCTCATCCCATCCGAGTTATTCACAAATCTCGCTACCGCCCACCGCCGCCCTTTTGGGCTCAGGGCGGTGGGCTTCGCGAGATTCATGAATAACTCGGTTCTCTGTCCACCAAATCGAGGCAGTCTCAAATCCTCATTCCAACCCCCTTCACGGCTCACTGCCATCCGGCTTACCAAGTCAGGATGATT
>Ga0194119_10002366_pt1 | contig 32073 bp, 11 predicted proteins | sample TA2MahC100mmetaG_FD_148620 | JGI IMG/M metagenome (GOLD analysis project Ga0194119, IMG submission 148620) | Freshwater microbial communities from Lake Tanganyika, Tanzania - TA2015018 Mahale Deep Cast 100m | ecosystem: Environmental > Aquatic > Freshwater > Lake | place: Tanzania: Lake...
TCGCTGGGATCCGTCGACCGGGCCGGTCTGCGCGCGCTGGCCCAGAGCGACGCCCTCGGCCGTTTCCGTCCAAACAAGGCCGCGCCGAACCTCGTCCGCGGGTGGCGTCATCAGGTCGCCGATGCGGCCGCCTTGGAGTCGGCACTGGACGATCTCCTGCCCGGCGGCCTGACCGACTGGCACGCCCTCCGCACGGGTTCGGCCTCACCGGTCGCCTGGCAGGACTTCGTCGACCGCCAGACCGGGATGTACCGTCAAGTCCCCTCGCTCGACGAACCCCAGGCCGAGCAGGTGGCCCGAGCCGGTTGCCACCCGAAATGCTGCCTCCGACGACGGTTCTGGACCATCCGTGCCCGGGGGCCGGAGGCTCCCGCCGGAAAGACCATCGTTCCCTGCCTCGAGCCTTGCGCCCTGGTGCTCGAGTTGGCCCGGCGCGAGCAGAAGGCCAGCGTGTCGGAGGAACGGTCCCAGCTCATCCTCAACCAGGGTGAACTGACCCTCCTCGACCAGTTGTTTGACCGGGCGATCGATGCCCCCGATCGCGCCCTGCGCGAGGGCGACCTCTCGGAGCCCTTGAACCCCAGGCGGGTGCTGCTGCTGCGGGAGAAACTGCTGCCGTGGCTCCCGATGCGCGAGTGACACCCTCCCGCGTGATCCCCCCACGGAGGGCCTGCGGATGCGCCGGGCGCTTTTCGGTTCGCCGCCCACGGGGAGGCACGGTTCAATTGGCGCCGTGAGTTCGCCGATCATCGTCGCCCTGGACCTCCCGTCGGGTTCCGCCGCCCTCGACCTCGCCACCCGGGTCGCCCCGCATGTCGGGGCGTTCAAGGTTGGCAAGGAACTCTTCGTCTCCGAGGGCCCGGAGCTGGTCCGCAGGCTTCGCCAGACGGGCGCGGCGGTGTTCCTGGACCTCAAGTTCCATGACATCCCGAACACCGTGGCCAAGGCCGTGGCGGCAGCCGTTCGCCTCGATGTCCAGATGCTGACGGTGCACGGCTCGGGCGGATCGGCCATGATGCGCGCCGCCGAGACGGCCGCGCAGGAAACCGCCGCCGCCCTCGGTCGCACCCCGCCCCTGGTCCTCGGTGTCACCGTGCTCACCAGCATGGATTCGGCCGCGCTGTCCGAACTCGGGGGCGAGACCGATGTCACCCGGCAGGTCGAGCGACTGGCGCGCCTCGCGGCCTCCTCCGGCCTGCGGGGCCTGGTCTGCTCCCCGCTCGAGATCATGCCGCTTCGTGCGATGCTGCCGCCATCGGTGCAACTGGTCACCCCGGGCATCCGCACGGGGGCCGAAAGGTCCGACGACCAGAAGCGTACGCTCGGGCCGGCCGAGGCCATGGCCGCCGGGGCCTCCTGGCTGGTGGTGGGCCGACCGATCTACGCCGCGGCCGACCCCGTGGAATCGGCCCGCCGAATCCATGCCCTGGCGACCGGAGGTGCCTGATCGGGCCGACTCCCAACCGTGCTCCGGGCAGTTCCCTTCCGGCGTCCCGGAGACCGGACTCCGCGTGCCGCCAATCGGGCCCGCACGACCCGCCGAGACCGGTCCCTGGAGCCTGGGCAGCGCACCCCGGGCCGGAACCCAAACTTTTCTTTCGCGCACGCCTTGGGCCGCGTAGTTTCGCATCTTTCGTATGTTCGAACTCACCAACGAGGAGATCCGCCGTTATTCCCGACACCTCATCCTGCCGGAGGTCGGCCTGGCCGGCCAACGCAGGATCCGGAACACCTCCGTCCTCTGCATCGGGGCCGGGGGCCTGGGTTCCCCGATCGCCATGTACCTGGCCGCGGCGGGCATCGGACGGCTTGGAATCGTGGACTTCGACACGGTCGACCATTCCAACCTGCAGCGGCAGATCCTGCACTCCGACGCCGATGTCGGCACCTCCAAGGCCGACTCGGCCAAGGCGGCCATCGCCGCGTTGAACCCCAACGTCCAGGTCGACCTGCACAAGACGCGCATCACGGCCGACAACGCCTTCGACCTGATCCGCCCCTACGACATCGTGGTCGACGGCACCGACAATTTCCCTACCCGCTACCTCACCAACGACGCCTGCGTGCTGCTCAAGAAGCCCAACGTCTACGGTTCGATCTTCCGCTTCGAGGGCCAGGCCAGCGTCTTCGCCCCGCATCTGGGCGGGCCGTGCTACCGCTGCCTCTACCCGGAGCCCCCGCCGCCGGGCATGGTGCCGAGCTGCGCCGAAGGCGGCGTGCTGGGAGTGCTGCCGGGCATCATCGGCTGCATCCAGGCCACCGAGATCCTCAAATTGGCCTTGGGCAAGGGATCCTCCCTCATCGGCCGACTGATGCTCTTCAACGCCCTCGACATGAAGTTCCGGGAGCTGAAGCTCCGCAAGGATCCGAAGTGCCCGGTGTGCGGACCGAACCCGACCGTCACCCAGCTCATCGACTACGAGATGTTCTGTGGGATCCAGCCGGAGCCGGCGAACCCGTCGGCCAATCCCGACGAGGTGAGCCTGCGGGAGATGAAGAAGGCCCTCGACACGCCGTCGCTCGGCATCCAGGTCATCGACGTCCGCGAACCCGACGAGCAGCAGATCGCCCGCATCGCCGGGGTGCCCCTGGTGCCCCTGAGCACCCTGCCCCAGCGGTTCACCGACCTCGACCCGAACGTGCAGTACTACATCCACTGCAAGAGCGGGGTGCGCTCGTTGAAGGCGCTGCGCTTCCTGCGCGAGCAGGGCTTCAAATACGTCAAGAGCGTGAAGGGCGGCATCAACGGCTGGTCCGACGAGATCGACCCGTCGATTCCGAAATACTGACCGGACTCCGGAAATCCCCGGCCCGGGAGGCCTGCCACCCCCGGGCTGCCCGGCAATCCCAAACACGCCGGCCGGCCAGCGGGTCAATCACAACCGTCGGCTCCAGTGCGTTTTCACCAGTATTTACGGGGTGTTTCACAGGTTTTGCCCCGCTGAAATCCCCAACTGTCAGGAAAACTGTCATGAGAAACTCGGTCATGAGACCTTCCTCCACCTTTCTCGTATCGGCCGACTCACAGGGCTGGGGGTCCAGGGGTCGAGCCGATACACTCAGTGGCGATATAACCATGAAGTCGTCACCTGATCCAAATAAACTTGGAACCGGTACCACCTTGTACCTCGCTGCGCCGTAACTCAAAAAGGGGTCTTCCCAAACGAGGCGTCACTCCTGCGCCTAGTCTCCGCCCTCCTCGCAGAAATCACCGAGGAGTGGGAGACCGGAAAAATCTACCTCAACATGGCCTCCCCGAATCCACAGGCGAACTGATGCAGAAATTACAGAAAGAAAATTGCGCGGCCCTTCGGTAACTTTCCTTTTGAGTCAAATCGGCTGTTGGGTAAGTTTTCAAGCCGGTGGACAAGAGGTCAGGAACATTCCTAACGATCACGATTGGATGGGTGTGAATGTTTTATGTCGAACACCCCAATCCCGCCACTCCGTGGTCCACCATTGGCAACAATTTTGCGGTCCCATGAGGGGTCGGTTGCGTTCGGCTCGCTACGCTCGCCATCGCTACACCTCCCCCGCAGGGGTTGGGATGGAGCATCAGGAGAGCAAATTACAAAAAGATTGGTACACAAGTGCGTAATCAACCGTTCGGTGAGGTCATTGGTCAAAAAACGCGCCGTTTCCCCTCAATTTATGTCCCAGTTTCACACGCCCTCGACGCGGAATCCGCTCCTCAATCCGTTCAGCTCCACCCTCCAACTTCTCGGTTCGATCGTGCTTCTGAGCACGGCGCTCTTCTGCCGCTCCCAGGCGGCTGATTCGACGGCGACCGAATCCCCCCTGCGCCTGAATGACCTACGACGGATGGTCCTGGAGCAGAACGACCAGATCCAGATGCGCATGCAGGATGCGGAGGTGAGCGAGCGGCTGCATCGCGCCGAAAAGGGCATCTTTGAGCCCCAACTGGTCGGCGGAGCCGAATACTTCGACACCAGCCGCCCCAACAACCGACAGCAGTCGGCCCAGTTGGGCTTCTTCGCCCGCCCGTTCTACCTAGAGCGCAACACGCTCTATAACGCAGGCATCGAATTTCTGCTCGGCACCGGCGCAAAACTCCGCATCGGCTACATGCTCCGCGACCTGAACAACAACGTCGGGGCGGCAGAAGCGACCCCAAGGCAATTGATGGGCCAGCAGTACGAGAGCTTTGCCGGACTCAACCTAACCCAACCCCTACTCAAGAACGCCGGGTGGGGAGCCACCACGGCGAAGATTCGTCTCTCGGCCATTTCGTCCAAGATCGCCTTCAACGAATACCGGAGGCAGATCCTCCTGGTGCTGGCCAGCGCCGAGGCCGCCTATTGGGACCTTCACTTGGCCCAAGAACAGGTGCGGATCGGCACCGATTCGCTGGAGACGGCCAAGAAGATCCTCAAGGACAACCAGGCCCGTGTGGAGGTCGGCAAATCCTCGGAGCTCGAGGTCATGCAGGCCCAGGCAGGTCTCGCCGCACGCAAGGCCAAACTGGAGCAGGCACAACAGACAGCCTTCGACTACGCCAGCCGGATCAGCAGCCTCTACTCGCGAACCCTCGGTTCGCAGCAACGTCTCCCCAAGGCTGTCGATGTGCCGGAGTTGGTCGACGACCCGACCAGCAAGGTCGAGAGCTACACCCAGGCTTTCCGGAAGAATCCCGATTACATCATCCGTTTGGAGCAGGTGAAGCAGGAGAGACTGCGGGTGGCCTATCTGAAGAACCAACGCCTCCCCCAGTTGGACCTCAAGGCGAGCTACGGCCTCAATGGACTGAGTTCCAACATCGTCCAATCCATGGATGACTGGGCCGGCAGGGAGTACCCCGCTTGGTCGGTCGGTTTCGAATTCCGTATTCCGCTCGGGGGCGGCATCAAGGAGCGCAATGAACTCGAGGCCGGCAAGCTCGGAAAGATCCGAGCGCTCGCAGCGCTGAAAGAGGCCGAGGTCCAGGTGTTCAACCTGGTGGATACGGCCCTTCGCAAGATCGACCTCCACCGAAACAGCCTCACCAACGCCCGCTCCGTGATCGGTTTCCACGAGAAACTGCTCGCGGCGCCTCACCAACGCCCGCTCCGTGATCGGTTTCCACGAGAAACTGCTCGCGGCCCAGTTGGACCGTCTGGCCGTGGGCAGCGTCGACAGCCGACTGGTGCTCGAGACCGAGGAGAAGCTCTCCGAGGCCCGGGCCACCGCCGTCGAGAGCATGGTGATGGAACGCAAGGCCCGGCTCGAACTGGAGGCCGTCCGCGGCACCCTGCTGCTGGCCCGCGACGCCGAGGTGGACCTGTTCGAACTGCGCAAGCGCACCGAGGAATTCCTCCGCAAGAACCGTGACGAGAAGGTGGACGAAGCCCCTTCGATCCCGATCACCCAAGGAACCCAGGCCCCATGAACCACCCTTTCGCCCCCATGAATCCATCCAAGACCCGCCTGATGCGATCCGCCGCGTCGTTGAGCCTCGGAATGGCCCTGCTCCTCGGATCCCCCACGGGTTTCGCAGCCGAGGACACATGGGTGACCGGGGTTACCGAGCCGGTCAAGGATGTGACCCTCGCATTCCCCATTGTGGGCGTCGTTGGCGCCCGTCCGCTCGAGGAGGGGGCCATCGTTCGAAAGGACCAGGTGGTCATCGAACTCGACAAGCAACTCGAGGAACTGGACCTGGAACGCAAACGCCTGGCGTGGGCGTCGTTGGCGCCCGTCCGCTCGAGGAGGGGGCCATCGTTCGAAAGGACCAGGTGGTCATCGAACTCGACAAGCAACTCGAGGAACTGGACCTGGAACGCAAACGCCTGGCCCGCGAATTGGCCGCCAGCGAGCTGGAGCGACTGAAGTCGCTCGCACAGCGCAACGCGATCTCGGTCAGCAAGGAGGAGATCGAGAAAAAGCGCAGCGAGTTCGAGATCGCCCGGGTCGACCACGAACTGGCTGCCGCCGTGCTCAAGCGTCGCCAACTCACCTCCCCCATCGAGGGACAGGTCGCGCAATTCTACAAGGACGTCGGGGAGAAGTGCGAAGACCAGCAACCGGTCGTCCGCATCGTCGACACGCGACGGTGCAATCTCGTGGCCAATCTCGAGCCCCGCGTCGCCCAGACGCTCCGCTCAGGTCAGAAGGTGCGTGTCGAAGTCCAGGTCGGGGAATCTCCAGTCGCGGTCGAGGCCACCGTGATCTACCTGTCGCCCGTCGCCGATGCGGCCAGCGGCCTGCTCCGCATCAAGGCCGTGTTCGAGAACCCTGAAGGCCGGATCCGCCCCGGTGTCGCCGGACGCATCCGCATCGACTGAAGCCCATGTCCCACCCTCCCCAGATCCCTTCACCGGCCGGCGTCTCCCCTCTCTTGGAGGAGGCCTCGAGGCTCCGCCGCTTCTCCGGTCCACCCGCCGAGTTCTGGCCGGCGCTCGTCTCGGTCATGGCCCGGCTCGTCGAGGCCGGCCGCGGTCTCCTGATCGTCGGACAAGCCGCGCTGCCCGGCAGACTGCGCAAGCTGAGCGACTGGACCCTGCCCGGCTATTCCGACCCGGCCCAGGTGCGATTCATCCAGGGGGCCCCGGACCTGGCCGTGAAGGCCCTCGAGGCCGGCCGATCGCTGGAGAGCCTCGGCGACGGACTCCTGCCCGAGACCTCCCACATCGCCGTGGGCATCCGCCTCCAGTTCCAGGGGGGCACCGACGGCTGCGTGGCGGTCTTCCTGATCCCGAACAGCACCGAAGCCAAGGCCACCGAGGCGCTGTTCCGCCTGGCGCTGCTCGCCGACATCCCCCTCGACTACCAGGCCCAGAGGAACGCCCAGCAGCCCAGGGCCGAGGCGGAGAAGTTCGCCTCGGTGCTCGACGTCCTGTCCCAGGTCAACGCCGAGGTTCGGTTCCTGGGCGCGCTCATGGCCTTGGCCAACGGCATTGCATCGCAGCTCCAATGCGAGCGGGTGGGAATCGGATGGCTCGAATCGGGCTACATCCGCCTCAAGGTCCTGAGCCGCACCGAACGCTTCGAGCCGAAGATGGCGGCCGTCCAATCGCTGGAGGCGGCGATGGAGGAGGCCCTGGACCAGGACGAGGAGATCGTCTGGCCCCGACCGGAGAATTCAAGCCAGGTGATCCGCGACCATGCGGCGTTCGCGGCGGCCCAGGGAGTTCAGCACCTAGTGTCGTTACCCATCCGAGTAGGGGGCAAGGGCGTCGCCGTCCTCACCTGCGAGCGCCAATCGGCGGCATTCTCCGAAGTCACCCTCCAGCAACTTCGGATGGTTTGTGATCAGGTGGCCCGACGGCTGTCCGATCTCCACGATTCGGACCGCTGGTTCGGTTCCCGCTGGAGCCATCGACTGAAGCAGCGTCTCCAGACCTGGGTGGGTCCCGAGCATACCTGGGCCAAGGCCGGCGCGATCGGCGCTTCGCTGTTGCTCGTCGTGCTGTTCCTGCCCGTCTTCCCGGTGCGCATCGAGGGGACGTTCATCGTCCGCAGCGAAGAACAGTCCTACTTGAGCGCCCCCTTCGACGGATTCATCCAATCGGCACAGGTCCGTCCCGGCGATGTCCTGACCAACGGGGCCCCGCTGATGAGATTCAACACCGAGCAACTCGGGCTTGAGGAATCGGCCGCCATCGCCGACCAGACCCGCTTCCTCCGTGAGGCCGAGAAGGCCCGCGCCGCGAAGAACCTCGCAGAGATGCGGATCGCCCAGGCGCAGGCGGACCAGGCCGCGGCCCGCCTCGGACTGGTGCGCCACCGTCTTTCGCAATCCACCCTGAAGGCCCCGTTCAACGGAGTCATCGTCGAGGGCGACCTCCGTCAGCGGATCGCGGCTCCGGTTCGCCAGGGCGACCCCCTCTACAAGTTCGCCCGGATCGACGCGCTGTATGTCGAGGCCGAGATCAGCGAACGAGATTCCCATCGGGTGCCGGCCAATGCCTCGGGCGAGATTGCCTTCGTGGCCCAACCGGATTCCAAATACCCGGTCCAGGTCGTTCGGGTGGAACCGTCGGCCGTGCCGAAGGAGACGGGCAACGTCTTCATCGTGCGCGCGAATTTCAGCGGCGCGAATCAATCGTGGTGGCGTCCCGGCATGAGCGGTCTCTGCAAGATCGACGCCGGTCGGGGCACGCTGTTCTGGATCCTGACCCATCGCACCGTGGACTTCCTGCGATTGCACCTCTGGTGGTAACCTGACGACCATGTCCGACGCCCCCGCCACATTCAGCGAATCCTGGTACCGGGTCGCCTCGCAGCGACTCGCCCTGAGGCCCACCGTCCGGGCACGCCGGCAACTCTTCCGCGGCGAGCGGTGGATCGTCCTCGAGAATCCCTTCACCAACCAGTTCTTCCGGGTCCGACCGGAGATCCACGAGTTCCTCGCTCGGCTCCGGCCGGACCGCACGGTCGAGGAGGTCTGGAAGGAATGCTTCGAGCGGTTCCCCGCCACGGCGCCGGGTCAGGAGGCGGTCATCCAGATCCTGGCCCAATTGTACCATTCCAACCTGCTCCAGTATCCGATGGCGGTCGACGCGTCCGACTTGTTCCGGCGCTTCGAGAAGACCCGCCAGCGCGAAATCCGTTCGCGCCTGCTGAACATCATGTTCGCGCGCTTTCCGCTGCTGGATCCCGATCGATTCCTGGTCCGCACGCTGCCGTGGGTCGGCAGGCTCATCAGTCCGGTCGGCGCATTCCTGTGGTTCCTGGTGGTGGGATGGGCGCTCAAGGTCGCCGTCGACCACGCTCCGGCCCTCAGGGACCAGGCCCAGAGCGTCATCGCTCCGGACAACCTCTTCCTGCTGTATGCCGGCCTGATCCTGGTCAAGACGCTCCACGAATTCGGCCACGCCTTCTTCTGCCGCCACTTCGGCGGCGAGGTGCATGTCATGGGCGTGCTCCTCATGATCTTCACCCCGGTGCCCTACATGGACGCGACCTCGGCCTGGGGTTTCCGCGAACGACACAAGCGGGTGCTCGTCGGGGCCGCGGGCATGATCGTTGAACTGTTCATCGCGGCCCTGGCGACATTCGTCTGGGCGGGCACCGGCACCGGCCTGGTCCACAACCTGGCGTACAACATCATGGTGGTGGCATCCGTCTCCACCCTGCTCTTCAACCTCAATCCGCTGCTGCGATTCGACGGCTACTACATCCTGTCGGACCTGATCGGGATCCCCAACCTGACCCAGCGCTCCATGCAGCAGCTCCGGGCGCTGGCCGAACGCCACCTCTTCGGCCTGCGCAAGGCCAAAGGCCCGGCCCTGCACCGGTCCGAAGCGATCTGGCTCTCGGTATTCGGAGCCGTCAGCGGCGTGTACCGGATCTTCCTGTTCGCCGGCATCCTGCTGGTGATCGCCGACCAGTTCCTCCTGCTGGGCCTCATCATGGCCGCGATCTGCGCCGTGGTCTGGATCGCCACGCCGATCTTCCGACTCGCTTCGTACCTGGGATCGAGTCAAGCCCTGGGTCGACATCGTCCGAGGGCCATCGCGGTGACGGCCGCCATCGCGGCCGTGGTCCTGGCCTTCCTCCAGTTCATCCCGTTCCCGAGCTACTTCAGGGCCCCGGGAGTCGTCCAGAGCCGGCGATGGATGGAACTGCACAGCCGGGCGGCCGGGAGGGTCGTACGCTTGCTGGCCCAACCCGGAGCGGCCGTCCAAACGGGGCAACCGCTGGTGCAAATGGAGAATCCGGAGATCCAGATCCAACTGGCGGGTGCTCGTGCAGGGTTGGTCGAAGTGGAGACACGGATCCGGCAGGCTCTCCACGAATCGCCCGCCAACCTCAAGCCGCTCGAGAGCCTAAAGGGTTCCATGATCAAGACCATCGAGCGACTTGAACGGGAGCAGGCCGAACTTACCGTGCGCGCTTCGCAAGACGGGCTCTGGTTGGTGCCCGAGTCGGAGGGGCTGATCGGCCGCTGGATGGCCAAGGGCGGGATTGTCGGGGCACTCATCGACACGAACGGATTCCTGTTCCAGGCCACGATCCTCCAGGAAGATGGCGACCGATTGTTCGTGAAGCCCCCGGCCGCCGCCGAAGTACGGCTGATGGGCGAGGCGGGTCGCCGGATTCGGGTGGACGGGATCCGGGTCATCCCCGGGGAACAACGGCAACTGCCTTCTGCTGCATTGGGTTGGAGAGCCGGTGGCCCTGTGCCCACCTCGGCCCGCGACAACGAGGGTCGTCAGGCGGCCGAACCCTTTTTCGAAGTGAACGGAAAAGTCTCCGATCCTGCCGGTGCTGCCTTGCTGCACGGAAGGGCCGGATGGATCCGATTCGACCTTCCGAACGAACCGCTGCTCCACCGCTGGGTTCGGTCGCTGCGGCAACTCCTGCAAACGCGCTATCAGGTGTGACCACCCCGACCGAGTTCTACCGTCGCACCGATCACCGCGACCCGGCCCCGTTGCCCAAGGGGGTGGACGCTTGGGCCAACCGGTGGATCGGCGCCTACCAGCGTCGGGCCGGGGCGCTTCAGCGGCTCCGCAGCCAGGCAGCCGAGGCCGAAGGCTTGTGGTCGACCCTGAAGGACGAGACCAACCACCGACTACGGGTCCGCCTGCAGGGCCACCGCGAGACGATCCGTCGCGGAGGCAAGGGGACCCGAGAGGCCCTGCTTCCGGCCCTGGCCACCATCCGCGAGACGGCGCATCGGCAACTTGGCCTGTTGGCCTTTCCCGAGCAATTGATGGGTGCCCTCGCCTTGCATGGCGGTTGTCTGGCCGAGATGGCCACGGGCGAAGGCAAGACTCTGACTGCTGGCATCGCCGCCGTGCTGATGGCCTGGAACGGTCGGCCTTGCCACGTCATCACCGTCAACGACTACCTCGTGGAGCGGGATGCCCAATGGCTGGGCCCGCTGTACCGGTTCTGTGGGATCCATGCCGGTTTCGTGACCGCGCCGCAGTCGCCCGAGGATCGACGGAAGGCCTACGCCTGCGATATCACGTACGCCACCAGCAAGGAGGTGGTGGCCGATTTCCTCCGAGATGCGCTGAAGCTCGGGCACCTCCGACAACCCACGCGGCGCCTTGTCTGGCAATTGCTGCGTCCGACAGAGGAAGCTCAAGACGGCCTGGTGATGCGGGGACTCCACACAGCGATCATCGACGAGGCCGACAGCATCCTGATCGACGAGGCGGTCACGCCCCTCATCATCTCGGCTCCCCATAGCAACGACTCCTTGAAGGAGGTCGTCCAGATCGCCCAAGCCATTGCGCAGCCGTTGGAGGTGTCGGTCCACTACTCGGTGAACCCACGGCATCGGGAAATCGAGCTCACTCCTGCCGGCAATGCGCGACTCGACGAGCTTTGCGCTCCGCTGCCGGGATTCTGGAAAGCCCCCGAACGACGGACCGAACTCGTGAGGCAGGCCCTGGTGGCCCGCGAATTCTACCTGCCGGGACGGCAGTACGTGGTCGTGGATGACAAGGTGGTCATCGTCGACGAGTTCACCGGTCGGCAAATGGCTCAGCGCACCTGGCGACAGGGGCTCCACCAGGCGGTCGAGGCCAAGGAGGGGCTCAAGCTTTCCGATCCCTCCGAGACCATCGCCCGGATCAGTTTCCAGAGGTATTTCCGATTCTACCACCGGCTCGCGGGCATGACCGGCACCGCTCGAGAAGCGGCGGTGGAACTCTGGCAGACCTACGGGCTCCCGGTGCTGACGATCCCGCCCCACCGTCCCAACCGGCGCGTCCAACACCCCGACCTCATCCTTCCGACGGCCGAGGCGCGCTGGGCGGCGGCGTTGAGCGAGATCCGGTCGGTGCATGCGCGCAGGCAACCGGTCCTCATCGGCACTCGCAGCGTGGCCGCCAGCGAGCGTTTGGCCGAGTTGCTCGAGGCCGAAGGCCTGTCGTTCCAACTGCTCAACGCGGTGCGCCATCACGAGGAAGCGACGGTCATCTCGATGGCGGGCGAGGCCGGCCGCATCACGATCGCCACCAACATGGCCGGGCGCGGGACGGACATCCGACTCGGGCGTGGAGTGGCGGATCTGGGCGGGCTCCACGTGATCGCCACCGAACGTCACGAGTCGGGCCGGGTCGATCGACAACTCTTCGGCCGCAATGCGCGTCAGGGCGACCCAGGAAGCGCCCAGGCCATCGTCAGCGCCGAAGACGAGCTGCTGAGCCGCAATATCCCGGCCCCTGTCCTGCGCCGGGTCCAGCAGGCCGTCCAGCACCGGGCACCCGGATGCCAACAACTGGCTTCCGCGGCCATGCACATCGCCCAGGGCCTCGCCCAGCGCAAGGCCGAGACCCTTCGCAGGAATGTGGCCCGCATGGATACCTGGATCGAGGAATCCCTCTCGTTCACTGGGCGCGAAGCAGGTTGAACTCGCCCCGCGTGGGCCGAAATTCAGATCCGTGCGACCAATCCGGGTCCGGTCACAAGACCCGGAGCCGATAGAGACGCCCAGCCTGCAGCGGACCAGGCACGATCACCGCCAACGGTGTGCCGAATCCCTGCGTTGCGATGTCGGCCACCCCTGACACGGCCGTCCAGGGGCCAAACGGACTGTCCGCCTGCTCCAGACGGCACAGGGCTCCCGAAGGACCAGCCACTTGGATCGACACCGAGGCCCCGCCGGTCACCTGCAAAGACAATCGTGGGGATGCCTCCACCACTACCTTGAAGGCCGTGGTCGTATTGACAACCCCATCACTGACCGACACCGTCACCTCATTGGTGCTTCGGGCCTGAGCTTCGGTCGGCGTCCATCTCAGCGAACCTTCGACACCCACCGTCATGCCTGCGGGGCCCGACACCAATCGGTAGGTCAACGGCTGAATCGGCAGGTCCGCATCGCTCGCCTTCAGCACCAGCCCCACCGATCCCGGCAATTTCACCACCCGATCCGTCACCGCATCCAGCACAGGGGCCACGTTCACTTCGCGCACCACGATCTCCACTGCATTGGTCGCACTCAGTGCCGGTGCCCCATCATCGGTCACCCGGACGAGAACCGTATTGGTGCTGGGGCCTTGGGCTTCACTCGGACGCCAGTTCACCACGCCATTGCTGCTCACGGTCAGCCCCACCGGGCCCAGAATCAACGCATAGGTCAACCGTTGCGCAGGAAGATCGGTGTCCGTGGCCCCCACGGTGAAACTGATCGGATTGCCTTCGCTCACCCGCCGCAGTCCCGCAGGGACCACCACTGGCGGGGTGTTGACCTCCCGCACCACCACTTCGATGGCATTGGTCGCACTCAAGGCAGGCGAACCATCGTCGGTGACGCGCACCAGAATTGTGTTGGTGCTGGGGCCTTGGGCTTCACTCGGACGCCAGTTCACCACGCCATTGCTGCTCACGGTCAGCCCCACCGGGCCCAGAATCAACGCATAGGTCAACCGTTGCGCGGGAAGATCGGTGTCCGGAAGATCGGTGTCCGTGGCCCCCACGGTGAAACTGATCGGATTGCCTTCGCTCACCCGCCGCAGTCCCGCAGGGACCACCACTGGCGGGGTGTTGACCTCCCGCACCAACACTTCGATGGCGTTGGTCGCACTCAAGGCGGGTTGCCCATCGTCGGTCACACGGACCAGGACCAGGTTGGTGCTCGGACCCTGTGCCTCGGTGGGTCGCCAGTTCACCACGCCATTGCTGCTCACGGTCAGGCCCTGGGGCCCTGTGACCAACGTATGGGTCAGGCGCTGAGGAGGCAGGTCTCCATCCGTGCCCCCGACCGTGAAGGTCAAAAGATTGCCCTCGTTGACCCGGCGTGTTCCCAAGGGCACCGGCACCGGGGCTTGATTCACCTCGGTGACGGTCAACAGGACGCTGTTGGTGACACTCGCTTCGCCGTCGGTCACCGCGATCCGCACGGTGGAAGCGGTGCCTCCAGCGTTTTCATCGGGGGTCCAGGCGAAGACACCGTTGGTCAGCACCGCACCCACTGGTCCTTGGAGCAACCGGTAGGTCAAGGTCTGGGCGGGAAGATCGGAATCGACCCCAGGAATCACCCAGAGGAACGGGGTGGATTCGGGGATGGACTGAGGAGTCATCCCGCTCAGCGACGGCGGCGTAGGCACCTCGCTCACCGTCACAGCGAAGGCATTGGTGACGCTCTGCACCCCGTCGCTCACGGCCACCCGAACCACATGGGTGGCAGGCCCCTGCGCTTCGGTGGGGGTCCAAACGAATCGGCCATCCACCAACCGAGCCCCGTCCGGCGCAGTCACCAACCGGAGACTCAGGGTCTGCTGAGGAATATCGGCATCGGTCACTGTCATCGCCTGGGAATAGGCGACCATTTCGGGAATCACGGCGTTGGTGAGCCCTTTGAAGACTGGCGGCTGATGGACCTCTTCCACCAGCAAGGTGAAGGCATTGGTCACGGCCAGGGTTCCGTCGCTCACCGCCACCCGGACCACATTCGTGCTGGGCCCCTGCGCCTCGCCGGGAGTCCAGCGAAAGACCCCGCCCTCGACCGTCGAACCTTCAGGTCCGTTGACCCAGCGGAACGATAACCGGGATTCCGGAAGCTGAGGATGAGTGGCTCGGAGGACCTGCTGATAGGCGGTTCCTTCCGGGATCACCGCATTGTCCAGTCCGACGAAGGAGGGAGTCCCGGTTGAACGCACGACGGTCACCGTGAACCGATTGGTGACGCTTTCGATACCATCACCGACCGCGACCGCGACCGGGAATGCGGTATCCACGGTGACAGCGGACGGCACCCATGAAAATACGCCGTTGGTGACTACGGATCCGGGCGGGCCGGACACCCAGCGGAAGGAAAGCGATTGGGCCGGGACATCGGGGTCCGTGGCCAGGAGCACCAGACTCCAAGGAACCTTCTCGGTGATCCTGACATCGCCCAAACCGATGAGCGTCGGAGGCTGATTGACCTCGTCGACGATCAAACGGAAGGTGGAACTGGCCGCCGACTGCCCATCGGTCACGGATACACGGACGAGGTTCGTGGAAGGCCCCTGCCGCTCGGTGGGACTCCAGGTGAACAGTCCGTCCGAATCCATCCGGGAACCGTCTGGTCCTTCCAACAACAGATAGCGGATAGGCTGCTCTGGCAGATCGGCGTCGATGGCTCGCAATCTGAGACTGTAGGAGTCCCCTTCGCGAACCCGGACATCGGGCAACCCGGGCCAAGTGGGGGAACTGTTCACCTCGGTCACGGTGATTTGGAAGTCGTTCGTTGCGGACAGTCGACCATCGGAGACAGCCACTCGGACGGCGTGGTTGAACGGCCCCTGGGCTTCGGTCGGAGTCCACTGGAATTGGTCCTCCTCCACAGACGCACCAACCGGACCCTCGACCAACCGGAACGTGAGACCGGTAGTCCGGCCCGCCTCGTCACGCCCCCTCAACGACTGCCGGTAGAGGAGACCTTCTGGGATCACCGCGTTCGTAAGCCCAACGAACACCGGAGGAATCCGCACGATCCGTTCGGTCACGGCGACACGGAAGGTTCCCTCACCGGTCAACGCCCCGTCGCTGACACGCACCGTCACCCGGTGGCTCATCAGGGCCTGGCTCGACGCGGGCACCCAGGTGAGCCTTCCCGAGGGGGAGACGCTCATCCCGGACGGACCGCTGACGAGGCTAAAACTCAGGGACTGCACCGGCAGATCGGAATCGGTCCCTACGAGGTCGATCGACAACAGTTCACCCTCGGGAACCGACGGATCCGAGATGGCGACCATGACCGGCGGTTGGTTCACCTCGCGCACGACTACCTGGAAGGTGCGATCACCGAACGCGATTCCATCGGTGGCTCGGACCGTCACTGCATTCGTTGCGGGTCCCTGATCTTCCTGCGGCGTCCAACTCACCCGACCAGAGGCCGAAATGGACAACCCACGGGGGCCGCTCACCAGACTGAAGGTGATCGACTGGGCCGGCAGATCCACGTCGGTGGCGATCAGATCGATCGCCAGCGATGAACTCTCGTCGATGGTCGGCTCGGGAAATGCCGCGATCACCGGAGGATCGTTCACCGCAGTAATGGTGAGATTGATGATCGCCACCCCCGACTCGGTGCGACCGTCCGTCACCTTGAACGAGATCTGATCCGGGCCCGAGACATCGGCGAACGGAGTGTAGGTCAGGTTCGGCGGGGTCCCCGAGAGAGTTCCGCGCTGTGGCGCACTCTCGATCGTGTACGACAACGGATCACCGTCGGGATCCGATGCGGAAAGGAGCACCTTGGTGGGGGTGTCTTCAGCCAAAGTGATCTGCCCCCCCTGGACCACCGGAGGTTCATCCACCCCGGCCAGCATGATTGAAACGGTCGCCGGGACCGAATCCACCGTTCCGTCATTGGCCTTGAAAGTGAACGAGTCGGACCCGAAAGCGTTGACCGTCGGAACGTAGGTCAGGTTCGGCGGAAAACCTGCAAGGGTGCCCTTGGTGGGGCGGGACACGATCGAGTAGGTCAACGGGTCTCCGTCGGCGTCCGTGGCCGACAGGCGGATGGACAGCGAAACCTCCTCTGTGCCCGACACCGCCTGAGCGGTCGCCACCGGAGCTCGATTGGAATCCATGACGATCACTTGGAACGAACGGCGAGCGGACAATGATGGATCCGCATCGTCGTAGACCTCGGCCGTCACCGTGTAGGTGGCCGACCCCTGATCGGTGGTCGGCGTCCAAGTGATCCTGCCGGACACCGCATCCACTCGCATGCCGGTCGGCGGTGAAACCAATCGGTAGCGCAAGGTGTTTTCCGGAACATCGGGGTCGCTGCCGGTGAGCTGAACGATCAGGGCTTGTCCCTCGGTCACCGGTTGGTCGTCGATGGAAGCCAAGGACGGAGGCTGATTCACTTCGGACACCGTGACCCGGAAGCTCGTCTGGAAGCTGAGCGGTGTCCCGGCGTCGTCGCTGACCGAGACGACGACGGTGTTCGTGGAGGGTCCCTGAACCTCGGATGGGGTCCACTCGAGACGTCCGCTGGTCGGATCCACCCGCATTCCGGTCGGCCCCTGCACCAGGGCATAGGCCAGCGTGTTCGCGGGGAGGTCGGCATCGCTGCCATCAAGCTGTACACTCAGGAGACTTCCCTCACCCACCGACTGGCTCGACACGGTCGCCAGCACCGGCACCCGGTTCACTTCGGAAACGGTGATCGGATAACTGCGCTCGGTCGAAAGCCCGGTCTCGTCCGAAAGCCGCACCACCGCGGTGTAAGAATCAGGTCCCTGGGCCTCGGTGGGGGTCCACGTCAGACGCCCCTCAGGCGTCAACCCGAGCCCAGTGGGCCCCGAGACCAAGGCGTAGGAGATGGCCTGGGCCGGGAGGTCGGGATCACTGCCGTCCAGGGCCTGAGACCACGCGACCATCTCACGGATGGTGAAGGGCCCAAGCGCGGGCAATACAGGAGGGTTGGCCACCTCAAGCACGTTCACCGTGAATTCCGCCTCTCCGCTGGCACCGAGACTGTCGGTCGCACGGACTCTCACCACCTGACGCGAAGGTCCCTGAAGCTCCGTCGGAGTCCATTCCAGCAACCCGGCCGATGACACGGTCAGGCCAGCCGGTCCATACACCAGCGAGAATGCGACGGCCTGGGCGGGAAGATCGAGGTCGGTCGCTCTCAACAGGAGCGTCAACGGCTCCCCCTCGTTTTGATCTCGATTCGAAGGCACCTCGATTTCGGGAGGAAGGTTCACTTCACTGACCGTCAACTGGAAGGTCACCGAGTCGCCGAGCATCGGGTAGCCATCATCCTCCACTTTCACCGTCACCGCGTAGGTGCCCGGCCCTTGGGCTTCGGAAGGCACCCAACTCACCCGCCCTGCGGCAGACACCACGAGACCCGGCGGCCCGTCGACCAACCCGTAGGTCAGAACGTTGACGGGGACATCCGAATCCACGGCCTGAAGATTGAACCCCAAAGCCACCCCCTCGCGGAGCGTGCGGTCGGCGATCGCGCTCAATTTGGGCGCCGTGTTAGCGGCGGGAAGCTTCACGATGAACTGATTGGTCACCGTCACCACTCCATCACCGACCGAGATGCGGACCACGTTCGTCGAGGGACGTTGTTCCTCGAATGGCTCCCAATGGAAGGTATCCCCCACGACCTCGGCCCCCTCGGGTCCGTCCACCAGGGCATACGTCAGAGACTGCGTCGGCACATCGGCGTCGGTGGCACTCAGCCTGAGGCTGTAGGGCGAAAGGTCGGTCAGGATCACCTCGGGCAAGGCACCGAAGACGGGCGGTTGATTGGATTCGGTCACCACCACCCGAAAACTGTTCGTGGTGGCATCGACCCCATCCCTCACGCTGACCCGGACCAGGTTCGTCGTCCCGCCGGCGGTCTCCGGAGGAGTCCATCGGAACTGCCCCTCGGAAATCACAGCACCGGCCGGGCCCTCCACCAGGGCGATCGTCAGGTTCTGGGCCGGGATGTCTGCATCCCGAACCACCAACGGAAGGCGGAACTCCGCCGACTCCGGAACACTCACATCGACTAATCCGACGAAGGTCGGAGCCCGATTGGTCTTGCCCACCAGGGTCAGCGACCAGCTCTCCAGCCGCATCGTGCCCCCAAGGTGTAGATCGGCGATGGACAACCGCCAGGTTCCGTTGCCTATCTGCCCATTGATAGCAGAGAGCCGTGCTGGTCGATCGGATGATTCAGGGAGCACCCGTCCGTCAGGCTGCACTTCACCGGTCATCACACCAGAAGGCCATTCGATCGCATGGATATCGCCCGCCGAAGCCTGATCCCGAAAGGTGACATCCCACCCGTCATACCCAAAGCCGGCACCATCGGAGAGGGTCACGCCGACCTTGTTCAATAGGACCGCTGTGGCGGACAAGTCCTTGTTCAGCGAAACGAACATCTCCGAAGCGAAGCCTGATCCTGAAGAGACACCGACCAGATTGAGGCCAACGCGGACCTCCGTAATGTCGAGGATCCGTGAGTCGGAGATCTCGGCCGTGAACACCTTCGGCGGATCCTGGAGGTCCTGCAAATTCTCTCCCACCGTGAAGGTTCGGGTCGTCTCGACCACGGATTCACTGGCGGTAGTTGGCGCGCCCGCTACCGAGGCCCAGAACACCAAAGCACATCCTAGCAACCGCCACAGGGCCTCGTTGCGGCCGAAGAATCGTTGAATGAAACGATCCAGAAGGGGTTGCATGATGTTCATCTCCGGCTCAATCCACCTTCTCGACGGTGACCGTGGTCTTGACCCGATGCCCCCCAGCCCCGTCGGAGACCTCGTACTCGAAAGATCCCGGACCCTCGTTGCTCAACGGAGCCGTGTAGAGAATCGACGCCCCATCGATCGCCACAGTCGAACCCGCTGGCTGGGCCTCGCCGACCGAGACGATCTGAAGCACGTCGAGGTCGGCATCCGTGTCATTCGCCAAAAGGCTGGCGCTCGGGACCGAGATCTCGCGCCTCAATGCCAATCTCTGGACAGTGTCCGGAACCGCTACTGGAGCCACGTTGTCCCAACCTACTGGAACCGCCCGGTACAACCGGGACGATTCCGGTGGATTGATATCGCGGTGTGTGAAAAGCCCAACAATCCCGGAACGGGCGGCCGAAAGCTTAACACCCGGTGAGAACTCCCTCCAAACGTAGGGCGCTCCGATCGAGGTGGTGTACTGAACCCGATAGGTTCTTCGTGGTATTCCCAACCACGTCAGCAACACATCCCGGCCATCGACCAAGACCGACACCGGCGATGCCAGGTCGGACGTCCCGGACCCTGCGCCCTCGATGACAGTCACCACCCGCCCGACCAGGTGCCCGCCCAGGCCGTCGGACACCGTGTAGACGAAACTGCCGCCACCGGATGTTCCGGTGGGAACCGAATAGACGACGAAATCACCCGATAGGGCGACGGCGGCTCCCGTAGGCAACGGCGATGAGACCGATTCGATCGTCAGCACGTCTCCATCAGAGTCCGTGTCGTTGGCCAGCAACGTGGTTGCTCGAACCTTGACCACGCGATCTCCCTCCAGCCGGGTCAAGGTGTCGGCCCCGAGAACTGGTGCCCGATTCACGTCGATCACGGTGAGATTGAAGGTCGCTTGAGCCGTGTTGCCGGCCAGATCGCTCACTACGACCCGGACCACGCCGGTGCCCGTTCGCCCCGTCGCTGGATACACCACGACATTGCGCGCCGCCCCGGTTCCACCGGAGATGATCTTTTCAACCAGCGCAGCGGGATCGCAAGTACCGGACACCAGCAAGTCAGCCTCTGGGGTCAAGTTGTCGGATACGATGAACTTGACCGGCGAGCTGGGCACTTCCTCGTCGGTCTCGGTGTCGGCGGGCGGTGTCAGGGCGGGTGGCGTCAGGTCGATGACCACCGACTGGGCGAGGGTCTCAACCACGGAGGCCCCGCGGGTCGCGACGGCCCGGATGGAGTGCACGCCTTCCGAAAGAGCGGCCGAAGTGATGGTCCAGCGACCGTCCCCGGCCGCCACTGCGGTACCGAGGGAGGTCGAACCCTTCATCAGCACCACGGAGGATCCCGCCGCCGCGACCCCGGTGAATGTCGGAGTGCTATCGTTCGTGATCGCATCCACCGAAGACGGCCCGGAATCTGAGGCGGCGACCAGGGTTGGAGGCTGCTGCTCGGTCGGCAACGGCGTGATCAGGAGGGCTGAACCCAAGGTGGACCACCCGGCAGAGGAAGCATTGCCCGTCCCGAAGAGTGTGCCACCGGAAGAACCAACATCCCGAACCCGCAGGATCCACACGCCACCCGCGCGCTGGCCGCGGAATCGCGCCAGACCGGTACCGGCCGTCCAACCATCCACTTTGTAGCGTCCCGAATACGGAGGGGCCCCATCCTCGATCGTCACGGCCCCGTCCTCGGAAAAGATCGTGTCTTCGAGACTCAATCCCTCCAACACGCCCGTCTCGTCATCCAAAAGGCTGGATGCGAGCAAGCGAACCGTGGTCCCCGACGGACTGATCAGGCTGACGTCCAGATAATCCATGAAACCATCGCCGCCTACCTCGCCGGCAAACCGGAACTCCAACTGGTCCACGAAAGCCCCATCGGGTACGGACACCGCGAAGTCCGTGGATCCGCCCCGAGTCAACCCACCCCCGACCATCGGATAGGTGACCGCGTCGCCGACAACCTGGACCAGTGCCAAAACGACCGCGGCCATCACCCAACCCAATGACCGGAGTCGAATCCCGATTCGGTCGCCCGCCCCGAGGAATCGCCCGGACCCGCCCTGCCACCCGAAACACGCATCTGCAGTTCGCGGACCTGGAGACGATTCTTCATCGTGCCATTCGAGACTGATGTTCTGAGATGCCTTCATCAGAAGAGGATCGAATCCATACCACTCGTCGTTAGGACCAACTTCAGGGGATTCAGCGCCCGATTTCTAGATTTCCCGAGCACTTCATCCAGCACGCCCTGGGTCAATGTCCCGGAGTTGGCCCCAGAGGACCGGGTGAGAGTCGGCAACCCAGAAATCGGCAGATCCACTGAGAAGACCTTCGTGGTGAATAAGGTTCCGTTCGTGGTCATGGGCAGGCTCGCGGTGGCGACAGAGATCTTGAGGATCGAATCCGCCAGAACAGAGTAGCGGACATTGCCTTCGGTTTGGAGGAAGGCCTGGATATTGGAGAACGTACCTATCAGGGAGACCGTGTCGGTGCGGTCGCCCTGGAGGGTCAGGTTTGGCGAGGCCGAGCTTCCGATGGTCCACGCCTTGTCCAGCATCCCCGGTCGGCCCACGTCGAGGGTGGAACCCGTTCCGGCATTGAGTTTGACCGTAACCACACTGCCAGTGAAGTCGGGCACGATGGAAATCGGAGTCGAAGCCCCAGCCGTCAACGGAGTCGTGGATCCGACGATCGCCTGCGGAGTGGTCGGATTGGTTCCAGTTGCATAACCCACCCTGAAATACTCACCACCGCTGACCTCCACATACCGCACCTCGAAGCGGTAGAAGGTACCGGTCTCCAACCGCACAGCGGCCGACCTCGGGGCGTTGGTCCAGGTGCCTGCGGTCACTAGCGGAGAGGTGACCAATGGACCACCACCCATGGCCTTGCCAGTGGCGTCGTAGATCCACAATTGGGCGACGTCATCGGCTGCCGCCCAGAAACGATAGTCCCCTGCTGCGGTCGTGAGCATCCAACCCGATGCGATCACACCAAAGTTGTTGGCCACGCTCGTGACCGGAGTGCTCAGGTCCGTCTGGCGCAGTCGCAGAGCATCGCCCGCCGGCCTGCTGGCTGCTGCGGAATTCAGGGCCTCCAACCGTTCAGTATCACTGGCTCCGCTGATGTTGTTCCAGACGCGCTCCGTCCATCCAGTGCCCAGATAGCTCCTGAGGTCGGGAAGGCCCGTCACGGCTTTCAGACTTCCCGCCAGTTCCAGGGTCTTCACTGGCCCCCTCGTCCCCACGGCCGCCGCCGACAGTTTCACCGAGCCCGCGATGAGGTGGTACTCGCCATCCGGCTTGGCCGCGATCGCCTCAATGAAGCCGGTGGAGGATACCTCGATCTTGCCTTCGTTGGCCGTCACGATTCCGGCCAGTACGTCGCCGCTTACCTTCGTTGCCAAAGCAATCAGGGCTCCCTTGCCCGAGGCGGTCACTTCGGTGGCGGTGAGGGTCCCTGACTCGGTCGACAACCGGATGTTGCCACCGGTCGCCGCCTGGGTCTTGGCCACGTTCACCGACAGAGCACCCGAGTTGGCAAGATTGATGTCGCCGGCGGTGGAGACGGCCGAGAGTCCGCTCAATTGCGTTTCGATCGGAGCGACGGCTCCAATGCCGGAACCTGCTGAGAGGCTTGCGGCCTTGGCAATCAGATCGGCGTCGGCATCGTCGCCCGCCTCCTCGATGGATCCCGAGGCGAACAGGGTCACCGCAGCACCGGGTGCCTGAACCAATCCGATGCGCAGATTGCCACCAGCGGTGATGGTTATGTCCCAACCGGTCTTCATGGCTGCCGTGCGAGCCTTGCTGGCCGCAAACTCCACCGTCAGGTCACCTGGACCCGAGAGGGTAACAGTGCTGCCGAGGCTCTGAGCCCGGCTGATGACAATACCGGGCTGAACCTGGGATGCCGTGATGGCTCCGAAGGCCGAGATCGAGAGCAACCCTGCCGCGCCGGAAGTCGTGTTGACCGTCACATCCCCGGCCGTGGAGGACAGCGCGATCGGCGAGGCGGAGTCGGAGGTCGACAGCGAGTTCACAACCAGACTGGCTGCCGAGCTGATCGAAAGAGTCCCAGCAACCAAAGTCTCGTCGCCCAGGATGGTCCCGGTGCTGCAGACCACCTCGACCGCGCCGCCAGCCGTCAGTCCCGAGACGACCCGGCCGGAGGGTGAAACCGTCACCGTGCCATTGCCACCGAGCATCAGGCTGGACCCCACGCCAATGGTCATCCGGTCAGCTCCACTGCCGCCGATCACCAGGTTGGTGCCGGTGCCCGCATCCACCAGGTCGGCACCTGCGGAATCCGAGGCCCTCGAGACGACCGAAGTGAGAGCCCCGTCGGTGCCGAAGGTCAGGGTGCCTTCGTCACCCACGACGACATCCGCACCGGAACCCGTGGTGATGGTGTCATTCCCGCCGCCGCCCAGAACGTACACCGTTCCGCTGGCCGAACCGATTAGCGTGTCATTGCCGGCGCCGGATCCGGCGGTCAACAGACGTGCCACCTTGCCGTCGGTAGTGAGTTCCGTGCGACCCGAATCGAGCGTCACATAGCTGGTGCCAGTTCCGGTGTTGACCGTGTCGTCCCCGGCGCCGGCCGAGATACGGTCGATCCCGGACCCGCCGTGGATGATGTCGTTGGCGGCACCGGCCTCGATCAAATTCGAACCATTGCCGGCGCGGATCGTGAAGCGGACCGAAGCCGGAGCCGACGTGGTGTTCACCGTGTCATTGCCTCCGCCAAGGATGATCTCATTCATCAATGACGCACTGCCGCCGGCGACGGTGTACTTGTTGTCGCCCCCGGTATCGTTGACCAGCACCTGGGCGGTGATGCCATTCCCGATGTCAACGGAGGCCGCTTCGTTTGCGCCCTTGACCCGGATCGTCCGGACTCCGTGGAACACGAGGACCCGACCTTGATGGACGACCTCGAGGGACTGGCCTCCCCCGGCGGTCGGGAGTTGGTTCTGGGCCAGTCGCACCGCGTAATCCTGCTGGGTGCTGCCGGACCGGGTCATGTCGATGAACAACTCTCCGGAGGCCCCGACCGAGTCCCCGTCCTCAAGGTTGTTTCCGGCCGAATTCCGCAAGGTTTCGATCAACTGGGTGCCCGAGCCGACGCCCTTCACCGGGCGAGCCAGACGTCCCAACGACCAGGTATTGGAAACCGCCCAGTTCTTGGTAACCCAATTGGCCTGAAGTTCGTAGACGGTCATCCATCGGGTGGTCCAGTAACTGTTCCACGGCGGCCATCGGATGACCAACTCCTGAACAGGCACTTCCCGAGGAACCCAACCGAATTCCAGGACCTGATAGGAACCGGAAATGGAGCCGGTCACGCTCAGCGCACCGGAAGCACTGTCATAGTTGAGCTGGGCCGACGCGTTGAGGCCAAAGAGTCCGATGTTGACACGCCCCAGAATCGAACCCGTGAGGGCGAAGAAATCAGTGACGCTGTCGTAGCAGATGACCGCAGTCAGCCGTCCCTCCGCAAAGATGTCTCCGCCACCGATCCGGACCGACCCACTGGCACCCACTCCGAAGGATCCGTTGGATTGCAACCAAACGGCCGCATCCACGGAGCCGATCCCGAAGAACGACATCCGGGTACTCAAGGCTATGCCCCATTCTCCGCGCCGCAGGGCCGCCGAGGTGGCGACTGAACCGGTGACGGCGCTCGCCGGCCTAGCAAAGGTACCGCCCACCTGCACCCGCGCGTCCACATCCAGGGACAGGACGTTCATGAGGGTGGCTTGTCCCTTCACCTGGAGGAACACACGGCTAGCGCCCAGCACCACTCCGGTCACTGGGTGCGTGTATCCAGACTTCCGGGTGTTGACGTACAGCTTGCCGGCCGCATCGAGCGAGAAGATCCCAAGGACGCTCGACTTGATCGACACATCCGCCATCAGGACTAGGCCGGCCGAGTTGAGGATGCCCAACACGGACAAATTGCCATCCAGGAGACCCCCTGCAAGGACCACGCGCAGCGTACCCGCCACGGTGAAGGTGCGCGTGGCCGTGTCGTAACTGAGCTCGAGATCGCCACTGCTGTCGAGCACACCGGCTAGCACGAGATTACCGCTCATGCGGAGCAGGAAGCCCGGGGCAACCAGCACGGACCCGCTGGCCAAGGTGGCCGTCCGAGCGACCGAGGCGGTATTCACTTCCAATCGCAGACTACCGTTGATGGACAACCCCAAGGAAGCACCCACCCCGGCATCGCCAACGATCACTAGAGCACCGAGGACCCCAGCGCTGTCGATGGTCAACGCGCCTGACGCCATCCCCGTGCCCAGCGGGCCAAGCTTTACCGCGGCCGAGACCTCGACAGACATGCTGGTGGAGGAGAGCGCGAAGGAGAATCGACCCGTCAGCTCGAAGGCGGCCAACCTGACCGTTCCGGCGGCGAGGATCCTCGCGGTCCCTGGCGCGATCTCCCCGTCCTTGAGTCCGCGCACAGCCCCTGTGGTAGGATCGATGTCCAGCGTTCGGACCGTGCGGGTGATGGCCGTGCCATTCACCTCCAATTGGAAAACCCCGGAGAGCGCCACGTTCGGAATGGTGGTGGAACCGACGCTCAACCCGAGCTGCAGAGATCCATAAAGCCCTGCCTCGCCAGCCTTCCAGGATAAGCCCAACTCGCCCGAGACCGCGAACCGGGCGATCGGCGTGATCATCGTTCCCTCGAGCTTCACGTTCGCACCCGTTGCATTGATCAGGATCGATCCGGATCCCTGAATATCGATGACCCCCCGATAGGTCAGCCGACCGACGAACCCGAGAGCAAAGGTCTGGGGAGCGATCTCCACCGTGCGCAACTCCGAGGCGACGTGGATCATTCCGTCCGCGTCGAGACTCAGGAAATACACACGGTTCAAGTTGTCATTGTCTTGGATGGTCCAAGAGCTGCCGGCACCGAAGCCCGTGCCCGAGGCAGATACCTGCTTCGTATTTCGGAACATGACGTTCGTTCCGAGACGGTAGCCGTTCGACTGGAACAGGTTCCGGAGTGCGGTCGGGATCGAGGCCAGACCACCCAGCTTCGTCTGGCTCTCGGTCACGAAAGCCGAGCTCATGCCGCCGTCGTTGAAGCTGAAGATCTCGTCACCCTGGATTCCCTCGAGGCGCAAGGTCTGCGGAACGGCGGCACTGGTGGTGTTCACCATCAACTGGCTCTCGCCTTCGAGACGCACACCCAAGATTTCCGTCGATCCGGACATCAGCAGTGCACCGGTCAATTGGATGTTCGGGCCGATGGCCAGAGCACCGCCGCTACCGCCCAGATTGCCGATCTTCACGGTGAACGAGCCGGAGGCTGATCCCAGGTTGCCCAAGCCGAACACCTCGACGGTGGCAGCCACCTGCAGAGTCCAGGCCACCGCGTTCGAGAGCTGCTCGGTCGTCAGCACGATGGAGCCCCGCAGGCTCAGGAACGGATCGTTCACACCGTCGCCGTCGAGGTCTGGGGTCATCTCGGCGCCTTGGATATCGGCGAAGCCCGCGATCTTCACCACACTGCGAGGCAACCGCGTGTAGACGCCGAACTCGACCGGGCGACTGGCGCTAGCGCTGCCGGCGACGTCGTTCCAAGACCCATCCACAAAGTCCACCCGCACCACGCCGTCGGTGAACTCGCCGGTGAACGTGTACTTCCAGAATTCCGCGCCTCCAACAGTCACCCGTTGGCCGGCGCCGTTGACCTTCACCGTTCCCGCCCCCGCTCCAGAAACGTTGAACTCCAGGGCGGCATCGTTGATGGACGCAGCATCGAGCGCCACACCATTCACCGTGGAATACCGCACCAGCAGGTACTTGCGATCGTTGAGAATGGCCCGATCCATCCGCTCGTAGGGCGTCGGATCAACCAGTTCTGCGGAGGTGGTAGCCACTCGGACCACCGATCCGGTCGCGACGTTGGTCACCATACCCGAACCTTGGCTGAACGATCGCGCCACGAAGTCGACCGTGAGGTCGCCGGGGGAGAACTGGCCGTCGATGGCATAGCGGAAGAGGTTCACCCCCAGTCGAGTCACACGGTCGTTACGCAGGGTCACCGACTTCGCCGCCGAACCGCCCAGCGTGAACTCCGCCCCGGCGTCGAGGATGCTCACAGAGTCCACCTCAGAGCCGTCGGTGGTCTCAAAATACACGTCGAGATAGCCCCCGACCGACCCGTTGCGTTCGACCTTCGCGTTGATCGTTGCAAGTCCGACCAGACCTGCGTCGCGGAAGAGCAACAAGCCGGCCCTCGGACCCTGGATAGTGAACGCAAGGCTCGCCGCCGTATTCTTGAAACCACCCGAGTCCATGAGGATTCCCGCAGCGACTTCCAGGGAAGCCTCTCCGGTGGTGAGAGCCACGGAATCCGGGATGACGAACCGGTAGGTGTCACCGCTGAGGCGCGTCGGGGCGGTCAAGGTGGCCAACTGGACGCCGTTGATCTTCAGCGACACGGAAGCGGAACCAAGGATGATCGCCTCAGAGATGGTCTTGCCGAAGGTGGGTCGGATGGCGACATCGATCCAGCGGGAGGACTTCAGCGAGTCCAAGGTCACGCCCCCGGACTGCGGGATGGAATCTAGCGAAACCCAGCGAAACCGTCGGCCCGCGAACTTGGAGCGCCAGATCCACTGCAGGACTCGACACTCCATCACCGGCCTTCACAAAACCGGACGCGAGGCGGACACGATAGGTTCCGGACATGCTCGGCACCGATTCCGGCAAGGCGAACTGGTGGGCTCCATCGACGATCCCGGTGTACTGGTCGATCGTGTGGATACCTCCTGCAGGATCGACCAACTGGAACGCGGGGAAACTGGGCGTGGCGGTTCGGAAGGGATCCTTGCCGCCGAATTCGATCCGCAGGCCAAGGGTGCGCTTGGCGAAGAAGTAAGCGGCATCGGCACCGGACCCATACTCCAGCGAGATCGATGGACCGTTCGCCGACGTGCTCACAGTCGTCGACGGCAGCGTGGCGTAGGTGTAGTCCACCACGTTGGTCAGACCCGCGTCCGCGGACAATTCGCCCCCGATGACCAAGACGGCCAACGGATCCGGGTAGGTCAGCAAGACCATGAACCGGCTGGTTCCCTTGGAGATCTGACTGGTGTCGCCGTAGAGGCGGATGGTCGGCCCCGGCAACAGACCGCCAGAAATAGGCACTGGGAGGGTGGCCGTGATCAAGAGTTTGCCATCGGTCGACAACTGGAACTCACCGGAGGTTTCACTGAGTGGCAGCGAAGCACCGAAGCCGATCTTCAGGCTGGCCCGACCCGAGATGACATAGGGCTGACTCAACGGAGCGAAGATCCCGAGACCCAAGATCGCAGCCCGGGTGGCAGGCAATCCCAAGGAATCCAGCAAAGCATGTGTCTGGCGAACCTGCTGCTGCAACTGCCCCTGGATCTGCGTCAACCAGTCGCCTAGAGGCGGGTTGAACCGCAGTGACGGATCCTTCAACTGGATCGGGGATGTCAGCACCGGCAGCGTGCGGTAGAAGGTCACCTGGCCCTCGAACTCGCCGTACACCGGCAGCATGCTCAGGCTGAAGCCCAGGTTGATGCTCAGGACACCGTAATCGGAGAAGGCCATCCGGACCTTGATTCCGAGTCCCGAGATGGGGAGCAACGGCGTCAGTGCGAGGGTCAGACCAGCCATGACCGGTGCAAGCGGGGAACCGGCCAGCGCCAAAGCGGCCGTAGCCACCGCGAACGGTGCTAGCAACGTCAGCACATCATTGCGGACATCCACCGAGAAGCCGACGTACATCACCGTCTCGGCCACGGTCGTCGTCGTATCGCCATCCAAGATGCGGTTGTGGGCCGCATCAAACTTCATGAGGCCGACAAGTCCCTCTGCCTTGACATAACCGAAGCCCGGCAGGCTCAACTCGAAACCGATGCCGAGGGCATCCCAGCTCAGGATCTGGAAGTTGTTGTTGATATCCAGACGCAGGTTCTCGCAGACGCCGCTGACATTGAAGCCAGGGATCCCCAACTGGTTGATGGCACCTGAAAGTGTCAGGACGCCCGCTTTGGCATCGATGTCGATCTTCTTGATATCGAATGGGAACCACGACGGTAGGTTGAGCTTGCCACCAAGGCTTGGGGCTTCGCCGATGCCGGCCTCGACATTCAGACTCTCCGCGAAACTACCACCGGGTCCGAACGCCCCGGCGGAGTAGATCCAGCGGACGTTGGCCTTTGGCAGGTCGTTCCCGAGCAAGGTCACAGTTCCCACGGCGGCCAAAACCATCCGGAATCCGATGGGGAGGTCCGGTTGTTCCTCCGACGTCAGCACCTCGGTCGTCACCGTCAAGTCACCCCGCAGGCCAGCCACCGGTTTGTCGGGAAGGAGCTTCAGGTTCACGAACCCGCTCAGGCGCACGACATAGGCGGCGGCCTGCTGACGGACACCGAACTGGGTCGCATCCGATTTGTTGGCATTGCCGGCGAGATCCTTGTAGCTGCCCTCGACCCGGCGAGATCCTTGTAGCTGCCCTCGACCATCCGGAAATCCACCAGACCGTCGACGAAGTCACCGCTGAACGAGTACTTGTAATACGTCCGACCATCCACCACGACGGCCGTGCCGGATCCGTTCAGCACGACATTTGCTGCTCCCTCACCCTCCAGCACGAACTCAGGGGCCGAATCCACAATGCTCTGCTCGTCGAGGCCGGCACCAAACCGATCAGGCATCTCGATCAGGATCGAACCCATCGAGTTGAGTGTCGGCTTGTTGATGATCAAGTACGGGGTGGGTCGCACCAGGGTTGCACGCAGCGCCGCCACCTCGAACTCCACCGGTTCCGACACGACGCCGTTGCCCGCCGAATCCGTCGCCGAACCAGACACCGTCGTCAGCGTCACGGAGCCCTCGCTGAAGCGGCCCGTGAAGTAGTAACGGAACACACCATCGCCGAGATCGATGGTCCGAGAATCGTCCACCGTCACTCCGGATGCGCCCGCTCCCGTGAGGGCGAACTCGGGCGCGGCGTCGGTAACCGAGGTCGTCACGAGGGTCGCTCCGGTCGTCGGCCGGAACCGGACATCGAAATAGCCGTTGGAGTTGAGCCGATCGACCGGCAGGGCGTTGTTGCCCAAGCCGACCAATTCCAGGGTCACGCCCCGCACGGTCATCGACATCGAAGTCTCGACGTTGGTGTAGCCCGCGTTGTCGACAACCGATCCTGCGGCCATCACCACTTCGAGGCTTCCGGGAACCACGGTCAACCCATCGGGCAAGCGGTAGCGGAACAGGCCAGGCTCAAGGGCTTCAGGAATTCCGGACAACCATTGCACGATGCCATCGATCTTCACACCGACCTCCGGAGCGCCATCCAGAATCGATCCGGTGTCGAGGGCCGCTTTATGAGTGGCTGTCACTCGGACATCAATCGATCGCGACAAAGCCAACTCGGCAGCATCGATCGCGGGTTGGAACAGCGAGACTGCCGGTCCGTGGACATCGAGAGTGAAGGTCGCAGGCGCATTGGTCTGGCCCTTCGCGTTTCCGAACGCGCCGCCACTGACCTCAACCGTGTAGGTACCCGGAGCGTAGACGAAGTCTGTCGGCAGGGTATAGGTGAGTACGCCGCCGCTGATGGAAGCCGGGTCGGTCAGCGTGAACACTTTGCCTTGCGGCGACTTCAAGCTCAGCACCACCTGTCCGTCGGAGAGAGTCGACGCATCGAGAGTACTGCCGTCGGTGCTGGACACTCGCAGCGCGAGGTTTCCAGTCGACTTCCACTGACCCACGTCCACTCGAGAACCCGTCACTGGATACTCGACACCGACATGAACCGCCGGGAGCACCGAGAGGGTCGCCGAAGCAAGACCCGACCCGCTGCTCGGCGGCGTGAACACGATCTCCGCCCCCTTCGAATCGATGAAGCCGAAGGTGAACTCGCCACCGGCCTCGAGCAACTCCAACTCGTCCGGAGCCGTCATCAAATACAGGAACTTGCCTTCTCCCTTCGCGATCTTCGACAGATCGCCATAGAGACGGGCGGCCACGCTCAGGCCGGTGATGTTGAGGGTGCCGATCGCGATGAATTTGCCGTCGGTGCTGATGCGCATTTCCAGATCGCCATTGAACACGTCGATCGGGATGTAATTGCTGAAGATCTTGCCCGCGCCCGAGATGATCATGGGGGCCGTGAACGCCGCCAGCAGACCCGCACCCAGCGGCAGGTCCTTCGTCTTCTGGTACTGATCCACCACCTGACGCTGCACGGCGGCCAACCAGGTGCCTGAATCCGGAGCAGACTTGGCGCTCAGACTCGGATTCCGCAAATCCTCCGCCCGGGCGATCTCGGGCAAGGTCGCGAAGAACTCCACGCCGCCGACGAAGTCGTTGATCGCCAGGCCCGTGACTCCGGTGGGATCGATCGGGATTCCCGCCGGGGCTTTCGCGGTCACCATCAGACCTAGCGGTCCACGATCACTGAGCGCGAACCTGAGGTAGAGACCACCGACCCCCGGCATCGAAAATCCACCCTGGACACCGAGGAAGAACACCCGATCGACCACCACTGTGTCGGCAGGAGCGTCGGCGGCGATCATTTGACCATACCTGTCGATGTTGACGATGCCACCGATCAAGCCACCCACCAACCGGCCACCGAACAGGTCGGCCTCGATACCGACGCCCATGGCCCCGATGCCGATGATGGGGAACTTGCCCTGGCGAAGCAGACCGACATCGATCTTCAGGTCTTGGATGCTGCCGGTGAACTTGGCCGCTTCGATACCCTGGATACCCACCACGGTGACACTCGTGGTGATGACCATGTCCAGCGGATCGGTCATCAGATCGCGCCATTGCAGGACGAGGCTGTCGATCGCCACCGGCATCCAGGAAGGCAATCCGAGACCATCCGCCCCGCCACCCTTGAGAGCCATGCGGATGGCGAAGTTCTTCTCCACCTTCAGCATGCCATCACCCTGAATCGCCAGGTTGCTGGCACCA
>Ga0194119_10002369_pt1 | contig 32053 bp, 27 predicted proteins | sample TA2MahC100mmetaG_FD_148620 | JGI IMG/M metagenome (GOLD analysis project Ga0194119, IMG submission 148620) | Freshwater microbial communities from Lake Tanganyika, Tanzania - TA2015018 Mahale Deep Cast 100m | ecosystem: Environmental > Aquatic > Freshwater > Lake | place: Tanzania: Lake...
TGCTCAACTACTTCAAGGCCAAAAAGGAGTTCTCCAGCGGCGTGATAGAGGGCCTGAACAACAAGGCCAAAGTCGCCATGAGAAGATCGTACGGCTTTCGCACCTATCGCATCCTCGAACTCGCGCTACATCACACACTTGGAAAGCTGCCCGAGCCGCCACTTGCCCACGAATTTTTCTGACGAGCCAATAAAGGTTCCCGGCCACTTTGTGCGGCGGGAACGGCTCATCCCAATCGGACTGCGCGAAGGCTGCGGCGGTGAGGCTGACAAGACCCAATAGAACGCGTGTCGTCATCGTTCAACCAATCTAGCGCGATCTGATATCCTAGCGGCTTCGTTATGAAGAAGCGCACGTACATTGCTCTGTTTGCTCTGGCGGCTCTCGCGGTTGTGTCCGCCCAACAAGCTCAAAAGAAGCCCGGCTGGCGTACGTCGCCCACTGGCTACACGGACGGTCCGCAACTCCCCGGGCAGAAGTGGCGCGTGCACGACATCGCGCGCCCGAAGCCGCGCGTGGTGGAGACGGCGCTCGGTAAGCCGCCCGGCGACGCGATTGTGCTTTTCGACGGTAAGGATCTCTCGCAGTGGACGAACGGCAAAGGCGGCGCCGCGGGCTGGAAGCTGGCGGGCGGCTACGCCGAAAGCGTGAAGGGCGGCGGCGATCTCGTTTCGAAAGAGAGCTTCGGCAACGCACAGTATCACATCGAGTGGGCCTCGCCCGCGGTGGTGGACGGCGACAGCCAGTGGCGCGGCAATTCGGGTGTGCTGATCATGAGGCGCTACGAAATTCAGGTGCTCGACTCCTTCAACAACCCCACGTACGCCGACGGCCAGGCTGCCTCGATCTACGGGCAGTGGCCGCCGCTGGTGAACGCCTCGCGCAAGCCAGGCGAGTGGCAGACCTACGACATCATCTGGGAAGCGCCGGCGTTCGAAGGCGGCAAGGTGAAGAAGCCCGCGTACGTGACCGTGCTGCACAACGGCGTGCTGGCGCATCACCGCCAGCAAGTGATCGGGCAGATGGCGCACCGCGCGATCAAGCCGTACGAAGCGCACGCAGCCGAGGAGCCGCTGGCTTTCCAGGATCATGACACGCGCGCGCGGATCAAGCAGGTGTGGGTACGGCGGCTGAAGGGCTACGACGAGCAGTAGAGCATGTCACTGTTCTAGGCCGGATTGCGCTGAGGAGAGCATCAAGTGCGAATTGCGTGTCTTCTTTTTGGAGCAGTGCCTCGTCAACCCGCCGCCGCTGCTGGGTATCCAAGCGAATCCTCTATTGGGGCTGTTCGCGCCCAAGCTCATTGAGTTGGCCATTGGCGGCGTCGCGGCGCTGCTGAAGGCTGCGGGCGCAGACAAGGTCACGCGCGTGAGCGGCCAGGAGTTCACGGACCTCTACCAGGCCAACGAAAAGTCAGTACTCACCATCAATAAGAAGTTGGGGCGTGTGCTGGCGGTGTGGGGCAAATTTCCGGGCGAAGACGGGCACCAGACTCCCGCCAACGACACCGTGGTTCGCAAGCTCGACGAAGCCGGGCTCATTCCGAAGAACTCGGAGGTGGAACTGATCTTTGAGGCCCAGATCCGGCCCTCCGAAGATGGCACGGCATTCTTTCTCGCCACGCGGCATTTTCACCTGCGGGAGTTTGTCGCCGACAGCGGCAAGAGTGAGCGTGGGTTGGTGGCTACGCTCAGTGTATTAACTCCGGGCGCGTCGGCCGTGGGGGACACCATTGCGGTCGGCAACATCGATTTCGGCAAGCTGAAAAAAGGTGCGAACCTTGTGCCGATGGGCCATCCGCAGGACGCTTTTCCGCGTTACCGCTCGAATATCATGCCGTGGAAGCAGATCACGCAAGCCGCGAAAGATGCACATGCTGCCGACGTCACGGCCAAACAGGCGGCCGGCCGCTTCTACATGCCGGTGACCGTCAGCCTGACTATCTCTGAAACGTCCGAAGGCAACGAGTGGTTGGTGAAGCTAGGCGAGCTGCTTGACGGAGAAAAGAAGGCGGCGACCGCCGAAATCAGCAAGTTGATTCTGCCTGAAAACCGTGCGAAGGCGGCAGCGGACCGCACCGAAGCCGCCGAGAAGTTGTACGCTGCTGAGATCGACGCCGAGATCCAACTCCGTGTCGCGCAGAAAGCGTATGACGACGCGCAGCCGAAAGACAAGCCCGTGAAAGCTGCCGAACTTGAGAAAGCTAAGCGCAAACTGGCGCCGCAAAAGGCGCTGCGCGAAGCCGCCGGGCTGCCGGATCGCGGCCCGGTTCCGGAAAACTAACGCCGGACTCCAGGCCTTGACCCGAAGCGCAACGCAAAATAAGTCCCTTGCCCTAAGCCCACCAGCAAACAACCCACCGTGTTCCGCGTGGGAATGCGGACCGAGTGCCGTGGGCGACGATACCGCCGGCCAGTAGCCACGGTTTGTGCGTGTAGCCGATCCACGTGAGCGTGAAGAGCCATCGCGCCGGCGAACGCGATCTGTTAGCGGCCTGCCCGCGTCGCCTCACGCCAAGATGTCGCGGATCACATTTCCGTGCACGTCCGTCAGTCGGAAGTCGCGGCCCGCGTGGCGGTAGGTGAGCTTGGTGTGATCGAAGCCGAGGCAGTGCAGCATCGTCGCGTGCAGATCATGCACGTGCGTCCGCTTCTCCACCGCGGCGAAGCCGAAGTCATCAGTTGCGCCGTAGGTTGTGCCGCCCTTGATGCCGCCTCCGGCGAGCAGCACGGTAAAGCCGGGCGTATTGTGGTCGCGGCCCTGCCCAAGTTTTTCAAGGCCCGAGTTCTGAATCATCGGCGTGCGGCCGAACTCGGACGCGACGAGGATCAACGTCTCATCGAACAGCCCGCGTGACTTCAGATCGTCAACCAGCGCCGCAATTGCGCCGTCGGTCTTCTGCGCCAGCTTGGCGTGCACGCGGATATCATCGTGGCTGTCCCATGGCTGGAAGTTGCCATAGTAAACCTGCACCATGCGCACACCCTTCTCTACGAGCCGCAGCGCCATCAGGCAACCGCGGCCGAAATCGGAGATGTCGTAGCGCTCGCGCACGGCAGCCGGCTCCTTGCGGATATCGAACACCTCCGTGGCTTCAGACTGCAGGCGATAGGCCGATTCCATCGATGCGACCGCAGCCTCCAGACCCGTATCGGCGCCCGCGCGCGCAAGAAACTTGCGGTTCAGCTTGTCGAGCAGCGCGAGTTGGCGTTGCTGGTCGGTGGGCGTAAGCTCAGCGTTGCGCAGGTTGTGGATCAGCTTCTCGGGCTCGATCTCCGCGTTCTGAATATGCACGCCGTTGAAGATCGACGGCATGTAGCCCGAACTCCACAACGACGCGCCGAGCACCGGGAAGCCGGGGCACAACACCACGAAGCCGGGCAGATTCTGATTTTCGGTGCCGAGACCGTAGGTCACCCAGGAACCCATGGAGGGACGCCCAGGCAACTGGTGGCCGCAGTTCATGATCTGCAGCGACGGGCCGTGATTGCCGGAGTCGGTATACATGGAGCGGACCACGCAGAAGTCGTCAATGCGCTTGGCCACGTGCGGGAAGATCTCGCTCACTTCAATGCCGGACTGACCGTACTTTTGGAAGCTCCACGGCGAGCGCATCAGGCTGCCCGACGCGCGATCTGTCTTGATCTTCGGGCCGGGCATGGGCTGGCCGTCATACTTGGCCAGCGCGGGCTTGGGGTCAAACGTGTCCACCTGCGACATGCCACCGTTGAGGAACAGGAAAATGACGTGCTTGGCCTTGGGCGCAAAGTGCGGCTGACGCACCAGACTGGGCGCGCCTTGCAGCACACCCTGGAGCGCGGCCATACCAAAGCCGCCACCGAGAGTCTCAAAGAAGGTTCGACGGTTCATATTAGTTCACGCTCGTGAATTCGGCGGATCCGAGCAGCGCCTGTAGATACTGACGCCAACCCGCATTGCCACCGGCTGATGATGCTGCTAAATATTCTATGCCTAACTTCAACTCGCCGGCATCCGGGGCGCGGCCGTAGAGGAGTTTGTAGGCGCGCTCGATGCGCGCGGGCACGGCCTCGCCAGCTTCGCACTGCACACGCTCGTTCAACGCGTCGGCTTGGCGGGCGATGAACGGGCTGTTGAGAAAGAAGAGCCCCTGGAGCGGGCCGATCGTCACCGGACGCTGCTCAGCCGTGGCGTTCGCGTCGGGGAAGTCGAAAAGCACAAACGTGGGGTCAAGCCGTGTGCGGCTCACCGTGAGGTACAACGAACGGCGGTGATTGCCGTCGGCAATCGGTTGGGACGGGCCGCCCACGGCGCGGTTGAGCTTGCCGGTGACGGCCAGCACGGAATCTCGGAGCGACTCCATATCGAGGCGCGGGCGCGCGGGGAAGTGCGAGAGCAACCGGTTGTCTGGGTCCGCCTCGGCGGCGCGCGCCGGCGTTTGCGTGCTGGCTGAGTAGGCGGCCGATAACACAATCTCGCGCTGAATCGCCTTGAGCGACCAGCCGGACTCGACCAGCCGCGCCGCGAGATAGTCGAGCAGTTCGGGGTTCGACGGGCGCTCGCCCATCTGCCCGAAGTTCGACGTACTGCGCACGATGCCCTGTCCGAAATGCTGTTGCCAAAGGCGATTCACAATGACGCGCGCAGTGAGCGGATTGGAGGACGAGGCGATGGCGCGCGCCAGTTGCAGCCGGCCGCTGCCTTCGCGGAACGGCTCGGGCTTGCCGGGTGAAAGGACTTCGAGGAACGCTCGAGGCGCCACCGCGCCCAGGTTCTTCGCATCGCCACGAATCGCGATGCGCGCGTCGGCTGGTTTGTCGGCGTCCTTCAACGAGTGGAAGAAAGGGTAGGCGGGGGGCATGTCCTTTTCGAGGGCCGCGAGTTCGGCGCGCAGTTGCTTCAGGTGCTCAAGCACGTTGCCGCCGAGCCAGCGGTCCAACTCCTTGGCGGCGTAATAGTAAACACCGGCGGGAGCGCGGTAGCCATCCACGTTGAAGGGGCCGGCCGCAAGTTCGCGCCACTGATAGAACTCCAGGGCCGATAGCGACACGATGTTGGTGTACTGCCGCGTGGCTTCGTTCTTGATGCCCTTACGTCCGCCGAACGCCACGTAGTTCTTGTCTTCCACTTCCTTGGCATCGTCAATCAGCTTGAGCGCGAAGGTCTGGTAGCGGGCGGCTTCGGCACGCACCTGCTCTTCGGTGGGATTCTGCTTCATCAGCGCGAACCAGGAGTTCAGATAAGGATGCTCGCGTTCGGGGTTCTTCAGGTACCCCACCCAACGCTGCAACGTCTCGGCGTCGATACCGGCGTTGTCCACCGTGCGGCTGTTGAGCGTCTGCCAGGTGGCGATCATGTAACGCGCGGTATGGCGTGCGAGCGTGTCCACCAACAGTTTTTGTTGAAGCTGCAGGAAGTCGTCGATGGTTTCCTTCATCGCGTCGATGCGCTTCTTCTGTCCTTCGTACCGCTTCACGTCCGCCTCGAGCGCGAGCGGGTGCTGCGAGATTTGCGAACTGCGAAAGACGCCGAGCAGCGAGTAGTAGTCGCGCGTGGGGATCGGGTCGTACTTGTGGTCGTGGCATTGCGCGCAGCCAACGGTGAGGCCGAGGAATACTTTGGTGGTGACGTCGACCTGGTCGTCGCCTCGCGAGCCCAGCGCCTGAAATCCGAGGCCGCCGAGGAGCGGTTCGCGTTCGCCGGCGGGCAGAAGGTCGGCTGCAATCTGCGCGGTGACGAAACGGTCGTACGGCATGTCTTTGTTGAATGCCTCGACCACCCAATCGCGATAACGGAATGCGTTGGGGAAGGGTGTGTCGGTGCCCGCGGCGAGTTGGCCATCGGAGTAGCGCGCCAGGTCGAGCCAGTGGCGGCCCCAGCGTTCGCCATAGTGTGGCGAAGCGAGCAGGCGCTCGACGACGGTTTCGTAGGCTTTCGGCGACGTATCGCGGAGGAAGGCATCCACTTCTTCCGGCGTGGGCGGTAAACCAGTGAGCGAGAGCGTGGCACGGCGGAGCCAAGTGCGGCGGCCTGCGTCAGGCGAGGGCGCGATGCCGGCGACGGCGAGGCGTGCGAGCAGAAAGTGATCGATGGGCGTACGCGCGGCGGCGGCGCCCTTGGCCGCGGCGAGCGCGGGCACGGCAGGTTTGCGCACGGGCTGAAAGCTCCAGAAGGAGCGCTGGTTGGGCGTGACGGTGTATTCCGATGTGGCAACCGCAGCGGCGGTCTTTGCCTCCGGATACGCCGCGCCGCGCCGCACCCAGTCAACGAGCAACTCTACGTCGCCAGCTGCGAGTGGCGCGGTGGGCGGCATCTTGAGGCGCGCATGCGTGCGGCGCACTGCTTGAATCAGCAAGCTGTCATCCGGCTTGCCCGCCACCACGGCAGCGCCAGATTTGCCGCCCTGCAAGAAGCTCTCGCGCGAGTCGAGCCGTAATCCACCCATCGCCGTTTGTGTGTGGCAGGCATAGCATTCCTTGGCGAGCAGCGGGCGGATTTTGCTTTCGAAAAACTCGGACTGATCTTCAGTGGCGGCCATGCACACGGATGCACCAATGGCGATGGCGGCAGGGAGAAAACGCATTGCGCCACCATTTTACTTCGACACGGAGCCGTTTGCTTCGGTACCATCTTGAGGTGACTCGCAAGCTTTCGGCGCTCTGGTGGAGCGCATGCATTCTGTTGAGCGCGGCTGACACCGTGCAGATTCGGACGACGGATGGCCGCGTGGTGGAGGCGGACGCCAAGGTTCGCGCCGTGAAGGTGGGCGGGCGCGAAATTCTGCTGGTGCGCATCGCTTCGATCCACAGCGCCACGCCTGCTTCGGACGCCGAAAAGGCGCGCATCGATGCGGACCTCGCTGCCGTGCAAGGCGCGGACCGGCGCGCGCGCGATCTCGCGGTGGAGGAACTGACGGCCATCGGGCTGCCGGTGATGGCTCCGCTTCTCAAGGTCTATAAGGACACCGATCAGCATGAGCCGCGCCCGCTCTACCGGCTGTTTGAGCGCATCATCCCCAGCAATGCTGACGGGTTTGACCGGTCGCAGAGTCTGATCCGGCTAACGAGCGGCCAAGTGCTGCGCGGCGCGTTGCCTGCGTCGGGCGAAATCGGCGGTGTTGCGTGGACCCAGATGCGCGCGCTGGCGGTGCGGCAGAAGCGCGTGAGCCGCGCGGCGATGCAGGCGCATTCCCTGCGCCACTCGACCCAGATTGAATACCTCGACACCGGCGTCAGCCTCACGGCTTCGTCGCGCGTGGAGATTGGCGCGAGGGGCTTTGCGCGTCTTTCGTGGGACGCCGACGGCTGGGCGTCGGATCCGAACGGCCTCACCAAGCCCGGCTCGCCGGCTTACAAATCGAACTTGTGGGATGGTCAACCGTTCGGCGTGCTGGTGGGCCGCATGGGCGCGGGGGGCGACGTGTTTTTCGTGGGCAAGCAATTGAGCAAGGCGGGACTCGCCGCCGGGCGGTTGATGCTGGCGGTCAACGACAACCGGCACTGGCAGAATAATCTCGGCACGTACACGGCGACTCTCACCGCCACCGACGCCTATGACTGGGGAGCAGCGCAATGAGCAGCGCGCACACATACCTTCCGGTAGCGCCGAACCACAAGTTGAGCGTGCTCATCCCGCGTGCGGACATCGACGTGCGGATCCTCGAACTCGGCAAGCAAATCCGTACGGACTATAGCGACCGGCCCCTGTATCTGGTGGGCATACTCAAGGGCGCCTGCGTTTTCCTTGGCGACTTGATCCGCGCGATTCCAGGAGACGTGCGGTTCGACTTCATGGGTATTTCGAGCTACGGCAAGGGCAAGATGTCGTCGGGCGAAGTGAAGGTCACCAAGGATCTCGACATGTCGCTCGAGGGTGTGGACGTGCTGATTGTCGAAGACATCGTCGACACAGGCGTGACGCTCACCTATCTTGCCCATGTGCTCCAGCAACGCCGGCCTCGCTCCATTCAGATTGCCGCGCTCCTTGACCAGCCGTCTCGCCGAATGCGGCCCGTGCAGGTGAAGTATGTGGGCTTCACGATTCCCGATCAGTTTGTCGTGGGGTTTGGACTCGACTACGCCGAGGCGTACCGCAATCTGCCGGAGATTTGCATCGTGGAGGAATCGTGAAGATCCTGCTGGCATTGGCCAACGTCATGGTCTCGTTCGCGCAACTGCGCGAGCCGTTGAAGTTCGACATCACGTGGGTGAATCCGCCGAAAGATGCGCCGGCGGGCGTCACGCATCATGTGTTCCGCAGCGCGGCGATGAATGCGGACGTAGGCTTCAACATCTATCTTCCGCCTGACTACGCTACGCAAACCGAACGCCGGTTCCCGGTGACCTACTGGCTGCATGGCGCAGGCGGGCACGAGTCGCAAGGCCTCGCGCAAGCGGCGTTGCTGCACAAGTCAATTGTGGCGGGCCTCGTCCCACCGGCCATCATGGTGATCCCCAACGGCGGCAAGCGCAGCGAGTATCGCGACTGGCGCGAGCAAAACATCATGGCCGAGACGATGATCATTAAGGAGCTGATTCCGCTGGTGGACTCGCGCTACCGCACGCAGCCCGCGCCGTTCGGCCGCGCCATTGAAGGCATGTCGATGGGCGGCAACGGATCGTTGAAGCTGGCGCTGAAGTACCCCGAAATGTTCGGCTCCGTGTTGGCGATTGCGGGGACGTACGGGCGCATCCGGCTGGACGGCTACTTCTATCTCGGCGTGCAGCCTGAGCAGCAGAAATGGGTGGGCCAACTGGCGCAGTGGTACTCAGAAGATGACGACGTGTTCCGGCTGGCTGAGAAGAATTTCAACCGGCTAGGGCATCTGCGCATCCGTTTGCTGATCGGCACGCAGGACGTCTCGTTCCCCGATTCAGAGAAGCTCCACGTGCATCTGCGAGATCTCGGCGTGGCGCATGAGTACGAGATTCTGCTGAGCGTGAGTCACAACACGCAGCAGTATTATGATTGCGCGGGTGTGCACGGGTTTCAGTTTCAAGCCGTGGGCTTTACGCGCGTGAAGTAGTTGGCCACGCGAGCGAAGACCGCGCTCCCCACCCGAACGCGCATAAGATGGCTATGATCGTCCATGCTGCACCGGCTGCTTCCTTCGCTGCTCCTCGCGCTCGCCGTCGCGGGTGCATAGGTGCAAACCGCTGCCAGCCTGTTGCTGGCTTAAGCCGAGCCGCTCATAGAGAAAGAAGATTTCCCCGCTGCCGCTGCTGTCCTCACGCGGGCGCTAAGCCAGCATCCAAACAGCGCCGAAGTCCTCTACCGCCTCGGCTACGTCGAGTTCCGTCTGCGCAAACTCGCCGCCGCGCGCGCGCGTCTGCTGCGCGTCCTGCAACTCGCGCCGCCGGCGCATAACGCGCGGTACTTCCTGAGCCGCATCGCGTTGCTTGAAAGCAAGCCGCGCGAGGCCGCCACATGGCTGGACCCCGTCGTCGCCGCGCGCGCCAGTTCCTTTGACGCCGCGTCGCAACTGCCGCTCGCCTACGCCGCTTCCGCGCAGCCCTGCCGCGCCTTCGCGCCGCTTCAACAAGCCATTGCCGAAACTCCGTAGGACGGGCGCTCTACTATTGCCTTGGCCGGCTCCATCAACAACTGAATGAGCCGGAACTCGCGCGGCAGGCGCTGCAAACGAGCGAGCGGCTCAAGAGCGCCAATCGTGACGACGTCGAGACATTGATGGAGACCTCGCGGCTCATCGCCGAGGGCCGGCCGCGCGAAGCCGAAGCGCTCGGATCGGAGGAGATCGCCGCGCGCGCCGAGGCCGATCCGAACAGCCTCGTGGTGTTGGGCGTGGTCTACGGGCGCGCGGGTCTGGACGCTGCGGCTGCCGATGCGTTTGCCCGCGCCGTCGCACGCGACCCGTCGCTATTCGCCGCGCAGTACAACCACGGCCTCGCGCTGCTCCGTGCTGGCCGCCAGGCCGAGGCGCTTCCGCCGCTGGCGAGTGCGGTGGAGTCGTTGCCGCAATCCCCCGACGCGGGCCTGGCGTTCAGTCTCGCAGCGGTGATGAACCAGAAGTATACCGACGCGATCGTTCCCTTGGAGCGGCTGGTGAGATCGCCCGCCCGAGCCGGCAACCAACGCGTACCGATGTTGCTTGCCACCGCTTATGTCCGCACCGGCGCGCCCGCCAAAGCCGTCCCGCTGCTGCGCTCCGCCGCTCTGCAGGATCCGTCTGCGGCGCTGATGTTGGTCGAATCGCTCGCCGCCTCGCAGGATGCCGCGGGTGCGCTCGATGCCGCGCGCGCCGCTGCCGCCCAGTTCCCCAAACACCAAGGCGCGCAACTCGCGCTCGCCCGCAAACTCACGCGCGCCGGGCGCTGTCAGCAAGCGCGGCCCGCGTTCGAAGCCGCGTTGGCGGCTCGCCCCCGCGGGCGAGCCGCAACCGGAACCCGAGCTGGGCTTGGCGAACTCGTTGCAGAAGTCCGGCGAACACGCCGCATCACTCGATCACTACCGCGCCGCGCTTACCCACCCGGCTACGGAGTTGCCCGCACGGCTGGGTCTCGCGCGCAGCCAGGTCGCAACGCGCGCGCTCGCCGAAGCCCGCCGCACCTTGGAGCAGGGCCTCGAAGCGCATTCTGGCGACGTAGCGTTGCGCGTGGAGCTCTCGCGCGTCTACGCGCGGCTCGGCGAAAAGGATCTGGCCGCGCATGAAGCCAAGATCGTTGAGCAACTTCAGCAACGGAGCGCCGCCAAGCCATGAAACGCTACTCAGTGGCGCTGGCCGCGCTCATCGTAGCCGCGGCGGCGGTACCGGGGATCACCTTCCGCGATATCGCCACCCGCGCGGGGATCACCGCCACCATCCACTCCGGTGGCCCGAAGAAGAACTACGTCCTCGAAGTGAATGGGAGCGGCGTGTGCTGGCTCGACCATGACGGTGACGGCTGGCAGGATCTCTACCTCGTCAACGGCGCCACGCTCGCGCATCTGCAGGGCAAAGCCGCCGCGCCGTCGCGCACCTATCTCTACCGCAACAACGGCAACGGCACGTTCACCGACGTCACCTTGCGCGCAGGCGTGGCCAGGCGGGGCTGGAGTTTCGGCTGCGTCGCCGCAGACTATGACAACGACGGCCGCCCCGATCTGCTCATCACCAACTTCGGTCCCAACAGTCTTTACCGCAATCGCGGCGACGACACCTTTGCCGACGTGTCCAAGCGAGCAGGCATCGAAGGCGGCGCCATCTGGCACGCCGGCGCGGCCTTCGCCGACACGGACCTTGACGGCGATCTCGATCTGTTCATCCCCGGCTATCTTGACTTCAATCTCCGCCAGCCGGAGCTAAAGACCTGCGAGTACCGCGGCGTTAAGGTGAACGCCTGCGGTCCGCTCGGCTGCCGGGGCGCGCCCAACGCTTTCTACCGCAACAATGGCGACGGCACGTTCACCGATGCCACCGACGCCGCGGGCCTGGCCGACCGCGAACTCTACTTGGGATCGAGATTATCAAAACCGTGCCTGAAGGTAAATGGCCGCTTGCCAGTTTCTTTTAACGGACCGGCTCTCTGATTACCAGTTCGCGGCGGACCGAGTCGGAGTCAATGGTTTGTATCACTCCGCTCGGCCACTTGACCTCGACCCGCACGGCTCCGCCGCTGGCTCCGAGGCCGAAGTGCAGGCGGGGATCATTGGAGGAGAGGTAGCCTTCGCCCGCTCGCAGCGTTTGAAATTGCGGCGCGCCGCCCTCGACCGGCGTGACCTTCACGCGTGCGCCGACACCCATGCGATTGGACCGTGTGCCTTCCAGGCGCACGCTCAGCCAGGCTTCGCGGTTGCCGCCCAAGTTCTCAATCACCATCGGTTTGCCATCCATCGTGGAGATGGCGAAGTCGACATCGCCGTCGTTGTCGAAGTCAGCATACGCGCCGCCGCGCGAGGACTGCCGCGGCAATCCGGCGAGCGACTTCACTTCGGCGAACTTGCCGCCGCTCTGGTTCCTGAGCAACTGCAGTGGCTGGTGGTAGGTCTCGTTGATCCTGCCGTCCACCTCCGGGTACACATGGCCGTTGGCGCACAGCAGGTCCGGCCAGCCATCGTTGTCGAAGTCGAGGAAAAACGCCGCCCAGCCGAGGTAAGGCACGGTGGGCTCACCCACGCCGGATGGGTAGGACACATCGGTGAAGAGCCCGTCACCGTCGTTATGAAAGAGGATGTAGTTGTCGTCGGCGACGGTGGTGACGAAGACGTCCATCCAGCCGTCGCGGTCGTAGTCAGCCACGGCGATGCCCATGCTCGACATCTCTTTGCCGTCGGCGGAGAAGGCCGCGCCGGCGGTGACACCCACTTCTTCAAACGTGCCGTCGCCGCGGTTGCGGTAGAGGTAGTTGGGGTTGGGACCGTTGCCGACGAACAGGTCTGGCTTGCCATCGTTGTTGAAGTCTTCAAACACAGCCTGCTAGCATCGTCTTCGACCTATGACATGCCGGTTTCTCGCTTTTTGCCTGTCCGCCATCGCCCACGCGCAGCCATTCGATGTGGCGATCCAGGGTGCGCGTGTGATTGACCCAGAGTCCGGGCTGGATGCTACGCGCCATATCGGCATTCGCGCAGGGAAAGTTGCGGCTGTCTCATCCACGCCGCTGCAGGGCCGGCACAACATCGATGCGCGCGGGCTGATCCTCGCGCCCGGCTTCATCGATCTTCACTGGCATGGCCAGGATCCTGCATCGGACCGCTACGAGATTCTGGACGGCGTGACCGCCTCGCTCGAACTGGAGATCGGTACGGCGGACGTCGACGGCTGGTACCGGAAGCGCGAGGGCAAATCGCTCATCCACCATGGCGTAGCGGCGGGCCATCCGCCCGTGCGCATGGAGGTGCTGGGCGACAGCGGCGACTTTCTGCCTGCGGACAAGGCCGCGTTCGAAAGCGCGAGTGAAGAACAGATTGCGCGCATGAAGACGCGGCTGGAGCAGGAGATCAGGAAGGGTGCGGTGGGCGTGGGTTTCGGCGTGCAATATACACCGGGGGCGAGCCACTGGGAGATCATTGAGATGTTCCGGCTGGCCGTGCGCCACGGCCTCGCCTGCCACGTGCACGTACGCGCGTCGTCCAGTTCGATTGGTGAAGATGTACGCATCCGCGCGTTGTCAGAAGCGATCGCGGCTGCGGCGGTAACCGGCGCCGCGCTCCATGTGGTGCATATCAACTCGCTGAGCCTCGGCTCCATCGATAAGACCCTGGCGATGATCGAAGGCGCACGCGCGCGCGGTCTTGACGTCACCACCGAGGCGTATCCTTACACGGCGGGCGCCACGCGCATCGAGTCCGCCAGCTACAACGGCTGGGAAGACCGGCCCGACGAAGAGTTCGCCAAGATGCAATGGGTGAAGACCGGCGAGCGGCTCACGCGCGAGAGCTTCTTCCGGTTCCGCAAGGAACGCGGCGTGGTGATCTATCACGCCAACACCGAAGCCAGCGTGCGTGCAGCGGTGGTGCATCCGCTCTCGATGGTTGCTTCGGATGGGTTCGACATCACCCCCAACGGACATCCGCGCAGCGCCGGGACGTTTGCCAAGATCCTGCGCCAATACGTGCGCGAAGAGAAGGTGCTGACGTGGCCGCAGGTAATTACGAAGATGACTCTGCAGCCCGCGCGGCGCCTCGAAAAACGCGTGCCGGCGATGAAGAACAAAGGCTGTGTGCGCGTGGGTGCGGATGCCGATCTGGTGATCTTCGATCCTGCCACAATCGCTGACCGCGCGACGTTCGAGGCTCCGATGCAGGCGTCCACCGGCGTGCGCTACGTGCTGGTAAACGGCGCGGTGACGGTGAGCGAAGGCAAGATTGTGGAGGGCTTGTACCCGGGCACGGCGGTACGCGGCCCGGTCAGCCGTTAGGGATGCTCTTGCTCACCCCAATAGTTCGCGCAAGCGGCGGCCCACGATGGACGGCTCGTCGCCGCGCATCATCCACACGGAGATGAGGAGCTTTCCCTTGCCGGGACGCTGGACGTGGATGGGCGGGTCGCCCGCCAGAAGCTTTTCGGCCACCTGCTGTGCGGCGAGCCCGCGCTTTTCTTCGTCCCACTCGACGGTCACATGCGGGAGTTCGTTGGCGATCTCGGGGATGTGACGGTCTGCGGTGATGCCCTTGGCGTTTTTCAACGCACCGCGAATGTGCGAGACGCGCGCCTCGAGTTCTTTCCACTCGGCGGCGTGATCCACCTTGAGGTAACGCTCCACCGCCGCGAGCACGCCCGCCAATTCTTCCTTGCCAACCTTCATGCCGCGGCCGATTCCGCCGAACGGAGACATAGCGGGGAGCGAGGCTTCAATCAGGTCCTGGCGGCCCAGCAGCAGGCCCGTCGTCTGCGGACCGCGTAGCGCTTTGCCGCCGGAGAAGATGACGAGGTCAAACCCCATCTTGGTGTACTGCCAGAGGCGCTCTTTGGGCACGGCGTCGCTGGCTGCGTCGTTCATCGTGGGAACGCCGCGCGCCTTGCCGATCTTCACAAACTCTTCGGCCTTGATCTGGCCGTGATTTTCCGCCTTGTTCAAGAAGAACATCATACCGGTGCGATCGTTGATAGCCGCTTCCAATTCGGCGCGCGTTTCCACGGTGACGATCTTGGCGCCGCACAGTTCCATCTGGTGTTCATAGCCGGAGCGGTGCGACTTCTGCTGGATTACTTCGTACTTGATGCCGTCGCGGCCGGGCAGCGTGCGGAGCTTTTTCGCATTGCCTTGCGACAGGCACGCAGCCGTACCCACGCTGATGGCCGACGCCGCCCCGCAGGTGACCATCGCGGCCGGGGCGTGCAGGAGCTCAGCAATCCGCGCGCCCACTTTCTTTTCCATCTCCGGCAGCGGCACGAAGTAGCGCGAGGCTTCTTCCATCGCCCGCACCACTTCTGGCGGCATGATCGAGCCGCCGAGCACGGTGACTACGCCCACGCCGTTGATCACCGGCTTGAGGCCAAGGCTCGCATACAAGGAAGATGGCGTGGTGGCGGTGAGTCCAGCAGTGGCGGCGGGCGCAGCGGATGCAGCAGCAGCGGCCGCACTCAGGGCGGCTCCAGATTGCAGAACACGGCGGCGTGAGGGTTTCATCGCTTCACAGTTTATTCGATTACAAGCGCAGTTGGGTAATCTCGGGTTGTTCGAGGTCAAACGCGAGCGGCGGCGAATCGGCGCCGAACAGCTCTTCTGCAATGGAGCGGCGAAGCCGGATGAGCACTGCGGCGGATACGGCCACGATCGCGGTGCGGAGATTGTCACTGGCGAACCACGCACCGATGAAGGGAACCAACGCAAGGCCCAGCAGCGCGAGGAAAGCATGCATCACACGCGTGTTGCGGAACCCCGGCGGGCGGCCGGTGAAAGGAATCTGGCGAAAATTCAACGGTAGCGCTTCGACGATGATGCCGCCGAGAGACGCTGTGACGATCGCCACCCGGAGGTCAAACCACGCGGCCACCAAAACCACTAAAACGAGATGCAGCTACGCCGCGCGGCGCGCCACGCGATACGTCTCCTCTCCGTGGGCTTCGGCCAGCAAACGGAAGATCCAGTTGGCGGCGGGCTGAATCACCGTGGCGAGCGCAGCCGTAACGGCAACCACCACGGCATACCCGGCGTACAGCGGCAGCAGGCGCGGCTCACCGGCGCGCAGTCCGATCACCAGGGCCATAACCAGCGCGCCACAGATGAGCAGGCCCTGAGTGTCGCCGCGCCAGAGCGCGCGCAGCGCGACCGGCAGCGCCGCGCGTTCCAGCGGCGTTGCGCCCCAACGATTGAGCAAGGAGGGCCAGCGCCAGGGTGGCGCGGAACGTACGAACAGCCCCTCGATGGCACGCGCGTAGCCGAGGGCGTAACCGGCTAGTGCTAGCAGCATGGCGAGCGCATGGCCAGCCAGTGCGAGGCGTACGAGGTGCGGGTCAGTCAACTCCGGACGCCCCACCAGCGGACCGTAGAGAGCGCAGAACCAGCGTGACGGACCGGGCGCTGCGCCCGCGGTGATCCACATGGCTAGCAGCGCCGCGGCCAAGCCGGCGCGGGCCAGCACGGAAACCGGCGCGAGAATCCGGGCGGGCGTGATCGTAAGCACTACGCCCATCGCCGCCAGCGTGGCGCAGAACGAAAACAGGCTAGCGACTGCGACGGCCACGGCGTGTGCGAACAAAAGACGAAGGAACTTGACGAAGGTGCGATCCGCCATCACCACGCCCGGGAAAACGAAGAGCGAGAATGCGTTGACATCCGCGATGAACACGCCAGCGACTCTGGCAACCGCAGCCAGGCTGGCCGCAAAGATGCGGCGCGGGGAGACCGGCAGCGGCGCCAGATTGAGACGGTCCGTGACATCGGGCAGCAGCCCCTCCCACTTCCAGATGGTGACGAGGCCGGTGATGGCCATCGAAAACACGATCAGCCCGTGGCCATCGCCGAAGCAGCGCGGGAACGGGTCTTCGAGCGCTGGCCGCATGCGGAGCCAGCCGAGGAGCGTCGAGTATTTGTCAAGAAGGCCCACGGAAAGAAACAGCCCCGGTGCCGCCAACAGCGCGAGGGCCACTCCGAGACCCATTTCGATTTCGCCATCTTCGCCCGCCGAAGGGCGGGCCAGACGGCGCACGAAGTGTTCGACGAGTTTCGCGAACATATGGCGCTCAAAAACTTCGAATCGCGTCGACAATGGCGGCGGCGGTGCGGGCCGTGTCGGTCTCTTCCGCCATTTGGACAAAGGCATCTTCGAGGCGCGAATAGCCGAGTTGCGCGAGAGTCTCCGTCATACTGCCGGCCGCGATGGGGCGTCCTTGCCGCAGGAGCACAAAGCGGTTGCGGAGCCGCTCGACCACTTCAATCGCCGGCGAAGCGAAGAAGATGGCTTTGCCCGCCGCCGCGAGACGTTCGATCACCTGACGCAGCACAAGCGAACTGGTGACGTCGAGCCCGGTGAAGGGCTCGTCTCGAATCAGCAGGTCCGGGTCATGCATCGTGGCGCTGATGAGCGCGATGCGCTGGCGCATGCCCTTGGAGTACGACGTAATCGCAGCGTCGCGGTGCGGGTAGAGCGTGAAGGCTTCAAGTAGCGCCGAGGCCTTGCTCTTGAAGACCGCTGGCTCCAGACCGCGCAGCACGGCCACCATCTTGAGATACTCCCACCCAGTGAGAAAGCCGTAGAGCTGGGCTTCTTCGGGTACGTAGCCGATGGCGCGTTTGTAGCCCGTCAGGTCCGCATGCACGGGCCGGCCGCGAAAAAGCGTCTCGCCCGACGTGGGCTCGATGAGCCCGGTGAGCATCTTCACCGTGGTGCTCTTACCCGATCCGTTCGGACCGAGGTAACCAAGAATGTCGCCTTCCTCAATGGCAAAACTCACGCTGTCTACGGCGAGGAAGCTCCCGTAGCGCCGCGTAAGGTCGCGCATCGCAAGCACTGGCATGGTGGAGCCCGCTCATCAAGCCAGCAGTGCTTTGACCACACGGGCCGGATCCACGCCCGTCAGCCGCGCGTCGAGGCCCTGGAACTTGTAAGAGAAACGCTCGTGATCGATACCGAGCTGGTGCAGGAGCGTGGCCTGGAAGTCGCGAATGTGCACCGGGTCTCGCACGATGTTGTAGGAGAACTCGTCGGTCTCGCCGTGCGTGACGCCGCCCTTGAATCCGCCGCCGGCGGCCCACAGTGAGAAGCAGCGTGGGTGGTGATCGCGGCCGTAGTCCGTGGGCGAGAGCTTGCCTTGCGAGTAGATGGTGCGTCCGAATTCACCGCCGAATACGACGATGGTTTCATCCAGAAGCCCGCGCGATTTCAGATCCTGCACAAGGCCGTACACCGCCTGATCGACATCCTTGCATTGCGACGGCAGCACTTCGGGGAGATTGCGGTGCACGTCCCAGCCGCGCTGATAGAGCTGCACGAAACGCACGCCGCGCTCCACGAGCCGGCGCGCCATCAGGCAGCCGTTGGCGAACGTGCCACCCTTGCGGGCCTCGTCGCCGTAGAGGCTCCAGGTGCTGGCGGGCTCCTTGGAAAGATCCGTCAAATCGGGTACGGAGCTCTGCATGCGGAACGCCATCTCATACTGCGCGATGCGGGTGCGCGTTTCGGGGTCGCCTGTTTTGGCGTGTTGGAGTTGGTTGAGTTCGCTCAAGCCGTCGAGCATGCGGCGGCGCAGTTCGGGCGGCACGCCGTCCGGGTTTTTCAAATACAGCACCGGGTCGCGCCCGGCGCGCAGCGCGACGCCGGAGTAGGCGGCAGAGAGGAAGCCCGCGCTCCACAAGCGCGCGGAGATGGCCTGCACGTTGGCTTTCGGGTGCGTGTGCGTGGCGTTCAAGACCACGAACGTGGGCAAGTCCCGATTCATCGACCCGAGTCCGTAAGAGATCCAGGAGCCGATGCACGGGCGGCCGGCCACCTGCTGGCCGGTTTGAATAAACGTGATGGCCGGTTCATGATTGATGGCCTCGGTGTGCATGCTGCGGATCAGCGTGATGTCGTCGGCCATCTTCCCGGTGTTGGGCAGGATTTCGGACAGCCACATGCCGCTCTTGCCGTGCTGGTTGAACTTGAAGATGCTGGGCGCGATGGGGAAGCGGCTCTGGCCCGACGTCATGGTGGTGAGGCGCTGGCCCTTGCGGATGGACTCGGGGAGATCCTTGTCGTACCAGTCCTTCATGCCGGGTTTGTAGTCGAACAGGTCGAGCTGCGGCGGCGCGCCGACGAGATGGAGATAGATGACCCGCGTGGCTTTGGGCGGGAAGTGCGGAAGGCCGGCGAGGCCGTCTTGGGCTTCGGTTTTGGTTGTGGCGGCGGGGGGGGGGGCGCCTTCGAGGAGCGAAGCGAGGGCGGCGGCGCCGATGCCGAGCGCGCCTTTGGCGAAGAACTGCCGGCGGGTTTCGGCGAGCACGGTTTCGCGAGCGATTTGGTTTAGTGCATCATGCGTGAACATGGTGTTCTCCTAAGCAGAGCGCGGCTTTGCCGCGACGGAGGGCGGGTTGAAGCCAGTCCCGCCTTTTCAGCATTCGTGCACGGGCGGAAGGGCGGGACTGAAGCGCCAACGCGCGGGGCGCGTTTCTTGTCCCAGGAACTCACGGCCGGGCACTTTGCCCGTTCCCTTGGAATCAACAGGTTGGCGGTGAGTTCCTGGAGAGTCCCGCGCGGGCTAAAGCCCACCCTGCACGGACGCCGAGTGCACGGGTTTCCCGGTTTCCGTGACGGGCCGGCTGGCCCGCGTTCGGCTAAAGCTCGCCCCACAAAGAGTGGTTGCGTCATTTGGTGAGGACCTCGTCGAGGTTCAGGAGTTGGTTGGCGAGCAAGGTAGTGGCGGCGAGTTCGGCAGGGGGCAGGGAAGAGTCGGGATTCGACTCGCCTTGCGCGATGAGGCGCGTGGCTTCCTGCGGCTTTGAGTCGTAGAAGCGCAGGAAGTCCTGATAGGCTTTGCGGGCGGCGGCGCGTTCGCGATCGTCCAAACGGCGCGCGATGAGACGTTGCGTCATGTGATCGAGTTGTGAATCCCACGCGGAGGGAGCCGACTTGAGAGCGGCTTCGGCGAGCCGGCGCGCGGCTTCGACATACTGCACGTCGTTCATCGTCACCAGCGCCTGGAGCGGCGTGTTGGTGCGCTCGCGTCGCACTACGCAGGTTTCGCGCGTGGTGGCGTTGAAGATCTCCATGTTCGGCGGCGGCGCGCTGCGCTTGAGGAACGTGTAGAGCGAGCGGCGATAGAGTTTCGAGCCGGCATCCTGGCGATAGAAGCGCGTGTTGGAGCCGGACATCGCTACGGTTTCCCAAACTCCATCCGGCTGATAAGGCTTCACACTGGGGCCGCCGATGTCGCGCGTGAGCAACCCGCTGGCAGCGAGCGCGTAGTCTCGCAGCATCTCGGCGTCCATGCGGAAGCGCGGGCCGCGGGAGAGGAGGCGGTTGTCAGCATCCTTAGCGAGCTTGGCCGGGGTGGTTTGCGCGGACTGGCGATAGGCGGCGGACGTGACAAGCAGCTTGGTCATCTTGCGTACGTCCCAGCCGGACTCGCGGAATTCCACGGCGAGCCAATCGAGCAGTTCTGGATGCGACGGCGGCTCGCCCTGCGCGCCGAAGTCGTCTGCGGTTTTGACGAGGCCGGTACCGAACATTTCCTGCCAGTAGCGGTTCACCGTCACGCGCGCAAGCAGCGGGTGATTGGAGGAAACCAGCCATTGCGCGAGGCCCAGGCGATTGCGCGGATACTCACTCGTCATCGGCGGCAGCGCCGAAGGCGTGGACGGGGTGACTTTGTCACGGCGCTGATCGTAGGCGCCGCGATAGAGGATGTGCGCGTGGGCCTCTTCGTCCTTCTCCTGCATCACGTGCGTGATGGCGCCGCGGCGCTGAATTGCCACCTTCTCTTCGCCGAGCGTGCGCAACTGGCCCCAGAGGTTGATGTAGTCAGAATTCTCGCGCGTCATGTAGTAGCGCTCGAACGCATCCCGCTCGTCGCCGGTGATGGCTTCAAAGGGGTGGTCCTTCGCTTCGTCGAGCAGCGGCCAATCGGCAACCACCTGCGCCTGCTCGTCATCCAGCACGCGGGCGAACACGCGCAAATCGGCTATGGCCGCGCCTGCAAAGAAACGGCCGCTGCCGGAGGCAATGCGCAAGGGCGCAAAGTTGCGGATCTCGCCCTCCAGCCGCGCCGTGGATTCGCCGCGGCCTTCGGGGCGCTGACGCACGCCATTGAGAAACAGTGTCATGCCGGCCGTGTCGCGCTTGCCGTCATAGGTGAAGATGGCGCTGTACCACTTGCCGGGGCGGAGCCGCTCGGCAATCGGACCGCGCAGCGTGAGGCCGCGCCCGGCGAGGCCGATCAGACGGAACGTGGGGATGCGGCCATTGAGTTCAAACGTCCAGCCGCGGCTTCCGCTGCGCGGGTCCATTTGGCTGGCGACGGTAAAGCTGTCCTCTCCCACCGGCATGCGGAAATTCACCGCAATGGAGAAGGGGCGGTCCGATTCGATCCAATCGATGTTGGGTAGTTCGAGCGCGGCCTTGGTGCCGAACCCGATGGCCTTGCGTCCGTAAACGGGAGTGGCTTCCGCGGTGACTCCCGCAGGGAGCTTCAGGTCAAGCGTCTGGCCGCGGAGCGTGGCGCGCGGTTCGCCTTTCGAGGTGAAGTCGAGCGCAAACAACTCGTCGGCTGGTTCAATCGGCGTCGCGATGAGCTCGCGGTCTTTGCCTTCTAGCCAAAGGGCGAAGTCCGAAGCGGCTTCATGGCGGTTTTCCTTCATGCGCCCGCGCAACACTGTTTCGTCGCGCGGCAGCGTGTTCCACCGCTCCAAATCCTCTTTCTTCGGCACTACGAGAATCGGCGGCGTATCGGGAATGTTGCCGTCAAGCGGATTCTGCGTGGTGTTGCGGTAGAAAGCGGCGAGCGAATAAAAGTCGCGCTGCGAAATCGGGTCGAACTTGTGATCGTGGCAGGTGGCGCAGCCGACGGTGAGGCCGAGGAACACCGAACCCGTCGTGTCGACGCGGTCCTTGGCATACATCACCGCGATCTCTTCGGGGATCACGCCGCCTTCATTGGTGGTGACGTTGCAGCGCTGGAACCCCGAGGCGATCTGCTGGTCCATGGTATGGTTGGGCAGCATGTCGCCGGCGAGTTGCTCGATCACGAAACGGTCAAAGGGCAGGTTGCGATTGAAGGCGTTGATGACCCAATCGCGGTAGGGCCACATCTCGCGGTAGTTGTCGATGTGCAGGCCGTGGGTGTCGGCGTAGCGGGCGGCGTCCAGCCAGTAGCGGGCACGATGCTCGCCATGGTGAGGCGAGTCCATGAGGCGGTCGACATACTTTTCGTACGCGTCAGCCGCAGCGTTCTTGACGAACGCTTCGACTTCTTCCGGCGCCGGCGGAAGGCCCGTCAGATCGAGCGACAGGCGGCGAGCGAGGGTGCGGCGGTCGGCTTCCGGCGCGGGCGCGAGGCCGGTGGCTTCCAGGCGCGCGAGGATGAACCGGTCAAGCGGGTTGCGCACCCAGGCCGCGGCGCGAACCGCCGGCGGCGCGGTACGCTTGGGCGCGGTAAACGCCCAGTGCTCTTTCCACGGCGCGCCTTGCTCGATCCAGCGCTTGAGCAGATCTTTCTGCGCGGCGGTGAGTGTCTTCTTGGCATGCGCGGGCGGCATCAGCTTTGCAGGCTGCGCGGCCGCGACGCGTTGATAGAGGAGACTCTCGAGCGGCTTGCCGGGCACGATCACGGCGCCGGATTTGCGGACTTCGAACGCACCTTCTTTGGTGTCGAGGCGCAGGTCCATGAGGCGCGTGCCTTTATCGGGGCCGTGGCAGTGGAAGCAATTGTCGGAGAGAATCGGGCGGACTTGGCGCTGAAAATCGATCGCACCGCCGGAGGGGGTTTGCGCTTGGGAGACGGCGCACAGGGCGATGGTGAGGAACAGCAGGGAAGCGGAAGGACGCGACATTTTGAGAATCCTTGCCTCGATTGTATCAATGCTGTCGCGCGGCTGCGGCGTGAGGGACGTGGATTTGAAGTCCGCGGTGAGGTCGCTAGAAACAACAGAGGACCTCCCATTTTTTCAGCGATTGTACACGAGCGGAAGTGGCGGGCTGAAGCCTGCCCTACACGGACGCCGAGTGCACGGGTTTCCAGGTTTCCATGACGGGCCGATGGGCCCGCGTTCCGCTAAAGCTCGCCCCACACGGACGCGGAGTGTATGGCATGGAGTTGTTTCTGAACCTCCCGGTGGATGAGGGAGACGGGTCCGTGGTGTTTTCAGCGGGCGTACACGGAGGAACTGGGCGGACTGAAGCGCCAACGCGCGGGGCGCGTTTCTTGTCCCAGGAACTCACGGCCGGGCACTGTGCCCGTTCCCTTGAAATTAACAGGTTGGCGGTGAGTTCCTGGAGAGTCCGCCGCAAGCTAAAGCTTGCCCTACACGGACTCCTGGGCTTCGATCTCGTCAAGCAGCGCGAGGAAGGCCGTCTGGAGATAGGGATTCGGAAGAATCAGGCGCTGGTGGAGGAGCTTCATGAACGGAGCCCAGCCGGGATGATAGATCACGCTGTGTTGCTGGGGCGGGGTCGCGACGGACGGCACCCACGGGCGGTTCGGAAGTAAGTGGTTCTGCATGTTCAACTTCGGTGGTGGCGTCGGGGTGTTCGTTTCTGGGATTGGGTTCGTTTTGCAGATCGCGCAAACGGCGGTCCTGGAGCTCGTGGAGGCGTTTGAGGCAGCGGTCAAACTGGCGCGACAGGCGAGCCTCGTAGCGCATGAGTAAGGCGAGGACTTTGCTGTTGTCGGCGAGGTCCTCGACGGCGGAGGCGATGATCAGGGGCTCGGTGGCCTGCTCGCCGTAAGTAGACATGATTTCCGGGGTGACGCGGCCGGCGTGCTTGTCGATGGTGGTGGACTCGAGGGTCCAGACGCGCTGCTGACGCCAGCGGGCAGTGGCCATTTCCTCCACGAGGAGGGCTTCGGTGGCGGAGCCGGGGTCGTGCTCGGCGATGAGGGCGGCGTGGAGTTCGTCGAAGTCTTCGGCAATTTCGCCGAAGATGCAGATGGTGGCGGTGGTGCGGCCGGCGGCGGTGTGGCCGTGGCGCGTTGAGTTGGCAGCGGAGCGGGCCTTGCCTTCGGGGGTTTTGGGGCCCTGGGATTTTGCGCCGTTGGCGCGGGAGGAGGCGCGGCGGCGGTCTAAGGTGGTGTTGGGCATGGCGATGGTGTCCTTTTCGTGCGTTGCTTCTTGCGGCGCGGCGGAGCGCGACCTGCGGTGAGTTTGGCAAAGCGCGCAATGAAGGCGGCACCTTCGAAGGCGGGATGTCGTTGAGACGAGGGGAGTAACGAAATTTTCCGAGCGCGTGAACGCGTTCTGCGGAGGTCCAGGCTATCGGTTCAAGCCTGGCTGGCCGCAGCGGGAAAAGGGTTGGTAGTCTTGGATAGACGTTCACTACAATTTGAACGTGATGAAAGTTAATCGCCTCAAGCGGAAGTCTACTTCTTTCGACAGCGGGATCAAGCCTTGGCTTCGACCGGAAGCAGACTTCCTGAGGGGCGGCATCTATGTTCGGAGTGAAATCGGCGCGATGAACAGGCGAACTTTGCTCAGCGGTACCCTGGCGCCCACGGCGTTGCCCGCAACCCAGGCAGGCCGCTACGACGTGGTGGTGGGCGCGGGCGTATTCGGAGCCTGGACCGCATATCATCTTCGCAACCGCGGGCAGCGCGTTTTGCTGGTGGATGCCTCTGGCGCGGCGCACTCCCGCGCAAGCTCCGGCGGAGAATCCCGCATCATCCGTTGCGGCTACGGCGCCGACGAAGTCTACACGAGGTTTGCGTGGCGATCGCTTGCGAAATGGAAGGAACTCGGGCGGCGCCACAAGTCAGCCACATTGGTTGAGTGCGGCGTGTTGTGGCTGGCCAAGGGTGACGCGCGATCGGCCGGCGCTTCACTGCCAGTATTGGCCAAGGTTGGTGTTCCGTTCGAATGGCTAGACCGCGCCGCGCTGGCAAAGAGGTTCCCGCAATTTCACGTTGACTATGTCGACTTTGCGATCTTCGAACCAAAGTGCGGCGGCCTGATGGCCTGGCGGTCGGTTCAGCTTCTGGTGCAGGAGTTGGTGGATGCGGGAACGGAGCTGGTGCTGCAGCCTGTTGCGCCACCTGCGGCGGCGGGACGCACGCTCGACTCGATCCAGACCACGGCCGGCCGAAAGCTCCGCGACGGCACGTTCGTCTTTGCCTGCGGGCCGTGGCTTCCCAAGGTGTTTCCCAACGAGCTCGGCAACCGCATCTTTCCCACGCGGCAGGAAATGTTCTTCTTTGGAACGCCCGCCGGGGACCGCCGATTCGCGCCGCCCGCGATGCCGTGCTGGATCGATGGTGACGACTTCTATGGCGTGCCTGATCTGGAGAGCCGCGGCTTCAAGCTCGCAGACGACCGCCATGGCGAGCCAGCCGATCCCGACACGATGGACCGCCTGGTGCGTCCGGAAAGCCTGAAGCGAATTCGTGAAAAGCTCGTGGCGCGGTTCCCGGCGCTGAAGGACGCGCCGTTGGTTGAAAGCCGCGTGTGCCAGTACGAAAACTCTTCGAGTGGCGATTTCCTCCTGGACCGGCATCCCGCGATGGACAACGTGTGGATTGCGGGTGGAGGTTCCGGGCACGGGTTTAAGCACGGCCCCGCGGTGGGAGAGTATCTGGCCGGGCGCATACTGAATCCCGCGCGAACCCGGGAAGAGCCTCGGTTCAGTTTCGCTTCGAAGGCGACGTCGCAGAAGCAGACAGTTTTTTGATGATTCGGCGCGAAAGCCTCCGCTGTTTCGAACCAAGCTCTGCTCAGCGCACACGAGGTCTTGGAGTTCTTCAATTCCGCCAGCCCGCTCACCAGCTTCTCGAGAGGCAGCGACGACTTGGGGGCCGGCTCAGGCTTCTCCTTCGCCCTCACCGCCACCGGAATCAATCACGCTGAGTCGTCTTGCATGGCAGGTGGTATCGGAAGTGGCTAGGGATCTGAAAGGCGTGGCGGCCACGTCGGGTTCGTGGCCGCCGCGGGTTGGCGAGCCCGGAGTCGGCTAATTCCGCATCCGAAGCACAATGAGCCCTGTCAACGCCACGCCGAGCAGCCCAGACGTGCCGGGCTCGGGAACGGCGGAACCGTTCGTGGTGATGTCTAAACTCCACGAAGCCAGCGAGCCAACATCACTGCCGGCGTCGTCACCGATAAAGAGGCTCCATGTGCCATTCGGGTTGGTGCCGTTGAACGTACTAAACGCAGTCCCGTAGGGCCCCGAAGGAGCAGGTGCGGCAAATGGTTCCAGATCAGAGTTGTCATAAACGCTGGGAAGGTACGTAGACCCACAAACCAAAACCGTCGAGTCGGGCGCGGAGCTACCGGCCGAGTCCGAGAACGTGAGGTTGCAGTTAGTCACATCGGCCCCCCCCCGCGTTCTGCATGATCGCCAGGGTCTGTCCCCCCGGCCCCTGAAGAAGAAAGTTCAGATCGTCCGGGAATGTGTGCGTGAAGACAAAACTCAGATTGATTCCGGTGATCGACCCTCCCAGGCCAGAGACGGCGATGGTCAGCGGATACGGCGACGTCGCCGGTTGTTGTGTCGTTTGTCCGCTGGGTGTATCGGTCAGCGGAAATGGGCCGATGCTCGTGAATACCGCACCATTTTAGCGCGCGGCGATCACGCATAGAGATAACAGTCTTAGAGTCATTCTTCCTCCTCCGAAAGTACGATCTTGGACTGCATCATGCCGCACGAAAGACGGTCAAGCATTCTCAGCACAATAACCTGTTGTTCTCGTCTCCTCGCCCGGCCCGCGAGCCTCGGATCCCCCCCCGGTCCCGTCCAGGATCGTGGCGATCCGCCGCTGCATATCCTGCAAGATCTTCTTTGTCCGCGGGTTCTGAATGTGCGTCATCTAGCGTCCACGTATGCGTGGGCCGAGCCGCGCCGCGGCGATCAGATTGTTCATTTGCTCGGGGTCCTTTGTGCTGTCGTACAACTCGGGAATATCCCGATCTCGACCGAGACTGGAATTCTGCCGCCGAGCGTACGGCGGTGGACCGGCTAAATCGAGTCGATGCCGCCGTAGGCGAGGTTGCCGGCAAACAGCACGATCGGGTTCGGCTTCCAGGCCGCGCCGATCGCAGCGGGGAGGCTTGCCAGCGCAAGGTGAGCATGGCCGGGCATTACACCTGCTTCAACAGCCAGCGCACGGCGTTCTGCTGCAGCTTCACATACTCGGGATTCCAGAGCACCGTAAGCAGGTGCCCCGGAGAGAAGTAGCATACGCGGCCCTTGCCGTATTCGAACGCCCAACCCGCTGGCGCCGACGGGCCGTGTTCCTGGAACGCGAGCCCCTGCTCGTTCACGCTTTCCAGCAGCAAGTGCTTGCGGTCCTTGTCATACGTCATGTAGTGCTGCTCATCGGTGACAACGAAGTCGCCGACCCCGCGCGTGATCGGGTGGGTCGCGTTGGTCACCCGCACCTTGAACGTCCGCACGGGCGGGTGGCCCAGGTAGGAGGCGCCCAGCAACTCGCGGAACTCGGCGTTGTGTGTGCCGATATGAGTGACGTTGTGCAGCAGTAGCGCGCCTCCGCCGTTTCGAACGAAGCTCTGCACGGCGCGGCCCTGCTCCGGCGTCATCCAGGCAAAGCCCTTGATCTCGCGCTTGGGCGTCACGGCAGGTTCGCTCACCAACTGCGGCCGGCCGCTGCTGTGCCAGGCGGCATTGGAGTTCTCATCGAGATACCCGTCCGGCCACAGAAATCCGTCCCGCAGAACGATCAGCAGCTTGTAACCGGCGAGGTTTTGGGCGGTCAGCAGTTCCACCTCGTCGCGAAAGTCCACACTGACGCCCATCTCCTTGCAGATGGTCCGGCGAAGTGCGGTGCGGATGTAGTCGGAGTTGTGCGGCCGGTCCCCGATCAGGGCGAAGCCCGTGGACTTCGGCCCGGTGGAGGCAGCGGCCGATGAAACAGCAGCGAGTTGTCCAAGAAGGTGGCGGCGCGTCATGCTCCAGATCGTATCCGGAAATTCATTTTGGGTCTCCCGGACCCCACAGTATACACCCGGCCTGGACTGCTTCTTCGGACCACCGCCCAGCCGAACAATCGCCGCGAAAGATGGCCCTCAGCCAACATCAGCCCTTAGTGCCGGGCATGCTCGACCAGCCTGCCACCCGTCTTCACCAGACGCTGCTGCAAACTGGTCAGCGACCAGTTCTCGATCTTCTTCGGCAGCACCAACCGCCGCCACGGGTGCCCGGCGCCGAAGGACGCGCCGTTGGTTGCGAGCCGCGTGTGCCAGTAGGAGAATTCTTCGAATGGCGCTTTCCTCCTGGACCGGTATCCCGCGATGGACAACGTTTAAGGCACGGCCCCCCCGGTGGGAGAGTATCTGGCCGGGCGCACACCAAATCCTGCGCGAACCCGGGAAGAGCCCCGGTTCAGTTTTGCTTCGAAGGCGACGTCTCAGAAGCGAACAGTTTATTGATTATTTCGGCGAGAAAGCCTCCGCCGTTTCGAACCAAAGGAACTGGAGCCGCCGCTGCTGGCGCGCAAAGTCCACGTGCAGATTGTCACCAGCGCCTTTCGTCCAATTCCCGCGCAGTGGGCCAACTGTGCTCATCTCATCGTCGCGGTTTCGATCGATGGCCTCGCGCCGGAGCATGACGTGCGCCATGCGCCCGCTACGTACGAACGGATTCTGAAGAACATTGCCGGACAGCATATCGTGATCCACTGCACGATTACCGGACAGACGATGAATGAAGCGGCCGGGCTACCTGCGTTAGTTTCGGGATTTCTGGACGCTGCGCCTGGATGTGCGTGAAGTCTGGTTAAGCTTGTTCAGGCCGCAGCAAGGCGATCGTCTGCCGGAGATGCTCGCGCCAGACGAACGGGCCAGGGTGATCCGCGAACTCGGCGTGTTCAGAACGCAGTATTCCAGGCTGGAAATGCCGGACGGGTTGATCCGGCAGTTTGCCAAACCGCCGCAGAGTCCCGACGAGTGTATCTTCGCGCGCACCACCGTTACCCTGTCGGCTGACCTCACCACCAGGATCACCCCGTGTCAGTTCGGCGGCAAACCGGACTGCCAATAATCGTGCGGCTGCATGGCATCGATGGCCTTGGCGGTGGTGGCCGCCCACAAAATCGGCGGCGTGATTCCGGCAAAGCATCCGTCGGCGATTGGGCAGTGGATGGCCTCACGCGGCGGTACAGAAGCGGACCGGAGTCGCGGGATGTCAACTAAGAGGAAAAGCAACTGGTGGAGATCACACGCCAGTGACCTCCCTGCGCGTACCGGTTCGGCGTAGCATTGAGCATAGTGCCGATTCGCATTCCCGATTCTGAGCTGAGACTGTCCTTCGTCCGCGCCTCCGGGCCGGGCGGGCAAAACGTGAACAAAGTTTCAACAGCCGTGGAACTGCGTTTCGATGTGCGGCAATCGCCAATCCTGCCGCCTCCGGTCCGCGCGCGGCTCCTGGCGCTGGCCGGAAACCGGATCACGCAAGATGGAGTGCTCATCCTCACGGCGAGGGAGCATCGGACGCAGGAGGCAAATCGCGCGGAGGCACGGATGCGGCTCGACGAGTTGGTGGCGCAAGCCGAAGTGAAGCCGAAGCTCCGCCGTCCGAGCCGCCCCACGTTGGGATCCAAGCAACGGCGCCTGACGGAGAAAGCGCAGCGTTCCGCGGCAAAGAAGCGGCGGAGCCCGATGAGCGGCGAGTAGCGGCGGCGTACCTACCTACGCGACCGTATTCCGCAGGATGCCGATTCCTTCGATCTCAATCTCCACGACATCGCCGCGCTTCATCGCCGACGTTATTCCGCCCGTGCCGGTGAAGATCAGGTCGCCCGGAAACAACGTGGTGGACTGGCTGATGAAACTCACCACCTTTTCACATCCATGAACCAGGTTTGATGTGTTCTCGTCCTGCATGATCTTGCCGTTGAGGCGCGTCATGATGCGCAGTTTGCCGTAGTCGATGCCGCGCGCTATGACCGGGCCCACGGGGCCGAACGTGTCTGCGCCCTTGGCCCGCCACCACTGCACGTCCTTGATCTTCGGGTCATTTTGCCAGATGCGCTCGGAAACGTCGTTGCCGCAGGTAACGCCGAAGATGTGGTCTCGCGCCTGCGCTTCCGTGATCTGCTTGGCGGTCTTGCCGATCACAATCACCAACTCGCACTCATAGTGCACGTTGGTGGCGCCCGGCGGAATCACGATCGGGTCTTCGGGATTCTGCAGGCAGCTCGGCGGTTTGTAGAAAGGCTCGGGATTCGGCCGCGGCGCGGCTTTCCCCAGGTGGCTTCTGTAGTTGCCCGCCAAAGCGAGGATCTTGCTGGGCGCCGCAATCGGATAGAGCAGCTTCACTTCCGACAACTTGTGTTTTGCGCCGGTTTCCTTGGGGTTCGCAAACAGGTCGCCACTCAGTTGGCGCACGGTGTCGCCGTTCACGATGCCATGGGCGACGACATTGCCTTTCTTGAAGCGGCAATACTTGGTTACCTTCCCTTGTGCCTGGGCCAGTGGGGCCACCGCCGAAGCCGCGCCAGCGAGGGCGCTGATGCCAGTGATCAATTCGCGTCTGTTCATGAGACCACAATACTACATCATAAGGGCGCGGGCAGCAGTCCTGCGGCTAAACTGAAAAACACGTGAAGCCTCGGATCCTCATGGCCCTGCCGCAGATGCCGCAGGACCCGGCCAGCGGCGCCGCCCGCACGGCGCAGACCGCGCCGGAGATGGCGCGGGACGGCGGCTTTGAAGTGCGCGCACTCGGCACCACGGCCACCGAACGCGGGGAGAAAGCCGAACCGCTGGCTTACCTCCGCAGCCTGGGTCCCGACGTTCACGTCACACCGGCCACCCATTCTGGGCGGCGTGAATTCCGCTTCACCCAGTGCAGCATTGCCTACACTTTGGTGGACACCGGCAAGCTGCGGGTATCCGGCTGGAGACCGCGACTTCCTCGCCGTGCGGATCGCCGGAGCGGGCGGGCCCGGGTGGCCTAGTTCGGCCGCCGGCGAAATCACCGGACCTCTTAGCGAGGCACTTACGGCACGGATCAGTACTCCGTGATCTCGCCGCCTGCGATCTTGCGCTTCCACTTGCCGCCGGCGATGTCGAGCGGCGTATCGTAGCCGGCGAGAATCGTGCCGTCGGGTGAGTAGTAGGGGCCGATGTCGCAGGCCATCGAACCTTTGCCTTGCTCAACAAACGTGATGGACGTGATGAGCTTCGCCGACTTGTAGCCATAGCGCGCCGGGTCGATCAACCGCAGCGGACCGCCGTGATTGTCCGGCAGCGTCTGGCCCGCCATGCCCAGCACGAACATCACGCGCGGCGACATCAGCTCTTCGAGTGTGAAGTACTCGTACCACTTGTCGGCGCAGTCAATGCGCACGGCCTTGGCTTTCTTGAGCGGTTGGGCGGTTTCCAGCAGATGGCCGAAGCGGAAGCCGCTCCAGGTGGCGCGCGCAGACCAACACTGTACGCACTTCATGCGCGGTTGCTGCGTCTCCTGCGGATAAGCTTGCAGGCGCGCGAGTTCCAGCGCGGCGGGCTTTTCGATGAGGCCTTTCACTTGCAGCCGGAAGGTGGTGCGGTCAATGGGCGGCACCGGGCTGTACCACATCAGTTTTAAGTGATGTTCGTCGGGCTGGTCGGTGGGCAGCAGGAGCTTCGCCGGCGCCTTCTTCGACTGGGCCGCCAGCGGAGCCGCACCCATCAACGCTACGAGATTGCGGCGGGAAACACGGACCCCTCTATTTTACTTTCCTTCCAGATCGGCGAGAGCCTTGCGCGCCACGGCGCTCGCAGGGTTTTGTTTCAGCAGCCGGCGCATGGTGTCGGCGGCCTTCGCGCGGTCGCCATTTTGCACCCAGAGGCGGCCGAGATTGAGATACAGGCCTTCGTCGGCGGGCGCTTGCGCGATGCCTTGTTCGAGTGCGGCCACGGCCTCGTCTTTGCGTTCACCGCGCAACAGCAAAACGGCGAGATTGTTCCCGGCGGAGGCCAGCGCGGGGTCAAGCGTGACGGCTTCGCGCAGCAGTGTTTCGGCTTCACGCGAATCGCCTTGCTTGGCGAGCGTGAGCCCGAGTCCGTTGGCGGCATCGGCCGAACGCGGATGCGCGGCGCGGGCGAGGCGGTAGTAGGCGGCGGCTTGATCGAGGCGGTCTAGCTGCGCGGCGGTTTGTGCGGCGTTGAGGAGCGCGTAAAGGAGATCGGGTCGGCCTGCGAGGGCTTGCTCGAATTGTTCGAGCGCTTCCTCGGGCTTCTTTGCAGCGAGCGCGAGGCCGCCGCGTTCGTTCCAGGCTTCGGCCAGCGCCGGCTGCAAACGCAGCGCTTCATCGAGGAGCCGCGCGGCTTGCGGCAAGCGGCCGGCTTCGCGGTGGACCTGCGCAGCCAGCACCATGGTGAGCGTGTTGGCGGGATCGTCGACGAGGACGCGTTCCAGGTAGGGCAGCGCGTAGTCTCCATAGCCGGACCACAACAACGCGGCGCCGAGTTTGAAGTAGTCGCGGCGCGGCTGCGAGAGCGCGCGGCCGGGGTAGGAAAGCGCCTGGCGCCGCGCGATCTGCTTGAGGTCCGCGGCGAGGTGGCGGGCGTGG